>Ga0335082_10006477_pt1 | contig 12767 bp, 11 predicted proteins | sample Lox_Sample_41_FD_206718 | JGI IMG/M metagenome (GOLD analysis project Ga0335082, IMG submission 206718) | Soil microbial communities from Loxahatchee National Wildlife Refuge, Florida, United States - Lox_Sample_4.1 | ecosystem: Environmental > Terrestrial > Soil > Wetlands | place: USA... | reverse complement strand
CGAGCGCGAGACCAATCTCCGACAGGGTCTTTCCGGCCGCCCGCCCGGGGTCCAGGCTCAGGATCGTCCCGCCGGCGCGGTTCATGAAGATGACGCGCTGCCCGCCGTCGGCCGTCAGGAGGCCCGAGGACATCGTTGCGATGACGTTGCCGTAGAGATTCTGGAGCCGCTGCAGGGCCTTCTGTTCGAGCTCGAGCTCCAGGTTGGCCCTCTGGAGCTTCTCCGAGAGGTACGAGGCCATGAAGGCGACGCCGTAGAAGCCCGCGACGGTGATGGCCAGGTTGAACCGGATGCGCGCGGGACTCCAGGGCGCGATCGGCGCGAGGGCCGGCATGGGGAGGACCCCGTACGTCAAGAGCTGCACCATCGAGCCGTACAGGACGGCGGCCGCCGAGGCGACGAGCACGGCGCCGGCCCGGTAGAGCAGGAATGCCGAAGCTCCGATCACGACCAGGTACAGGAAGTTGAAGACCGAGTCCGGGCCGCCCGAGGAGTAAACGAGAACGGTGACGATGGCGAGGTCGCCGGAGAGCTGGATGGAGGCGGACAGGCGCGCCGAGAGGTGGCGTCCCAGGGTCCAGTGGAAGAGCGCGAGCCCCACGGCCGCGGCGTTGACGGCCAAAAGGAACGAAATCTCGAGGGTGGCGCCCGAGCCCGCCTGCACGAGCAGGGCCGAGAGCAGCACGAGCAGGAGGACGGCGACCCGTATCGCCGTCAGCCAGGCTACGGATCTCCGAAGAGAGGCGTCCACCCGGATCGGCTTTCTAGCCGATCTTGTTGATCAGCGTGAACATCGGCAGGTACATCGCGATGACGATGCCGCCGATGATGATGCCGAGGATGAAGATCATGACGGGCTCGAGCAGCTTCACGAGCCCCGCCACGGCCGCGTCCACCTCGTCCTCGTAGAAGTCGCCGATCTTGTTGAGCATGGCGTCGAGGGCGCCCGTCTGCTCGCCCACGCCGATCATCTGGACGACCATGTTGGGGAAGACGCCCGAGTCTCGGAGGGGCTCGACGATCGTCTTGCCGCCCTCGACGCTGGTCTTGGTCGCCATGATCGCGTCCTCGACGATGGCGTTGCCGGCCGTCCGGGCCGTGATGTCCAGGCTCTCGAGGATCGGGACACCCGAGGAGGTCAGGGTCGCCAGGGTGCGGCAGAAGCGTGCCACCGCGATCTTCTTCATGATCATGCCGAGGACGGGCAGCTTCAAGACGAAGCCGTCGATGACCCGGCGGCCGTTGTGTGTGGCGTAGTAGCGGCGGATGGCAAAAACGCCCGCGGCGATGCCAATGACGAAGAGGATGAAGTAGCGCGCGAGGAAGTTGGAAGAGGCAATGACGACGCGGGTGGGCATGGGCAGCTCCGCGCCGAGGCTCGTGAAGAGGGCCGCGAAGGTGGGGATGACCTTGAGCAGGATGACCGCCACGACGATGGCGGCGATGACGATGACCGCGATGGGGTAGATCAGGGCCGAGCGGACCTGGGACCGCAGCTTGACGGCCTTCTCGATGTAGATCGAGAGGCGCTGCAGGATCGTGTCCAGAATACCGCCCGCCTCGCCGGCGGCGATCATGTTGACGTAGAGGTTGTCGAAGGCTTTCGGATGCCGGCGCATGGCGTCCGCCAGCGTCGAGCCCGCCTCGACGTCCTGCCTCACCTGGAGAAGGATGCGCTGGAAGTTCTTGTGCTCTTGCTGGTTGGCCAGGATCTCGAGGCACTGCACGAGGGGCAGGCCGGCGTCGATCATGACCGAGAACTGCCGCGTGAACACCGCGAGGGTCTTGGGCGGAACCTTGCGCCCGATCTTCGTGAGCGAGACTTCCTTGCCGCGCTCGCGGATGCCCGTGACGACGATGTTTTGCCGCCGCAGCGCCGCCAGGGCGGCGTCCTTCGAATCGGCGGCGAGCACGCCCTCCTGCACCAGCCCGGTGCGATTGCGGCCCTTCCAGACGTAGTTGGGCATCTTCGGATCCTCCCGGTGCTAGGCCTTCTTGGCGATCGGGCCGCCAGCCGTGGCCGTCTGGGGCACGTTCAGGCCCGCGCCGCGGTTGATGAGCTCCTGCAGCTCGTCCGGATTGGACGAGCGCGAGAGAGCCGTTTCGAGCGTGATCAGCTTGCGGTGATAGAGAGTGGCCAGGGACTGGTTGAACGTCTGCATCCCGAACTTCGCCTGGCCGGTCTGCATCATCGAGTAGACCTGGTGGATCTTGTCTTCCCGGATCAGATTGCGGATGGCGGCGTTGGGAACCAGGATCTCCATGGCCATCGCCCGTCCGCGGCCGCTCGCGCGCTCCAGCAGCGACTGACACATGATGCCCTCGAGCACGAACGACAGCTGCGTGCGGATCTGCGTCTGCTGATGCGCCGGGAACACGTCGATGATGCGGTTGATCGAGGACGAGGCCGAGTTCGTGTGCAGGGTGGCGAGCGTCAGGTGGCCCGTCTCGGCGATGCGCAGCGCCGACTCGATCGTCTCGAGGTCGCGCATCTCGCCGACGAGCACGACGTCCGGGTCTTCGCGAAGAACCGACTTCAGGGCGTTGGGGAACGAGTGCGTGTCGGCGTGGAGCTCGCGCTGGTTGACGACGCACTTCTTGTGCGAGTGCAGGAACTCGATCGGGTCCTCGATCGTGACGATGTGGAGCTGCTTCTCGCGGTTGATCTTGTCGATCATGGCCGCGAGAGTGGTCGTCTTGCCCGAGCCCGTCGGGCCGGTCACCAGGATCAGGCCGCGCGGCTTGTCGCACAAAAGCTCGACAACCGGCGGAAGGCCCAGCTCGCGGAAGCCCAGGATCTCGTACGGGATCTGCCGGTAGACGCCGGCCACGGCGCCCCTCTGCATGAAGTTGTTGGCGCGGAAGCGGGCCAGGCCCTTGACGCCGAAGGACAGGTCGAGCTCCAGGTTCTCCTCGAACCGGTGCTTCTGCGTGTCGGTCAGCACCGAGTACGCGAGCTGCTTGGTCTCGGCCACGGTCAGCGGGGGGTACGGCAGCGGGATCAGGCGGCCGTCGAGGCGCACCATGGGGGGCGAGTTGGTGGTCAGGTGGAGGTCCGACGCCCCCATCTCGACCATCTGCTTCAAGAGTTGATGGAGCGTGGTGTCAGTCGCCATGGATCTCCTAAGGGAATGGCCGGATTTTAGCGCCGAAAGGCCGCCAAAGAAAGGACTTCGCTGGCCCGCGGGGCGTTTTCGGGCCGGCTCGACGGGCCTAAAGGACTGTCTCTCGGAGGACTTCCTCGAGGGTGGTGACTCCGTCCCGGATCTTCTGGAGGCCGCCCATCCGGAGGCTGACCATGCCTTCCTCGATCGCCTTGCGCTTCAGCTCGATCGAGGAGGCGCCCGAGAGGATCATGTCCCGGATCTCGTCGGAGAACGCGAGAACCTCGTAGAGGCCGGTGCGCCCCTTGTAGCCGCCGCCGTTGCAGCGTTCGCAGCCCCGGCCCTTCTTGATCTTCAAGGTCTTGACTTCGTCCGGCGCAAAGCCCACCTGGATCAGCATCTGCGGGGGCGTTTCGACCTCCTCGGTGCAGGCGCTGCAGATGCGGCGCACGAGGCGCTGCGCGCAGATGCAGTTGATCGACGTCGCCACGAGGAAGGGCTCGATGCCCATGTTCATCAGGCGGTTGATCGTGGAAGGGGCGTCGTTCGTGTGGAGCGTCGAGAGCACGAGGTGGCCGGTCAGGGCGGCCTTGACCGCGATCTCGGCTGTCTCGAAGTCCCGGATCTCGCCGACCAGGATGATGTCCGGGTCCTGCCGCAGGAAGGAGCGCAGCGCCGATGCGAACGTCAGCCCGATCTGCTCCTTCATCTGCACCTGGTTGATGCCGGCCAGGTTGAACTCGATCGGATCCTCGGCCGTCATGATGTTGACGGTCGGGTCGTTCAGCGCGGCGATCGCCGAGTAGAGCGTGTTGGTCTTGCCCGAGCCCGTGGGCCCCGTGACGAGCACGATGCCGTAGGGCCGGTCGATGGCGTCCTTGAAGCGGCGCAGCGGCTCGGGCTCGAAGCCGAGCTGCGTCATGTCGAGCTGCAGCTTCGTCTTGTCGAGCAGCCGCATGACGACCTTCTCGCCGAACTGGGCGGGCACGGTCGAGACGCGCAGGTCGAGATCCCGCGAGCGCTCCTCGACGCGCAGCCGGATCTTGATGCGGCCGTCCTGGGGCAGCCGCTTCTCGGAGATGTCGAGCTTGGCCATGATCTTCAGGCGCGAGATCAACGGGTCCCGCGTGCGCAGCGGCAGCGCCATGATGTTGTGCAGGATGCCGTCGATCCGGAACCGGACCCGGAACTCCTTCTCGTAGGGCTCGACGTGGATGTCCGAGGCGCCGGCCTTCAGGGCCTCGATCAGGATGAGGTTCGAGACCTTGATGATCGGCGCCGACTCCGTGGACTTGGCGATGTCGGCGAGGTCGATCTCCTGGCCCTCTTCCGACTTCAGGATGTCGACGTCCGCGCCCTCGTCGATCCCGGTGATCTCGTCCATGTTGATCTCGCCGAGGCCGACGCCCGCCATGTCGTCGACGGTCAGCGCGGAGCTCTGCATCACGTCCTCGATGCTGCCGGTGACGGGCGTGAACGTCGTGCGCGCCTGCTGCTTCTGCTCCTTCAAGACGACGGACCGCGGTGTGCCGTAGTGCTTGTCGATCGCCTTGCGCAGCGCCAGCTCGGAGGCCACGACCGGCTCCACGTTGTAGCCGGTCATGAACTTGATGTCGTCCATGGCGAAGACGTTCGTCGGGTCGCCCATGGCGATCGTGAGCGTGGCGCCCGTCTTGTTCACCGGAAGGACACCGTACTTGCGGGCGACGTCGCCCGGGACGATCTTGATGACGTTCGGGTCGATTTCGAAGTTGGACAGGTCGATCGAGGGGACGCCGAACTGCTGCGAGAGGGTCTCGGTGATGGCGGCCTCCGAGACCACGCCGACGCGCACGAGCGCCTCGCCGAGCTTGCCGCCCTCCTCCTTCTGGGACTTCAAAGCGAGCTCCAGCTGGTCGGGCGTGATCAGCTTCGCCTTGAGAAGCAGGTCCCCTAACTTGACGGCCATGAATGCCCCGAAATCGTAAGGCGTCAGGGCGCAGGTGTCAAAGGGCTTGCCGCCTTTTCGATCGATTTGAGCTTTCCGACGAGGTTTCCTATGGCGAGGCTCGAGCGAATCTGGACCGGCAGGTGCCGCTCGTCGTCGGTCAGCCAGAGCACCAGGTTGCGGCCCTTTGCGATGAGGTTCTCTCCGGGGCTCTTGGGCTCGACGCGGACCGTGTGGAAAGTGCCCGCGGGCGTTTTCAGGATCTGTCGGCCCTGCCATTCCACGTTGAGGAGGAAGGCGTTCTTGGCCACCACGGTCATCCGGATCGGGACCGACCCGTCGAGGGGGAGCGTGCGCGCGAGGTAGACGGAAGACAGCGAATCGAACGCCGGCGCGTCGAAGAGGATCACTTTGTCCCCCCGGTTCGCCACCCCGCGCGACTGGTCGAACGTGATGACCTCTTCCCGGATCCGGCGTCCCTCCACCGTGTGCTTGTCGAAGCAGAGCGAGGCGAGCGAGGCTGCGTCCACCCAGGAGCGGAGGCGGTCGCGCACCAGGAAGATCCGGGAGACGTCCTCGTTGGTCTCGATGCGCATCTCGATCCGGTAGGCCGGGCGCCCCTCCCACTCGTCCGCCACCGACTGCAGGACGACTTCTCCCGCCTCGATGCCGAGGATCGTCATGTCGTAGCGCAGGGTCTCCCCGGCGAAGACCGGCGGCCGGATCGGAGCGGCATGGCCGGCGGCCGGCTGCTGCCCTGTCCAAGCGGCCGCTGCGAGCAGCACGGCCGCGGCCCCGGGGAGAGGCCTCATGGCCGGTCGAGGACGGATGCCGCGATCGCCGCCACGTCGTCCACCGAGGCTTCGCGCCCCCCGCGCACGACGCCCCCCGGCTGTCCGTAGGGTCCATTGCGGGCGGGATCGGTCGGTCCGAAGATCGCGACGACCGGCGTGCCGAGCGCGTCGGCCAGGTGCATGGGCCCCGTGTCTCCGGCGACGAACAGCGCCGCCGCCGAGGCCACGCGGGCCAGGCCGGTCACGTCGAGGCGGGGCGACGCCACGGCCTCTGGCAGCAGGGCGAGAAGCCGCCCGGCGCGCTCCTCGTCGCCGGGCCCCCACGAGACGACCGGGGCAAGCCGGCGCTCGCTTGCGAGGCGGCGGGCGAGCGCCGCGTGCCGGTCTTCCCCCCAGGCCTTGTCGGGGCGGCCGCCTCCCGGATGGTAGAGCGCGAAGGGGCGAGGCAGACGGGAGAGAAACGCCTCGGCCTCGGGAGATGGTGCCGCGAGGAGGTAGCGGGCGTCGGGCGCCCGCCGCTCGACCGGGATCCCCGCCGCGGCGGCGAGCGCCAGGTTCTTGTCCACGACATGCCGGGCCTCCGGCCCCGGGCGCACGTGCCGCCGCGCGAGAAGCGCCGAGGCGGGCTCACGGCGCTCTGACCGGGCAAAGCCGAAGACCGGAGCCGGGCCGAGGACGGAAAGCAGCGCCGACTTCCAGAGCCCCTGCACGTCGAGCGTCGCGTCCGCGCCGAAGGCCGTGAGCTCCTGGCTCAAGCGGCGGACCTCGCCGGGGGCGGAAAAAGGGCGCTGCCTCCAGGTCCGGGTGTCCGCCGTGAAGACGCGCGAGACGGAGGGGTTGCCCGACAGCAGGGCGGCGTACTGTGGCTCGACGAGCCATCCGACGGAATGTCCGGCGCGCGCTGCATTCTCGGCGACGGGCAGCGCGTGCACGACGTCTCCGAGGGCCGACAGGCGAACGAGCAGAATCTTCACGACCGCCGGATCCTCTCGATGAGGTCCGATGTCGCGTGGTCCTTCGGGTCCCCGACGATGGCCGTGCGCCCCCCGCGGGCCGCCACGACCTCGCGCTCCGGAACCGACGCAGCCGTGTAATCGGTTCCCTTGGCGTGCACGTCGGGGGCGAGCTCGGACAGGAGCCCGGCCGGCGAGTCCTCGCCGAAGATCACGACCGCGTCCACGCAGCCGAGAGCCGCCACGATCTCGGCCCGCTCGGCCTCCGGCACGACCGGCCGGCCCGCCCCCTTTCCGCGCCGGACGGAAGCGTCGGAGTTGACGCCGACGGCCAGCCAGTCGCCCTCCCGGCGTGCCGCCTCCAGGTACCGCACGTGACCCGCATGAAGGAGGTCGAAGGCGCCGTTGGCGAAGACGAGCCGCTTTCCCTCGGCGCGCCGCGCGGCCGCCTCCGAGAGAAGGTCGGCGCGGGACCTGATCTTGTCGCGGCTCACGCGGTGAGGACGCGATCGGAGGTCACGGCCAGGGCGAGCTCGTCGGGCGTGACCGTCGCCGTCCCCATTTTCATGACCACCACGCCCCCGGCAAAGTCGGCGAGCAGGGCGGCCTCGAGCGGCGACGCTCCGGCGCACAGCGCGAGGGCGAACGCGGCGAGCACCGTGTCGCCCGCTCCCGTCACGTCGGCGACCTGGTCGGTTCCATGGACGGGGATGAGCGTGGGAGCTCCGGCGCCGTCGAAGAGGGCCATCCCCCGGGAGCCGCGCGTGACGAGCAGCGACCGGCAGTTCAGCTTCGCCTTGAGGGCGGCGCCGGCAGCGGCGAGCTTCTCCTCGGAGTCGGCGACCGGGCCACCGGCGGCCTCTTCGAGCTCTTCCTCGTTCGGCGTCGCGGCATCCACGCCGGCGTACGCCGAGGTCCGATGCCGGGAGTCCACCAGGATCGGAGCCTTGGGCGGAAGAGCCATGCGCAGGGTCCGGATGGCCGACGGCGAGGCGGCCCCGTAGCCGTAGTCGGAGAGGATCGCTCCCGCGGCCCCGGCCGCCGCCGCCGCGAGCCCCCGGTCGAGCGCTCCGCGCCACGCCCCGTCCGAAGGCAGCACGTCCTCTTTGTCGTAGCGGACGATCTGCTGCTTGATGGCGTGCGGGCCGCCGCCCAGGATGCGTGTCTTCACCGGCGTGGCATAGGAGGGCACCGTGGCCAGCCCGGAAACGTCGATCCCCCGGGCCTCGAGGAGGCCGCGCAGCGTGCGGCCCTCGGCGTCGTCGCCCACCGCGCCCACGGGAAGCGGAACGCCGCCCAAGGACCGGATGTTGGCGGCCGTGTTGCCCGCGCCGCCCGGGCAGCTGTCCTCTTTCACGAAAGACAGGATCAGGACCGGAGCCTCGCGGCTGACGCGCTTGGGGTGGCCGAAAACGAACCGGTCGAGCACGAAGTCCCCCGCCACCGGGACCCGCCGTCCGGCCAGTTCCGGTATGAGCGACAAGAGGCGCTTCTTGCTGACGGGAAGGGTCATGGGCTCTGCAAATTCTTCAAAGCTCTGGGATTATAATGACGCCTCTTTCGGCAGGAGCCATGCTCGACTCTCAAGTGCTCGTCCTGAATCGGGTGTTCCAGGCCGTGCAGGTCACGACCCTCCGGAAGGCCTTTTCCCTGTTCTACAAGGGCCACGTGCGCGCCGTCCTGCCCGACTACTCGACCTGGGAGTGGGAGAACTGGTGCGACATCCCGGTGCAGCCGCAGGACGAGGTCGTCCTGACCCCGGGCATGGCGATCCGCGTGCCGCGGGTCATCGCTCTCAAGGATTTCGACCGCCTTCCCCGGCAGGACGTGAAGTTCTCCCGCCACAACGTCTACGTGCGCGACGGCAGCCGCTGCCAGTACTGCGGCCAGAAGTTCTCCTCGGCCGAGCTCTCGCTCGACCACGTCGTGCCCCTTTCGCGGGGCGGCTCGTCCAACTGGGAGAACGTCGTCTGCTGTTGCCTCGCCTGCAACGTCAAGAAGGGCAACCGCACGCCGCAGGAAGCCCAGATGAAGCTGGTGCAGCAGCCCAAGAAGCCCCGGTGGCACCCGGTCGGCCAGTTCGGCGCCGGCGCCCACGCGGGCACCCACAAGGTTCATCCGGCCTGGCGCAACTTCCTCGACGTCGCCTACTGGAACACAGAGCTGCGGTAGCTCGTCCTCGACCCGTCAACCGAGGTGCTGCTCGACGGCCTCGAGGGCCATGGCGACGGTGATCTCCTGCATGCACTCGTGGCTGTAGGGGCAGCGGCGCAGGAAGCAGGGGGAGCAGAAGGCGTAGCGGTCGAGCACGGTCGCAGGCGAGCCGGTGGGACCGGTGCGGCCGGGATCGGTCGGGCCGAAGAAGGCCACGACCGGCGTGCCGACGGCGGCTGCCAGGTGCATCGGCCCCGAGTCGTTGGACACGACGACGCGCGCCTGGCGCAGCAAAGCGGCGAGCTCCACGGGATCGAGATCGGCGCCGAGCACCACGGGGCGGTGCCGGGCCAGGCGCGACACGCTCTCGCCGAGAAGCTCCTCGCCCGGCCCCACGACGACGCCGGAGAGCACGCCGCGCTCGGCCAGCCCGTCGGCGAGCTCGGCAAAGCGCCGGGCCGGCCACTGCTTCGTCGGCCCGAAGGCGGCTCCCGGCGCCAGGAGGACGAGCGGCGCGCCGCCCGGCAGGCCCGCCGCCGCGAAGGCCCGCCGGGCGCGGTCTTCCGCGTTGGGAGGGATGGGCAGAAGCGGGGGATCCGTGTCGGGCGGAACGTTCCGCGAAGAGAGCAGCGCGTCGTAGTCGCGCAGCTGGTGCTGCGTGCCGCGGGGCCTTCTGACGGCGTGCGTCAGAAGGGGAGACCGCCCGTCGGCGGCGTAGCCGATACGGATGGGGACGCGGGCCAGGAACGGCAGCAGCGCGGAGCGGAACGAGTTGGGGAGCATCCACGCCTCGTCCACACGCCCGCGGCCGAGAGTCGCGACGTCGGAGACGAGGCCCCGCGTGACCCACACGCCGTCGGCGCTGCCCTCCGCGCGGAAGACCGCCGCCGGCCCGGGTCGCGCCAGAACCGTCAGCGAGCTTCCGGGAGAGGCCCGGCGCAGGGCACGCACGAACGGCAGCGCCATCACGGCGTCGCCCAGCCAGTTCGGCGCCACGACCAGGAGCGAGCGGCCCGCCGTGCGCGCGAGGCCCCGCCTCATAGGTCGGGAGGCCGCGTGCGCCAGCGGTTGTGCATCCAGAGCCAGGCCGAGGGCTTCTTGCGGACCACCGCCTCGATGACCTCGAGGTAGCGCGCCGTGGCCGCGCGCACGCGGCCTTCTCTCGAGAGACCGGGCAGATCGAACTCCTCCGGCCAGATGGGCTGCTCGAAGCGGGTCTCGTAGCGTCCCCCGCCGATGGGCCAGGTGAAGACCGGCAGCACGGCGGCGCCCGTCTTCAACTGGAAGAGCGCGAGCGAGGGCGTGGTCGCGGCGGGGCGCCCGAAGAAGGGCACGAAAATCGCCTCGCGCTCGAGCACGTTCTGATCGATCAGCATCGCGACGGTGCCGTTGGCGCGCAGGGCGCGAAGGATCTCGCGGGCGGCCTCCTTCTTGGCGATGACCCGGTTGCCGAATTGCGTGCGGCGCCGCGACAGCTCCGCTTCCAGCCGGGGGTTATCGAGCGGACGGACCACGGAGGCGATCGGTTCCTTGAGAAGCCCCACGGCGATCGCGCCGATCTCCCAGCTCCCGAAATGGGCGGAAAGCAGGAAGACGCCCTTTCCCCGGGCTCTGGCCGCCAGCAGGTGCTCGACGCCCGTGACCGGGGCGCGGGCGAGGAACTCCTCGCGCGGCAGGTCGGTCGCCACCAGGAAATCCACGAACGTGGCGCCGAAGGTCTCGACGCAGCCCCGCGCGATCGCCGCGATCTCGGCGGAGCTCTTCTCCGGGTAAGCGACGAGGAGATTCTTGAAGAGAATGCGGCGCCGCGACGGCGCCAGGCGGAACAGGACGCGGGCGAGGAGCCGACCGGCGGCCGTCGGGCTGCCCTCCGGAAGCAGACGCAGGAGGCCGACCGCAACGCGAAAGAGCGCCATCTCGGCCCGGTGGCGAAGCGCCGATCGGCCGGGGCGCCGCCTCCTTCGGGCTGCCGCGCGGACCTCCATCAGGTCGACGACGGCGGTCTCGGACGCTCTCATGCCTGGTGCGTTTCGAGTTTCGAGGTGCGCGTAGCGGGTCCCAGGCGCGGGAGGAGCCACGGGAAGAACCCGGGCTCCTGGACCTCGACCTCCAGGTGGACCGTCACGACGGGCAGCGAGACCCGGCCGGCGAGCTTGACGGCGTCCTTCTCGGTCGTCACGAGGAAGGCGGCGCCGGTGCGATCGGCGGCCTGCCGGATCCGCGTCAGCTCCCGATCGGAGTAGCGGTGGTGGTCGGGGAAGACGAAGGTCTCCTCGGCGGCGAGGTCGAGGCGCCGGAGAGCGGCCGCAAAACCGGCGGGCTCCGCGACGCCGCAGGCCGCCACGCAGCGCCGCAGCGAGACCTCGCGCGTCTCCACGGGGGAGCCCCCCTCGTCGCGCAGGCTGTCGGCTCGAATGGCGGCGTGGAAGACCGGCGTCTCCGGGCACAGCAGGGCCACGGTCCGCTCGGCTTCGGGCGAAGGCAATCCCCGCTCGACGCGCGTGAAGACGATCGCGTCGGCCCGACGTATGGCGTCCAAAGGCTCGCGCAGCCGGCCGGCGGGAGGCAGGCTCCCCCCGCCGAAGGGATCGCGCGCGTCGAGCAGCAGCAGGTTCGCGTCGCGCTGCAGGGAGAGGTGCTGAAACCCGTCGTCCAGGAGAAACACGTCGCAGGAGAGCTGTGCGGCAAGCCGGGCCGCTTCGATGCGGCGGGCCGCCACGGCCACGGCCACTCCGGGCAGACGGCGGGCCAGCGCCACGGGCTCGTCGCCGCCCTCCTCGGGGGAAACGAGCGGGCCTTCTCCGCTTGACACGAGACGGGGCGCCTTCGTCCGTCGTCCGTATCCGCGCGACAGGATGGCCGGGCGGAAGCCCTCGAACTTGAGCCGCCTCGCCAGGAACTCGACGAACGGAGTCTTGCCGGTTCCTCCGAAGGTCAGGTTCCCCACCGAGACGACCGGCGCGGGGGCCCGGTGGGAGCGCAGGTGCCCCGAGGCGTAGAGGGCGGCGCGGGCGCGGACCATGCCCCCGTACAGGAGAGAGAGCGGGTTCACGGCGCGGCCCGCCGGGCCGAAGGCTCGGAAAGCAGGGTCAGGGCCGCCTCGGCCGTCGCGCGCGCCGCGCCGCGGTTTGCCGCGACGAACTCCTGCGCCAGCCGTCCCCGGCCGGAAGCCGCCGCGGGGTCGTCGAGAGCCGCGGCGAGAGCCCGGGAGAGCTCTGTCGCGCTTGCGACGCGCTCGGCAAACCCGCGCCGCTCGCCCTCGGCCATGACGTCCCGGAAGTTCTGCGTGTGGGGGCCGACGGTCACCGCCACGGCTTCTGCCCAGGCCTCGATGGGGTTGTGGCCTCCTCCGGCTGGCGCCAGGCTTCCGCCGACGAAGGCGTAGAGCGCGCCGCGGTAGAGCGAGGCGAGCTCGCCGACGGAGTCGAGGAGGTAGACGGGGGAGGGGGTGATCGGAGACGGGCCCGGACGAGAGCGGCGGACGAGAGAGAAGCCGGAGCGCTCGATGAGGGCCGCGACATCGTCGAATCTCTCGGGGCGGCGCGGCGCGATCGCGAGGAGGGCCCGGTCCGAGAGCGGGCGGAACGCTTCGAGAACCGCGTTCTCCTCTCCCTCGGCGGTCGAGGCCGCGACGAGCAGAGGCCTGCCGGCCGCGAGCGCCGAAAGCCTCTCGGCGTCGGCGAAGGCCGGGGCCGGGGCGAGGTCGTACTTGACGTTGCCGCACACCCGGATGCGCTCTCTGGGCGCGCCGAGGGCGGCCATCCGCTCCGCGTCCTCGCGGCTCTGCATCAGGAAGAGCCCGACTCCCGAGAGCGCGCTCGAAAGGAAGCGCCGG
>Ga0335082_10006476_pt1 | contig 12768 bp, 14 predicted proteins | sample Lox_Sample_41_FD_206718 | JGI IMG/M metagenome (GOLD analysis project Ga0335082, IMG submission 206718) | Soil microbial communities from Loxahatchee National Wildlife Refuge, Florida, United States - Lox_Sample_4.1 | ecosystem: Environmental > Terrestrial > Soil > Wetlands | place: USA... | reverse complement strand
GTACCCGAGCACGACGTCGACCCGGGTTTGCTGGAGCATGATTTCGCTGACCCAAATCTTGTACGGGTCACGAGTCGAGCGCCACGGGAGGTTGCGGTGATGGAGCCGGTACCAGCGCACGAGCCCGCGATGAAACGCGTGTCGGGTTTTGGTGTTGACCCCGCTCTTGCGCGCAAGCGCGGGGCTGTGGCATTGTCTGGCCATGGCCGAGCGCACATCCTACACGTGCCTGCTTCCTGCTGACAAGATCCCGCAGTTGAAAGCCGACTTGAAGGCGCGCGGTTACATGTTCCGCGATGTGCCCTACGCGCATTTCGGCGCTGAGCATCGCGGCGAAAAGGTTAACATCGCGCTCTACACCAGTGGGAAGCTGGTCGTTCAAGGCAGGGGCACCACGGATTTCATTCAGTTCTACCTCGAGCCAATTCTGCTCGGTGAAGCACGGCTCGGTTACGAACACATTCTCGATCCGACAATGCTCCAACCGCGCATCGGTGTCGATGAAAGCGGAAAGGGAGATTTCTTCGGACCACTCGTCGTGGCCGGCGTCTATTTGGATGAAGCGGCCGCGCGCAACATGATGGAAATTGGCGTGCGCGATAGTAAACTGATCAAGAGCGACGCTCGGATTGCCGACTTCGCCAAGCGAATTCGTGGGGCGGCGGGTGCGGTCAGCAACGTGGTCCCGATCGGCCCCGAGGCTTACAACCGACTGCACACAAAGATGCGCAACGTCAATGACATCCTGGGCTGGGGTCACGCGCGGGTGATTGAAAACTTGCTGACGAAAGTCGATTGCCCGAAGGCGATTTCCGACCAGTTCGGGAACAAGAACATCATCTTGCGTGCGCTGATGGAACGCGGTAAGAAGATCGAGTTGGTGCAACGGCACAAGGCCGAGAGTGATCTCGCGGTGGCGGCAGCGTCGATCATCGCCCGCGACGAGTTCGTGCGGCGATTGCGCAGACTGGGCAAAGAGGTCGGCGTGGACTTGCCCAAAGGCGCCTCGACTGCGGTCGAGGAGGCTGCCCGCGAAATTGTGAACAAGCACGGCGCGGATGCGCTGGCAACGGTGGCGAAAATGCATTTCCGTACGGCGCAGAAAGCCTTGCAGGGAGCACAGACATGAGAAATGCGATTGTGTTGGTAATCGTGGTGGTGGTTGCTGGTTTCGCGGTCGTGCAGGCGAGCGCGGTGTACAAGGCGTACACGGACCTGGCTGCGCGCGTCGAGCATCAACTGGATTTTGTCGACGAATCAACGACCAACACCGTCACGCAGGAGATCATCCGCGACGCGGGCACCTTGGGGATCACCCTTCAGCCGACCGACATCCGCATCGTTTACGAGGACACCGAGCAACGCTCCGTCGCGCAACAGATCGTTGGGAACCGACTTGGCACGCAGTTTACCAACAAGCGCGTCTCGATCAGCGTCCGCTACACGCCGCACATCCTCGGCATTCCGTTCAGCCAAGACATCACGCGCAGCAAGATCAAACAAGTCGGCGCACCACGAATGCCCGTGCCGACCGGGGAGCGGCAGCTCTTGGATCCGACTGGGGCTACGTCCGGGCTCGACGTCGGCCAATGACCGGCTAGAATCGTCTTATGCCACTCTACGAATTCGTGTGCAGCCATTGCGAAAAGGACTTCGAGTCGCTCGTGCGCTCGGCCAATTGGCACGGCGAGGCCACGTGTCCGCACTGCGGCTCGAAGAAGCTGTCCAAGAAGCTTTCCGTCTTTAGCTCGCAGGGTGGGGGCTCGACGTCTAGCTCAGCGCCGGCGCCGCAGGCATGTTCACGTCCCGGTGGCTGCGGTTGCTGTGGTCCGGTCCACCGGCACTGACGTTTTCGCCATGCGGTTTCAACTCGGCCCGCCCCCTGCGAATCCGGCCTTCGACCCGACGGCTGGCGGTTGGATTAAGTTGAAGGAACCGAATCCGTGGCTGATGCAATTGCTGGCCCTGCCCATCGCGGTCGGCGTTGGCGTGCTGCTCATGTGGGCCATGACGCGACTTGTTGATCTACGGCCGAGCGGTATCGTGCCGATCCTGGTCGTGCTGTTGCTGCTCTTGCCGGTCCACGAAATGATCCACGCCCTGATCCACCCGGGCAACGGCCGCACAATCGATTCGATCGTCGGGTTTTGGCCGAAGAAGTTGGTGTGCTACGCCCATTACGACGGACCCCTGAGCCGCAACCGGTTCATTGCCGTGTTGATCGGCCCGTTCCTGGTCATGTCGGTCGTGCCGTTGCTGGTGGAAGCGATGCTGCGGGTCAATTTCACCTGGGTGGCTGTGCTCGCCATCGTCAATGGCCTCGCCGCTTCCGGCGACACCGCCGCCTGCCTGCTGCTGTTGCAGGCGCCGCGCACCGCGACGATGCGCAACCAAGGCTACTACACCTGGTGGCGGCCCGCTGCGCCTGACCGTCCTACTTGAACAGTGGCAGCACCTGCTTGAATTCGGGCGTGCCGGCTTCGCGTAATAATTCAAACACTGCCGATTCGACCGTCGTGATCACCGCGCCGCAATCGCGCATGCGTTCAACGGCGACCTTGTGATCGTGCCATTGCCGCGAGCAAATGGCGTCGGCACAGACGTACACGAAGTAATCCTTCATCAAATCAATCGCCGTTTGTTGGATGCACACGTGCGCTTCGATGCCGCAGAGGATGATGCGCTGGCGGCGCAGATCTTTGAGCGAACGGAGGAATTCCTCCGAGCCGCAGCAGGAGAACGCCAGCTTCTCCATCGGCGTGATGCCGGGCGTTGCCTCGACGATCTCTGCGCAGACCGGGCCGAGCCCTTTGATGTATTGCGCCGTCACCAACGTCGGCAGCTTCAACACGCGTGCGGCGCCGATGAGTTTCTGGATCGCAGCCAGCACTTCTGCGCGCCGCGCCATGAGGTTCATCAGTTTCTCCTGCACGTCGATGACGACGAGCGCAGAGTTTTGCGGAGTCAATCGCCAGTCAGACATAGTTCCCCACAATCGCCGTGAACAACAACGCCGTCCTCATCGCCGCGTTGACGAATCGAATCGCAACATCCAATAACGAAGTCGGCATGCGTGGAATTCTACCATGAAGCACCTGGGAAACACGAAGACTTCGTACGTGCGGATTTCTTGCCCGAAGTCCACAAATCTGTTTTCATCAATCCTGTCTTGAAGAAGCGTCGTACCAAGCGGCTAATCATAGCCTTGGTTGTCCTTCGGCAGCACGTTGATTGAGGGCGGCATCATCAAAATGTTCTACCTGAGAAGTATGACGTGGTCTCGACTCTGTCTTCTGGGAGGCATCAACGCACTGACTACTGATGTTACACTTGTGGCCGCAGTATATGCCCTTCAATAAGTTCAACGCTCATTCGCCGAGCATCTTCACAAACTCTGCTTCGCTCAGTGTCTTCACTCCGAGTTTCTGCGCCCTATTCAGTTTCGAGCCGGCGTCTTCGCCGACGATGAGGTAATCGGTCTTCTTGCTGACGCTGTCGGTGACGTTCGCTCCGGCTTAGCGCACCGCATTGACATGAGTCAGGGCACTGGTCAGATTGGTCTATGACACTGACAGCCGTCCCAACACCAGACCCGGAGAGTGGGTACGTAGCGTACAATCCTGAAACGGGCACGACCACACAGGGCGAGACGGTTTCCGAGGCGCTCGCCAACCTGAAAGAGGCCACGGAGTTGTATCTTGACGAATTTCCGATCTCATCCGCCAGCTGACGAAACTGGTTGAAACAGCGCACGACATCCACTACTTTCCAGCCTAGCAATGCCAACAACCATCGGATTCACTTACTGGCAGGATGGGGAAATGTGGCTAGGATACTTGGATGAGTTCCCCGACTATATGACGCAAGGCACGTCGCTCGACGATCTCAAAGAGCATCTGCTGGATCTGCACAACGATTTGACTTCGGGGCTGATTCCCTCGGTGCGGCGGCACGCCGAGATGCCGCTCAAGTGGAGCGACGGGAACTGATCAAGAAGATCGAGCAGGCAAGCGCGGTGTTCATTCGTCATGGCGGGAGGCACGATTGGTATCAGAACCCCGAGACGAAGGTTTGTCAGCCTGTGCCACGTCACAATGAGATCAAAGAGCATCTGGCCCGGCACATCATTCGGATGCTCTCAGACAAGTAAGAAGCTCACTGGTCGAGCATCTTTACGAAATCCGACTCGTTCAGCGTCCTCACCCCGAGCTTGCCGGCTTTGTCGAGTTTGGAGCCGGCGTCTTCACCGACGATGAGGTAGTCGGTCTTTTTACTGACACTTTCGGTGACATTCGCTCCGGCTTTGCGCAACGCTTCTTTCGCTTCGGTGCGTGAGAATTTGCTCAGCGTGCCGGTGACGACGACAGTCTTGCCGACGAACGGGCCGGCTGCGGCGGCTTTGGGCGCGGCTTTCTCTTTCATCTTCACGCCGGCTTTGCGGAGCTTATCGATGACGGCCTGATTGCGCGGGTTGCGGAAGAACTCGTGGATGCTTTCGGCCATGACCGGGCCGACGTCTTCGGCTCGCTGCAACTCTTCGATGCTAGCGGCGGCGAGTTTGTCGAGATCGTGGAAGTGATCGGCGAGTTTACGCGCCGCGCCTTCGCCGACGTGCAGGATGCCAAGGCCGTGAATCAACCGCCACAATTCGCGGTCTTTGCTCGCCGCGATGGCGTTGACGACATTCGTTGCTGATTTCTCGGCCATGCGCTCGAGCGCGGCGAGTTGCTCGACGGTGAGCGAATACAAGTCCGCTGCATCGTGGACGAGTTTCTTGTCCACAAGTTGGTCGACCAGCACCCAGCCGAGTCCTTCGATGTCCATCGCGCCGCGCGAAGCGAAATGACCGATGGTCCGCTTCAGTTGCGCCGGGCAGGCGATGTTCTCGCAGCGCCACGCGACGAACTCCGGGTCCCGATGAATCGGACCGCCACACTGCGGACATTTCCCGTGGATGTGTTTGTAGAAATCGAACGGCTTGGCATTGCGTGGACGTTTCTCCTGTACGACCCCGACGACAGCCGGGATGACTTCGCCGGCTTTTTCGATGACGACCGTGTCGCCGATGCGGATGTCTTTGCGTTTGATTTCCTCTTCATTGTGTAGTGTGGCCCGCGAGATGGTCGAGCCGGCGAGGAAGATGGGTTCGAGTTCGGCGACGGGCGTGAGCGTGCCGGTGCGACCGACCTGCACGGTGATGTCCTTGAGCTTGGTCTGGGCTTGCTCGTGCGAATACTTGTACGCGATAGCGAAGCGTGGCGCTTTCGCGGTCGCGCCGAGCCGCTCCCATTGCGGGAGGTCGTTGACTTTCACCACCGCGCCATCGATCTCGAACGGCAACGTCGCTTCGAGCTTCTGCAATTCCTCGGCTCGCTTGATAACCTCTTCGATGTCGTTGCACACCCACCAATGCCGGTGGGTTGGCAGACCGGAGTTCTTCAGCGTCTCGAGGACTTCGGCTTGCGTCTTGAACCTCACGCCCTCAGCTTGCGCGATGGCGTAGAACACGGCGTTGAGCGGACGCTGCGCGACGAGGTTGGGGTCGAGTTGTTTGAGCGAACCGGCGGCGGTGTTGCGAGGGTTTTGGAAGAGCGGCTCACCGGCTTTCTCGCGCTCGGCATTCAATCTCTGAAAATCCGCGACCTTAATGTAGACTTCTCCGCGCACTTCGAAGAAGCGCGGCGCACGCGCCAGCGACAACGGAATGGCTTTGATGGTCTTGAGATTCGCAGTAATGTCGTCACCTGTCGTGCCGTCGCCGCGCGTCGCGGCGAGGGCGAGCTTGCCGCTCTCGTAGATTATGGTGACCGATACGCCGTCGATTTTCGGTTCGAGGACGTACTCGATCTTCTCGCCGGGTAGCAGCTTGTGGATCCGATCGTCGAACTCGCGTAGTTCTTCGAGGCTGTAGGTGTTGTCCAGCGACATCATCGGGACGGCGTGGCGCACGCTGTTGAATTCCTTGAGTGGCCGACCGCCGACACGTTGGGTGGGGGAGTCCGGGGTGACAAGCCCCGGGAATTCCACTTCGAGCTCCTTCAGATCGGCGTAAAGTCTGTCGTATTCGCGGTCAGAGATTTCCGGCTTGGCCTCGACGTGGTACAGGCGGTCGTGATGGCGGATCTGCTCACGCAGCTTGGCGATTCGCTTTTGCGCTTCGGCGCGATTCATAGGCGTAAAACACGGCGGCTGCGGCGCTCGCGCCGAGTGTGTCCGCCGTCCAATCGAACACGTCACAGGTGCGGTTCGGTACGAACCGTTGATGGAACTCGTCCGAGGCGCCGTAGGTCGATGCCATGAGAATAGCGAGTGCGACCGACTTGGGCAACGACAGGTTTTGTCCGCGGCGTAGCCCGTAGGCCAGCAGCCACCCAAACACGCAATACAGCATCCAGTGCCCGACCTTGTCCTTGAACGGGAAGTCGGGCCCCGGCGTCGGCGGATGCGGGAGGGCCGACAACCAGAAGATCGCGCCCGCCCACAGCAGAGCCGGCAGCCAGCGAAGAAGCTTGCGGTTCATGCCGGGTTCGCCGCCCCGCGACCGTTGTTTGCGTACTGCATCAGGATGCGATCGACCAGGCGCGGCGAGAACTTCATCAACCACCACAGCATCTTGCCATCGGCAGTCAACACGAGGTCGCGCCGGCGACGCACGGCGGCGCGCAGGACCTTCGCGGCGACGTCGTCTTCGCTCATCATGTGCCGCAACGGGAACGGGTTGCGTTCGTGGAAGTGCTTCGAGCGATCGAAAAATTCCGTGTCGGTGAGGCCCGGACGGACGATCAGGACATGGACGTTGTGCTTGTGCAATTCGAGGCGGGCGCTCTGCGACATGGCTTCGAGGGCGAACTTGCTCGCGCAATAGGCGCTGCCGAGCGGCACCGCGCAGAAGCCGTTGAGCGACGAGATCTGAATAATGGTTCCCGACCGCCGTTGGATCATGTGTTGGGCGACGGTGCGCGTGAACTGGAAGGCACCGAAGAAGTTCGTGTCGAACAGCTCGCGAAACTCCTCCAACGAGGTTTGCTCGACGCTGCCACAGAGCCCCTTGCCCGCGTTGTTGACGAGGACATCGATACGACCGAAACGTTCGAACGCGGCGGAGACGGAGCGATCGACCTGTTCGGGCTGCGCTACATCAGCGGGCGCGACGAGGCGTCGACCTGGATGCGACGCGAGTGCGCGTTCGAGTTCGCGGAGTTTCGATTCGTTGCGGGCGACAAGCACGACGTTGGCGCCTTGCTTAGCTAGGGCGGTGGCCAACGCACGACCGATGCCGCTGGAGGCGCCTGTGATTAGAACAACGTTATCGCAAAACGGTTTGGCTCCTGCGTTCATTGTTGAGGGCGCATCTTAGTCCTTCTTCGGCGCCAATGGAAGTCTGCCATCCAATCGCCCGACGGATTTTGTCGCTGCTATAGCGGCGTTGGCCTCCCAGCAGCAGCACGGCCAAGCGCGTGAGGGGAGGGCAAATCCTGTAGCCCGTGACATGGGCTACGCCTTCGCTAAGAAACGCGAGCCGATGCGCCGCCGCGTACGAAATCTGAGCTGTTGGTTCCTCCAACCCGGTCAATCGGCAGATGATTTGGAGGAACTCGCGCTGTGTCGGGCAGGTTTCATCGTTGGCAATGTTGAAGATCGCGCCACGGGTCTTCGGGTTCTGGGCGATGGCGACGACTGCGCGGGCGACATCGGTGACGTAAACGATGCTGAGTCTGTTGTTGCCGTCGCCGATAAGTTTAAGGCGGCCGGCCCGCAGCGCGTTAACAATGCGGGGAATGCTGGCGGTGTCCTGCGGACCATAGACCCATGTGGGGCGCAGAATTGTGAACGGAGTCGGCGATTGCTGGACGAATTGCTCGGCCAGAATCTTGGCGCGCGAATAGTAGTTCCAGCGATAGGGTTTGCCAAAGATGCAGGTTTCGTCGAAGGGCCGTCCGTCCGGGCGGGGCCATCCGTACACCCCGACGGTGCTCAGGTGGATGAAGTGCGGCACGCGGGCGCGAGCAACAGCGTTCAGAAGGGCGCGCGTCCCTTCGGCAGTGACGTGTTGAAACTCGCGCCAGCGACCGTAGGTGTGAACTTTAGCCGCCGCATGGACGATGGCCTCAGCCCCCGTCACGGCTTGCATCAGAGCCTCGGGTTGGTCGAATGTCACGGTGTGGAGGCGCACACCGAGGGCTTCAAGTGGGCCGGTCCGGGACGTGTGCCTAACGATAGCAGCAACCTCGCAGCCCTGTTGAACAAAGGCTTCCGCGACGTGACGGCCAAGAAAGCCGGTGGCCCCTGTGATTACGACGCGCATGATGTTGCACAATGTGCTTTCAGATAAGGCCGGGCCTTATTATACTTTCGGAGCAAACACAAGAAGGTTTTATGCAAGGAGGTAGCAGAACCGACACGGTGTTGTTCGTGGCATTCATGTGCTTTGTCGTCGTGTGGCGCGTGTGGGAGACGTTTCGCAAGCAGGGCGCGGAGCGCGGGCGCACTTCGATGGCGTGGTCGTTCTACGCGCTGTTTGCCCTGAGTGTTGTGATCTTCGGGGGAACCGTCGCGGAATTCTTCCTCGTCAAGCGCGCGTATCGTGTCGAGTGGGCGCTGGTGGGTGTGCTTTTGTTCGTGGCGGCGAATGTGATTCGGATATCGGCGATCCGGTCGCTGGGCCGGTATTGGAGCCTGCACGTGGAGGTGCGCGAACAGCATCCTTTTGTGCGCGAGGGATTGTATCGGTATGTGCGGCATCCGGCGTATTTATCGTTCGTGCTCGAACACATCGCGGTGCCACTGGTGGGCAACGCGTGGTGGTCGTTGGCGGTAACGATGGTTGTCTATGTGCCGATGATTGTGCTGCGGTTGAGCCGGGAGGAGGCGGCTCTGGTCGACAAGTTCGGCGATCTGTACAGAGCGTACCAGCAGCAAGTGGGTGCGCTGGTGCCGAGGTTGTCGGTCTTTCGCCGGGCGGCGGACGCGTGATCGGCTGTTCATGATTTCAGTGTATTACTACCTGGTGCTGCTGAATGCCGTCTTCTGTCTGACGGTGGCGGCGGCGACGTGGTGGCGGAACCGGTATCAGGCGATTGGGCCGCTGTTCGGCTGGTCGATGACACTGGTGGCGTTGTGGCTGGTCGGGTTCGCGCAGTATTTTCGGCCGATGGATCGGTCCACGGCGCTGCTCTGGGCGAAGCTCACGTTGACGGCGGGACCGCTGGCGACGCCGTGGCTGTTTCACAGTATGTGCGCGTACGCTGGCCGGGCGAGCAAGTACCGGTTGTGGATCGCGGTGTCGCACGGGCTGGCAATTCTGTTCCTGATGCTGTTGTGGAAAGGACTCATCATCACGGGGGTGCGACCCGATCCAATCATGAGCCATTACGTGCGCTACAATCGCGCGTTGTATCCCGTGGCATCGTTCAACATTCTATTTTGGCAGGTGTTCGGCATCGCGGTGATTGTCAACGCCGTCCGGGAGTCCCGCGGCTACAAGCGGACGCAGTTTGTTTACTTCATCGTGGTGTGGTTGAGCATTTCGCTGACAACCAACTCGATCATCGTGCCGCTGGAATACGGCTTCGACATTCCGCAGTTCGGGTGGTTCATCCTGCCGTTGATCCTGGTGGCGATGGCGTATGTCATGGGCAAGGGCCGATTGGCCGATTACAACGTGGTCATCGCCCGCCTCCTGTTGCAGAGCGTGACGGTGTTGGTGGTCGTCGTGGGCAGCTTGCTGGCCATGGCCGGCATGACCGTAATTGCCCCCGGGTTCATGAATCCAAGCCAGATTCTATTCACCGTGTTGGTGGTGATCGCGGTCGGGATCAGCCTGGCGATATTTCTGCCGCGGTTTCTCCCACGGGCGGAGCGGCTGATGCAGGAACGGATGTTTGGCCGGCGTTACGGCTACCAGGATGCAGTCTCGAACCTGGTCAAGGAACTTGGACACGTGTCGAATATGGATGAGATTCTGCAGCGGGTGGCTTCGACCCTGCACTCGCAGATGCAGGTGTCGCGCGTGTTGATCCTGATGCAGGATCCGTTGTCGGGCAATTACCGCGTCCAGGCGGAGAGCGGCCTGACGGCTGAGGAACAGACCGAGGAACTTCAATTGGCCGAGGACGCCATCATCGTCCGCTGGGTGCGCAATCATCGGGACACATTGGTGCGCGACGAACTCACCCGGCGCGTGCCGCCCCGCGTACTCCATGATCTCGACGCAGACCTGAATCGTCTGAAAGTCGCTGTGTGCGTGCCGATGCTGCTTGTGGACCAGTTACCGGGGCTGATATGCCTTGGCGAAAAAGCCAACCGCGACATGTTCTTCGTCAGCGACTTGCGATTGTTGGAAACACTCGGCACTGAAGTCGCGCTCGCGGTCAGGTATCGCCGCATGGAGGACCAGATTTTCCGCAAGAACAAGCTCATCGAACTCGGCACGATCGCGGCCGGCGTCGCGCACGAAATCCGCAACCCGCTGGCATCGATCCGGACCTTCGCGCAATTGATGCCGGACAAGCTGGACGACCCCGAGTTCACGGGTGAATTCAGCAAGCTGGTGCTCAAGGATGTTGACCGCATCACGCGAGTTGTCGAGAGCATGCTGGCGTTTGCCCGTCCCGCGCAGGTGACGATCGCCGAACATCCCGCGACCGAGATCGTCGAGGAAGCGGTCTTGCTCGTCCAGCCGCGCCTCAAGAGCAAGCACATCGAGTTGACCAAACAGTTCCACGAGCAGCCGATCCTGCGCGTGGACAAACAACAAATCCTTCAAGTGCTCGTCAATCTGGTCAACAACGCCACCGATGCGCTGCCCGAGCGCGGCAAGATTCGCGTCGCCACGGGCATCGTCGTCATGGAAGGTGCCAGTGAGAACAACGGATCACAGCGCGTGGCGGTCATCGAGGTCACCGACAACGGACCCGGTATTGCGCCGGCCGTTCGCAACCGGTTGTTCGACCCGTTCTTCACCACGAAGAAGGACGGCACGGGTCTTGGCCTGTCCATCTCACAGAAGATCGTCCGTGACCACGGGGGCATCATTTCCGTGTCGAGCATCGAAGGCAAAGGCACCACCTTCCGCGTCAACCTGCCCCTGATCTGAGCCGGCGGCTCGAAGCGGTGACGAGGATTTGAGGTTATGTTCCGGCGAACGTCCTTGATAGAAATTCGCAGGTCTGGTTTCATAAGCCTACGATCATGAAACGACTCGCGGGAGTCGCCTGTGTACGAGGGCGTGCGCGCAGTAGCTCCTAATACATGTTGGACTGCAAACACCGTATGTATTGCGCACTGTCTTTGCTGATGCCCGCTACCGCTTTCGTCGGTTGCCGGTCTTACGTCGAGTCCACACCATCCAAGGTCTTGGAGGGCGACAACCCCGAGAATTACGCGCGGGTTTTTCGCGAGCCAGTTTCTTCGGACGTTACCGTTGTGAACTCTGTGGTGGTCACGTACTCGTTTCGGCCTGGCGTAGTCACGACGGAGGATTTTGAGTTTGAGTTGCTCGTTCCTCGCCAGTGGATTCAAAAGTTAGCGGAACGTTTTTACTTGGGGAAGAGTGACGGCGAGTCTATCCAGAGGGAGATTGCCTCACGCCGAGAGCAGGCCCGCCCGTGGTATGCGCCAAAGCCGCTTGATCAGTATGATCTCTACCGCGACGCTACTAGCGTTGGATACATTCACATGTTGGTCCAGAAGGAAGGAGAAGCCGATGGGAGACAGCGAGTGTTTATCAGCAAGCACTGACAGACGGGCTAACCAGAGCGCCGCAGCGTACCGCCGGCCCACTCTGCATTCGACACGTACGCACAATTGAATATCAACATTGCGTTCCCACACTTGCGGCCCGGCGGTCGCTGAGCATGGGACGTTCGGCTGGATCGGGGCATGAAACCAATTCGTAACTCCATCAAAGCGATTATAATCCGTGATCGGCATGTTCTCCTCATCAAGAACGTCGATAGGGAAGGGTTCTGGTATGTTTTCCCGGGCGGTGGGCAAAATCCCGGTGAAGACATGTTCTCGGCGCTACGCCGGGAGTGTTTTGAAGAAACGGGTCTGTTGATTTCTGTCGGGCCTCTGCGTTTGATTCGCGAGTATATCGGAAAGAACCACGAATTCTCGAAGTCCGACAGCGATGTTCATCAGGTGGAATTGTATTTCGAGTGCAGCATTATGTCTGGCTCGGAGCCAAAAAACGGAGAGAAGAAGGACTCTCATCAAGTTTATGTTGAATGGGTCTCCCTTGAGCGTTTGGATAGCGTCCGCGTCTACCCCAAGGTTTTTCAGAACGGCCTTCACAACTTTCAGACAATCTACTTGGGAGACGTAAATTAGATGCCGAATCCATCACTCCAACGAACGACTGGGGCGGTCGTCGGTGAGTTCAATCGTTGGGTGGACAGGACCGGTTCATCTAGGTGAACAGAATGCGCCCGAAAGGCTTGCTTCTTGATTATGGCGGAACAGTGGTCGAAGAAGTTGGTTTCGACGTGCGAGCTGGCAACGAGTGGCTCCTCACCCAGGCCTCATACCGACCGCCCCATGTTACCTTTGAGCACGCGCTCGACAGGGCGGGTCGGGTTAACACGGAGGTCGTGGGGCGCCGGGATCACGTTCATCTCGAGACCGACTGGCCAACGCTCACCTGGCTGATCCACGATTACTTCGGGATTCGATTCGAGACGCCGATGGCGGAACTGGAGATGGGCTTCTGGAAAGCCGCGGTGCAGACGAGGCCAATGCCCGGAGCCCGCCAAGCGCTCGAGCAGTTTC
>Ga0335082_10006475_pt1 | contig 12769 bp, 9 predicted proteins | sample Lox_Sample_41_FD_206718 | JGI IMG/M metagenome (GOLD analysis project Ga0335082, IMG submission 206718) | Soil microbial communities from Loxahatchee National Wildlife Refuge, Florida, United States - Lox_Sample_4.1 | ecosystem: Environmental > Terrestrial > Soil > Wetlands | place: USA: Florida... | reverse complement strand
CCTGCGTGGGCTCCCCCAACCCGCCGTCAGAATGAGAGCCGTCCTCATTGGGGGATGTGGGGAGGCCGCCCAGGCGGCCTTGGGTGCTCTTCGTAGCCGCGGCTTCAGCCGCCGGGCCAAGGAAGATGGGGTTCGTCGCCGCTCCCAGGCCACCCCGCTGCCACACCACGCCGCGGCCGCCGATTTCCCCGACGTAACGGAAGTGCTATCTCGCTGCCACGATCGTCGTGTGTCGGAGGACTCCATGTCGTGGCTGTTTCTATTCGTGAGCTTGGTGGGCGCGTGGCTCACCTACAACGCCTTCAACCCGATCTACGCGCCGCCGCGGCGGGCCGCAGTGAGCTTCTTCGCCGGCTGGCTGACGGCGGAGCTGGCGTTGCATCACATCGCCTGGCAGGCATTGGCAACCTTCCTGTTCTTCCGCGCCGGCGCCCTACACGCGTGGCCCGGGCGCCTCGGGCTGTTGATCACGCTGGTCTCCTGGGTCGGCCTGTTGCGCTGCTACGCCGGCGCGCGTGACGCCGAAGGCGTCGTCGAGCACGCGCTGCACGACGGCCTGGGCGCGGACTATCGCACCAAGATCCGACCCGACATCGCCGAGCGCTTCTCGCCGGACGTTGACTGGAAGCAGATCCTGCTGCCCTTCCCGATGCGTCACCCCGAAGTCGAGCGTGTCCGCGACATCACCTACACACGCGTCGCCGGTCTCAACCTGAAGCTCGACGTGTACCATCACCGGTCGCGTCCGACCGACTGCCCGACGCTGCTGCAGGTGCACGGCGGCGGCTGGGTGATCGGCAGCAAGAACGAGCAAGCCATTCCGTTGATGCTGCAGATGGCGTCGCGCGGCTGGGTGTGCGTCACCGCCGACTACCGTCTCAGCCCGCACGCGACCTTTCCGGATCACCTCATCGACCTCAAGCGTGCCATCCAGTGGATTCGCGAGCATGGCGCGGAGTACGGCGCCAATCCCGATTGCATCGTCGTGACCGGCGGTTCCGCCGGCGGCCACCTCGCGGCGCTGGTCGCGTTGACCGCCAACGACCCGGAGTATCAGCCGGGCTTCGCAGCCGTGGACACCAGCATCCGCGGTTGCGTCGCCTTCTACGGCGTGTACGATTTCACCGACCGCTTCGGCCTGCACCATCACAAGGGCCTGCACGAGTTGCTCGAGCAACGTGTCATGAAGGCGGCATTGCACGAGGCCCCCGAGGCGTACGACAAGGCGTCGCCGATCAGCCGCGTGCACCGCGAGGCTCCGCCCTTCTTCATCATCCATGGGGACCGCGACACGTTGGTACCGGTCGGCGAGGCGCGCCGCTTCGCCGAGGCGCTGCGGCAAGCGACGGCCCAACCCGTCGCCTACGCCGAGATCCCCGGCGCGCAGCACGCCTTCGAGCTCTTTCCCTCGTTGCGCACCGCCTTCGTGATTCACGGCGTCGAACGCTTCCTCGCATACGTCTACAGCAAGTACCTCGAGGCGCGTCCGGGACAGGACCGCGACGCCGGCACCATCGCCGCCGCCGGATGAGCCGACCGCCCGCACCACCGCGAGTCTTCTACGGCTGGTACATCCTCGCCGCCTGCGTGGTGATCGAGCTGTTCGGGCTCGGCTTCGGCGTCTTCGCCATCACCACCGTCTACCCGTACATCATCGATACGTTCCCGAGCTGGTCGCGGACGACGGTGTTCATGCCGACCTCGATCATCATCTTCACCGTCGGCGCGATGGGCCCGATCACCGGCATGCTCATCGACCGCTATCCGATCCGCTACCTGTTCGTCGCCGGCATCATCGTGCAGTCGGTTGCGCTCTACCTCTTCTCCACCGTGCAGACGCCGACCGCCTACCTCACGCTGTCGCTGTTCATCGGCTTGGGGATGTCGAGCGTCACCATCCTGCCCAACCAGGTGCTGGTGTCGCGCTGGTTCCATAACCGTGTCGGGCTGGTGAACGGCATCGTGCTGGCCGCCACGGCGCTCGGGGCGGCGATCGCGCCGGCCTTGATCACGCGCATCATCGAAGCGAGCAACTGGCGCACGGCATTCATGTGGATGAGCCTGGTGGCGTTCGCCCCGCCCATGCTGGTGGTGCTGACCATCATTCGCGACCGCCCGGAGTCCATGGGTTTGGAAGCGCACGGCGCGCGTGCCGCCGCGGCCGCGGCACGCGAGAACAGCTGGACGCTGGGGCACGCGGCGCAGTCGCCAACGTTCTGGATCTTCGGTGCCGCCGTCTTCCTGGGGGGCATGCCGTGCTACTCGTACAACAAGCACATCCTCGTTTTTCTGAAGGAGCTGGGCTACGCGCCGGTACAGGCCGCCGACTACAAGAGCTTGTTCTTCTTCATCTCGGCGTGCTCGCGGGTCAGCTTCGGCTGGCTGTGCGATCGGTTCGACAAGCGGACGATGGTGCTCGTCCACTTCGTGCTCATCGCCCTCGGCTATCCGCTGTTGCTCATCGTGCCGACGCATCGCGAGTGGCTGCTGCCGTGTTTGTTCATCGTCGGTGTCGGCTACGGCGGGCTGCTCCCGTCGATGGCCATCATGTCGGTGCACTACTTCGGGCGCGCCCACCTCGGGAAGATTCTCGGCGTCTACAAGATCTCCTACGATATCGCCGCGGCGACGGCGCCGCTGTTCACGGCGTACCTGTTCGACCTGTACCACACCTACTACGTGCCCGATGTCTGGTTGACCGGGTTCGCGTGGATCGGCGTAGCGCTGGTTGCCTTCGGGCTCAAGCGCTCGCTGGCGGCGCGGCCGGCGCCGCGCATTTCCGTGGCGCCGTCACTCGGCATCTGAGCCGTCGGTCGTGTCCCAATTTGACTCCGATCGCGTGCGACCCTCTAGCCCCCTTCCGTGCGAGGGTGCGAGGGAAGGGGGAAGCAAGCCTTCCCTCCCCGTGTCGGGGAGGGCTGAGGGAGGGGTCGCACCATCCAAGAACGGTGGTTCGAGACCAGGACACCACCGAGTCGTCCGGGCATATTGAAGCGCCGTGGCCCGAAGTGGTAGGCCACGCGCATTCGAGATCGACGGGACAGGAGGTTGCCATGGCCAAGTTTCCAACCGAAGTGCAGCGGACCGTGACGGTGCGCACGCCGCTCGCCGATGCCTACAAGTACCTGTGGGATGTCGTCGGCTCGTCAGCCTGCATTCCGGGCATCGACACCTGCAAGCGTGTCGGCACCGACACCTACCGCTTCGTGTATCAGGAGCGCTCGACCGGCCCGGTCAGCATGGTGGTGCAGTACACCGCCAAGTACGAGACCAACGGCACCGACACCATCACCTTCGAGGGTACGGCGGCGAGCGGCGACAACACCGACGTCAGCGGCGTCATCCGCTTGCACGCCGCCGGGGACGACACGACGAAAATCTCGCTGCGCCAGACCTTGGCGCCCGACACCCCGGTACCGCGCCTGCTGCAGGGCTTGCTACGCTCGTTCGTCGAGAAGGAAGCCGCCGACGGGGTGAAGGCGTACCTGACGAACATCAAGCGAGCACTGGAAGGCGGCGCGGCATAGAGGCGGTGCAACTGGGTGGCGACCCACTGGTCACGCGACGCCGTCGGGGATATGCAACAGCCGGTTGAAGAAGCGCACCATGAACCAGTTGGTGAACAAGAAACGGCGCGACCACAGGGGCGAGTGCCAGGACTCGGGCGGCAGTTGGCCGTCGAGGATCTCGGCCAATGCGACTGCGGCTTCGGTAGCGAGCCGATCCAGAATGCGTTCGCCGAGCTCCGGCGAGGCCGCGGCGGGCGCGCCGGCGTAGGTCTCGGCGCGAAAAAATCGCAACGCGCCGCGGAAGGCGCGCACCATGGTGCGCACCCCGGCCGGCTGGCCGCGCTCGATCTCCGCCGGGGCTTCGCCCTGCTCCGCGAGCCACATATTGACCGTGCGCCGCGGCAACGTCGCGTAGTCACGCTCCACCCATTCGGGGTGCAACGCCAGCAGTTGCGCGGTCTCCACCAACCCGCCGTGCGTGTCGCCGACGAGATCCTCGCGTTGCACCCCCGGCAGCTGGCCGAGCACGTCGTAGAGCTCCGAGCTGCCGCCGGTGAGCCGACTCAGCAGGACGGAAAAGATGCAGACCATGCGGATGCCACGCTCGCGACTGACGCGGTCGCAGGCGCGCTCGATGGACAGGAAGTGACGCGGGCTGCCGTGGAAGTTCGAGACGACGACGTCACGGAAACCTTGCGCCGCCAATGAGCGGCCCAAGTCTTCGAGGACGGCCATCGTCGTGGACGGTCGGAAGAAGAGCGAGCCGGCGTGGGGCAAGGTATCCGTTGCCGCGTAGATGAACGGCAGCTGCAGGAAGGTGCGCGCGCGGTGCGGCGAGGGCAGAAAGCGCAGCATGCGGATCGCCAGCCCCTCCCCTTCCAGCGCATCGGCGCCCAGCGGTAGATGCGGGCCGTGCACCTCCAGCGGCGAGCAGGTAACCATCACGACACAGCGGTCACGATCGAGCTGATCGAAGCGTCGCTTGGTGAGGGTTTCCCATCGCAGCAGCGTCGGCTGATCCATGACACCTCCGGTCTTGTCGGCCCGCGCGCCATGTTTCCCATCGCGTCACGCCGAATGCAACCGCGCCGCGCGGTCGCCGCGCCGTCAGATCGAGCCCGTAGGGGGCGGGCTCGCGGCTGTGCCGGCATACAAGTCGGCGAGGGTTTCGCTGCGCAACGAGGCGTGACGCTCGCTCGCCAAGCGCTTGATCAACGTCGCGACCCGCGCATCGACACGGCCCGGCACCGCGCCATCGCCGACCAGGCCCACGAGCGTCGCCAGGTCGATGCTCGCCGGATCGCGCGCCAGCACATACGCCGCCGCGCCCTCGACAAGCACGAGCGCGCCGCCATGGCGCAACCGTTCGGCGAGCTCGGTCACAACCATGGGTTCGACGCGCAGCTCACGCGCCACCTCCAATGCGCCGATCGGGCGGCCGCCGGCATGGAAGCGCTCCACACAGCGCACCAGCATGTGCAAGGCGATCGCCCACTGCGCGCGGGCGGAGGTTTCGACGTCGATGGATTCCGAGCCGAACTCCCACACCGCCGCCAACTCGGCGCCGAGCAGCACCACCACCCAGCTCACATAGAGCCACACCAGCGTCACCGGCAGCTGCGCCAACGCCCCGTAGATGGCGTTGTAGCGCGCCACACCGATCTGCAACGCGACGTAGCCCCACTGCACGACTTGCCATACGGCACCGGCGGCCAGCGCGCCGACGACGATCGCCGGCAAATGCGGTCGCCGGTTGGGCATCACGGCGTACAGGATGCCGAGCGCCACGGCGTTGAGCAGCGGCGGCGCAACCTGCAACAGCTGCAACGCCACCGGGCCGACGTACTCGGTCTGCAACACCCAACGCAGCAACGCTTGCTCCTGCAGCGACGACGTCAATGCCACTGCCGCGAGCAGCAGGAAGGGTGTCAGGAGCACGGTGCTGACGTAGTCGGTTGCCTTGCGCCACCAGCTGCGCCCGCGGCGCACGCGCCAGATGTGATTGAAGCTCGCCTCGATGCTCCCGAGGACGCTGATCACCGTGGTGATCAAGGCCGCCGCACCCAGGGCACCCAACGTGCCGACGTTGGTCTGATCGATGTAGGTGAGAATGCGGTTGGTCACCTCCGGATCGAGCGACAGCCGCGACAGCAACAGCGGCTCGAGGCGGCGCTGCACGCCGAGGCCCTTGAGCACGGCGAACATCAACGCCAGCAGCGGCACCAGCGACAACAGCGACGTGTAGGTCAACGCCGAGGCCCGCACCAGGCAGCTGTCGTCGATCACCCGACGCGCCACCGCGTGGACGTAGCGCGCCACACGACGGAGCACGATCTCGTTGCGCGGGGAAGCGGCCGTCACCGGACCACTCCCTCAGCGGCCCACGGAGCCGAACTCGATCTGCACCACCGGCGCCCCGTCCGTCGGCTCGGCTGCGGCCTCGCGCCGCGCGAGGCGCGACGCGTCGATGCCATGCTCGTCGCGCAACGCGGCCTCGGCACGCGTCAGGCGTTCCGCCGCCAGGGCCTGCAGCCGTTCGGGTGGAAGCGGCGGCCGCTCGGCCAGCCAGCGGTCCAGCGCCGCCGCCTCGTCGGCCGAGAGCTCGCCGGGCTCGTCCTTGGCGCGCGCCTCGAGTGCCTTGCGCACCGCCGCACGCGTGCCCCGCTCGCCCAAACCGCGCAGCGACGCCAGCATCCCCTGTTCGGCCCACTCCGCACAGAGCGCCTGCTCGCGTAGCCAGCGGACATCGCTGTTCGTCACAGTAGCCTGCAGCGTCACCCCAACTCCCGGGCGGCTGGCGAGGAACTGTGCGAGCTGATCAATCTGCTGCTCGCCGCTCGCATCCACCTCGGCCCGACCCGGCCGGAAGCCGATGGGCGCCGGCGCGGCCACTGCCGTGCCGCCGCTGCCGAACGCGGCACCGACGAGCTTGAGCGGCGAGGCCAGCGCATTGACGATGGCGTGGCGCAACGCCCCGCCGATTACCGACAAGACGTCGACCTTGGTGCCCTCGGCGTCCGATTCGATCGGGATGCCGAGGACGATGTCCCCCTGCAGGTCGCGCATGATCGCCAGCGCCATCTCCAATGGGATGCCGAATTGCTGCTGGAACACCGACCCACCCCCGCCGCTTCGCACATCGAAGTCGTGCAGCGTCAGCCACGTGTTCGTGTCGTAGCGCCCGCCGGCGAAGGAGCCCTTGATCGACACCGAGGCGCGACCGCGCGAGATGCTGTAGCTCGAGAAGGCCGTCGCATACGGGTTGAACGGCAGTAAGGCGAGTTGTTCGCCGTTCACCTCGAACCAACCGTTGTTCGCATTGAGCGCTCCGTACACGTCGATCGTTCCCTTCTCCGCACCGGTTGCGGAGACCCGAATCTTGCTCACCACCGGCCCCGGCCAGCGCACGTCGCGCAGATCGATGTCGAGCGGCGAGAAGCCTCCTTTGAAGAACGGCTTCACCGTTTGATCCAGCATACTCACCTGCCCTTCGGTGAGCCGCAGCGCATCCACCGCCACCTCGATGCGTCGCGGCGGTGCGGCCGGCGCCGGTGGCGCAGCCGGCGATGGTGCGGGCGACGGCGCACCGAAGCTGACCTGCGGAATCGTCAGCCCGTCCGCGGTACGCCCCACCAGCACGGTCGGCCCAGCCAGGCGCACGTCGCCGAGCACCACGCGCAACGGCCGCTCCGCCGCGGGGGCGCCGGTCGGCAGCTGGAGTTCCTTCAGTGGCAGATCCAGGGTGCGCAGGCCAAGGAGGAACGTTTTCGCATCGGCGCCGGCAAGCCTGATGTCGGCCAGTGAGAAGCGAGCGTTGCCGAGGCGCACGAACGGCTCGGCTGGCGCTTCCGCCGCCGCCAGCAGACCCTGCGCCGACAGGTCCGGAAGCGCCAATCCGATGGAGCCCGCGGTGAGCGACAAGCCTCGCGCTCCCGGCGCCGCGAAGCGCAGGTTGGTCAGCGCCAGGCGGGCGTCGCCATGCAGATCACCGCGCCCCGCCGTCGGCGCGGCAGCCACCGGCACGACGCCACCGGCGCGCAGATCCGTGAGCGTGAAATCGATCGTCCCGACCCCGCTCGTAAAACCGTTCGGCTCCGGCATCGTCACCTGCGTGTCGGCCAGCGTGAGGTGCGCCTGGACGTGCACGTCGCCCGCCGACAGCCCCCCGGCAGCGGGCGCCGCGACGCCGGCGGTGGAACCGACGGGCATGACCCCGGGAAGCTCCAGCTGCTGGAGCTCGAGATCGAGCGTCTGCGCGCCGACCGTCAGCGGCGATGCGGCGGCCAGCTCGATCTTCGGCTCGGCGAGCGCGAGGTGGCCGTGCACGCGCACATCGTGAGGCCCGGGGCTCGTGTCTTCGGTACCCGCCACACCCAGCCCCGCCTCGATCGTCATCTCCGATGAGAGTCGGCCCCCCTGGAGCATGCCGGTGGGGAGGGCGCTCAGCGTCGTAACCAACTCAGGGAGCGAGAGATCGGCGACCCGCAGGGTGCCGGCAAACGCGGGGCTCGGGATGCGCAGCTGTCCGTCGACGTTGATCGATCCATTCCCCGCCGTCAGCGCCAACTGCACGTGCGCCGGCTTGTCGCTGTCTCCCGCAAGCTCGGCAGCTTCGACGTCGAGCCCGACGTCGAACGGCGCGCCGCTGCCGAGCAGCCAGGCGTGCGAGTCGGCCACCTGCAAGGACGTCAGCGCCCAGGTCCACGGCTTGGCCTCGGGAGCCGGTGCCGCCGCGGTTGGAGGGGGCGGCGGGCTGGCGACGGCGTTCTGTGCGGCTTCGCCGAGCAAGGGCAACAGCACGCCGCCGTGCGGTCGTACCAGCATTGCTGCACCGTTGAGCTTGACCGCGGCGACCACGGCGCGATGCGCCATCAGGTCGATCGGATCGACTTGCACGGTGAGATCGTGCCAGGCCAACGCCGGCTGCTCGAACGCGGGCACACGCACCGCCACGTCCCGCAAGCTCATCGTCCCACGCAACTCGTTCCGCGCACCGGTGTCGAAGCTGTGCGTGACGGTCGCATTCAAGGTGCCGGTCAGGGCACTCCAGCCGAAGTACGGAATGTAGAGCCGCGAGCGGCCGAGCGGCAAGTCCTGGGCCGTGAGGTTGCTCTCGATGGCCATCCCGTTGTCGCGCATCGCCAGATGCGCGGTGAGATCGATCGAGCCCTGATCGAGCGCCAGGAGCACATGCAGCAGTGCCGGCTCGCCGTAGACGCTGGGGCTCAGCGCGATGTCGGTCACCTCGATGTGCTCGAGGTTCACCTCCACCGGCTCGTGCTCCTTGAGAGTGAGGTCACTGAAGCGCAGGCCGCCGTCATTGAGTGTGATCCGGTCGGCGCCGAAGCCCCACCCCGACCCGGGTGCCGCGGCGGCGGCTTCCGCTGCCGGTGTCGCCTCGGCCGCCGGTGTCTCGGCCGGGTTCGGCACCAACGCCAGGAGGTTGAGGGTGCCGTCCGCCAACCGGTGCAGCTCGACCCGCGGTGATTCGAGCACCACCTCACGCAGACGGATCGTCTTGCGGAACAGCGGCAGCCAATGCACGGCGACGGCAAACCGCTTCCAGGCCACCAGTGGCGGCTCGGCCGCAGCCGCGCCGGGCGCATCGCCCGTGCTCGGCGGCGGTGTCGCATCGGCGACGGCCCCCGGCTCGGCGGCGCGGACCGCTACATCTTCGATTGCGATGCCGCCACGCAGCAGGGCCAGGTCGACGTTGCCGATGTCGATCCGCGCATGCAGCATCTGGGAGGCTTGCGAGATGAGCACCCGACGGACGATCTCGGGCAGCACGGCGCGGACGACGAGAAGCACGGCGAGCGCCACCAGCCAACGCCGCCACGGTCGCAGCCTGTTCACCAGCACCAACAGACGTCGCCCCGGCATGTCATCTCACCCATGGTGATGCGTCGCCGACGGCTCGAAGCACGACCCCAAACGCGGTCGCGGCCCGCGGCGTCAGCGCAGCTCGGAGGTGCACTGTGGACAGCGCGTCGCCTTCAGGGGTACCGCCGCGATGCAATACGGGCACTCCTTGGTCGTCGGAGCCGCCGCCGGCGCGGGCTTCTTCGTGAAGCGGTTGACCTGCCGGATCAACAGAAAGATGGCGAAGGCAACGATCAGGAAGTCCAAAACCGTATTGAGGAACAGGCCGTAGTTGATGGTCGGCGCGCCCGCCGCCTTCGCCGCGGCCAACGTCGGATAGGTCCCCGAGAGGGAGATGAACAAGTTCGAGAAGTCGACCTTGCCGAGCAGCAGGCCGAGCGGCGGCATGAGGATGTCGGCGACGAATGACGTGATGATCTTCCCGAACGCCGCACCGATGATGATGCCGATAGCCATGTCGAGGACGTTGCCTCGCATGGCGAACTCTTTGAACTCCTTCAGCATGGGCCCAATCCTTTCTGCGGCCGCCGCCGCGGCCGCTACCCCCAGGTTGTCACCGCCATCAGCCTATCCTCAAAGCGCCAGCCGGCAAGTCCCCGGCGTTGCCGCACCTCTTTGCTCAGCGGCGCCGACTCCCAAACAGAGAGCCGAGCATGCCGCGAACGATCTGCCGCCCCAGTTGACTCCCCATGGCCCGCGCCGCGCTCTTCGCCATGGCTCCGAGCATGTCGCCCGCCTGCTCCCAGCCTTCCGACTGGCCAGGGGCGGCGGTTGTTTCGCCCAACCGCTGTACGGTGCGCGACGTCAGCTTCTCATACGCTGATTCTCGATCCACGGCCTGCTCGTAGTGGCCATAGATCGCCGAGCCGCGAATGATCGTCTGGCGCTCGTCGGCACTGAGCGGCGTCAAGCGACTGCGCGGAGGGTAGATCCAGGCACGCTGCACGATCGCGGGACTCCCCTGCGCATCGAGCGTCGACACCAAGGCTTCGCCGACGGCCAGCTCGGTGATCGCCGTTTCGACCGCGAGCGCCGGATTCGGTCGGAAGGTCTGCGCGACCGCCTTCACCGCTTTCTGGTCCTTGGGGGTGAAGGCGCGCAGCGCATGCTGCACGCGGTTGCCGAGTTGACCGAGCACGTCGTCCGGCACATCCAGCGGGCTCTGCGTGACGAAGTAGACGCCCACCCCCTTCGAGCGAATCAAGCGCACCACCTGCTCGATCTTATCCGCCAGCACCTTGGGCGTGTCCTCGAACAAGAGATGCGCTTCGTCGAAGAAGAACACCAGCTTCGGCTTCTCCACGTCCCCGACCTCGGGCAGCCGCTCGAACAGCTCCGCCAGCATCCACAGCAGGAACGTCGAGTACAGCGTGGGTGACTGCAGCAGCTTGTCGGCGGCCAAGATGTTCACCATGCCCTGCCCGCTGCCATCGGTCTGCAGCAGATCGTCGAGGTCCAACGCCGGTTCGCCGAAGAACTGGTCGCTACCCTGCTGCTCGAGCCCCAGCAGGTTGCGCTGGATGGTGCCGATGCTGGCGGTGGAGACGTTGCCGTATTGGGTCTTGAAGCGCGCCGCGTTGTCGCCGACGTGTTGCAGTATGGCGCGCAGGTCCTTCAGATCGAGGAGCAGCAACCCGGAGTCGTCGGCGATCTTGAACACCACGGTCAGCACTCCGGCCTGCGTGTCGTTGAGGTTCAACAGGCGCGCGAACAGCAGCGGCCCCATGTCGGAGACAGTGGTGCGCACCGGGTGCCCCTGCTGCCCGAAGACGTCCCACAGCGTCACCGGGCACGCGGCGAACTGAAAGTGGGTGAGATCGAGTTGCCGCAATCGTTGCGTCACCTTGGGGTTCTCGACTCCCGGACGCGCCAATCCCGAGAGATCGCCCTTCACGTCGGCGAGAAAGACCGGTACACCGATGCGGCTGAACTGCTCGGTGAGGACGCGCAGCGTGACGGTCTTGCCGGTGCCCGTCGCGCCGGCGATCAAGCCGTGGCGGTTGGCCATTTGCGGCAGCAGATCGATCGGCTCCCCGGCTTGGGCGAATGTCAGACGATCTGCCTTGTCGGCCATCGGTGCTCCCCGAATGGAGTCGGAACGCCAGCGCGGGGACCATACTGGCAGAGCACCGCGGCACGTCAAGGGGTAGCCCGGACGCGCGCCGCGCGATTGACAGCACCGAATGCGGGGGATATGAGCGGCGATAACAAATTTGTTGTGGGAGGTTGCGATGAAGAGGACTGTGCTCTTCGCGGCGATCGGTCTGCTGGTCTCATCCGGAATGGCGTTGGCAGATCCGGACATCGGGTGTGGTTGGGGCACGATGCTGTGGGAGGGCCAAGCGGGCGTCCCGCAGAAGGTGTTCGGCGCCACCACCAACGGCAGCTTCGGCAGTCAGACCTTCGGCATCAGCTCCGGCACCGCCGGCTGCAAGCGCTCGGGGGTCATCAAGGTCGATGCGCGCACGACGATGTTCGCCGGCGCCAACATGGACCGTCTGTCGCACGACATGGCAGCGGGTCAGGGTGAGACGCTCGACACCCTGGCGCTCTTGCTGGGCATCGCGGACGCCGACAAGCCGGCATTCTTCCAGATGACGAAGACCAACTTCGCCGGAATCTTTTCGTCGGATCGCATCACGGCTGGGGAGATGCTCGGTAACATCAGCCGCCTGATGGCGAGCGACCCGCAGCTGGCGAAGTACGTCGCCAGCTGAGCCCGCGCTACTCCGATCGAGTTGCGGGCGGCGCGGCATGTCCGCGGCGACCCGCAACTCGTCGCACCATCGTCGGCGCCGGCGCGGTTGCTGGCGCCGTCGGTTTCGGCCTGTTGTGGTCCGTGGCCTCGGCCACGGAGGTGGTCGGCGCCGATTCGTATCGGCGAGAGCTGTCGGCGCGCGCCGAAGCTCTCGGGCTCGCCGACACGCCACAGTGGCAGGCCCTCCTGCACTACCGGCCGCGCCGGCTGGGCTCGGGGGTCGGCAGCCCGGTACGGAGCCCCGTGTTTTTTCGCGCCGCTGACGGGGCCACCGATCCTCACGCCGAGCTGCTGGCGACGCTCGCAAGCTTCTTCGATACCGCGCCGATCGTGGCCGATGGGGAACCGGCGCAGTGCGCCCTTCCGGCGCGCTATCGCTGGCTGAAGACCCAGCTGCACTTCGACCCGGTCCGCCTCCCGGAACAGCGTTGCGACGTGCTCCAGGAGTGGCTCGACACCCTGGCGCCGCGCGCCCTCACCCTGGTGTTCCCGGAAGCGTACATGAACAACCCCGCCTCGATGTTCGGGCACACGTTGCTGCGCGTCGACGCGGGACCCCCGGACGAGCGCCGCGATCTGTTGGCCTACGCCATCAACTTCGCGGCCGACACCGGCACCG
>Ga0335082_10006474_pt1 | contig 12771 bp, 7 predicted proteins | sample Lox_Sample_41_FD_206718 | JGI IMG/M metagenome (GOLD analysis project Ga0335082, IMG submission 206718) | Soil microbial communities from Loxahatchee National Wildlife Refuge, Florida, United States - Lox_Sample_4.1 | ecosystem: Environmental > Terrestrial > Soil > Wetlands | place: USA: Florida... | reverse complement strand
GGTCGGGCCCGGACGGGGTGCGGCAGGGTGCGCGGTCGCCGGAGTCTCCGGACCTACGGCCGCTTGGTCCGCGCTCCCGGCTTCGCGGCCTTCGGCGGGGGCGAGGGCGGCGGCGTCCCGGCCGCGGCCACCGGCGGGACGGCCAGCGCGTCGGCGAGCGTGGCGGTGGCGATCGCCTCGGGCGGGCAGTACCGCTCCGCCAGGTCGAGGGCCGACTGGGCGAGGTCCTGGTGGACGGTGGCCAGCCGGCGAACGCCGCGCTCGAGCCGCCTCGCCTCGTCGAACCGCTGCCGGCTCGCGCCGCGCTGGCCCGCGGCCGCCCGGAAGCTGGTGGCGAGCGTGCCGTCGTGGCGTAGCCCCTCGAGGAGCTTGGCCAGCTGCGCCTGGGCCTCGGCGTCCAGCGTGGTGCGATCGAGCTCGCGCAGCCCCCAGCCGATGCCGGCCCAGGCGCGCCCCGGGCGGCCGAAGGAGGCCGGATCCCCGGGCGGCAGGTCCTCGAGCACCAGCGCCGGCTGGGACCGGACGGGGAAGTCCTTGCCCATCACCTGGTAGAGGAGGGCGCCGTCGGCGCGGAGGCGGACCGCGGCGCTGGTGGCGCCGAAGGGGAAGAAGATCTCGAGCCCGCCGCGGAGCACCTCCGCCGCCCGCCCGCGGGCGGTGGCGTCGAGCGGTGGGGTGTCGCTCTTCGCCCGCGGCGATCGCTTCAGGGTGTCGAGCAGCGGGCGCAGCTCGTCGACCCCCACCACCGCGTTGAGCGCGCTGCCGCGGACCCACCCGGCGTGGTAGACGCCCACCAGCTCGAACTCGCCGGTGCGGCAGGAGACGGCGAACACCGGGGAGCCGGAGTTCCCGGGCGAGAGGAGGGCGTCCACCACGAAGTCGTCGTGGTCCCACTCGCGCTCGTCGTCGTGCTCCCAGGCGGAGGTGACCTTGCCCACGTTGGTGGTGCGGATCACCCCGAGCGGGAACCCGTGCACGTCGACGGCGTTCCGCTCCCGCAGGCCGGCGCTCCGCCCGATCTTCCAGGGCACCACCGGGAGCGCCTGGTGGGCGCGGAGGACGGCCACGTCGAGCTGCGGGTCCCCGACCACGTGGGTGAGCGGGATGTCGTCGGCCGGGTAGTCGTCGGCCTCGTTCTCCACCAGCTTGAGCGCCTCGGAGATCTTGCGGCACCCGGGCGGCACGTCGTCGAAGACGTGGTCGGCGTCGGTCACCGCCGGCCAGCTCGCCACGTGCTCGTTGGTGACCACGAGCGTGTCCTGCCCGTCGCGCCGCAGGCCGAAGGCCGTGCCGTGGGCCACCACGCGCTTGCGGGTGCGGCGGAGGGACCCGTCGCCGGCGTAGGACGGGCACTCGTAGACGGCCGACGTCCGCAGGCAGAAGGTGTAGCCCGGCCGGGCCTGCTCGAGCGCCCGCGCCTCGGGCGCGAGCGCCGCCAGGTCGTCGGCGTACTCGCCGCTGCAGTACGGGGCGCGCGCGGCCACGGGCGAGGTGGCCGCGCTCGGCGCCGGCGCGCCGGCGGAGGCGGGGGCATCGGAAGCCCGCGCGGAGCCGGCCGCGCCGACCGCCGCGAGCAGCGCCAGGGCGGCGCGGGCTCCCGCGGCGACGGGACGGAGGAGAGCGGAGCGCTTCACCAGGGGATGGTAGGGACGGTGCCGGCAAGCGCGCAACGATCCCGTGGTCCGCGCCCGGCGCTTGCCAGCCGCCCGCTTCTCCTGCATGGATGGGCGCCGCCATGGCGACCCGTTTCGAGCCCGGGCGGGGTCGGCGACGGCTGCTCGACCACCTCCGCAGCCTCCCCAGACCGGGCGGCGCGTTCCGGGCCCTGGGGCTGCTCGGCGACGACGCCCCGCTCGACCTGCAGATCCTCGGCCGCACCCTCCTCCAGGCGGGCCTGGTGGGAATCGTGGCCGGGCTGCTCGGGGCGGCCTTCTTCGCCGCGCTCGAGCTCGGGCAGCGCCTCCTCCTCGAGCACCTGGCCGGCTTTTCCCTCCTCCGGGCGCGCGGCGAGACCTTCCTGCCCCCGGGGACCGGGATCGGCCTTCGGCTCTGGGTGCTCGCCCTCCTCCCGGCGCTCGGGGGGCTGGCGAGCGGCCTGATCACGAGCTGGCTCGCCCCCGAGGCGGCCGGCGGCGGCGGCGACGCCGCCATCGAGGCCTACCACCGCGGCGGCCTGGTGAGGCGGCGCGTGATCCCGGCCAAGGGGCTGGCCGCGATCCTCTCCCTCTCCTCCGGCGGCTCCGGCGGCCGCGAGGGGCCGACCATGCACATCGGCGCGGCGGTGGGCGCGGCGGTGGCGCGCCTCCTCCCGACCAGCCGCGCCGAGCGGCGCGTGCTCCTCGTGGCCGGCATCGCCGCGGGCATCGCCGCCGTGTTCCGTACCCCGCTCGGCGCCGCGCTCCTCGCCACCGAGATGCTCTACCGCGACGACTTCGAGGCCGAGGCCCTCGTCCCCTCGATCTTCGCGAGCGTCGTCGCCTACTCGACCGTGATCGCCCTCTTCGGCGAGACCACGCTCTTCGGCCACCTGGCGCGCTTCCCCTTCATCCCGGCCCACCTCCCGCTCTACGCCCTCCTCGCCCTGGTGGTCGCCGGGGCGGCCGCCGCCTTCGTCGGGCTGCTCCGTGCGGTCCAGCGGGCCTCCCGCCGCCTCGGGCTCCCGCCCTGGGCGCGGCCGGCGCTCGGCGGGCTGCTCATGGGGCTCCTGGGGGCCGGCCTGGTCGCCTGGATGGACCGCACCCACCCCGGCTCGCTCGGCTTCGGCGTCTTCGGGGGCGGCTACGGCGCCCTGCAGGTGGCGATGACCGGCGCCCCCTGGATGCCCGCGGGCCTGGCCGCGGTCGGCCTGCTCCTGCTCGCGGCGCTGGCGAAGATGGCCGCCTCGGCCCTGACCATCGGGTCGGGCGCGGCGGCGGGAGACTTCGCGCCCTCGCTCGTCATCGGGGGGCTCCTCGGGAGCGCCTTCGGCCACGCCGCCCGGTGGGCCCTCGCCGACCCCTCCATCCAGCCGGCCGCCTTCGCCCTCGTGGCGATGGGCACCTTCTACGGCGGGATCGCCCACACCCCGCTCGCCGCCCTGGTGCTGGTGGCCGAGCTGGCGGGGAGCTACGACCTGCTCGTCCCGATGATGCTCGCCACCGGCATCGCCTACGTGGCGCTCCGGCGGCAGGCGCTCTACCCGGCGCAGCGAGTCTCCCGCGCCGCCTCGGCGACCCACCGCGCCGACGGCGCCGGGTCGGAGCTCCAGGGCGCCCTCGCCCGGCGGTCGGTCCGCGACCTGCTCGTCCCCGTCGAGCTGCCTCCGTTCCCCGAGCAGACCACGCTGGCCGCGCTGGCGGAGGCGGCGGCCACCGCGCGCGCCCAACGGGTGGTCCTGGTGGAGGGGGCGCACGGCCCGGTCGGCCTGGCCGAGCTCTCCTTCCTGCCCGACCTGCCGGACGGGGAGCGCGCCTGGCTCAAGGCGCGCGACGCGGCCCTCCCCTTCGTCTCCGTCGGGCCCGCGGCGACCTGGGTCGAGGTGGCGAGCGTCCTCGAGCGCTGCGGCGTCTCGCAGGTGCCGGTGGTCGAGGACGGGAAGGTGCTGGGGTGGGTGGGCGACCGCGAGCTGCGGCGGGCGATGGCGGCCGTCACCGACCACCCGCCCGCCTGAGCCCGCGCTGCGCCTGCCCCGCCGCTAGCGGGCTACCGGCTGCTCGGCGGTGGCCTGCGGCACGATGGGCTGCACCGGCGCCACCGGCCGCGGCTCGATCTTCTCGCCGCTCGCGAGCATCTTGAGCGAGAGGGCGAGGAGCTCGGAGATCAGCTCGCCGGAGCCCGGAACGTCCAGCTTCCGGTAGATCCGCTTGCGCCGCGCCCGGATCGTCTCGGGCGACACGTTGGCCGCGGCCGCCGAGTCCTTGCAGGCGAAGCCCTGGGCCAGCCGCAGCACCTCGGAGCGCTCGGCGGGCGTGAGCGTGGTGCCCTCGAGGAACTTCGCCGTGAAGGGGGTGAGGATCTCGACGTCGATGTGGGGCATGTCTGCTCGTTCCTTCTCCGGCGCCGTGCGCCGGGCCAGGAGCGGGCTGCCGTCCGGGGACCCCCGTTCGGGCCGCCGCTCCCTTTCAAGGACGTTAGGCACGACCCGCCCGGTGCGCCACCCCCCTCGCGCGACCCGGCACGCCCGGAGCATGCGCGGCGTGACGGATCCGCGAACTCCGCCGTCCGCCTGACCGGCGGTATTAGACTTTTCGTAAAACCCCGCGCAGCCCCACCGGCGCCGGCGCTCCCTCCGGATCCGCCCAGCGCCGCCCGTCGCGGGCGAGCAGCTCGGCGGCCGCCGCCGGCCCCCAGCTCCCCGCCGGGTAGTTGGGGAAGTCGCGCGCCGGGAGGGTCGACCAGACGTCGATGATGGGCGCCACGATCCGCCAGCTCGCCTCCACCATGTCGGCGCGGTGGAAGAGGGTCATGTCCCCCACCATCGCGTCGTGGAGCAGCCGCTCGTAGCCGGTGGACGGGGGGACGTCGCCGAAGTCCCGGTAGCTGAAGTCGAGCTTCACCGGGACCAGCTGGATCCCCGCCCCCGGGGCCTTCGCCTTCATGGAGATGGAGATCGCCTCCTCCGGCTGGATGAGGATGTCGAGCCTGTTCGGGTCGATGCTCTCCAGCCCCGCCTCCTGGAAGAGGAGGAGGGGCGGCCGGCGGAACTGGATCGAGATCTGCGTGTCCCGGCGGGTCAGGCGCTTGCCGGAGCGGACGTAGAACGGCACGCCCGCCCAGCGCCAGTTCTCCACCTCGAGCTTCAGCGCGGCGTAGGTCTCGGTCTTGGAGGTCGGGGCGACCCTCGGCTCTGCCCGGTAACCCGGGACCCGCTCGCCCCGGATCGTCCCCTCGGCGTACTGGCCGCGGACCGTGCAGTGCAGCACGTCCTCCGGGGCCATGGGGGGGATCGCCTCCAGCACCTTGGTCTTCTCGTTCCGCACCGCCTCGGCCGCCAGCGTCGAGGGTGGCTCCATCGCCACCAGCGCGAGGAGCTGGAAGATGTGGTTCTGGACGATGTCGCGGAGCGCGCCGGCCTGCTCGTAGTAGTCGCCGCGCGCCTCGACCCCCAGCTCCTCCGCCACGGTGATCTGGACGTGGTCCACGTAGCGCCGGTTCCAGATGGGCTCGAAGAGGCCGTTGGCGAAGCGGAACACCAGGATGTTCTGGACCGTCTCCTTCCCCAGGTAGTGATCGATCCGGTAGATCTGGTCCTCGGCGAACGCCTCCCGGACCCGCGCGTTGAGGGCCAGGGCCGACTCGAGGTCGTGGCCGAAGGGCTTCTCGATCACCACCCGGCGCCAGCCCGCCTCCGACCGCGACAGCCCGGCGGTCCCCAGCTGCGAGACGATCTTGCCGAAGTCGACCGGCGGGGTGGCGAGGTAGAAGAGCGCGTTGCCCCGGGTGCCGTGGTGATCGCGGGCGTGTGCCAGCTTCTGCCCGAGCCGCTGGTACAGCTCGGGGTCGTCGAAGTCGCCGCGCACGTAGTGGATCCGCTCCAGGTACTCGGCCCAGACCGCGTCCTCCACCGGCCGGGTGGCGAAGGCCCGGAGCGACTTGGTGACGTAGTCCCGGTAGCCGACGTCGTCGAGATCGCGGCGCGCCACCCCGATGATGGCGAAGTCCGCGGGGAGCAGCCCGTTGGCGCGGAGGTTGTAGAGGGAGGGGAGGAGCTTGCGCTTGACGAGGTCCCCCATCGCCCCGAAGACCACGAAGCTGCACGGATCGCCCGGGCGGTCCTTCTCGGTGGCGAGGCTCACGCGACGTCTCCTCCGCCGGTCTCGCGGGCGCGGCGCCCCGTCCGGGGTCACCTCGCCTCGCTTCCAAGCCGGCCCCTCCCGCCGCCCTGCGCGGCCGTTCCCCGGGTTTCGTAAGCCCCCGCCGTCCGCCGCGCCGCGGCTTCCGCGGGCCCGCCCCCCGCCCCGGCCGCCCCTGGCTCGCCCGCCCCGCGACCGCGTCGACACGCGCCCCGCATCCATGGTTTGTTTCTCCCGCATGTTCCAGGTGAAGCACGAGTCCCCCTTCCCCGGCCTGGCCGCCCGCTGGACGGCCGCCGAGCGCGTCGACGAGGAGACGCTCGAGCTCACCCGGGATGCCCTCTCGGCCGTCAGGCCCGACGACCTCCTCGACGTCGAGCCGCTGGCGAAGCTGCTCCTCTCCCGCCTGGACGGCCCCGATCGGTCCGCGGCCCGGCGAGCCCTCTTCGCGCTCCTGGACGGGGTTCGGCGCCGGTTCTTCACCGGCCTCCTCGCGGCCGACGAGGGGGAGCGGTGGCTCGAGCTCCTGCTGCCCGCCGTCGCCCGTGCCGACTACACCTTCGGCGAGGTCCTGCGCTCGCGCGAGGAGACCGATCCGAAGACCGTCGCCCTCCGCGTCCTGGGCGCGGACGCCAACGAGCTCACCGTCGCCGACCTGGCGCGCCGGACCCGGGCGGTGGCCCGCGGGATCCTGGCCCTGGTGGGGGGCGCGCCGGACGCGAAGGTCGCCATCCTCTCCGAGAACTGCCTGGAGGCGGCGCTCTGCGACCTCGCCTGCCTCTCGAACGGCATCGTCGACTTCCCCCTGCCGGCGAACGCGGTGACCGAGCAGGTGGTCTACATGCTGAAGCACTCGGGGGCCCGGCTGCTCCTCGCCTCGGACGAGGAGCAGGTGGCGAAGGTCCTGCCCTCGCTCCCCGCCCTCCCCGAGCTGCGCGAGATCGTGGTCTTCTCCCGGGCGGCCGCCGAGCGAAACGGGCTGCTCTCCCTCGACCAGATGGTCGGCCAGGGGGCGGACTACGACGACGCCGAGCGGGCGGCCCGCGCCGCGTCGGTCCGGTCGGGAGACGTGGCCACGGTGATGTACACGTCGGGCACCACCGGCAAGCCCAAGGGCATCGTCTTCACCCACGAGAACATCGTCAGCAAGCGGCTCTGCCGGGGGTTCGCCCTCCGGGAGATCAACGAGGGCGACGTCTTCCTCTGCTACCTGCCGCTCTACCACACCTTCGGCCGCTGGCTGGAGCTGACCGGGACGATCTGGTGGGGCGCCACCTACGTCTTCGCCCGCTCCACCGCCCAGGCCTCGCTCCTCGAGGACTTCAAGCGGGTCAAGCCGACCGTCTTCATCTCGGTCCCCAAGAAGTGGATGGAGCTCCACGAGGCGGCGGTCTGGGACGCCGCCTCCGACGATCCCGACGACCTCGCCGCCCACCTCCGGGTGATCGTGGGCGGGAGGCTGCGCTACGGCCTCTCCGCGGCCGGCTACCTCGACCCGGTCGTCTTCCGCGCCTTCCACCGGGCCGGGACCGAGCTCTGCTCCGGCTACGGGATGACCGAGGCCACCGGCGGGATCACCATGACCCCGCCGGGCGAGTACCTGGACGACTCGATCGGCATGCCGCTCCCGGGCATCGAGTGCCGCCGGGCGGACGACGGCGAGCTCCTCATCCGCGGGCCGTACGTCTCCCCCGGCTACTTCAACCCCGGCCCCAGCGACCGGGGGGTGGACGCGGAGGGCTGGTTCGGCACCGGCGACCTGGTGGCCATCGACCCGGCCGGCCACTTCCGGATCACTGGCCGGAAGAAGGAGATCTACAAGAACCGGCAGGGGCAGACGATCGCGCCCCAGCGGGTGGAGAACCTCTTCCGCGACTTCGAGGCGGTCTCGCAGGCCTTCCTGGTCGGCGATCACCGGGAGTACAACACCCTGCTGGTCTGGCCGAACCAGGCCTCCGCCCAGGTGCGGGACCGGACCCCGGAGGCCCTCCGCGAGCTGCTCTCCTCGCTGGTGGCCAGCGCGAACCGCTTCCTGGCGCCCTTCGAGCGGGTGGTCGCCTTCCAGGTCCTGCCCCGGGCCCTCGACGAGGGCCACGGCGAGCTCACGCACAAGCAGACCTTCAAGCGCGAGGTGGTGGAGCGGAGCTGGTCGGAGCTGATCGACCGGATGTACGAGCAGAAGCACCTCGCCCTCCCGCTCGACGGCTTCTTCCTCCGCATCCCGAACTGGGTGCTGCGCGAGATCGGGGTCCTGCAGCACGAGGTCTCGCTCGACCAGGGGGCGCTGCGCGCCGGCGACCGCTCGCTGGCGGTGGGCCCGGTGGCGGCGGCGCCCGGGGCGCTCCGCATCGGCGACCTCGCCTACGCCGCCGACGGGACGGTGTTCGACCTCGGGGCCCTCCTCGCCCGCCCGGCCCTCTGGCTGGGGAACGGGGCCCTGCGCGCCTTCCTCGGGGAGGAGGCCTTCGTCGCCCTGGTGGGCCGCCGGCGCAAGGCGGGCGGGGACCTCCGGCTCGACCTCCGCCACTGGCCCGCCCCGCCCGAGGAGCGCCTCCGGGAGATGCTCGAGGTGGTGGACGCGGGCGAGGTGACGTTCCACTCGATCCACGTGGCCGGCGAGCTCCTCCGGGCGGAGCGGCCCGAGGCCCGCCGGGCCATCAGCCACCTCCACATCGGGCTGGCGGCCGCCCAGAGCGAGCACGCCGCGCTCTGCCGCGCCCTGCTCCGGCGGGCGGCCGACGCCCCAGACGAGGACGTCCGGCGGCGCGCCTTCCGCGTGCTCCTCCCCAACGAGGAGCCGGCCGAGACCCTGGCCACGGTCCGCCTCTTCCTCGACCGGCTGGGTGCCCTGGCCCTGCGGGACGAGGACCTGGCCGACCTGGGCGAGCGCGGCCTCACCGATCCCCAGGTCCAGGTGCTCCTCTCCCACCTCGCCTCGGACAAGGCCAACGCCCCGCCCGCCGACCCCTCCGACCGCCGCCTGCTGGTCGGATCGATGCGCCTCCTCACGGCCTGCGCCATCGCCCACCCGGTCTACTACGCCCCGGTGCGCGTCCCGCTGGCGCGCCTCACCCTGCACGACGACTCCGAGATCTCCGCCCGGGCCGGCGAGGAGCTGGACCGGCTGCGGCGCGGCTTCTCCAACTGGATCGGCCCGAACCTCCGGCTCGCCATCGACCCGCAGACCGGGGCCGAGTACGGCTGGAAGGACGTGCTGGTCTTCGAGCACGGGGTGCCGGCGGAGGGGAAGAGCCACCTCCTCCAGGCCCTCGCCGACACCACCGTGGTGCGCGCCTCGGTCTTCCTCCTCGGCCGCGGCGTCCTCCTCTCCCTGGCCGACATCCCGCCCGGCGGCGCCCATGTGGCCCTGCTCGGCCGCCAGCACGGCAAGAGCGTCTACCGGCTCTCCATCCACACCCGGGCGCGGGAGGTCTTCGACGTCGCCATCAACGTCGCCGAGGACATGAACTTCGCCGAGCTCCGGCAGGAGGTGAACTGGCTCCTGGCCGCCGGCGCCCCGCCCCCCCTGGTGGAGCAGTTCGGCGGCTACTTCGCCGAGTGGGGGATCTTCACCGAGGAGTTCATCCCCGGGGACGACGTGGAGCGGCAGGTGGCCCGGCTCGTCCGCCAGGGGGACGCGAAGCGACTCCGGAGCCTCTGGCCGTTCCTGGTCTGGACCGCGCTCGAGGGGCACGTCCGCTTCTGGGACCGGACCGGCCGGAGGCTCGCCCTGCGGGAGCCCTCCCCCGCCGCCTTCATCGTCCCCTCGCACGACTACCAGACCGGCGCCCGGCTGGTCTCGATCTCGGACCGCTCTCCCTGCCGGACCTTCGACGAGGTGCTGGACCGGTTCGACGAGGCCTTCGTCCGCCGCATCGAGACCTCGCGGCCGGAGCTGCGGGGAGAGATCGACGAGGGGCTCCTGCTCTCGGCGGTGGTCGAGGCCCTCGGGCTCGAGCGGGGGATGGCGCTGCTCGAGGAGGTGGCCCAGACCTCGCGGCGGGCGGTGGCGATCGAGACCTTCCTCGAGCGGCTCCGGGCGAGCGGCTTCACCCCCCAGCGCGTCTGGTTCGCGGCCCGCCGCTACCGCCGCTGGCTGGAGGTGAACCCCCAGGCGACCATCGAGGCCCGGGGCAACCTGCTGGGCGAGCTCTGGGGCACCTACCGGCTCTCCGAGCTGGAGACCGCCTGGCCCGACACCCGGGTCCGCTTCTTCCGGCAGACGGTCTTCGCCGAGGCTCGCCCCGACCTCGGGGCCGCCCTGGACCGGATCATGAACCGGGCCCGGGTCCTCCCCGCCGGCGGGCTCGACCTGGAGGAGCAGGTGGCGGCGGTGCGGAGCGCCGCCCGGTCCACCGCCGAGGAGGACTACTTCCTCGCCCGGATGACCTACCGGTACCTCGCCCCCACCGACGAGGTGGCCCTCATCTCCATGCCCTCCGGGGGCCACTACGTCACCGAGGTGGTGGTGGCCCTCACCGACGAGGCGGGCGAGCGCTTCACCGTGCGGGGCCCGGTCTCGCCCCGCGAGGTGGCGCGCCTGCTCCACATGTTCCACGAGTCCAACCTGCAGGTGACCTTCACCGCGGAGCACGAGTTCCTGCTCTGCCTCGATCCGAAGGACAGCGTGATCGGCGGCCTCTTCTACCGTCAGGTCAGCCCGGACCGGATCCACATGGAGAAGGTGGTGGTGACCCGCAAGCACCGGGGCAAGTCGGTCTCCGACGGGCTGATGCGCGAGTTCGTCCGGCGCCTCAAGGCCCGCGGCGTCCGCCGGCTGGAGACCGGCTACTTCCAGCCCGAGTACCTGCGCCGCTTCGGCTTCCGCACCGACCCGACCTCCGGCGGCCTGGTCCGCGACCTCGCGGCCGACGACTTCCCGCTCTAGCCCATGACCAAGTCCACCTGGAAGCTCATCGACACCACCCTGCGCGAGGGCGAGCAGTTCGCCAAGGCCTCCTTCCGCTCGGAGGACAAGCTCGAGATCGCGCGCGCCCTCGACACCTTCGGGGTCGAGTACATCGAGGTCACCAGCCCGGCCGCCTCGCCCCAGTCCCAGAGGGACGCCACCCAGCTGGTCAAGCTCGGGCTGGGGGCGCGGGTGATCACCCACTCCCGCTGCATCCTCGACGACGTCAAGGCCGCCCTCGACACCGGGGTGCGCGGCATCGGCCTCCTCTTCGCCACCAGCCGGATCCTGCGCGAGTCGTCCCACGGCAAGTCGATCCAGCAGATCATCGACGCCATGGGGCCGCCCATCGAGATCGCCCTCAAGGCCGGCCTGGAGGTCCGCTTCTCCGCCGAGGACGCCTTCCGCAGCGAGGTGCAGGACCTGCTCGCCGTCTACCAGGCGGCCGAGCGGATGGGCGTGCACCGGGTCGGCCTGGCCGACACCGTCGGGATCGCCACCCCGCGCCAGGTCTTCATCCTGGTGCGGGAGATCCGGCGCGCGGTCCGCTGCGACATCGGCTTCCACTCCCACAACGACACCGGCTGCGCCATCGCCAACGCCTACGAGGCGATCAGCGCCGGGGCGACCCACGTCGACGTCTCGGTGCTCGGGATCGGCGAGCGGGTGGGGATCACCCCGCTGGGCGGCTTCGTGGCCCGGATGTTCTCCCTCGAGCCGCAGGCGGTGGCCGAGCGCTACCGGCTCGGCCAGCTCCGGGAGCTGGAGCGCCTGGTGGCCCGGGTCACCGGGGTGGACGTCCCCTTCAACAACTACGTCACCGGGGAGACCGCCTACTCGCACAAGGCCGGCATGCACCTCAAGGCGATGATGGCCAACCCCGGCTCCTACGAGATCATCCCCCCGGAGGCCTTCGGGCTCTCGCGCCGGCTGATCATCGGCAGCCGGCTCACCGGGCGGAGCGCCATCGCCTACCGGGCCCGGGAGATGGGGATCACCTTCGGGGAGTCCGAGCTCAAGGCCATCACGCGCCGGATCAAGGAGATGGCCGACGCGGGCGAGCTCTCCGAGGAGCAGATCGACAAGGTCCTGCGAGACTGGGTCACGGCCTGACGTCGGACCGGGGCGCCCGGCGACCCCGCGGTGGTACACTCCGCGCTCCCCGATGCTCAAGAGCCGCCTGCTCCTCCTCTCCGCCGCCGTGCTCTGGTCCACCGCCGGCGCGGCCATCAAGCTCTGCCACCTGAGCGGCTGGCAGATCGCCGGGGGGCGTTCGCTGGTGGCGGCGCTCTTCGTCCTCGCGGCGGTCCGGGAGTCCCGCGCCCTCCCCAGCGTCCGCACCCTCCTCGTGGCGATCGCCTACGCGGGGACGGTGATCCTCTTCGTCCTCGCCACCAAGCTCACCACCGCGGCCAACGCCATCTTCATCCAGGACACCGCGCCGCTCTGGGTGCTGCTCCTCTCCCCCGCCCTGCTCGGCGAGCGCCCGAGCCGGGGAGAGCTGCTGGCGGTCCCGGTCTACGGGCTCGGGCTCGGGCTCTTCTTCCTCGACGAGCTCTCCGCCGGGCAGCTGACCGGCAACCTGGTGGCGCTCGCCTCCGGGGTCGCCTTCGCCCTCTCGATCCTGGGGCTCCGCCGGATCCGCCACGAGGGACCGTCGGCCCTGCTCTGGGGGAACCTCCTCGCCGCGGCGATCGCCCTGCCCCTCTGGCCCGCCGGCCCCGCGCCCCGGCCGCTCGACCTCGGCCTGCTCCTCTTCCTCGGGGTGTTCCAGCTCGGGCTGTCCTACGTCTGCTTCTCCCGCGGCCTGGCCAGGACCCCGGCGGTCGAGGCCTCGCTCCTCGTGCTCCTCGAGCCGGTCCTCAATCCGGTCTGGACCTTCCTCCTCGCGGGCGAGCGCCCCGGCCCCTGGGCGCTGGCCGGCGGGGCGGTGGTCCTGGCGGCCACCGCCTGGCGCACCCTCGCCCCGGTGCTGATGGCGGGCCGCCCCGCCCCGGAGCGGGGCTGATCAGCTCGCCGCCCGCCCGCGCCGGTCGCGCGCGCCCTCCCCGAAGAAGAACTCCTCCAGCTCCGCCCGCCGGGCGAGGGTGT
>Ga0335082_10006473_pt1 | contig 12771 bp, 9 predicted proteins | sample Lox_Sample_41_FD_206718 | JGI IMG/M metagenome (GOLD analysis project Ga0335082, IMG submission 206718) | Soil microbial communities from Loxahatchee National Wildlife Refuge, Florida, United States - Lox_Sample_4.1 | ecosystem: Environmental > Terrestrial > Soil > Wetlands | place: USA: Florida... | reverse complement strand
CGACCCCGGTTCCGGGGATCCGCCGGCATGCATCGATGCACGCAGAGCCGAGCGCGGTACCCTGCTCCGAAAAAGGGCGGCGCCACGATACTAATTTTCCGCGAGACAGTCGGTCCCAACGCAGCGCACGCAAAATAGTATCTAACCGCGAGCGCCACAGTATCAAACGATTTCTCTGTCCCACCTAACATATGTTGCGCCGATGTGACCAAGGGGCGCACCGGGTCAACTAGAACCATCTGGAGGAGAGCTCCCAATGAAGCTGAAATCAGGCCTCGCGCTGGCATTCGGCCTCGCCTTTGCCAGTGCCTCGCACGCCGCGACCGAGCTCGTGATCGCGACCGTCAACAACGGTCACATGATCGAGATGCAGAAGCTCACCAAGTTCTTCGAGCAGGCGAACCCGGACATCAAGGTCAAGTGGGTGACGCTGGAGGAGGGCGTGCTGCGCCAGCGCGTCACCACGGACATCGCCACCAAAGGCGGCCAATTCGACATCATGACGATCGGGATGTACGAAACGCCGATCTGGGGCAAGAAGGGCTGGCTGCAAGAGCTCAAGCCCGATGCGTCCTACGACGTCGACGACTTGCTGCCGGCCATCCGCCAGGGCCTGTCGGTCGACGGCAAGCTCTACGCAGCGCCCTTCTACGGCGAGAGCTCGATGCTGATGTATCGCAAGGACCTCGCCGACAAAGCCGGCGTGAAGCTTTCCGACCGTCCAACGTGGGCGCAGGTAAAGGAGCTGGCCGCCAAGATCCCCAACCCGCAAGCCGGCGTCTACGGCATCTGCCTGCGTGGCAAGCCGGGCTGGGGCGACAACATGGCCTTCATCGCCACGCTGGCCAACACCTACGGCGGGCAGTGGTTCGACATGAGCTGGCACCCGCAGCTCGAATCCAAGCCCTGGAAGGACGCAATCAACTTCTACGTGGATCTGCTGAACAAGTACGGGCCTCCGGGATCCTCGGCGAACAGCTTCAACGAGATCCTGGCGCTGTTCAACGAAGGGAAGTGCGGCATGTGGGTGGACGCCACCATCGCCGCCTCCTTCATCACCGACCCGAAGCAGAGCAAAGTCGCCGACAAGGTCGCCTTCGCACAAGCACCCATGGCGGTGACGCCCAAAGGTGCGAACTGGCTGTGGGCATGGGCGCTCGCGATCCCGGCCGGCTCCAAGAACCAAGCGGCTGCGCAGAAGTTCATCGCCTGGGCCACCTCGAAGGACTACATCAATCTGGTCGGCAAGGAAGTCGGCTGGGGCAGTATCCCCACGGGCACGCGCAAGAGCACCTACGCCAATCCGCAGTTCCTGAAGGCAGCCAAGTTCGCGGAAGCCGAGAAGAAAGCAATCGACACGGCCAATCCCAATGACAGCACGCTGCCGAAATCGCCGTACGTAGGGGTCCAGTTCGCCGCGATCCCGGAGTTTCAGGCCATCGGCATCGCGGTGGGGCAGCAGATGAGCGCGGCACTCGCCGGCAAGACCTCCGTCGACCAAGCGCTGAAGACATCCCAAACCGCCGCCGACCGCGAGATGAAGAAGGCGGGGTACTACAAGTAGACTAGCTCCCTCGCTCGCCGAGCTCCTCGACACAGCCCGTGACGCACTCCGCCGCGCGATCGGCGGAGTCGGAGCGGGCAGCCGACTCCTCTCGGAGCCGCTCATGTCCCGACTGCGCCCTGTCACGCTCAGCGTCGACGGCACCGCCGGCGCGGCAACTCCGGTAGCCCCACCCGCTCGTCCCCGCGCGGTGGCAAGCCGGCTCCTGCCTCGACTGCTTCTCTCCCCGGCGGTGATCACGCTGTTCCTGTGGATGATCGTGCCGCTCGCGATGACGATCTACTTCTCGCTCATCCGCTACAACCTCATGCAGCCGGGCGAGAGCGGCTTCATCGGGCTCGCCAACTACGAGTACTTCGTCACCGATCCGTCGTTCTGGACGGCCATCGTCAACACACTGCTTCTGCTCGGCAGCGTCATCGCCATCACGGTGGCCGGCGGCGTCGCGCTCGCGCTGCTGATCGACGAGCCGTTCCCCGGCCGCGGCGTCGTGCGCGTGCTCCTCATCTCGCCCTTCTTCGTCATCCCCACGGTGAACGCGCTGCTGTGGAAGCACATGATGATGAACCCGATCTACGGCGTGCTGGGCCAGATCTGGCGCTTCTTCGGCGCGCGGCCCGTCGACTGGATGGCGGACTGGCCGCTGCTCTCGGTGATCATCATGGTGGCCTGGCAGTGGTTGCCGTTCGCCACGCTGATCTTCGTCACCGCGCTGCAGTCGATGAACCGCGAGCAGCTCGAGGCCGCTCGCATGGATGGCGCGCGCTACCTGCAGCAGTTGCGCTACCTCTACGTTCCGCATCTGGGGCGCTCGATCGCGGTGGTGATCATGATCGAGACGATTTTCCTGTTGAGCGTGTTCGCGGAGATCTTCACCACCACCGGGGGCGGCCCGGGAGACGCCAGCACCAACGTCGCGTTCCTGATCTTCAAGCAGGCGTTGCTCAATTTCGACGCCGGAGTGGCCTCCGCTGGGGCGTTGCTGGCGGTCGTCCTCGCCAACATCGTGGCGATCTTCTTGATCCGCATGATCGGCAAGAACCTCGACTAAGACCATGGCACCCAAGCCCCCGATAACCGCCGCGCTGGTCGGCCGTACCGTCGCCGCATGGGTGGTGACGCTGGTGATCTTCTTCCCTCTCGGCTGGCTGGTTCTGACGTCATTCAAGACCGAGCTGCAGGCGATCGCGGTGCCGCCGCTGCTGTTCTTCAAGCCGACGCTCGCCAACTTCGCGGAAGTGCAGCAGCGCAGCGATTATCTGCTGTACGCGACGAATTCGGTGATCACCAGCGTGATCTCGACGCTGCTGGGGCTCGCCATCGCATTCCCGGCGGCGTATTCGATGGCGTTCTTCCGCAGCAAGCGTACGCGGGACGTGCTGATGTGGATGCTGTCCACGAAGATGATGCCCGCCGTGGGCGCGCTTGTGCCGATCTACGTGCTGGCGCAGACGGCGGGGCTGCTGGATTCGCGCCTGTCGCTGATCGTCGTGTTCACGCTGAGCAACCTGCCCATCATGGTGTGGATGCTGTACTCGAGCCTGAAAGACATCCCGAACGAAATCCTTGAGGCCGCGCGCATGGACGGTGCGTCGCTGTGGCAGGAGTTCCGGCGCGTACTGCTGCCGCTCGGGATCGGCGGGCTGTTCTCGACAGGCCTTCTGTGTTTGGTGCTGGCGTGGAACGAGGCGTTCTGGTCGCTCAACCTCACCTCGGCCAAGGCCGGCACGCTGGCGACGATGATCGCATCGTACTCCAGCCCCGAGGGCCTGTTCTGGGCGAAGCTGTCGTGTGCCTCGTTCATGGCGATCGCGCCGATCGTCGTGTTCGGCTGGTTCAGTCAACGGCAGCTGGTGCAGGGATTGACGTTCGGTGCGGTGAAGTGACTTCAGGAGACGGCGCATGGCGTTTCTCGAGCTGCAAGGCGTAGAAAAATACTTCGGCGAGCTCCAGGCCATCAAGGGCATCGACCTCACGATCGAGAAGGGCGAGTTCGTCGTGTTCGTGGGACCGTCGGGATGCGGCAAGTCCACGCTGCTGCGGATGATCGCCGGGCTGGAGACCGTGGATGTCGGCTCGGTCTGGCTGGACGGACGCGACATCACGAAGCTGCCCTCCTCGAAGCGCGATCTGGCGATGGTGTTCCAGAGCTACGCGCTGTATCCGCACATGAGCGTGTACGACAACATGAGCTTCGCGCTCATGCTCGCCAAGACCGATCCGGCGGCGATTCGCGAGAAGGTCGAGCGGGCTGCCAAGATCCTCAACCTCACACCGTACCTGCAGCGCACGCCGAAGGAGCTGTCCGGCGGGCAGCGCCAGCGCGTCGCGATCGGCCGGGCGATCGTTCGCTCGCCGAAGGTGTTTCTCTTCGACGAGCCGCTGTCCAACCTGGACGCCGCGCTGCGCGGGCAGACGCGCGTCGAGATCGCGAAGCTGCACCGCGAGCTCAACGCCACCACGATCTACGTCACCCATGACCAGGTGGAGGCGATGACGCTGGCGCACCGGGTGGTGGTGCTGCGCGACGGTCAGATCGAGCAGGTCGGCACACCGCTCGAGTTGTACTACCGCCCGAACAATCAGTTCGTAGCGCAATTCATCGGCACTCCGCAGATGAATATGGTGGCCGGGCCGGACATGGCACAGTTCGAAGGTGGCCTCACCATGCCGGTTCCGAGCGGCGGCTACCTTGGCCTGCGCCCCGAGAGCCTGACCTTGGGCGCGCCGGGCACGGGCCAGGTGCAAGCCCGCGTCGACCTGGTCGAAGCACTGGGCGCCGAGACCCTCGTCTACGTCACTACGGCACGCGGCACCCAGCTCGTGGCGCGCCAGAACAACATCCGCACGCTGCCCCATGTGGGCGATGCGGTCGGGCTGCAGATCGATAGCGCCGCCGCTCACCTGTTCGACTCGCACGGCCGCGTCGTCGCGCCTGCGATGCGCTGATTTCCTGCTCGGAGGAGCGTCCATGTCGGCTCCGCTCGTGATCCTCCACCTGGGGCTTGGCTTCTTCCATCGCGCGCACCAGGCGTTGTATCTGCATCGGCTCATCGAATCCGGAGACCGCGGATGGGTGCTCGCCGGCGGCAACACCCGGCCGGACATGAAGGAACTGATCGCCGCGCTGGCGGCGCAAGGCGGTGCGTATACGCTGGAGACCGTCACGCCCGCCGGAGAGCGCAGCTACACCAAGATCACGGCGATCAACACGGTGGTGCCGTATGAGCCGAGCCTGGCCGGTCTGATCGCGATCGGCGCCGATCCCGCGACGCGCATCATCTCCTTCACCGTAACCGAGGCTGGCTACTACCTCGACGCGAAGAATCGCCTCGATCTGAGCTATCCCGATGTCGCGGCCGATCTCGCGGCAGCACGCCAAGGCAAGCCGGGCGGCACGATCTACGCCGCGCTCACCGCGATCTTGCGCAGCCGCATGCGCCGCTCGAGCGGCAAGGTCACGCTGCTCAACTGCGACAACCTGCGGCACAACGGCGAGCGCTTCCGCAGCGGGCTGCTGCAATTCATCACGCTGCTCCGCGACACCGAGTTGCACGACTGGGTGGTCGCGAACACCAGCAGTCCGAACGCGATGGTGGACCGCATCACGCCGCGCCCGGCGCCCGACGTGGCCGCACGCGTGAAGCTCGCGACCGGCTGGGACGACGCGGCACCGGTGATGAGCGAGAGTTTCATTCAATGGGTGATCGAGGACGACTTCTGCAACGGCCGCCCGGCGTGGGAGCGCGTCGGCGTACAGATGGTCGAGTCGGTCAACCCCTATGAGGAAGCCAAGATCCGCATCTTGAACGCGAGCCACTCCTGCATCGCGTGGGCGGGCACGCTGGTCGGGTATCAGTTCATTCACCAAGGCACGCACGATCCGGCCATTCGCCAGATGGCATGGGATTACGTGACCAACGACACGATCCCGTGCCTCACCACGCCAGAGCATCCGAGCCCCATCGACCTTGCCGCCTACCGCGACGTCGTGCTGGAACGCTTCGGGAATCCGGCGATTCAGGACACCAATCAGCGGGTGGCGATGGACGCCTATTCCAAGATCCCTGGCTTCATCGCCCCCACGGTGCGCGAGCGGCTTGCAGCCAACGCGCCGATCGCCAGTGTCGCGATGCTGCCTGCATTGTTTCTCATCTTTCTCCAGCGCTGGCACCGCAATGAGATCCCATACGCTTATCACGACCAGGCGATGGACCCCGGTGCCGTCCATGCGATCTGCCAGGCCGCCGACCCGGTGGAGGCGTTCTGTCGCGACACGGTATTGTGGGGTCCTCTGGCCGGCGATCCCCGTTTGATCGGCGCGGTGCGAGCGGCGGCCGAGCGCGTCGCGGCGTTCGTACGCGGACACAAGGGATGACCCCGCGCCTCGAGAACCGACACGCCCTGTTGACCGGCGCTGCTGGCGGCATCGGTCTGGCAGTGACCAAGGCGTACCTCGCGGAAGGCGCAAGGTGCACTGCGGTCGATGTCGCGACGGCGCCTTCGCCCGAGCTGGCAGCGCTGATGTCACAGGATCGGGAGCGCGTGCAGTACCTCGCTTGCGACGTCGCGAAAACGGCGCAGCTCGATGCTCTCGTGGCTGCCGCGCAGGCGCGCTTCGGCCCGATCGATATCCTGTTCAACAACGCGGCCATCTTCGATCTCGCGCCGCTGCTCGACAGCGATGAAGCGATGTACGATCGGCTCTTCGCCGTGAATGTGCGCGGCATGTTCTTCGTGATGCAGAAGGTGCTCGCGCAGATGGTCGCGCAGCGCAGCAGTTCCCGGGCTCCGGGGACGGTCATCAATCTCGCTTCGCAGGCGGGCCGGCGGGGAGAGGCCTTGGTCGCGCACTATTGCGCCACCAAAGCAGCGGTCGTAAGCTACACGCAGTCAGCCGCGCTGGCGATGGCGCCCTACGGCATTCGCGTGAACGCGATCGCACCGGGGGTGATCGACACACCGATGTGGCAGCGGGTCGATGCGCTCTTCGCCCGCTACGAAGGTCTCCAGCCAGGGGAGAAGAAGGCGATGGTGGGGAAAGCCGTCCCGCTCGGGTACATGGGCCGGCCCGAGCAGATCGCTGGAGCGGCCGTCTTTCTCGCCAGCGACGAAGCATCGTACATCACCGCTCAGACGTTGAACGTCGACGGCGGCAACGTGATGAGCTGAATCGGGGACAAGACATGCGTGCTCGAGAGCGTCACATGCCCAGGCGCCGGCAGCCCGAGCTCGAGCTCGAGGCGTCGCGTGTCCCCTCCCTGGGTTACGAGGCGGCCGAGGATGTCGGTTTCATCCGCTGCCTCGATCACGGCTACCCGACGCCGCTCGCGCGCTGGCACTATCATGATGAATACGAGCTGCACCTCATCGTCGCGACCTCCGGCAAGGCCTTCGTGGGCGATTGGATCGGCCAGTTCCAGCCTGGGCACTTGGTCCTCACCGGGCCGCGGCTGCCTCACAACTGGATCTCGCTCGACGTGCCCGAAGGCGGCGTGCAGCTGCGCGACCGCGTGATCCAGTTCCCTCACGAGCCCATCGCCAGAGCATGCGCCAGCCTCCCCGAGCTTGCCGAGGTGCTGTCGTTGCTGGAGCGCGCGCGCAACGGCATCCAGTTCTTCGGTCTCTCGGATCGCGCGCGGGCCTACTTCGAGAGGATCAAGCGCAGCCGCGGGCTGGAGCGCTTCGCGGCCTTCTGCCAGTTCATGACGGATCTCACCCGCTGCACCGATTACGAGCTTCTGTCGAGTGCGCGGCTGCAGAGCTTCGACGACGACTTCTCGCTCGAGCAGATCAACAGCATCGTCAACCGGCTCACGCAGAACATCGCGCAAGCCCCATCGATGAGCGAGTGCGCCGCGCAACTCGGGATGACCGAGAGCCGGTTCTCCCGCTTCTTCCGCCGTGCGACCGGGAACAATTTCATCGACTTCGTCAACCGCGTCCGGATCAGCCGCGCCTGCCTGCTGTTGATGGAGTCGAACCGCTACATCACGCACATCTGCTACGACGTCGGCTTCAACAACGTGGCCAACTTCAATCGGCGCTTCCTCGAGATCAAGGGCATGACGCCGAGCGAGTTCCGGCGCCAGGCCAGCATCCGCTTCGGACGCTGAGCAGTTCCGCAACTTGCGCGAGCTGCGGCAGCTCGCAGGCCTGCCGGCCCGTCGCGAAGGTACTCGGTTGCCGCAGCGCTCCGCTCGCTCACTGGCGTTGCAACCGCCGCACGCCCTCACGTGCCGCGCGGGCGAGAGTCGTGTCGCCCGCTCCCTGCGCCGCCAGCGCGGTCACGATCGACCGATACGCTTGAAGCGCATCTTCGCGGGCACCCTTGTGCTCCTGCAATTCCGCGAGCATGAACAGATAGACGGTCCGGTTGGAGGAGCGCGCATACTCGGGAAAGAGCCACTCGAATGTGGCCAGCTGGTCTGCGGCGGGGAGCGCCGCGAGGAACTGCTCCTTCCCGTTGCCGTGGACCAGGCGATCGTAGTAGAGGCTCCAGATCTGCGAGGCGAGCGGCTCGGTGCCGATTGCAGGTCTTGCTTCGCCTTGCAGGCGCATGTCATTGGCGGCCCGGACGACCTCGTCCTCCAAGTCCGGCCCGCCTCGCCACAGCAACGCGGAGATCTGGAGGCCGCGCACGAACGGCCGGACCGCCGGCGCTGCCAGCGCCCGGTCGAAGTGTGCCTTCGCCTCCTGTGCATCGCCGCCGCTTACCAGGAGGTGGTGGCCCCAGAACGCGTGCGCGTAAGGGTTCGCGGGATCGCGTTGCAGGGCCTGGCGGTAGTAGAGAGCGGGGTCCAGTCCCCCCTTGCCGTCGCGTGAGCGCAGGAAGTCCCCCCACCCGAGGTGCGCGAGGGCATCGGCGGCCCGCTTCTGGTCCTTGCCCACTGCTGCGGTGGATAGCGCGGGCTGCACCTTGTCGGCGATATCGCTGAAAGTCTCCTTCCCCTGCACCACGCGAATGTTCTCCAGCCAATCCATCGCGAGGCGCTCCTGCCCTGCGGTTGCCTCGGCGCTGCTTGGGCAGGCTGCAAGCGCATTGGCATAGCGGTCCCATGCGGCCGCGTAGTCTCCCGCACTTTGCTGCAGCTTGGCCTGCGCGACCAGATCCAGCGCCGCGCCGCAAGCGCGCCAGCTCTCTGCCGCACGCCAGACTCCTAGCCCGCCGCCGGCCAAGACCAGGACTGCGAGCGCGAGCCCGTAGCGGCGGATGATCCGTATCCAGCGCGGCTGCAGGAGCCGCTGCGCTGCTTCGACCACTTCCGCAGCGACGTTTCCCGCAGGACGCAACACGACCACGGCGCGCAGATACGCGGGGATTGCCGCCGGCTCGGTCGGTCGTACCATGACCGGCAGGACATGGCCGGCGGGCGAGGCCCATCTCTCCTCGGCGAACTTGAGCTCGGTCAGCGTATAGCGGCCGTCGGCAACGGCCTCGGGACTCACCAGGAACAACAGCAGATCGCAGGCGCGGACCGCTTCGCGGATGCGCGCGTTGTAGGCATCTCCCTCGGGCAGCTCCGAGCGGTCGAAGAAGACCTGGTGGCCCTCCTCGCGCAGCGCCAGCGCGATCTCCTCGGCGGTCGCGCGCTGCTCCGAGGCGTAGGAGATGAAGATGTCCATGGGCGTCCCTCGCACGGTGTGCGGGCTCCACCTTACCCGGATTTCATGGCGAGGGGGGGCGGGCGGCGGCGCCGGTGACGCCGGAGTCGCGCAGCACCGTGACCCGTCTCCGTGAGCCCTCATCGGGTGCCGTCGCCATTCGGTGTAGCCTTTTAGTTATATGGCCCAATCGGGGTCATCGCACTACAGTTGCTGCGCAGGACGGAACCCGAGCCCAGCGCTCCTGTCCCCAAGCTTGTATCGCGTGCCAGCGGCGAGAGAACTGGCAGGGATCATCGCCAGCGGTTGGTTGTCAGGTCAGGTTGGACGAGCAGGTGATGAACCCTACGAGAATGTTGCAGGCGAGGAACTGAGGTTCACGCACACGGGTGAACCGAGGTCGAGCGGCTACACATCGACTCAGCAACCGCCTTCGGCGTTCTCACAGATGACTCAACCGGTGACGCTATACGGCGTCCTAGAGCAGCAGGCGCAAACCTGTCCCGACGCCACCGCCTATGTCTTCCTGGAATCGGGCGGCGAGCAACGGCGGCGCAGTTTCACGCAACTTCTGGCTCGCGTCCAGGCTATTGCGGGCGTTCTGCAACGGACTCTGGCGAGAGGGGAGCGGGCGCTCCTCATGTACCAGCCCGGGCTCGAGTTCATCGAAGCGATGCTCGCCTGCTTCGCGAGCGGCGTGGTCGCGGTGCCGGTGCCGCCTCTGCAAAACCGACGCATGTTGCCGCGCCTTAGCGCCGTAGCGAAGGACTCGGGTAGCAACGTGCTTCTCACCGCCCGCGCGACGGAGCAAGCGGCGCGCAGCCTGGTTTCGACGCAGCCTCTGTCGCTGCCCGCGCTGAGATGGATTCAGACCGACGTCATTGCCATGGAGCACGCGGTGGATTTCCGCAAGCCGTCGCTGTCGTGCGACGAGTTCGCGTTCCTTCAATACACCTCCGGCTCCACCGGCGACCCGAAGGGCGTGATGGTGAGCCATGGCAATTTGTTGCACAACGAAGCCGCCATCCAGACTGCGTTCGGGCACGACAAGTCCACGGTCTTCGTCGGCTGGTTGCCGCTGTATCACGACATGGGACTCGTCGGGAATGTGTTTCAGCCGCTTTACGTCGGCATCCCTTCGGTGCTTTTCGCCCCGATGACCTTCCTGACCTCGCCGGTCACATGGCTCAAGGCGATATCGGAGTGGCGCGCGACGACGAGCGGAGGCCCAAGCTTCGCCTACGAGCTCTGCGTCCAGCGGGTAAACGAGGCTGACATGCGGGGGGTCGATCTGTCGTCTTGGAAGATTGCCTTCAACGGCGCAGAACCGGTCAAGGCCCACGTGATCGACGCGTTCATCCGCAAGTTCGGCCGCTTCGGCTTCCGGCCTGAAGCGTTCTATCCCTGTTATGGCATGGCGGAGACCACGCTGTTCCTGACGGGCGGCCGGCCCACCGCGCCCGTGGTGAGGCTCGCCGTAGATGCCGAGCAGCTTGGGGCGAACCGTGCGGTGCCGCGGGCAAGCTCGCCGACCGTGCTGATCGGCTGCGGGCACCCGCGCGGCGATCATCATGTGCAAGTCGTCTCCCCTGAAACCGGCGAGCCGCTGCCCGACGGTCAGGTCGGTGAGATCTGGACGGCTGGGCCGTCCGTGGCGCAGGGATATTGGGGCAAGCCCGAGCTGACGCAGGCCGTCTTCCAGGCACGAACCTCGAACGGGCGCGGGCCATACCTGCGCACCGGTGACCTCGGCTTTCTACGCCAAGGAGAGCTGTACATCACCGGCCGGCTGAAGGATCTCGTCATCGTGCGCGGACAGAACCATTACCCGAGCGATATCGAATCCACGGTTTACCAGAGCCACGAGGCACTGCGCGAGAACGGCGCGGCGGCGTTCACAATCGAAAACGACGGTGATGCGAGGCTCACCGTCGTGGCAGAAATCCGGCGGGCCGTGATCGCGAAGCTCGATGAGGCGCTGCGCCGGACGATCACCAGTACGGTCCGCAAGGTCGTCTCGGATGTCCACGGCTTGCGCCTCCACGATCTGGTGCTGATCAAGCCGGCGACCTTGCCGACGACGAGCAGTGGAAAGATCCGCCGCAACTACTGCCGCGAGCTTTACCTCAAAGGCGAGCTCGATCGGGTCGAGACGCGCGAGAACGAAGAGGCGGCGGGAGCGGTCGCAGCATGACCGCGGGCGCCAGCGAGTTGGACCGCATCGTCGCGGTGCTGTGTGCCGAAGCGGCGCGTGTGTTGTCGCTCGACCCTGGCGACGTGAGCTCAGTGGACTCGTTCGGGAGCCTGGGCATGGACTCGCTCGGTTATGTGGACATCGCCCGTGCCATTCAAGCGCACTTTGGCATTCAGGTCCAGCCGGAAGCACTCTTCGAGCATAACTCGATCCGCCAGACCGCCGCGTTCGTGGCCTCGATGCTGAGCAAGAGCCAACCGACGGTTTCGGCCGGCCCTCAGCCAGCACAGGCGCAAACCGGCCCGCGCGACATTGCGATCATCGGTGCCGCGCTGCGTTTTCCCGGCGCGCGAAGCTTGGAGGAACTTGCCGCGCTGATCGCGGGCGGCGAGCCGCAATTTCAGGAGGTTCCCGATTGGCGCTGGGGGGACGACACGCGCCACAGCGTGCCTGCATCCTTGCGGGCCGGCGTGATCGACGACGCGGACCGCTTCGATGCGGCTTTTTTCGGCATTTCGCCGCGCGAGGCGCTCGCCATGGATCCGCAGCAGCGCCTACTGATGCAATGCGCTTGGCATGCCTTGGAAGACGCGGGGCTTTCGCCGGCCCAGCTTTCCGGATCGAACACCGCGGTGTTCATCGGCGCTTCCAGCTTCGATTACGCCGAGCGACTGGCAGCGACCAACGCTGCGCGCACGACGCACATCGGGACGGGACTAAGCCATGCGATTCTCGCCAACCGCATCTCGCAGTATTACGACTTGCGCGGGGCGAGCGAGGCGGTCGATACCGCGTGCTCGAGTGCTGCCGTCGCACTATGGCGCGCAGTGGAGGCTCTGCGCCGCGGCGACGGCGATCTTGTGCTGGTCGGCGGAGTGAACATCTTCGCTTCGCCTGTGCCGTTTCGGGCCTTCGCCGACGCGGGCATGCTCAGTCCGCACGGCCGCTGCGTGCCTTTCGATGCGGATGCAGCGGGCTACGTGCGCGGCGAGGGCGTCGCCTGCTTGGTATTGAAGCGCGCTGCAGCGGCGCTGGCGGATCGCGACCGCATCCTGGCATTGATCAAGGGCGGGGCCGTGCGACACAGTGGACGCACGCAGTCGCTGACTGCGCCCAATCCCGAGGCGCAAGCGCAAGTCATCGTTGCCGCGGTCGAGGATGCTGGCATCGACCCGCTGACCATCGGCTACGTGGAAGCGCATGGTACCGGGACGGCGCTCGGCGATCCCATCGAAATCCGCGGGCTGAGCAAGGCGTTCGCCAGCCTGCATGCCCAGAGAGGCCGCACGCGACCGCCGGCGCATTGCTGCATAGGCAGCATCAAGGCCCAGATCGGGCATCTTGAAGCGGCCGCCGGGTTGGCCGGAGTGCTGAAGGCCGTCGCGGTGCTGCAGCGCCGTCGGATCCC
>Ga0335082_10006471_pt1 | contig 12774 bp, 11 predicted proteins | sample Lox_Sample_41_FD_206718 | JGI IMG/M metagenome (GOLD analysis project Ga0335082, IMG submission 206718) | Soil microbial communities from Loxahatchee National Wildlife Refuge, Florida, United States - Lox_Sample_4.1 | ecosystem: Environmental > Terrestrial > Soil > Wetlands | place: USA... | reverse complement strand
ACGCGCCCACCTGTGGATTTCGCCGTGATGACATCGTCGAGACCGGCTTCGACGACCCTGATATGCGATGTGCTCTTTTCCCAGAGGATCGAGGCGATCCCGCTCTTCATCGCCATTTCCTCCACCGACAGGGCAAGGGCTCGATAGAATTCCAGCAGTTCGTCCTCGGTCACGCCGTCGCTGAAGACGATCTCCCGTATCCCCTTCGCGAACAGGTCCTGGGCAATGGCCCTGTTGAGCTGAGCGTCTTTCCCGACCGGAGTATGCAAGTAGGAAAAAAAGGTTTTTTGCACGCCGACATGGTATTCCGGCGTGGTCTCCAGAAAATGATCAAGCGTTTCATATGACTTTTTGACAGACTGGGAGTAGACGGGGTTGTTGGGCGGATAGAGTTTCACGGCCCGGATCGCCGAGACCAGGTTCCGCATTACGTCTTGGACCTCGGGGGGAAGTGATTCAATGTGCTTTGCTTCTTCCTGCATACGTTAGAGGGTATCACAAGAATATGGCGGTGTCAAAGCCGAAGACGCTATGAGCGCATTCACCTTCCGGCCTTTGGGTCGCTCTTCTCCACCCGGGAGAGAATTTCACCATGATGAAGCTTTGTATTGAGCAGATCACCCGGCCTGACGTTCGATGCGTCCTTCAGAATCGCCCCTTCGGGCAGTTTTCTGGTCACGCTGTACCCCCGTGAAAGGATGCCAAGAGGATTCAGATGGTCGAGTCCGGCGGTCAGTGCTGTGAGAAGCGCCCGGTCCCTTCGCACATGATGCCTGAGCCCCGTGGCAAGCCTGCTGGTGAGTTCATCGACGCGCTGCACGTACTGCTCCAGCAATCTCCTTGGATCACCAAGCAGTCTTGTGAATCCGCGGAGGGATGCGCGCGTGAGGTCGATTTGCTGCCGGATGCTCTTGATAAGGCCTGACTCGAGAGAACTGATGAGCTCACGGAAACTTTCTTCGCTCTTGACCACAATTTCGGCGGCCGCTGACGGAGTCGGAGCGCGCAGATCGGCCACAAAATCCGCTATCGTATAGTCCGTCTCGTGCCCCACGGCGGAGATGACCGGGATCTTCGACGCATAGATGGCTCGCGCGACGGCTTCTTCGTTGAAGGCCCAGAGGTCCTCGAGAGAACCGCCGCCGCGGCCGACGATCATCACGTCTACGCTCTGGACCTGGTTAAAATACTGGAGTGCCTCAACGATGCCCGGTGCCGCTTCAATTCCTTGTACCGGTACAGGGTAAATAAGAATATGCATCCTGGGGTGGCGGCGCTTTATTACCCGCAGCATATCGCGGATGGCAGCTCCTGTGGGTGAAGTGATAATGCCGATCCTCTGCGGCAGGAGGGGGAGCGGCCTCTTGTGGTCGAGGTCGAACAGACCTTCTTTTTCGAGCTTTGCCTTAAGCTGCTCGAACGCCATCTGAAGCGCACCGATTCCCTTGGGCTCGATATAATCGACGATAAGCTGGTATTCGCCGCGCGGCTCGTACACGCTGACCCTCCCGCGGCAGATTACCTGCATTCCGTGCTGAAGCGTGAACTTGAGGAACCGCTGGGACGAGCGGAACAGGACGGAGCGGATCTGGCTCTGTTCGTCCTTTAACGTAAAATAGGCATGGCCGGATTGGGGAATAGTGAGGTTCGAGATCTCGCCTTCCACCCAGATATCGGGAAAGTTCCCTTCAAGCAGGTTCTTGATCTGTATGGTGAGCTGGGTGACGGTTAAGATATGGGTCTTCATAAGACAAGCACTACATCCCAAGCATGCAAACCTGGATAAGCGCGGAGTTCAGATATCTCACCTTAAAATTTTGAAGATTCGATGTTGTTGCGAATTCAGAACTTCGAATTTAGGATTTACTCTTTCGTCCCCTGTGGCAGAAAAATCTGTATTAGGATTTAATGTGGATTCTCTCTATGGCGTTAGCCTTCCCCGTCTTGCCGTCAATATCGAGAAGCACTGCGCTCAGGTGGACCGGTCCCTTGGGTATCTCGAACCGGTGCGGCGTTTGATACAGAAAACGGGCGATGGCCTGCTCCTTCTTCACTCCGATGACCGAATCCGTGGGCCCGGTCATACCCGCATCGGTGATAAAGGCTGTCCCCGCGGTCAGGATACGTTCGTCGGCGGTCTGCACATGCGTATGGGTCCCTATCACGGCGCTCGCCTTGCCGTCCAGATGCCAGGCGAGGGCCATCTTTTCGGACGTGGCCTCGGCATGAAAATCAATAATCACTACCGGGGTTTCCTTTTTTAGTTTTTCTATCTCGCGCTCAGCGACCCGGAACGGGTCTTCCAGGTTGGACATGAAGACCCTTCCTTCAAGGTTCAGGATCGCCGCCTTGCCCGCTCCGGTGGAGATGACCACACTGCCGTATCCGGGATTGCCAGCGGGGTAATTGGCCGGCCTGATGAGCCGGTCCTGTTTGGTGAGATAGGGTTCTATCTCCTTCTTATCCCAGACATGGTTGCCCGAAGTCAGGACATGGATGCCGAGGGAAAAAAGCTCTTCCGCGATCTCGGACGTGATCCCAAACCCTCCGGCTGCGTTTTCCCCATTGGCAATCACGAGGTCCGGGCGATGGCTCTCGGCGAGACCGCGCATATTCGCCCGTACCATCTTCCTGCCCGGCTCGCCGATGATGTCTCCAATGAAAAGCGCTCTCAATCAGTGCTCCTTTGACCTATTTGCTCGCCCGGTTTAGCGCATGGGGCATGGATTTAAAACCTTTGCCCCTTGCCGTAACTACTTCGCGTACTCCACGTATCTGCTCTCGCGCACGACCGTCACTTTGATCTGACCGGGGTAAGACAACTCCTGCTCGATCTTCTTGGCGATATCTCGCGAAAGCTGGGCAGAATGCGCGTCCGAGAGGTCTTCAGGTTTCACGATGATCCTGATCTCGCGCCCTGCCTGGATGGCATAGGACTTTTCCACGCCCTTGAAGGAATTGGCTGCAGACTCGAGCTGTTCAAGCCGCTTGAGGTAGCTCTCAAGCGTCTCCCGCCGCACGCCGGGCCTGCCCGCAGAGAGCGCGTCCGCGGCCGCCACGAGCACGGACTCGACACAGTTTGGCTCACCGTCGCCGTGGTGGGTCAAGATCGCATTGATCACTTTGGCATTCTCACCGTACTTCTTGGCAAGGTCTCCGCCGATCTGGGGATGCGTTCCCTCCACCTCATGGTCGATGGACTTGCCCAGGTCGTGGAGCAGTCCCGCACGCCTTGCGAGCTTCTGGTCCACACCGCACTCCGCGGCCATGATGCCAGCAAAATATGCCACCTCGCGCGAATGCATAAGCACATTCTGGCCGTAGCTCGTGCGGTATTTGAGCCTCCCGATGAGCTTGATGATCTCGGGGTGCATGTTGTGGATGCCAAGGTCAAAGGCCGCTTTCTCGCCCTCTTCCTTCATGGTGAGATCCAGGTCCTTTTTGACCTTCTCCGCGATCTCCTCGATCCTTGCCGGATGGATACGACCATCCTGGATCAGACGCTCGATGGTCAGGCGGGCGATCTCTCTCCGGAGCGGATCATAACAGGAAAGGATAACAGCCTCCGGCGTATCATCGATGATGAGGTCGATGCCGGTTGCGGCCTCGAGCGCACGGATGTTCCTGCCTTCACGGCCGATGATCCTGCCTTTCATCTCATCGTTCGGCAGGTTCACCACCGAGACGGTTGCCTCGGCCACATAGTCGCTTGCGTACCGCTGGATAGCCAGGCTTATGATATTTTTGGCCTTCTTGTCGGCCTCCTCTTTGGCCTCGTCCTCGATCCTCTTGATGGTTTTCGCCGCCTCGTACTTGGCCTCGTCTTCCATTGAGAGCATGAGCTGACGCTTCGCCTCTTCGGCGGTCATATTCGCGATCTTCTCGAGCATCTGCCGCTGTTCACGAAGTCCCTTTTCAAAGCGTTCTTCTTTCTCGATCGTGACCTTCTCCCGCGCCGTGAGCTCGCGCTCGCGCCGCACCGCATCCGCTTCCCGCTTCTCGATAAGGTCGATCTTCTTTTCAAGGCTTTCTTCCTTCTGTGTGAGCCGCCGTTCCTGGTTCTGGAGTTCCTGGCGTTTATCGCGATTTTCCTTTTCGAAATCAGCGCGGGCCTGATACAATTTGTCCTTGACCTCGAGGACGGCTTCCTTGCGTTTGGTCTCTGCCTCGCGCTCAGCGCTCGCAACTATCCGTGCAGCCTCAGTTTGGGCCTCCTTGATCTTGCCTGCCGCGACCCTGCCTTTGATCAGCAGACCGAGGCCGAATCCTCCGGCAAGCCCTGCAATTAACCAGACAATATATTCAATCATTCTTTTCCTCCTGATACCTCTTCTTCAGCCCGGCAAGACGCTCCTTGATCCTTTTCTCTTCGCCCTGCTCCGTGGGCCGGTAATATTCCCGCTTCTGCGGGAGGTAATCCTGGGCCGTATAATGGCCCGGGTAATCGTGCGGATACTTGTATCCTTTGCCCCTGCCGAGGCGCGCGGCGCCTTTGTAATGGGCGTCCCTGAGATGGTCGGGCACGGGCAGGAGATTTCCTTCCTCAATATCGTTCATCGCTTCCTTGATGCCAAGGTAGGAAGCATTGCTCTTGGGCGCCGAGGCCACGTACACAGCCGCCTGCGCCAAAGGGATCCCGCCCTCGGGCATGCCGATCCGCTCCACAGCCTGGTATGCCGCAGTCGCGAGGACAAGTGCCCGGGGATCGGCGTTTCCCACATCTTCGCTCGCCGCGATAACGATTCTGCGCGCGATGAACAAGGGGTCTTCACCCGCGTAGATCATCTTGGCCATCCAATAGAGCGTGGCATCGGGATCGCTCCCCCGCATGCTCTTAATAAACGCCGAGATCGTATCGTAATGCTCATCCTCATCATAGAGAAGCGCTTTCCTTTGGATCGATTCCTCGGCGATGTGGAGATCATAAACGATGGCTCCCGACGGGCCGGGGGGAGTCGAGAGCACTCCGAGCTCGAGCGCATTCAATGCGCGCCTTGCGTCTCCGTTGGATTTCGTGATGATGAGTTCGAGGGCATCCGGGGCCAGGGTCACGGATAGATCTCCGAACCCCCGTTCCTTATCCGAAAGCGCGCGCATGATAAGCGCCCTGATGTCCTCGTTCCTGAGCGGTTTGAATTCGAAGATCTGCGAGCGGGATGAGAGCGCGGGAATGATCGCGAAAAACGGGTTCTGCGTCGACGCGCCGATGAGGGTGATATTTCCGCGTTCCACGTCTGGCAGCAGCGCGTCCTGCTGCACGCGCGTGAACCGGTGGATCTCGTCGATGAAGAGGATAGTCCTCTTGCCGCTTTGCCCCCGTTCCAGCGCAGCCTCCTGCGTCACCTTCCGGATGTCCGCCACGCCCGCGGTGACGGCATTCAGGGAGACAAAGTGCGCCTTGCTGCGCTCGGCGATCAGGTGCGCAAGAGCGGTCTTGCCCACACCGGGCGGACCGAAGAGTATGAGCGACATGAACCGATCGGTCTCGATGGCCCTGCGAAGGAGTTTTCCTTCGCCGAGGATATGCTGCTGACCTACGAATTCGGACAGGTCATGAGGCCGCATCCGCCACGCTAGAGGAGGTTCGGACGGCTCTGCGCTCAAGGGCAAAGAATGAGCCTGTTTTTTGAGATTCTTGAGATCCAACGAAATACTTCAGGAGAGCCTAGATGGGCAAGTGATAGCGAGAAAACCAGATTGGCCGGCTCAGGGTAGAATCTTACAGGGGATACACCGGGTATGTGTTAAGAAGCATCCTCTCTACGGGAGAATGCAGCGCATCTGTTCCGTGCGCTTATAGCTTGCAAACATCCCGGAAAGTCCATTGTCGATACTGCCTCTCGATGTGTATATGTATGAACGAATATCCCCATGTTCAATAAGTTTGTTACCCTGCTGGCAAATACAATCTTTGTGCGGAACCGAGAATAGACCAGGAAACCTGAAAACTCATGGTATTTTTCTTTCTCAGTAAACCGCTGATACATCGATACTATCACAAGCGCCGGGCCTTCCTTACTTACCGCCCCTTCAATATGCGCTGGTCACACGTTATTATTAATTAACAGTTAGTTATGATGCCTTTTAACCGGAATATAAAAAATCCCCCGCTTTTGCCGTGTAGATAAACTTGATTCCTGGTAGTTACCAGGTGGGCGCCATTTCGGAAAGTTTAGGCTTCCCAGTCTTGTCTGGGCATGCACACCCTTTCGCGGGGACAGCTCCCTTTAATTTTTTTTCACGAGGAACAAGTTATATCAATCACGCGCAAAGCAGGGGACTGTTTTCAAGTTCCATCATCAACTATATACTATATACCAGAATCATCAAAAAATGGCAAGGGGAAAAATAATACGCTGTTTTAATAATACAGATAAAACATATTTAATTTCAACAGGTTAAATCAGCCTTCTCTTTCTCTATCCTAAGAAAGCCCTGCATCGGAGTCGTCTGCTATTTTTTTTCTTCCCCGCTTTTGGTTTCTGTCATAGAAAGTAACCGTTTAGCTGCAGTCTCTGCCGTCTGTTCTAGGGTACCGTGCTGCTGGCGCAGGCGGAAGAGTTCGTCGGAAATCGTGAGTGCCGTGAGGATGGCAACCCGGTGAGGATCAGCTGTGCCCGTCCCCTTCTGCACATCCTTCATCTTTGCATCAACAAACGCTGCAAGTTCCCGGATATAGTCTTGGTCATCCTTGCCCCTGATGTTGTACATTTGACCAAATATCTCGACCTTTACGCTCTCCATGGTCCCCCGCCGTCCTGCAGAAAGCATCGGGCGGAGCACACTAGCGTGTTCTCTCTCTTTGTCCTCTTTGCCCCATGCGATCTGCTCTCACAACAGCGCATCGACGAACTCTCTTGAATTAAATTCCCGCAGGTCTTCAATCGCCTCTCCGATGCCGATAAACTTGACTGGGATGGAGAGTTCCTTGTTAATCGCAAATACGATGCCACCCCTGGATGTTCCGTCCAGCTTGGTAAGCACGATACCGGTTACGCCCACTGCCTCATGAAACATCTTCGCCTGAACGAGGGCGTTCTGGCCCGTGCTTCCGTCGAGGACGAGGAGGGTTTCATGGGGCGCCCCGGGGAGCTCACGCGCCAGGATGCGTCGCACCTTCTTCAGCTCTTCCATGAGGTTCGATTTTGTGTGGAGTCTGCCGGCGGTGTCCACGACAAGGACGTCGATGGCTCTCGCCTTGGCCGCGGAAACAGCATCGAACACCACCGCCCCGGGATCCGCCCCTTCCCGATGCTTGATAACGGGGATGCCCGCCCGTTCTCCCCAGATCGAGAGCTGCTCCGATGCCGCAGCACGGAACGTGTCTCCCGCGGCCAGCATGACTTTTTTCCCTTGAGATTGCATCCGATACGCAAGCTTACCGATCGTGGTCGTCTTGCCCGTACCGTTAACGCCCACCACGAGCACAACGGAAGGCGACGCAGTCAGGGAAAAACCCGAAGAACGTGATTCCAGTATTTCAAAAAGGATCTGCTTGAGTCTTTCCTTGACCTGTGCAGGGGTGGAAAGTTCCTTGCGTTTGAAGCGCTCTTGGAGGTCTTTCAGAACCAGCGACGTCGTCTCCACACCCACGTCAGATGCGATGAGCGCTTCCTCGAGCTCATCGAGGAACACGTCATTGATCTTTTCGCCGAGGATCAGGGATCCAACCCTGTCTGCAAAGCCCTTCCTGGTTTTTGCGAGCCCATCACTCAAACTGCGGAGTACGCCGAACATGAATACCTCATATAGTTCAAATTCTAATTTCGCATCTCTGAATCCCGAAGAAGTTGCAGATTACCAGTCAGAATCTAGAGATTAGGACTTCGTGCTTGCATCTATATATCCAGCGGCAGCTTGCCGGAAGTCTCGGGAGCATCATTGCCCTTAAGCCCTCGCCGTTCGTCCCGCACGCTCTTCTTACCCGTGTGCTTCGCCTCTTCCGCGTCTTCTCGATCGCCGGCGGGTACGGGCCCAGAGCCGGGATATCCTGTCTGCCGGTAGAGATATCGGTCGTGCATCTTGCTGTAGGCCGTCCACTCTCCTTCACCCACGTTCTCTTTCTTCAACGTGGCCTGGAAATTATTGATCTTTGCAGAGAGGTCGTCAAGATAATTAATAATGATCGCTTCCTGGATCTTTGGCCTCTTGGGAGATCCAAACTCATACTCGCCATGGTGCGATAGCATGATATGCTTGAGCAGCATGGCGAGCTCAGCGGGGAAGCCGGGGATCATGTTCATTTTTTCAACGATCATTTCATAACCGAGGGAGATATGGCCGATGAGCCTTCCCTCGGTGGTGTATTCGATGGATTTTCTTACACCAAGCTCTCGTACTTTTCCGATGTCGTGCAGAAAGGATCCAGCCATAAGCAGGTCCACATCGATTGACGGGAAATGTTTGGCTACATCCCTGGCGAGGGACACAAGCTCGACCACATGTTCGAGCAAGCCGCCGACATAGTTGTGGTGGAGCGTCTTGGCCGCGGGAGTGCGCTTGAACAGCTCCATGAACGCGGTGTCGTTCAGAAAGGCGTTTAATAACTGGCTGAGATGCACATTCGCGATACTCGCCGTCATGGCCCTCAGTTGCCTGACCATGTCTTCGGGATTGCGGGGAGAAGTCTGGATAAAGTTGGCGATGTCTACCTTCGCGTCGTCGACTTTTTCGAGCGTCTTCATCTTGATCTGCATCGTTCCCTGATAGTTGGCCGTGATTCCCTTGATCCGGACGAAATCCTCGCGCTCGAATCTGCCGGCAACCTCATCAGCATTGTCCCACAGTTTCCCGTCGATCTCACCGGTTTTATCCGCGAGCTTCAGGGATAGGTAGGTCACGCCGTTCTTGGCCGTAGACACCTGTTTTGCTGTAACGAGGTATATCTCCTCTACCCAGTCGCCTTCCTTTAAGGACCCAATAGCCTGCATCATGCTCCTCTCGATGTGTGTTGTGATAATAAACTATCCCCCCTGCGTTGTCAAACGGAAAGCAGGAAGGTCCTTCATCTGCGTCGCGGAACAGCCTTTCGTACGGGCTGCAATGCAGGCATGTCCGCTCTTCTGCAAGGTTTATGATGGGCGGTGGCAAGTCTCTGGCGGATCGGTCTTCACACATACGACGCGGGTGGGGAAAGGGATCTGGATGCCGTCGTTCCTGAAGCGCTTGAGTATCCTCCGGTGCAGTTCATGGAGAACAGGCTGCTGATCCGTGATCTCCCGTACATAACAGATCAGGGTAAAATCAAGGGACGAAGCGCCGAAGCCGGGGACAAAACGCACCGACGGCTCCGGTTCGCTCAGGAGACCCGGGATCTCTGCTGCTGTCTTCTTCGCCTCATCGACCAGTGCCTGTTCGACTGCATCGGGGTCCGAATCGTAGCTCACGCTCACGGGGACCAGGATTGCCATGCGGCGGTCAGGCAGGTTGTAGTTCGTGACCACGCTCTGCGAAAGTTTGCTGTTCGGCACGATGACCATATTATTCGGCAGCATGCGTATCCTTGTCGTACGCCAGCTGATATCTTCCACGTACCCTTCTTGCCCCGTCTCGAGCTTGATGAAATCGCCAATCCGTATGGTACGTTCGGCGAGAATATGGATGCCGGCGAAAAGATTGGAGAGGGTGTCCTGCAGAGCAAGGGCCATGGCAAGACCGCCGACGCCAAGGGCCGTGATAATTGGCGTAATTGACACGCCGAGGAAATTCAGTATGGTGAGGGCGCCTATGGCATAGACCGCCGCCTTGGTCACCGCATGGAGCAGACTCGTAACCGAGATCGGGAGTTCCGCCTTTTTCAGGACGAAAGCAATTATCCTGCCGCTTATGTTTGCGAGACCCACGGTCACTGTGAGGATGAGCGACAGATACAGGCCCTTCTCCACATATCCGAGGTATGCCTCGGGGAGCTCCGATAGCCGTATGCTGACATAAAGTGCAAGGGCGATGATGAGGAGTGCGGAAGGACCTTCCAAACCGTCGAGCAGGAGATCATCTATTTCACTGGAGGTCCTTTTTGCAAGGCGCCGGAAAAAACTAAAGAGCATTTTCCTGATAATAAGGAGCGCCGCAGTGACGGCCGAGACAATAAGGATCGTGAGCAGATATTGATAATTCAATTTCATGGAAGATTATTTTATCAGAACGGGAATTTGCCATCCTGTACTTTGATAGATTTCTTCAAACCTGCCTGCAGCCGCACGGAAAGCCCTGAGTGTATCGGGATACAGCATTTTACCGCTAGCCGTAAGAGCATTCACAGGTTACGGAGCATTTCATGGTTTTGGCCCTGAATCGTGGAACTCCGCGTTACGTCTTCCGTACGTATACGTGATATTCTCCTTTATCTTTGATAAGGCCGAGATACTCGTTCCCCGTCATTTTGCACCAGGCGGGCATATCCTTTTCTATGCCGTCGTCGTCAGACTGCACTTCAAGGATCTGTCCGGGCTTCATTTCCTTGATCTTGTTCGTGGTCTTGAAAATCGGCATGGGACAGGCCAAGCCGACACAATCGAGGACCTCGTCAGGTTTGATCTCTTTAATGTCCATATGAAGACCTCCATGAGGAAAAGATGAATGTGCTTCCCACAAGTCGCTCGAAAGTCTTGGACGCATGTCGAACCGTTTAACACAGAGATAAAAAGATTGGGAATATATCCATCCGACGTTACCGTGTTCCTCTATGGCTACTGGCTTATAAGTCCTCTTGAATCCTTAGTGGGATGATAATCACTCCATCTCGTGCTCATGCCCGGAATCGGCAGGCATCTTGACCGGCGACGGAATGCCTTTTTTCTTATAATAGTCGTCGAGCGCTGACTTAAGCGCTTCCTCCGCCAGGACCGAGCAGTGCATTTTTACCTTGGGGAGACCGCCGAGCGCCTCTGCAACGGCAGCATTCGAGAGTTTGAGCGCTTCGCCGATGGTCTTGCCCTTCACAAGGTCTGTTACCATGCTGCTCGTGGCAATAGCCGCGCCGCAACCAAAGGTCTTGAATTTCGCTTCAGTGATGACGTCCTTTTCGACTTTAATATAGAGGCGCATTACGTCGCCGCAAACAGGATTCCCGACCGTTCCCACGCCGTCCGCGTTTTCGATCTCGCCCACGTTGTGCGGATGAGCGAAATGTTCCATCACCTTTGAACTGTACTGTTCCATATTTTCCTCCTCAGCCAACTTTTTCTTTTTTGATCATATCTTCATAGAGAGGCGACATCTCCCGGAGGCGCTGCACGATGGGGGGCAGCTTCTCTATAACGTAATCTACATCTTCCACGGTGTTTCCCATGCCGAGCGTCATGAGCAGGGTCCCGTTCGCCACGGCAGCGTCCGTTCCGATGCAAACCAGCACGTGCGACGCCTTGAGCGAACGAGAGGTGCATGCCGATCCGCTCGACACCGATACGCCTTCCATGTTCAGGAACAGGAGCATGGACTCGCCTTCCACGTACCACATGGAAATGTTCAGGTTATTCGGGAGCCTCCGCGAGGGATGACCATTAATGACTATGTGGTCGATCTTCTCCACAAGACCCTTTTGAAGGCGGTCCCTCAGTGACGAGACATATTTCATCCTGTGCGGGATCTCCGCTGCCGCAAGCTCGGCGGCCTTACCCAGTCCTACGATAGCCGGTACGTTTTCAGTACCTGCGCGCCTTCCTTCTTCCTGAATGCCGCCCTCTATCTGCGGCTTGATCCGAACGCCCTTGCGGACGAACAGGGCCGCCGCGCCCTTCGGGCCGTAGAACTGATGCCCCGAGAACGACATCGCGTCCACACCAAGCGTCCTCACGTCCACGGGGACCCATCCGACGGACGCGACCGCGTCGGTATGGAAAAGGACTCCCTTCTCTTTGGTGATCTTTCCGATTTCCTCGATCGGCTGGATCGTGCCTATCTCGTTGTTCGCGTGCATGATCGAAACGAGACTCGTGTCCCCGGTGATCGCTTTCTCCACGTCGGCAGGGTCCACCATTCCGGTTTTGTCCGTCTCGATGTATGTGACGGTGAAGCCCGATTTTTCCAGCGACTTGGCAGGATGGAGGACTGAAAAATGCTCGATCTGCGATACGATGATATGATTGCCCTTCTGGCTGTTTGCCTGGGCAAGCCCCTTGAGCGCAAAGTTGTTCGATTCCGCTCCGCTGGACGTAAAATAAATCTCTTCCGATTTTGCGCCAATGAGCGCGGCGGTCTTTTCCCTCGCCTCTTCAATGGCGTTCTTGGCCTCGCGACCCACATCGTGTAGGTTCGAGGGATTGCCGAACTTTTCCGAAAAATAAGGCAGCATGGCTTCGAGCACTTTCGGATGGACTGGCGTCGTGGCCGCATGGTCAAGGTATACTTTTCTCATGTCAACAGACCCCCTTTCCTGCTAATGCCGGTCTCTTCCTGGGTTTTCCCAGCCGTGCTTCTTTCCGATGGTCCGGCTGCTCGTGGAGAAGATCATCGAAGGTTATACTGTCGAGTGCCTCCTCGATCTTTGCGCCGACCTTGGCCCAGACCATTCTGGCAACACAGTCATCAGCCTGGTAGCATTCACCGGAGTCACCGGGCTCCAGGCAGTGGGAAAGGGCTATCGGCCCTTCGAGAGTACGCACAATATCACCAATCGTCAATTTAGACGGATTTCCCGCAAGCAGGTACCCCCCTGCCGGTCCACGGACACTCTCAATAAGACCTGCCTTGCCGAGTCGGTGCAGGATCTGCTCAAGGTATGAGAACGAGATCCCCTGGCGGTCGGCAATCTCCTTGATAGTAAGTGGCCCCTTG
>Ga0335082_10006470_pt1 | contig 12774 bp, 27 predicted proteins | sample Lox_Sample_41_FD_206718 | JGI IMG/M metagenome (GOLD analysis project Ga0335082, IMG submission 206718) | Soil microbial communities from Loxahatchee National Wildlife Refuge, Florida, United States - Lox_Sample_4.1 | ecosystem: Environmental > Terrestrial > Soil > Wetlands | place: USA... | reverse complement strand
GCCCAGGCGGCGCCGGAGCCCCTTGAAGTCCGGCATGGCGAGCTGCGCGAGGTGGTCGCCAGCGGGGTGCTCGACGACGCCCTTGCCGCCGCAGGTGTCGCACGGGATCTCCCCGAAGATCCCGCCTCCGGGCAGGATGCCCGAGCCCCTGCACTCGTGGCAGGGGACGGTTGGATCGGAGAGCGACGAGAGCTTCATCCAGAGGTCCTCGACCTCGGAGAGGGACTCGGCGGCGTGCTTCAGGTCGTCGTCGGTGACGGGGGCGGTCTTCTGGAGGGTGGGCATGCGGAGGTCTCCTGTGTCTGGACGTATCCATCCCGGTGTGATGCGTGGATGCCGTTTCAGGAAGTCGTCGAGCGAGATCCATTGCTCGAAGTCGAGCGCCGGATTGAAGACCTTCACGTCGGGGCCTAGCTCGAAGCGCGCATCCTGCACGAACACGACGTCGCCGTTGGTGAGCGTGTACTTGCCGCCGACGACGATCCCGCTCTCCGCGAACTGCTTCCTGTACTTGGCCTCGTAGCGGCGGCACTCGGCCTCCGCTTCACGCCAGGTGGTGAGTTGCGGGTTCGGATCGGTGACCGCGATGCCGAGCGCCCTTGCGTCGGCGACCGCCTGATCGCAGGTGTACGTGTGGTCGCCGGTGATCCGACCGACGATGGTGCGGAGCTTCTCGATGTCGCTGCCGATGTCCCACGGGAAGACCACGCCGAGCGGCTCGGCGGCCTCGATCACGCCGCGATGGGTACCTTCCTCGTGCAGCATGCTCGCGACGAGCGCGCGCAGCTTCTCGAGCAGATCGCGCCCGTACTTGATCCTGTCGCTCATGCGGAGGTCTCCTGATCGGGTGGCTCAGATCATCGCGAGGAACTTCCCCAGATAGTGCGCGATCTCGGTGTCCCTGCGCTCCTGGGTGTACGCGGCCCCGAATCTCGCCTCCATGCGCGCGATCGTGTCCGGCGAGGCGCAGCCCCAGCGGTCGTACGCCTGGTCGGCGAGGATGTGCTGCTTGCGGCGGGAAGGAGTGACCGTGGCGCGCTCGAAGCGATGCTGCTCGCAGCAGAACGCTCCGCCGCCCGCGAGGTGTGAGGCGATCATGGAGAGCTCGTCGTCCGTGAACTCGTCCCAGGGGCGCTCCATGGAGGAGTAGTCGGGGCGGACGCTGATCTTCTTCGCCACTGGCTAGAACCTCTGCGTCAGGATCGAGCGCAACTCGGCGGCGATCTCGCGCTGCACCTTGCGCTTGTTGCCGCGCGCCTTGACGATCCGTCCGACGGTCCATTTGCTAGTACCGACGCGCTGCTCCACTGCGACGGCTGCCGCATGGACGCCGACCGCGCGAATCGACGCGGCCTCGTTGTCACGGCTATCGGCGTTGTTGCACAGTTCGACGAGATAGGTGGTCTTGGTCTTGCTCACGGTTTCCTCGCTGCATCGATGATCCGGTCGAGGATCTGGACCAGTGTCGTCTGGCCCATGCCGACCAGAATGTAGCCGCTCTCGATGAGCGCGCTCTCGACGCGCGCTCGAGCAGCCATGCGCCCGGAGAAGGAGAGCGGCGGCGGCGCGCGGTGCGGCGACCCCGGACACGGATCGTCGCCGCGTGGTCCGGTGCAGTCGCCGCCGCAGACCTCGCAGGGGAGCATCATGACGCCCTCGCCACGCGGTTGCGCTCTCGGATCTCGTCACAGGCGACTCGCCAGCGCTGAGAGTCCTCGTCGCCGTGGTCGACGCAGTTGTCGAGGAACGGCAGCAAGCTGCTGGGGAATGGCGCCTCGACGTTGTGCTCCCTGGCGAAGCGCTCCGCGATCACTTGGCACGCCTCGCACTGCTTCTCTACGCAGCGCTCGCCATCCGAGATCGCGAAGAGGCTCAGGTAGCGGTCGCCGGGGTGGATCGTGGCACCGCAGGTGTCGCAGTAGTGCTCCTTGCGCGCCTTGCGAAACTCCTCGCGCCAGACGGAGCAGTAGTTGTCGTACTCGACGGTGCACATCAGCCGAGCACCCCCTTGGCGAACGCCTGCGCCTCTTCCTCGGTGTCGAACATCCGGTAGCACGCGAACACACCGGCATCGTTCGCGTGGATCACGCGGCCCATGTAGAGCCATGCGCGCCACCGCGACAGCCGCGGATCGGGGGACGTCGGCACCGGCGGGGACTCGACCTCGATCGCGATGATGTGGTCGGTGCAGACGCGAACGATGTGGTGGTTGCGACCGAGGATCGCTTCGATCGCTCGCGGACGACCTCTCTGGCGCGCGCACTGGTCCATGAGCGCGTCCAACTGCGCGATCGACACCTGGAGCAAGTCGTCGCCCTGGTCGATTTGGATGCAGCGACGGTCGTCGCCGAGCAGTGCTGGGCCCGCGAAAGACGTCACCGTGACCATCCCGAAGTTGCCGTGCGGATCCTCGATGTCGCAGATCTTGGTGCTCATCGGTCGTTCCTCTCGACGGTGGTGGCGGTGGGCAGCTTGGCGCGCTTGAGCCGCGCCCGCAGGCGCTTGACGACGATCGACGCGCCGCGAGCGGGGAGGAGCCAGACGATGTACGCCGCGATTCGCCGCTGGCCACAGTGCGCAAACGAGAGCCTTCACGACCTGCTCGTCGGGCTGAGTGGTCTCCGGCGTGATCTCGAGCGCCACCCCGACGGTGATGGCGTACACGGCGAGCGCGCCGACGATGATCATGGCGGTGGTCACGCGACCTCTCCGTCGGCGGGATCCTTGCCGTGCATCTCGGCCCACTCCTCCTTCGAGATGCCCTGCGCGCGGCGCAGTAGCTCGGACGGCGACTCTCGGTGCGCCCAGAACTCCTTCGCGTTCTGGTCCGCGCCATCGACCGCCGCCTCCATCACCGCGACCAGCCGATCGCGCTCCGAGGGCGTCAAGATCAGCCACCGCAGGAAGCCGCCCACGGAGCAGATGGGGGTGTTGTCGTGCAGCCTCTCGATCGGCGCCTTGCGGAGGTGGTTGAGCATCGGCCGGACGTCTCCCGACGGCACCGAGAGCACGGCGGAGTCGCCGAGGCTGAGCAGCGTCATGGGCTGCCCCATGGCGTACACCCCGGGCAGGTCGAAGTGCGCCTCGCCCAGCACCTCGGTCTTGGTAATGCGCGACGTGCCCGGCCGTTGGGCGACGAACGCGCGGATGGTCTCGAGCAGCTCGTCGGACACGATGAAGGAGTCGCCGGGGACGGAGCCCGTCTTACCGTTCTCCTCGAAGTCGATCTCGGTCTGCGCGAAGTACCAGCGGATCACTTCCCACCTTCCTCTCGCTCGAGCATTCGCCGCATGCGCACGGCGGTGTCGTGGATCTGGGCGAGGCTGCCCAGCCACTTCTGGAAATCGGCGACCACGACCTCGGCGGCCTCGGCGATCGTCTTCGCCTGCCCGTGCGCCGTGTAGATCTGTGCGCCGCCCTCGCCCATGAACACGTTCAGCGTGACGTGGGAGAGGCGACGGCCGCGCTGCAGGCGGTCTTCGAGCTCGCTCGACGGCTTATCCTGCGTGGCGTCCATCTCGACCGTGACGGGGGTGGTGCCGATGTTGAGCTCGGTGGTGATCTTCATCGACCCACCAGCATGATCCCGGAGCGCGCGCCGAGCGTCACGGCCGGCTTGGCGCCGCCGTACTTCGGGAAGAGCGCCCAGCCATGGTGCGCGGGCTCGGGGCCGTCGACGTACGGGAAGAGCTTCGCGATGGTCTCTTCGAGCTCCTGCAGCGGCGTCGTCGGGCGATGCTTGGCGAAGTACGCCTTGCGATCCTTCTCGACCTTCTTCCAGCGCTTCGCACGGTCGTCGCTGAGACGAAGCTCCTCGTGGAGATCGATCCACGGCTTCAGCTCGTGGCCACACTGCTCGCACGGCTGGCGGTCCTTCGCGTAACTGGTCATCCAGACCATCCCCTCGTCGAAGGCGTAGGCCACGTCGGTGAGGCAGGAGTCCTCCCACGGCCACGGCCAGCCATCGACGGGGTAGGTCGCGTCGTCGCGATCCTTCATCCAGTCGGCGACGCGCTTGCGGTAGTCCTTCTCGGCGACGCAGCCGCGGAAGACCTCGGGCTCTCGCCCGTCGTACGCGATCGATCCGAGCCACTGGGCGCTCTGGCCGCGGCCCACGTAGAAGTCTGCTCTGGTTCCCATGGTGTAACCTCGCGAAATTACATGAATACGGTGGTACTGCGTTAGTAAACTACTATTTACTCACGTCGGAACCACACGGGATCGCGGCCCCTTGCGCGATCACGGCTTCGAGGAGCGCTTCCCTGCTGATCGACCACGCGCACGAACACACCGTGCACCGACGCGTGAGGATCTCGCCGTCGAGGCGCTCGGTCCGCATGGGCTGGACGCGGCGGCAGGTCGGACACGGGGCGCCTTCCCACCCGCGGACTGCGTAGAACTCAGCGTGGTACCGGTCGATCGTCGCAAGCGCCTTGAGGCCGCCGGCCTTCATGACCATGCCGGACCAGAAGAGCGCGTGCGCCGTGTCGGACTCGTAGCGGCCGCGCAGCTCGCCGGCGGCGAGCGCGATGATCATCGGGATGATGGTCGGGTCGGGATCCTCGTCGCACCAGAGCAGGTGCTGCACGTGCTCCACGGAGAGCCCGTCGATCGTCATGGCGCGGTGGATGTGGAACGCGATCCGCGGCTTGAAGCCGCCGAAGGACGGCTCGACCACGAGCGAGCACTCGCGGACCTGGTAGTCCATGAACTCGTGCAGGAACTGCCGCCCGTCGGGGTTGAGGGAGACGAGGTAGCGGCTCTGGGTCTTCACGGTGCGGCCTCCTTGGTCGGATCGCCTCCGGGCGGCTTGAGCCACCACACGGTGGTGCTCATCTCAGCCCACGCGGTCCAGCGCGCGCTCGGCTTCCACTGCTTCCGGTGGAACCGGCGCACGATGGCGCGGAGGGCGCCGGATGCGTTCTCGCGCCGCGCGTGGCGCTTGGCCTCGGCCTTCGATTGGTAGCGGTAGCCATGCACGACGATCCTCGTGTTTGGCACGAGCACCACGACGATCCAGCGGCCACGGCTCCGGCGCGTCCGCGTGAACGCGACCGCTTGGTAGGTCGTCGCGCAGACGAAGTCCTTCAGCATGATGTCGCTCATGCGGTCTTCTTCGCCAACGCGCACTGCCACCCAGGCGCTAGCGCGCTCGCGCCCTTGCACGAGCCCAAGCAGGTGCACTCGCGGACGCGTGGCGCGGTACGCCGTTCGTGCTCGGCGGCGCATGCGGCCGCGAGCGCGGGGAGGATCGCGTCCTTCAGGATGTGGTAGGCGCCAGACGGGCGGTGGCGGATGAGGTTCCAGGGCTCTTCGGTGACGCGCTTGCCGCCGCTCAGCCGGAAGAATCCCTCGACGAACGCATCCCCGGCCCCGTGCGATCGGCTCTCGGCGTCGCGACACAGCCGCGGCAGATCCTCATCCCAGAGGCGGTTCGCGGCCTCCTTGTCGAGCGCGTCGTCGTCAACCTCCCACCAGCGGCCCTCGTTGCGGAGGCGCATGTTGCGGAGGCTCCACGTGGTCTCGCCGCCGTTCTTCCACTCCCTGCGCGCCTCGCGGAGTTGCTCGCGACACGCCTCGAGCGTGGCGTCCGCATCGAAGATCTCGCGCTCCTCGCGGGTCGTGAGCTTGTCGGCGAGGTAGTCGAAGGATCCTTCGCTCAGGAACGCGGTGAGCGATGGTGAGCCGAGGTGCTGGATGTTCCAGCGGTGCGCCCAGTTGCCCCAGTCGCTGGTGATGCTGAGCTCGCTGGTGGCGTCGTTGACTGTGCAGCACGCCCAGCCGCAGCGGACGTCCGCCTTGAAGCGGTACGTGGTCGCGGTCGACGTCGAGGTGAGATCGAGCTTGGGGAGGGTCATCGGCTGCCCTCCGCCTTGCGAACGTTCTCCCAGGTGACCGCGTGGAACTCCGCCGCGGAGTACCGGCGCCACACGCCCTTGCCGTGGATCGCCGCAGAGGCCGGCGCCTCGACATCCAGCTCGTAGAGCCACACCGAGCCAAGACCAGCGTCTAGGATCTCGCGCGAGCACTGCCAGCACGACGGTGGCCCGCCGGCGACGAGCTCACCGGCGACGATTTTGGCGTGGAGGATCTCCAGCCCCTCAAGCGCCGGTGAGCCATCCTGCGGCTTGGCGCGCTCGCAAGCCGCCCGGATCGCGCGCGACTCGGCGTGGACGCACGCGCGGCCGCAGACCGCTCTGCACGCGTCGGTGCCTGTGCACGCGATCGCTCCGGGCGGCCCGTTGAAGCCGGTCGCGATCTTCATGCCTCGATCGCCGGTCGAGTACATGTAGAAGACGACCGCGCCGCGCTTGCTCTTCTCGCACGGCGACCAGAGCGCGGCCCGGATCGCGGCATCGATGATGTTGGCGGGAGGATTCACCACGTGTGCCCCGTGATCGTGTCGTAGGTGTCGCACGGCATCACGTACGGGATCGCGCGGCCGCGCTTGCGGACGGCCCAGTAGACCGCCACGCCCGGATCCTTGCCGGTCTGGGTCGCGCTGGCCATCGGCATGCCGTCGTTGCGGGTGGGGAGGTTGGTGGAGATGACGAGCCCCTCGACGCCCGGGATCCGCTGCACCTCCTCGCGCACCCGCTGGATCTCCTCACCCACGGTGAGCGAGACGCGGCGGCGCCACGAGGAGCCGTTGGCGCTGGCGCTGGTGACCTTGGCGAAGCGTGAGCTCTTGCGGGCATGCGCGGGCGTGCGCACGGCGCCGGCGGGCCAGGTGAGCGGGTACGCCTCGGTGGGGATGATCGACTTGGTCATCGGAGGTCGGCTTCCTTGATCTCGAACCACACGGTCTTGATCCGCTCGGCGAGCGCGGCAGCGTCGTCGTTGGAGAGCTCGAGCTTGGTGAGCGTGGAGAGGAGGGTCTTGATGGCGCGGACGCGGAGGGCGCGCAGCGCGACGACCTCCGGCGACTTCGGGCAGGGCGAGTCCCACGCGTTCCTGCGGTCTTGCGACCACCGGATCGTGCGTCCGCACGCAAACCGGCGCCTTTCGTACTGGATGCCACCGGTGCTGTCCACGCTCTCCTCGCTCGGCGCCGCGCCGCAGATCTCGCACGCTGCGACCGTGATGTGCTTGATGTTGATCACCAGAGCACCTCCGCCAAGAACTCCCTCTTCAGTGCGCCGAGCTTGTCGCCGTCCTGCTGGACCTCGCCGTAGAGGGCGACGATCCAGAGGCGATCACCTTTCCACTTGCCGGGCTCGAGCGTCGCGTGGAGAGCACGGGCCGTGCAGACGGCCAGCGGACCGGCGATCTCCTCGACGAGCCCGACGCGGGCCACCGTGCCGCTGCCGCCGTTGCAGGGTCGACCGTCCTTGTCCGAGCGCCAGAAGCCAACCCGAGCAGCGGTGTTCATGTTGGCGACAGACGGGTGCTGGCGAAGCACAGCGAGCCAGTACCCGTCCCCGGACCCGGACCCGGATCCAGACCCGTCCCCGGACCCGTACCCGGACCCGTACCCGGACCCGTCCCCGGACCCGTACCCGGACCCGGACCCGGACCCGGATCCAGACCCGTCCCCGGACCCGGACCCGTACCCGGACCCGGACCCGGACCCGGATCCAGACCCGGACCCGGACCCGTACCCGGACCCGGACCCGGACCCGGATCCAGACCCGTACCCGGACCCGGACCCGTACCCGTACCCGGACCCGTACCCGGACCCGTCCCCGGACCCGTACCCGTACCCGGACCCGTACCCGTACCCGTACCCGTCCCCGGATCCAGGAAGATCGCTGCCTCGAGCTAGCGCCACGGAGCGTCCTCCCACCGCTTGATCGCCTCGGGGTTGTCGACCTCGACCACGGCCGTGATCGCGCGCAGCGTGATCGTCGCCGGTGGACCGATCTTGCAGTCACGGGACGGCCCGGTCGCCGCCAGCCCCATGAACCCCTTCATGTCCGCCGACCAGTATACGCACAGCCGAGCGCGCTCCAATCGGATCGTCTCGCCGTCGATGTTGTCGGCGTATCCGAAGAACACCCCGCGATGCGCGGTCGTCACGATCACCGCCCGCGGCTTGGTCACCTCTGCCGTCTTCGTCTTGTTGGCCATCTTGCTCTCTCACTTGCCTTGGTTGTTGCTGTTGGGCGCACCGCGCCACGGCTGCCCGATCGTCGACGCCCGCCACCCCTGATCGAGATCCGCCTCCACCTGCGCGAGCTCGTCCTCGGTGAGGTCGCCCAGCTTGACGGCCAATATCCCCGGGCTCTCCGGGGAGTCGCGGTCCGGGTCGGCGAAGCACACCCGGAACATCGTCTCCATCTGGCCGGCCGCCTTGTACTGGAAGGGCTCCGAGTCGGCGTGGTGGCGGGACAGGGAGAGGGCGGTGTCGAGGGTGACCTTCACGAGGTCGTGCTCGCGGGCACAGGCGGCGACGAGCCGATAGGACTCTTGCGTTCGAGCCGCCGACGTCGGCGCTGTCGCGACCGCGACGATCAGGAAGATAGGCACCGCGGCCGCGATGACGTACGCGCCGATCTCGACGGCACGGAGGATGTTGATGTCGCTCTGCCTCGTCATCAATCCTCGCTCGCCGCGGTGCTCGGATCTCCGTAGCGCCGCCAGTGCATGGTCTTGGGGTCGGTTGGCGCCCCGCTGAGGTCGCCCAGCGTCACTCGCCCGGTGTTGGCGATCCGCCGCTTCTCCTGCATCTCGAGGGCGTAGGGCACCATGTCCTCGTCGACCCACTTCACGAAGACCTGCGGGATGAGGTTGTTGTCGCGGCTCGAGGCGTCGGGCGGCAGCCACGCCATCACCATCGCCAGCCGCTCGTCGCTGCCGTCGTCGTTCGAGATCCACGCCACCGTGCGGATCAGGTCGCCCTGGACGTCGCCCAGGTCGCCCACCTGCTCCTTCCAGCGGTCCAAGATCGCGTCGATCTGCTTCGTGAACGACGCCACCGTCATGACCTTGGGGTCGGTCACGCCCAGGAGCAGCAGCCGTCCCAGGTCGTCAAGCGCCTTCGGGAAGTGCTTCGCCAAGGCCGCTCCCCACAGGCCGGGCCCGTCGAGCTGCGTGGAGAGGTAGTCCGCCTGGTCGTCGCCGGTGCGGTTGGCGGACTCGGAGACGGCGTCCTTGGTGCGGTCGACGACCTCCTCCCCTGCGAAGTCCAGCACCCCCTCGACAAGGGCCTGGTGGTTGACGAGGCGGGCGGCGACCTGCATGCCCTGCACGGTCTCGGCCTCCGCCGCGAAGGCCACCCCGATGTCGACGCCGATTGGTATCGCTCCCAGCGCGATCGCGGCGCCGATCTTCCAGAGACTTGACCAGCCTTCCTTGTGCTTGGCGAGCAGGTCGATGCGCTTGTTGGTGAGGGCGGTGGTCCAGGCGAGTGAGGCCTTGGAGATGTTGGTGCGGATGTCGTCGTCGAGGCGCCGTCGGTCCTCTGGGGACAGGAAGCACGAGTCGTCGGAGCGGCCGTCGCAGACCTGCTTCTCCTGCTCGTGCACCTGCTGGGCGAGTCCCTCGGTGAGCGTGCGCTTGCCGGGCTCCTGGCCGTACTGTGCCAGCGTCGCGAGAGGCGACTGGTAGTACATCGACGGCTCGAGGGTGGAGTGCTTGCCGACGCTCATCGCTCACTCCTCCCGAAACGGCACGTACACGAAGGTGTCCGGGCCCGCCGAAATGAGCCGGTTCCGCATGAGCGGCAGCCCGTCTGCCAGCGAGTCGAGCACGAAGCGCGCGGTCTCGCGGTGCTCCGCCTCCACCGCCGTGTCGATCGCGACGTTCACCCAGCCCGATCGTCGCTCGGCGGCCAGCCACTCGCAGAGCCGTCGCCAGTCCCGAGACCACAGGTGGATCGCGGTCGGGTGGATGGCCGGCATCGGCGAGCAGTCGAGGTCGACCCGGGCGTAGCGCGCCGCCGACTCCAGCACCCAGAAGAGCCGGACCTTGTCCTTCATGGAGAGCGGCGCAAGCCGACGCGTCGGCTCCGCCTGCGCCACCTCGACCACCGCGGTCGGCCGCGGCGTCATCGCCGAATCGGCGAGGTCGTTCGCGGCGGGGACGCCATCGGACGAGTCGGACGGGTCGTCACCCCACGGGATCGAGATGCGAAGCGTGGGGTCGCCGGAGGCGGCAGACGGTGCGGAGGTCATGGTGTTCATCCTTGGAGGGGCAGGCGCGGTGCCTGCGGGGTGGCGCGGTGTCAGTCGTCGTCTTCGTCCTCGTCGTCGTCGCTGCTGAGGTCGATCTCGGGCTCTCCGTCATCCTCGACCTCTTCCTCGTCCCAGACGTGCTGGGCCGCCTCGACGCCGCGGGTCGCCTCGCCGAGCATCTCGAGCGCCCCCTCGAACAGATCGCCGCGCTCGGCGCCGTCCTTGTCCTCGTCGGGGTCCACGAAGTGCCCCAGGATCTCATCGATCTGCGTGATCGCCGCCGACGCCGAGGTGCGCGCGGCCGCGAGGCGGGCCATCACGAAGTCGCGGGCCGTGTACTCGATGTCGAGCTCGTCGTCGTCCTCGACATCTTCGACGGGCGGACGCTTCTTGCTGGCGCGGGGACTCATGCGGAGGATCTCCTTCTAGCGGCGCGGTGCCTGCGGGATCGGGTTTCGCTGCTGGCCGTGCTGGCGGACCTGCACGATGAGGACGGGGGCCACCCGGGTGACGACCACGAGGTTCTTGCAGCGGTCGCAGTCGTAGACGCAGCCCGCCTCGAAGGCCTCGTTGATCTGCGACTGGATCGTGCGCAGGTCGTTGCGGTGCCCGCACCAGGGACACGGCACCGCCTGGACGGGGCCCTCGACGGTGGAGGCAGAGGTCGGCGGAGCGGCAGGGCTCATGGGGTGTCCTTGGACGAGGGAGGCGCGATGCCGAGATGGCGGTAGATGAGGTTGCGGAGGAAGGCCGCCTCGGACAGGCCGCGCTGGTTGGCGAGATCGGCGATCATCTTCTTGGCCTGCTCTGACACCCGGATCTGCACCAGCCGTGCGTAGCGATCGGAGGCCGAGGCGGCGGCGCGAGCCTTCATGCGGCCGCCGCTCGGCGCGTCGGGCGCTTGATCGTGAACACCCCGTGCGAGTTGCGGAGGGGTTGCTTGCGGACGACCTTGACGCGCTCGCCGCCGCACCCGTACACGAACATCCCCTCGCCTCGTTGCCAGTCGTAGGTGAGCAGTTCCCAGCCGTCCTCCCCGTCGCGGAGATCGAGGCTGAGGTCGGCGTCGGCGTTGTCGATTGATGCGTCGCGCATGCGTTACGCATACGTCGATAGCACCGCTCGATCGGCCCTGTCAAGGAATCCGAGCGTGAGATCTCCACTTCGATCAGGAGGCCGCGCTATCCTCCCAGCATGCCGAAGGTGACGGGGTTCAAGGCGCTGTTGCCGTTTTACCTGCAGGGGCGCGAGGACGCGTCCGAGGGCTGCGATCTGGAGGAGCTCGACATCGACTTCCAGGCGATCGCGCTGAGCGTCACCTCGCTCGACGACGTGCGCGCGCGAGCACTCGACGCGGCCGGGATCCAGATCAGCGAGATCGTCGAGGCCGAGAAGGCGGACTGGGTCGCCGACAACAAGTCCGCGATCCACCGGTCGGGCGCCGACGAGCGCGACGCCTACGCGGCGTGGGGCAAGGGCTACCGAGACGAGGTCGCGCAGATGATCGAGACCGAGCTCGTGAACACCCTCGCCGAGGAAGACACCGCGGTCGAGACGCCCACGGGCAAGCGCTCGGCCCGCGAGAATCCCGCCAACGTTGGCGGCACCTACGCCGACTGGTATCAGACGGGCATCCAGGACTGCCAGAACGCCTTCGACGCGACCGATCTCGCCGATCAGATCGACACCGCGGTGGCGGCCTTCCAGAAGCACCGCCAGGACATCTCCAAGCTCGCCGCAGAGGCCGTGAAGGACTACTGGGCGGAGATCGCCACCGAGTCCAAGGCTGAGTGGCTCGAGCAGCACGAGGTCGAGGTCCGCGAGGACGGCCTCAAGCCCGATCGGGCGTACGAGTTCTGGGCGGACGGCTGGCGCAGCCAGGCGCAGCGCTACGTCGCCGAGAAGATCGTCGAGCAGGCCGACTGACTCCGTGCCCGCGTACTACAGCACGAACGTCATCATCCTCAACGGGGTCCGGTACGTCGCGGTCTCGGAGGTGTATCAGTACCTGAGCCTCTCCGAGACCTCGACGGCGACCTACAGCAACCAGCCGGTCGACTGCTACCAAGACGTCCAGCCACTACTGGCACCACGCCGTCTTCGCCTGCGCGACATCCTCGCCGCGCTGCCAGCGACGGAGAATCCGCGCAAGCCGCCGCTGGAGCGGCTCGCGTCGCCTCCGACGTGGAGAGGGATGCGCTTCGGCCAGCAGCGGAAGCGCTCGCAGCACTACGGCTGATCAGCCGCCCGGCGTCCAGAGCTTCGAGCCCGCGTTGGCGGTGCGCTCGATCGGCGGCAGGTCGCGCGGGATGAAGATCGACAGGATCGTCTCCGCCGGGAAGATCCGGTCAGCCGCCACGCGCTGGCCGGCGGCGGTCTGCATTTCGACCAGCATCTCGAAGATGCCCGGGGTCTCGCTGGCGCGCACGGCGCCGCTGGCTTGATCGCCGTTGACCCAGGTCATCTGACAGGCCAGGACCGGCCGGCCGCCTCCGTCGGTCGCCATCGACGCGAGCTTCTGGAGGAGCCACTTCTCGAGCGGCGTGGGCGTGCGTTCACTCATCTCGTCCTTCCCTTCGCTAGTAGGTGTTCCATGCGGGCGATCGCCTTCTTGGCGACCGCCTTGTACCCGAACCGCGCGACCGGATCGTACTCGACC
>Ga0335082_10006468_pt1 | contig 12777 bp, 10 predicted proteins | sample Lox_Sample_41_FD_206718 | JGI IMG/M metagenome (GOLD analysis project Ga0335082, IMG submission 206718) | Soil microbial communities from Loxahatchee National Wildlife Refuge, Florida, United States - Lox_Sample_4.1 | ecosystem: Environmental > Terrestrial > Soil > Wetlands | place: USA... | reverse complement strand
CGGGCCGGAGTAGGCTTCTCGCATGTGTCGGGCACCAGGCTCCCGCCCTCGGCGAGCGCGCACCGGCCCGGCATCGCGGGCGCGCCGTGGGGCGCGATGGGCGTCTCGCTCGTCCTGCATCCGCGCAATCCGTTCGTGCCGACGGTCCACATGAACGTGCGCTTCTTCCGCGCGAGGGCGGCCCGAGGCGACGTCTGGTGGTTCGGCGGCGGCATGGACCTCACGCCCTACTATCCGTTCGAGGAAGACTGCGTGCATTTCCATCGGGCCAACCGCGACGCGCTCGCGCCGTTTCCCGGCCTTCACGCGCGCTTCAAGAAGGCGTGCGACGAATACTTCTTCCTCAGGCACCGCAACGAGCCGCGCGGCATCGGCGGGACGTTCTTCGACGACTTCGACGAGGGCGGGTTCGAAAGCGCGTTCGCCGTGATGCGCGCGGTGGGGGACGCATTCCTGCCCGCCTATGCGCCGATCGTCGAGCGCCGCCGCGACGCGAAGTACGGCGACCGCGAGCGCGATTTCCAGGCCTACCGCCGCGGGCGCTACGTCGAGTTCAACCTCGTGTGGGACCGCGGAACGCTCTTCGGCCTGCAGTCGGGCGGCCGCGCCGAGTCGATCCTCATGTCGCTGCCGCCGGTGGTGAAGTGGCGCTACGACTGGAAGCCCGCGAGCGGCACGCCCGAGGCGAAGCTCTACGAGCTGCTGGCCCCGCGCGACTGGGCGGGGGGCCCGCGATGATCTACTTCGAGCGGCGCAGCGAGAAGCTCGCGAGCCCGGAGCTGTTCCGCAAGCGCCTCGTGCGCTCGGGGCTCTTCGGCCTGTGCATGGTCGCCATCTCGCTCCTGGTCGGGATGTCGGGCTACGGCTACTTCGAGGGGCTCGCCTTCGTGGATGCGTTCGAGAACGCTTCGATGATCCTGTCGGGCATGGGGCCGCTCTTCGATCCCAGGACGACCGGCGGCAAGATCTTCGCCGGCTTCTACGCGCTCTACTCGGGATTCGCGGTGCTCGTGATCGCGGCGATCGTCTTCGCGCCGGTGGTCCACCGCGTGATGCACCGATTCCACATCGAGGAATCGGACCCGGACGACCACGGGGCCGCCTAGGGCGCCAGGCCCTCGAGCAGCAGCAGGCGCGAGTTGCTGTTGGCGATGCGAAGCGCCTTGGGCTTCTCGTAGTCGGGCGAGTCGTACCACCGGCGCGCCGCCTCCACGGTCGGGAACTCGATGATCACGCGCCGGCGCTGCGGCCACTCGCCTTCGAGCGGCGTGTTCTTGCCGCCGCGCGTGAGGAACCTGCCGCCGAACTTCTCGATCGTCGCGGGCACCATCGCCGCGTAGTCCTTGTAGCCCTCGGGGTTGGTGACCTCGACTTCCGCCAGGATGTAGCCGCGCATCTTCCGGTTCCTCCTCTTGAAGTCAGAGCTTATCGTAAGCCTCGCGCACCGGCTCGGCGCCGTGGGTCTTCTCGAGGCGGCGCACGATGAAGTGCCCGCGCGCCATGTCCTGGTAGTGCCCGATGAAGACCGTGTTGACGAGCGCGCCGCCCGCCGCGCCGATCACCGGCACGAGCTGCGCCGCGGTCTTCTCCGACACCACGATGCCGAAGCGCGCCGTGATGAGGCCGATCAGGCGCACGAGCGCGGGGCCGCCGCCCTTCGCGAGGCCCTTCTGCGAGATGTGCCGGGCGGCCTCCGTCACCGCCCCGGCGAGGGCGGCACGCGCGGTGAAATAGCCCGACTCGGCCGCGTCGTCGCGCCGGTCCTTGGGGCTTCCCAGCGCGAAGACGGTGAGGCAGGCGAGCCGCGTGTCGAGGTGCTTCGGGTTCTCGCCTTCGCTCGCCGCGATGTCGGCGATGGAGCGCAGGATGAGGCCCGTGGAGATCGGGAGCTCGACGCCGAGGGCCGCGAGGCCGAAGGCCCCGCCGATCGCGCCGGAGGCCGCCACGGCCACCTTGTGCATCCGGTCCGAGGATCGCGCGCGCGGCGCCTCGCCCAGCGAGCGCACGGCCACGGAGAGGGCGGTCATCAGCGCCTTCTCGGTGGCCGCGTGGATGGCCTTCTGCGCGCGCGCAGGCAGCATCGCGAGGCCCCTCTCCACGGGCGCGCCGGCGAGCGAGGAAAGGCGCATCGCGATGCCCGGGGTCTCCAGCAGGCGCTTGGCGCGCGCGAGGTCTTCGAGCTCGGATTTCGACAGGGGCATCGGAAGCTAGTAGGCGTAGGTGAGCGTGAGCCAGGTCTTGCGGATGGCGTCGTTCGCCGTGCCCGCGCCCGGGTCGTAGCGGGCGTGCTGCAGGCGCGCCTCGAGCCCGTCCATGATGGACCACGTGAGGCCCACGTCGTTCTCGCGGCCGAGGTCGAGGCCGCCGAAGTCGGAGCGGAACCTGTGCGCCTCGCCGTAGAAGGTGAGCGGATCCAGCAGCTGCCATCGCAGCGTGAGCCAGCCGTCGCGAAGGCCCTGGCGCGGCGTGTTGAAGAACGTGAGCGTCCAGCCGTTGTAGCGGTAGAAGTCCGTGAGGGGCATCTGCACGCCGTACTGGCCGGAGTTGCTGCCCTTCACCTCGTAGTCGTAGCGAGCCGTCCAGCGCGGCGTGGCGGCGCCGGCCCCGAGGCGCCAGTAGTCCGCATCGACGCGCGAATCGCCGTTCGCGTAGGGGCGCTGCCGCGCGTATTCGGCGATGTAGGCAACGTCGATGCCCTGCAGGCGCGCTGCGCCTTCGGCCTTCGCGCCCACGACGCGATACGAGTTGTCCGCGAAGCCGGTGAAGGCGCCGTTGGCCGCCTGGTCGTGCAGCACCGCGTAGGCGGCGATCGAGTGGCCTTCGAGCGGATTGCACGCGGCGCGCAGCACCGTGAGGCGCAGGTCGTTGGTCACGCCCGAGGTGTTGCGCACCTTCGTGAAGTAGCCCGCCTCGAGCTCGGTCTTCTCGAGGCCGTCGAAGGAGGCCCAGGCGCCCTCGAAGAGCTGGGGGACCTGGCGGAAGTCGTTGTCGCTCACCCAACGCTGGTTGTCCAGGCGCACGACCTGGCGGCCGAGCCTGAGATGCACGCCCGCGTCGTCGTTCGAGTATTCGACGTGAGCCTGGTTCACGCCCGTGTACATGGGATCGGGCAGGAGCGGGTAGGGCGAGGCGTTGATCTGCGACGGGTCGTCGTTGAACCGCTTGGCGCCGAGGTGCGAGGCGTTGATCGCCTCGAGCCTCACGCGGATGCCGTAGTAGGGCGCCGTGATCCATCCCAGCACCGTGCGCATCGTGCCGCCCTCGCCGGTCTCCGGATACTCAGCCTCGTCGAGGTAGTTGTAGCGCGGCCGCAGCTCGACGATCGGCCGGCCGCCCGCGATCGCCCGCGGAATATCGGCGGCCCCGTCGCGGTCCTGGCATTGACCCATCGTTGCCGCGCACAGCTGCGATGCCGCGAGCACCACGCACCACGCACGCTTCGTCTTCGGCGCGACTAGAATAGGCCTCTCCCACAACGGACTCGCCGAAGTCTCCGCCAGCTTGCAGACGATGTCCAGACTCGTGGCCGCTTACGCCATATCGTCGATGGCGCTGTGCGGCGTGGGTCATGCCGCAACGCTCGAGGTCGAGGTCCGCGACAGCGCGGGAGCGCCCGTGGCCGACGCGGCGGTGTACGCGATGCCCGCCACCGGGCCCACCGAGACGCGCGGCAAGGTGGTCGAGATCCAGCAGATCGACCGCGAGTTCGTCCCCTACCTCACCATCGTGCAGACCGGGACCACGGCGACGTTCCCGAATCGCGACCCGATCCTGCACCACGTGTATTCCTTCTCGCCGGCCAAGTCCTTCGAGATCAAGCTCTACTCGGGGCGAAGCCCCAGCGAGGTCACGTTCGACAAGCCGGGCGTGGTGACGCTAGGCTGCAACATCCACGACTGGATGATCGGTTACGTGTTGATCGTGTCCACCCCCCATTTCGCCCGGACCGACGCCACCGGCGCCGCGCGGCTGCGCGAGCTGCCCGCCGGGAGCTACGAGGTGCAGGCGTGGCATCCGCGCCAGCGCGAGGCCGCCGCGCCGCAGTCCGTGACGCTCGAGGCCGCCGCCTCGCGCCCCGTCGCCTTCACGCTCGACGTCGCGCCGCGGAAGGCGAAGTACAAGCCGCCGCTCGACCGGCTGAAGTACTGATGGCGAGCCGCGCGGAGGGCGGAGTGCTCGCCAAGCTGAACCGCCTCGGCACGCGCATCGTGCTGTTCTTCGTCGCGCTGCTGGTGCTGGTGCAGGGCCTGGGCGCGTTCCTCGTGATCCAGGCCAATGCCCAGATCGCGCGCCAGGCGATGGACCAGGAGCTCGAGCAGGGCGAGCGCGTGTTCAAGCAGCTGCTCGCGCAGAACCAGGCCCGCCTCGAGCAGGGCGCGGGGATCCTCTCGGCCGACTTCGCGTTCCGGCAGGCCATCGCCACCAACGACACGGGCACGATCCTGTCGGTGCTGCGCAACCACGGCGCGCGCGTGGGGGCGAACGTGATGACGCTCGCCTCGCTCGAGAACGTCGTTCGCGCCGATACCCTGGATCCGGCGCGCATCGGCAAGACCTTCGCCTACCCGGACCTGATCCACCTCGCGGGCATCGAGGGGCGCGCCTCGTCCATCGTGATCCGCGACGACAAGCTCTACCAGCTCGTCGTGGTGCCGGTGCTCGCGCCCGAGCCCATCGCCTGGGTGGGCCTCGCCTTCGAGGTGGACGACAACCTCGCGAAGGACCTGCACCAGCTCACCGGCCTGGAGGTCACGTTCGCGAGCCGCACCGACGGGCCGTGGCGCCTGCACGCCTCGACGCTCGCGACCGACCTTCGCGTGGGCCTGCAGGGGGCGCTGACCGGCGACGACGGCATCGGCGCGAACCTCCTCGACGTGGGCGGCGAGCAATACGAGACGCGCGTGGTGCCGCTGGAGGCGCGCCCCGACAAGCGCGTCGCGGCGATCCTGCAGAAATCGCTCCAGGTCGGCCTCGCCCCCTTCCATCGCATCAGCGCCTCGTTCTTCTGGCTCACGCTCGCGGGCCTCATCCTTCTCGTGGGCGGCAGCCTCGTCATCGCCGGCGGCATCACGCGTCCCGTCCACCGCCTCGCCGAGGCCGCGCGCCGCGTCCAGGACGGCGACTACACGCGCCACGTGCAGGTGGAGAACCGCGACGAGATCGGCGAGCTCGCGGTGAGCTTCAACCACATGCTCGACGGCATCGTGAGCCGCGAGAAGGAGATCCTGCGGCTCGCCTACGAGGACGGCCTCACGGGGCTGCCCAACCGCGCCATGTTCTACGAGCAGCTCGAGCAGGCGACGCGGCTCGCCAAGCGCGGCGGCCACTCGGTGGCGGTGATGCTGCTCGACATGGATCGCTTCAAGGCGATCAACGACACGCTCGGCCACACCGTGGGCGACCAGGCGCTTCGCGAGGTGGGCGACCGGGTGCGCAAGGCGCTGCGCGAGTCCGACGTCGTGGCGCGGCTGGGCGGCGACGAGTTCGCGGTGCTGCTCGCCACGGGCGGCGCGGACGCGCCCAAGGTGGTCGCGGAGAAGATCCACAAGGCGCTCGAGGAGCCGCTCGTGATCGACGGCCAGCCGATGGACATGACGGCCTCCATCGGCATCGCGCGCTTCGGCGAGCACGGCGAGGAAGCCGACGCGCTGCTTCGCGCCGCCGACGTGGCGATGTACGAGGCGAAGCGCACCAAGTCGCGCTTCGCGATCTACGACCCCAGCCACGACGAGCGCCGCCAGGAGTTCCTCACGCTGCTGGGAGAGCTTCGCCGCGCGGTGGAGGCGGGCGAGCTCGTGCTGCACTACCAGCCGAAGATGAGCCTCGCCGAGGACCGCGTCACCTCGGTGGAGGCGCTGGTGCGCTGGCGCCACCCGAAGCGAGGCGTGGTGCCGCCGTCGGACTTCATTCCCTTCGCCGAGCAGACCGGCTACATCAGCGCGATCACGCGCTGGGTGCTCGCCCGCGCCATCGAGCAGTGCGGCGTCTGGGAGCGCACGGGGCTTCGCATCCGCATGTGCGTGAACGTCTCGGCGCGCGACCTGAGGCTCGGCGACGAGCTGGTGCACGCGATCTCCTCGAGCCTGCAGGCCGCGGAGCTGCCCGCGGGGATGCTCTGCCTGGAGATCACCGAGAGCGCGCTCATGGAGGATCCGCGCGGCGCGCAGGCCACGCTGCGCAAGCTGCGCGAGCTCGGCGTGGCCACCTCGATCGACGATTACGGCACGGGCTACTCGTCGCTCGCCTACATCAAGCAGCTCGCGGTGAACGAGCTGAAGATCGACCGCGCGTTCGTCGCCGGCATGGAGGCCGACCAGCGCAACGCCGCCATCGTGCGATCGACGATCGAGCTGGGGCACAACCTCGGCCTCTCGGTCGTGGCCGAGGGCGTGGAGACCGACCATGAGCTCGCGGAGCTTCGCCGCTACGGGTGCGACGCGGCGCAGGGATACCTCTTCGCGCGGCCGATGCCGGCCGCGGCGCTGGAGCGCTGGCTAAGCGGAGCTCGGGACAAGCCGCCCGGGCAGCGCGCCGACATCCTGGGCGAGGTTTGACCCGCCGCGCTGCTGCTTGTACGCCGCGTGGTGCCGCAGCGCCTCGGAGACGTGCGTGCGCAGGTCCTTCGCGTTGATGGGCTTGGCGAGGAAGCGGTAGATCTGCGCCTGGTTGATGAGCTCGATCACGATCTCGGAATCGGGCTCCTCGGCCACCAGGATCGAGAGCGTCTCGGGGCGCTTCGCCTTCACGAGGCGGAAGAGCTTCACCAGGTCTTCCTTGCCGGCCTTCATGTCGGCCACGATCGCGGCGTATTCGTTCGACTGCAGCAGCTTCGCCGCCTCGGGCACGTTGGCCACGAGCTTCACCGACGCTTCTCCGGCGACGAGGCGCTCCAGGCCGCGCGCGAGGCTGTCGGACGGATCGATCACGAGGATCGAGCCGGAGCGCGGCGAGGCGTCGGGCGTGGGCGTGCGCGCGGCGAGGCGGCTCGCGAGCGCGGCCGCGTCGGCGAGCGTGGCCTTGATCTCCTCGTTGTCCCAGGGCTTCTTCACGAAGCGGAACACCTCGCCCTCGTTGATCGAGCCCACCATCGCCGCGAGGTCCGAGTAGCCCGTGAGCAGGAGGCGCACCGAGTGCGGCCAGTGCTTGCGCACCTCGCGCAGCAGCTCCACGCCGGTCATGCCGGGCATGCGCTGGTCGCTCACGACGATCGGCGCGGCCTGCTTGCGAAGCAGCGCCAGCGCTTCCTCGCCGCTGCCCGCGACCGCGACGTCGTAGTCGTTGCGGAAGAGCGTGCGCAGCCCATTGAGGATGCGCTCGTCGTCGTCGACGAAGAGCACGCGCATCCTGGTGGAGGCGGGCGCGGTGGACGGGGGCGCCGACGGTTGCGCGATGAGCTTCGCCTTCTCGGCGAGCGAAGGCTTCGGCTCGGGCGCGGGCTTGTCGGGGCGCGCCTCGAGCGTGAGCTCCACCTTGGGCGCGGCCTTCGCGGCGGCGGCCGGCGCGGGTTTCGCCTCGGGAGCGGGTTTCGCCGCAGGCGCCGGAAGAGGAGCCGGCTTCGGTGCGGCCGCAGGCGTCGCCTTCGGTGCGGGCGCGGGTGCGGGCGCCGGCGCCGGCGCCGAGGGCGCAGGGACCGCGAGCGGCGATCCGATCGAGTCCTGCAATCCCAATCGCAGGCCGTCGAGCAGCTCGCGTGCGCTGCCGAAGCGGTCCATCGGATCCTTCGACAGCGCGCGCTGGATCACCCAGTCGAGCTGCCACGCGAGCTTGGGCGCGAACGTGGACGGATCGCTGGGGCGCTCCTGCAGCACGCGATGGATCACCTCCTCGCGCGTGCCCGTGAAGGGCAGCTTGCCGCTCGCGAGGTGGTAGACGAGCGCGCCCACCTGGTAGAGGTCCGTGCGCGCTTCGCCGGGGATGTCGCCGAACTGCTCGGGCGCCATGTACGCGGGATCGCCCGCGCTCTCGGGGGCCAGCACGCGAAGGCCCAGGTCGGTGACCTTCACGCGGTTGTGCGGGTCGAGGAAGATGTTCGAGGGCTTGATGTCGCCGTGGTAGACGCCCTTGCCGTGCGCGGTGTCGAGGCCCTCGAGAAGCTGGCGCACGATGTCCCAGGTCTGGCGCAGGTCCGGGCGGCGGTCGTTCTTCAGGCGCGAGGCGAGCGAGTCGCCCTCCACGAGCTCGTAGGCCACGCCGACCGCCTTCTCCGTGACGATGAGCTCGACGAAATTCGCGAGCGCCGGATGGCGCACGCGCGCGAGCGCCGAAGCGTTCTGGCGCATCTTGTCCAGCGCCTCGGGCGACACCGGCGCGCGCGGCAGGATCTTGAGCGCCACCGCCTTCGAGCCGTCGCTGGCGCGATAGGTCGAGGCCCAGCTGCCCTTGCCGAGCGGGCCCTCGATCGTGTACTTGCCGAGCTTGCGGGCGGGCTCGTTCACGCGCTCAGCGCCTCGTCGCGGGATTCGGCGGCCGCGAGCTCCGCGGGCGGCTGCACCGGCAGCGTCACGATCACGGTCGTGCCGACGCCCAGCGTCGAGCGCACGTCGATGTGGCCGCCGTGCTGCTTCACGATCTTGTAGGCGATCGAAAGCCCCAGGCCCGTGCCCTTGCCGACTTCCTTCGTCGTGAAGAACGGATCGAAGATCCTCGGCAGCGACTCCTCCGGGATGCCCTTGCCGTTGTCCTGCACCTCGATCGCGACGGTGCCGGGGCTGCCCTCGCGCGTGGCCACGGTGATGCGCCCGCGCGGCTTGTCCATCGCCTGCGCGGCGTTGGTGACGAGGTTGAGGAGCACCTGGTTCACCTGGGAGGGCGAGCAGGTGATCGACGGGATGTCGCCCAGCTGCTTGTCCACGTCGATCTTGCGAAGCGCCGGCTTCGCGATGAGCAGCGTCGCCTTCACGCCCTCGTTCACGTTGAAGCTCGCGACCTTGCTGCGGTCCAGCCGGGAGAAGTTGCGCAGGTTCGTGACGAGCTCGACGATCTGCTCGATGCCGTGCAGGCCGTCCTGCGTGAGCGCGTCGAGGTCCTGCAGCACGTGCTCGGCCTCGAGCTTGGCGAGGCGCGACTCGAGCGCGTTGAAGGAGCCCTGCAGGTCTTCGGGATCGGGGGCGTCGCTGCGCAGGATCTCGAGCAGGCGCGCGGCCTGCTGGATCGTGTCGCGCAGGTCGGGCATGCGGTCGCGCGCCGTGGCGACACTGTTCTTCACGTACGCGAGCGGCGAGTTCATCTCGTGCGCCACGCCCGCCACCATCTGGCCCAGCGAGGACATCTTCTCCGACTGCACGAGCTGCGCCTCGGATTCCTGCAGGCGCTTGAGCGTGCTCGAGAGGTCGCGGGTGCGCTCGGCCACCCGTTTCTCGAGATCCTCGTTCGCGCTGCGAAGCTGCGCCTGGGTCGAGGCCACGCGCATGGCGAGGTAGCCGGTGGCGATGAGCAGCGCGAGCGCGTAGGCGAAGAGGTAGGCGCGCCAGCGGTCCTTGTCATCGAGCGTGTTCTCGATCGAGGTGGCGAGCGCGCGCATCACGAGGTCGATGCGCCCGCCCAGGGTGAGGAACGAATACTTGTGCCACGCCGCCACTTCCGCGTCGCGGCTCGCCAGCAGCGCGCGGCTCGCGGCCTCGGCGCGGCCCGCCGCCTCGCCCAGCGCGGGGTCGATGGCGAGGGATTCGGGGCGCAGCATCGCGATGCGGTGCTCGATCGCGGGCTCGCGCGCCGCGAACAGCTCGATGCCCTGCGTCGCATCCGAGCGAAGCTGGCCCACGAGGGAAGCCACGACGGCGCCGTGGGCGCCGCGCGATTGCGTCGCGCGCGCCTCGGCGAGCCGCTGCAGCTGCTCGAGCGAGCCATCCATCGCCTGCGCCGCGGCGAGCGTGCGCCCGTGGATGTCGCGAAGCGCGCGGGCGGCGGCTTCCTTCTCGTTGAGCCCCCCGCGCAGCTGGTGCAGGTCCTCCGCGAAGGCGCGGCCCGGCGAGCTCCTCTCGAGCTCGGTGAGGATGCGCCCCATGAGCAGGGGAAAGTCGGCGCGGGAAGCGGCGCCGGAGAATTCGTTGGCGATGCGCGTGGCGTCGTCGTCCCAGCGGCTGTCCAGGTCCCGCAGCTCGCGCAGCAGGCTGAGGGCGTGCGAGTCGTGCTTCACGTCCATGCCCGCGGTCTTCACGAAGAGGAAGACCAGCATGCCGAGCAGGAATGCGGCGCCCAGCGCCTGGAGGGCGCCGCGCGTGGTTCGGTTCATGGTCCGGAATTCCCTGTGGAGACCTCGCCGCCCGGACGTCAGGCAGGTTGCATTTTGAGGGCTGCGGCCGTCGCGTGCATATGCGGCACGTCACTGCCGCGGTTGCAATTGTAGTGAATTCGGGGCGGGCTACTCGCCCAGGTAGGCTTCCCGGATGCGCGGGTCGCCCAGCAGGGCGTTCGCCTCTCCGGAGATCGTGACCTGGCCGCTTTCCAGGACGTAGCCGCGGCGGCTCACCTCGAGGGCGAGGCGCGCGTTCTGCTCGACCAGCAGCATCGTGACCCCGTCGGCGGAGATGCCGCGGATCACCTCGAAGATCCTGTCCACCATGAGGGGCGCGAGGCCCATGCTGGGCTCGTCGAGCAGGAGGAGCTTGGGCCGGCTCATGAGGGCCCGCGAGATGGCGAGCATCTGCTGCTCGCCGCCCGAGAGCGTGCCCGCCGTCTGGCGGCGGCGCTCCTTCAGCCGCGGGAAGAGCGCGTAGGAGCGCTCCAAGTCCGCCGCCACGCCCGCGCGGTCGTTCCTCGGATAAGCGCCCATCGCGAGGTTCTCCTCGATTGTGAGCTGGGCGAAGACGCCGCGGCCCTCGGGCACGAGGGCGAGCCCGCGCCGCGAGATCTGGTGCGGCTTGAGCTCGGCGATGTCGCTGCCGTCGTAGACGATCCTCCCGCCGGCCGCGCGCACGAGCCCCGTGATGGCGCGAAGCGTCGTGGTCTTGCCCGCGCCGTTGGCGCCGATGAGGCACACGAGCTCGCCGGGCTCCACGGCCAGGTCCACGCCCTTCACGGCGCGGATGCCGCCATAGGAGACCTGCAGGTTCTCGAGGGCGAGCAGGCTCACGCGCGGGGCGCCTCGCGGGGCGTGCCGAGGTAGGCCTCGATCACCTTGGGATCCTTCTGGATGTCGCGCGGAAGCCCTTCGGCGATCTTGCGCCCGTAGTCGAGCACGAGCACGCGGTCGCAAAGGCCCATCACCAGCCGCACGTCGTGCTCGATCAGCAGCAGCGTCGTGCCGTCCTTGCGGATCGCCTCGAGGAGCTTGCGAAGCTCGAGCTTCTCCGAGGCGTTCATCCCCGCGGCCGGCTCGTCGAGGGCGAGCAGGTGCGGCTCCGTGGCGAGGGCGCGCGCGATCTCCAGGCGTCGCTGGTCGCCGTAGGAAAGGTGCTTCGCGAGCTCGTTGCCGCGGTGCGCGATGCCGACGTAGTCGAGCAGCTCGCGGGCGCGCTTCTCGATGGCGCGCTCCTCGGCGACTGTCGCGGGGTTGCGCAGGATGGCGCCGAAGACGGTGGCGCGCGTGCGCACGTGCCGGCCGATCATCACGTTCTCGAGGGCCGAGAGGTTGGCGAAGAGGCGGATGTTCTGGAAGGTGCGCGCGATGCCGAGCTTGGCGATGCGGTCGGGCGTGGCGTTGCGAAGCTCGGCGCCCTCGAAGCGGATCGAGCCCGCGTCCTGGCGATAGATGCCCGTGAGGACGTTGAAGAGCGTGGTCTTGCCCGCGCCGTTGGGGCCGATGAGCCCGTAGATCTCGCCGCGGCGGATCTGGAAGGAGACCTCCGAGAGCGCCACGAGGCCGCCGAAGCGCCGCTCGATGCGCTCGACCTCGAGTATCGCCTCGCCCGCCGGGGCGCGCGCCGCCTCACTCATCCTTCGCTCCCGCGAGCTCGCGCTTGCGCAGGGCCGAGGGCAGGATGCCCGCGGGACGGAAGAGCATCATCACGACCATCGCGAGCCCGAAGAGGAGCATGCGGATCACCTCGGGGTCGATGAACGAGCGGCCGAAGAGCGCGCGCTGCACGGGCTCGACGGAGTAGCGCAGGATCTCCGGCACGAAGGAGAGCAGGATCGCGCCCAGGATCACGCCCCAGATGTTGCCCATGCCGCCCAGCACCACCATCGAGAGCACCATGACGCTCTCGGTGAGGATGAAGCTCTCCGGACTGATGAAGGCCTGGATCGCCGAGAACATGCCGCCCGCCACGCCGCCGAAGGAGGCGCCCATCGCGAAGGCGAGCAGCTTCATGTTGCGCGTGTTGATGCCCATGGCGCGGGCGGCGAGCTCGTCCTCGCGGATCGCCTCCCACGCGCGGCCGATGCGCGAGTTCTGCAGGCGCAGGTTGATGACGACGATCAGCACGAGCAGCGCGAGCAGCAGGAAGTAGTACTTCGTGGCCTCGGTGACCAGCAGCGGCCCCAGGTGCGACGGGTAGCCGAAGTCGATCGGGCCGACGCGCACGGGATCGATCGTGGTGATGCCCTTGGGGCCGTTGGTGAGGTTGAACGGCTCCGAGAGGTTGTTCAGGAAGATGCGCACGATCTCGCCGAAGCCGAGTGTCACGATCGCGAGGTAGTCGCCGCGCAGCTTCAGCGTGGGCGCGCCCAGCAGGACGCCGAAGAGGCAGGCGATGGACGCGCCGATGGGCAGGATCACCCACCAGGGCAGGTGGATGTTGAAGTGCGGCGAGGCGAGCAGCGCGTACGTGTACGCGCCCACCGCGTAGAACGCGATGTAGCCCAGGTCGAGCAGCCCCGCGAAGCCCACCACGATGT
>Ga0335082_10006465_pt1 | contig 12779 bp, 12 predicted proteins | sample Lox_Sample_41_FD_206718 | JGI IMG/M metagenome (GOLD analysis project Ga0335082, IMG submission 206718) | Soil microbial communities from Loxahatchee National Wildlife Refuge, Florida, United States - Lox_Sample_4.1 | ecosystem: Environmental > Terrestrial > Soil > Wetlands | place: USA... | reverse complement strand
GGTCGGCACCGACGGCCCGGTCGGATCTTCGGCCAGCACCTTTCGCATCTCCCCGCCAGGATCGACGGTCTGCTCGATTTCCTGATTGATGTTGCGGCGCGCGTCCTCGACGGCCTTGCGCGCCTCGTCGAGCTCGGCCTCCCGGATCAGGTCATCGACGCCCGACTGGAACTCGCGTGCCAGCTTGCGAGCCTGCTTGGTCCAGTAGGCAAAGGTCTTGAGCGCGCCCGGCAATTCCTTCGGACCGATGGCGATGAGCGCCACCACGCCGATGATCAGGATTTCGGACATGCTGAAGTCGAACATCTAGGAGCGCACCTGACTCTCGCCGCGGCGCCAACGCTTCAGCCAGCCGCCTTGTCCTTATGCCCGACGACGTCGCCCTCGATGACCTTGGCGGACGGAGTGTCGATCTGATCCTTGCTCTCGTCCTTGATGTTCTTCTTGAAGGCTTTGATGCCCTGGGCGAGGTCGCCCATGATGTTGGAGATCTTGCCGCGACCGCCGAACAGCACGAGGACGATCACGAGCACGATCAGCCAATGCCAAATGCTGTTGAATCCCATTGGTCTGCTGCTCCTTGACTGAGTGTTGCGCCATCCGCCGCTTGCGGCGGACTATGGCAAAAAGCTCCCGGCGCCGCAACGCGGGCCTTGCCGCAAAGCTTACAGGCTATTTAGGGCGCCGAGACAGGGAAATCAAAGGCCTGCCGGCGAATATTAACCAAGCTCCGGATGCGATCAGTCTTCTTCCGGCAGTTCGCCCAGCGCCGCCACGAGGGCCGCCTCGTCCAGTTCGTCGGCCGTCGCGACCTCGCCTTCATCCTCATCGGCCTGATCTGAATCAGTCCCGTCGTGATTGGCTGGCCGGGCCGTATCGGCCAGGGCCTGGGCACCGAGCGACGAGATGGCGGAGCGGACGTCGAGCAGGCCCGCCGCCTTGAGTTCCTCCACGCCGGGCAACGCCTCGAGGCTCTCGAGGCCGAAGTGGTCGAGAAAATCCGTGGTGGTCACCCATGTGACAGGGCGTCCTGGCGTGCGCCGGCGCCCCTTCGGCCGCACCCACCCGATCTCCAGCAGCGTATCCAGGGTGCCCTTGGAGAGGGCGACGCCACGCACCTCCTCCACCTCCGCCCGGGTCACCGGCTGGTGGTAGGCGATCACCGCCAACGTTTCGAGGGCCGCGCGCGAGAGCTTCCGCGTAACCCGCTGCTCGATCTGCAGGCGCGGCCCGAGATCGGGGGCCGTCCGGAACGCCCATTTGTCGTCGAGGTGCACGAGATTGACGCCCCGGTTCGCGTAGAGGGTGGTGAGTTCCTGCAGCAGGTCCGGCAGGTTCGTCCCCTCCGGCAGGCGGGCCGCAAGACCCGCCTCCGGAACCGGCTCGGCCGAGGCGAAAATCATCGCTTCAAGAACCCGAAGCTGCTGGAACCGGTCGTCGTCAGTCATGCTTCACCTGCGCGGGGCGCAAATAGATGGGACCAAACATCGCGTCCTGCCGCAGCTCGGCGCGACCCGAACGCACCATTTCGAGGGTCGCCGCGAAGGTTGCGGCAACGGCCGAGCGGCCGCGGACGCCCTCCAGCCAGTCGGCCGGAAGGAAGCTCACCAGGGTGCGCCAATCGAGCGACTGACCGAGCATGTCGCCCAGCCGTTGCAGCGCATCGTCCATCGAATAGATCTCGGTCGGCAGGATGTGCAGCGTCCCGGCCTGCCGCCGGGTCGCGATGGCGCCGTAGGCCCGGAGGAGATCGTAGAGCTTCACGGCATAGACCGGCGTCTGCACGACCGGGACCCGCTCCGGCGCGCCGCGGCCGAAGAAGTCCTGGCCGAGCTGGGCGCGCGCCATGAGGCGGCCAGCGGCGTCGCGCATCGCCTCGAGACGCTGGAGTTGAAATGCCAGGGCCGCCGCCATCTGCGCGCCCGTGGGCTCGCCGTCGACGGTCTCGGGTTCCGGCAGCAGCAGGCGGGACTTGAGATAGGCGAGCCACGCCGCCATGACCAGGTAGTCGGCGGCCAGTTCGAGCCGCAGGCGCCGGGCGCGCGCGACGAACGAGAGGTACTGATCGGCCAGGTCGAGAATGGAGATCTTCGTCAGGTCGACCTTCTGATCGCGCGCCAAGTTCAGCAGCACGTCGATCGGCCCCTCATAGCCGTCGAGGTCGAGCACGAACTGCGAGTCGCTGGTGCCGGTCTTGCCGGTATCCTCGAACGCTTCGTCCAACGGAATGGTGGCCATCCTCACGCGTCCTAGCGGAGACCCGTGATCACCGCGATCACGTGCAAGAGATAGCCCACGGGACCGCGCATCATCCAGCCAATAATGTCCAGATTCACGCCGAGATTCCGTCCGATCATGGGCAGGAGAAGAACGATACCGATGACCAGGAGAAGCCCGTAGCGGAACAGGTGTTGATAGGCCCGCGCCAGCTCGTTCGGCAGCAGCCCCAGCACGACCCGGCTGCCGTCGAGCGGCGGGATCGGCAGCATGTTGAAGACCGCGAGCGACACGTTGAGCAGAACGGAATTCACGAGCGTGCGATGCGTCCACAGAGCGGCTGTTTCGGTGGGCAGCAGCGCGACGAGATGCAGAAGGAAAGCCGATACGATGGCAATGAGAAGGTTGGCGCCCGGGCCGGCCGCCGAGACGAGAATCGAATCGCGTCGTTGATGCCGCAGGTTGGCGACGCGGACCGGAACCGGCTTGGCATAGCCGAACAGAAAGGATGAACCGGACAGCAGCAGGATGCCCGGCAGGATCACGGTGCCGAAGGGGTCGATATGGCGAAACGGATTCGCCGAGACGCGACCGAGGCGGTAGGCGGTGTCGTCGCCGAGGCGCCAAGCGACCAAGCCGTGGGCGGCCTCATGCAGGGTCACGGCGAACAAGACGGGCAGAATCCAGACGGAGACGGTGTAGAGATCGATCGACGGCATGCGCGCCCTATCCCGTCGCCAAGAGGCTGTCGAGCCGCGATTCCATGGCCACCGTGTCGAACGCCGCCGGTCTTGCCGGCTCCGCAACGCTGCGAGAGAGCCGCACGGCCGTCGCACTTCCAATCGGGCCGGCGACCGCGGCCACCGCGCGCATCTCGTCGAGCTTGCCGTTGCAATGCAACGCCAGGTCGCAACCGGCCGCCAGCGCTCGCCTGGCGCGGTCGCCGATATCTCCCTTCAGCGCCTCCATCGACAGGTCGTCGCTGACGAGCACGCCCGCGAATCCGATCTCGCCGCGGATGATGTCGGCAATGACGGTCGAGGATGTCGTTGCTGGATGCTCGGGATCGATCGCCGTGTAGACGACGTGCGCGGTGATGGCCCAGGGCATATCAGCCAGACGCTTGAACGGAACAAAGTCGGCATGACGAAGCTCAGCGAGGCTGGCGTCGACGCGCGGCAGCTCGTGATGACTGTCGACGAGGGCGCGACCATGGCCGGGCGCATGCTTGATCACCGGCGTGATGCCGGTCGAACGCAGCCCGTCGCAAACGGCGCGACCGAGGCGGGCGACGAGTTCGGGGTCGGCGCCGAAGCCACGGTCGCCGACGACGCTGTGGGCGCCGGGAAGCTGCAGGTCCAGCACCGGCGCGCAGTCGACGGTGATGCCGAGTTCAGCCAGCTCGCGCCCCATGAGTTGCGCGTTGAGTTTGGCGGCCTCGGCGGCGATCTCGGGGTCCTGGCCGGCGAGCGTTCCGATGCGGCCGGCCGCCGGGGTGCGCCGCCAAGCCGGAGGACGCAGGCGTGCGACGCGACCGCCCTCCTGGTCGATCAGGACCGGCGCATCCGACCGGCCAATCGTCGTCCGCAAATCCTGCACCAGGCGACGCACCTGCTCCGGCGTCTGGCAGTTGCGCTGGAACAGGATGAAGCCGAGCGGATCGGCGGCATGGAAGAACTCCGTCTCCGCCGCGGTGAGCGTCGGCCCGGAGCAACCGAGGATGGCGGCGATCGGCATCGTCAATGCAGGCTAGGGTGCCACGACCAGACAGGGCTGGTTCTTCCCCTTGAGGCGATCGCAGGCGCCCTCCGCCGCGCTGCGATCGGCGAACGGACCCGCCTGCACGCGATAAAGAGCGCCATCGGCGCCGCGATCCAGCCTCACGACGTCCAGCTTCAGGCCCTTGAGGACGTCCGGATAGGTCTTGGTCAGCTTCTTCCATGCCGTCTGAGCCGCATCCGCCGATTTGACGGCGGCAAGCTGTACGCGGAACACGCCCGTCGCCATCGCGGTTTGCGTCGGCGGCGCGGCCGCGTTCCCCGCTGCCGTGGATGGATCTGCCGCTGGCGGCGACGTTGACGATCCTGCTGCGGGCGCCAGATCCAGGTTCGGCGCCGGGACGCTCGGAATGGCAGCCGGCTGGTTCTGAGCGCTGCCCTGGTTCTGGGTGCTGTCCGGCTGAGCGGTCGTCGGCGGAGTCATCGGCGCTTCCGGCTGCGGGAGCAGAACTTCCTTCTCCTGCGGCGGCTTGGCGCCATTGATCTCGTTGTAGACGCGCATGTCCTGGTTCGCGGTCTGCGCGCCGCCTTCCTGCGGCGGCCGCACCTTTTCCGGACCGGCGTCGGCCGCAATGTACGGGACATCGCCGTTCGCCGCGGTCCGCCCCGTCAGCGCGTGATAGAGGAGCCAGGACGATCCGCCCAGGACCACGACCGCGGCGACCGCGACCGCGGCCAGCCACCGGCGGCGGCGTCCGCTTTCGCCATAGACGCGCTCGGGCGCCGCCGCGAGCGGAGCGGCCGCGCCGGGCGACGGCGGTATGTCCGGCTCCGAATCATCGTCGACCGGCGGTTCGCCCTCGGGCAGCAGACTCGGCTGCGGCTCCCTGACCGCGCGCAAGGCCGTGTCGCGGTCAGGCTCTAGACCGGCGGGCCGCAGCTGATTCCGGCGGCGCAAGAGCGCCGGACTCGCCGGATCGCCAGGCTCGAACTTGGGTTGCTTCGGCAGCATTCAGCGCATCTCCTCTACAGGGGTGACGCCCATGATCTCCAGACCCGATGCGATCACGGTGGCGGTCGCCTCGACGAGGGCGAGCCGCGCCGCCGTCAACGGGGCGTCGGCAGAAACCAGGAACCGCAGGCTCGCTTCGTCCTTGCCCTTGTTCCAAAGGCCGTGGAAGGCGGCTGCGACATCCGACAGGTAAAACGCGATACGGTGCGGCTCATGCGCCTCGGCGGCAGCCTCGACGAGGCGGGGCCAGCCGGCCAGCAGCTTGACCAAGCCCAGTTCTGCGGGATCGGCCAGACGATCGAGCGGCGCCTTCGCCAGCGCCGCCGACGTGCGGTCGATGGCGGGCATCTCCGCTTCCGCATGGCGCATCACCGAGCGCGCCCGCGCATGCGCGTACTGGACATAGAACACCGGGTTGTCGCGCGATTGCTCGACGACCTTGGTGAGGTCGAAGTCGAGCGGCGAGTCGTTCTTGCGCGTCAGCATGATGAAGCGGACGACGTCCTTGCCGACCTCATCGACCACATCCTCCAGCGCGACGAACGTGCCGGCGCGCTTCGACATCTTCACGACCTCGCCGGCGCGCAGAAGGGTCACCAGCTGAACGATCTTCACGTCGAGCTCGCCCTTCCCGTCCGTAATGGCCTTCACGGCGGCCTGCATGCGCTTGATGTAGCCGAAATGATCGGCGCCCCAGACGTCGATCATGACGGCGAAGCCGCGCCGGAACTTGTCGAAGTGATAGGCGATATCGTTGGCGAAATAGGTGCCGCTGCCGTCGGACTTCCTCAGCGGCCGGTCGATGTCGTCGCCGAATGCCGTGGCGCGGAACAGCGTCTGCGGGCGCGGCTCCCAGTCCTCGACGGGCTTGCCCTTGGGCGGATCGAGCGTACCGGTGTAGATCAGGCCGCGATCGGTTAGCGCCTTGACTGCATCCTCGACGCGACGCGCTGCAACGAGGGACCGTTCGGACGTGAAGACGTCCTGGTGGATGCCGAGCGCTGCGAGATCGCGCCGAATGAGATCCATCATTGCATCGATGGCGAACTGACGCACCGGCGCCAGCCACTCGCTCTCCGACGCGTCCAGCCATTTCCGGCCGTCGCGGTTGGCCAGCGCGCGGCCGGTGTCCTTCAGATACTCGCCGGGATACAGGCCCTCGGGAATCTTGCCGATGTCGTCGCCGAGCGCCTCGCGATAGCGCAGATGGGTCGACCGCGCGAGCGTATCGACCTGGGCGCCGGCGTCGTTGATGTAGTACTCGCGAGTGACGCTGTAGCCGGCCTTGGCGAGCAGCGACGCGAGGGCATCGCCGAACACGGCGCCGCGCGCATGGGCCAGATGCAGCGGGCCCGTCGGATTGGTCGAGACGTACTCGACATTGACCTTCTGGCCGGAGCCGATCGTCGAGGCTCCATACGACCGCCCCGTCCGCAGTACGTCGGCGACCCGTTGCTGCCAGAACGAGTCGGCGATCCGGAGATTGACGAAGCCGGGACCGGCGACCGACACCTCGGTAATCGCTTCGATCGTCCGTAACCGCTCGCACAGCATGTCGGCAAGCTGGCGCGGCTTCAGATTGGCCGCCTTGCTCAGCACCATCGCCGCGTTGGTGGAGAGATCGCCGTGCCCGGCTTCGCGCGGCGGTTCGACCGTCACGCGGCTCAGGTCGAGCGTCGCCGGAAGGCGGCCGTCCGCGGCCAGCCTTTCGATGGCGCCGACGATCTCGTCACGGAAATGGCGGAACAGGTTCATCATGGTCTTGTGTAGGGGTCGAACAGTCGCCGGTGCTCGTCGAGGGCGTAGCGGTCGGTCATGCCGGCGATGTAATCGGCGACAACGCGCGCGGTGCGCGGCTTGTCGCTTTCATCGCACTGCTCGCGCCAGTCGGCCGGGAGGCACTCCGGTTCGCTCATGTACAGGTCAAACAAATCGCGCACGACCCGGCGCGCCTTCGCCGTCATTCGGTTCACCCTGTGGTGACGATACATGCGCTCGAACAGGAATCGCTTGAGCGCCCGATCGTTCTCTGCCATCGCCGGCGAGAACCCGACGACGGGATGCCCGAGTCGGCGCAAGGCGGCGGTCGAGCGGGGATGCGCCGCGTGAAGCCGGCGGCGCGTCTCCTCTATCAGGTCGTTCACCATGCGGTCAATCAGCCGGCTGATCGCCTCGTGAATGAGGCGTGCCGGCTCCAGGCCCGGATACCGATCCGTCACTTCAGCAAACACCGGGCCGACCAGCGGCACGTCCTTCAAATCCTCCACGTCGAACAGGCCGGCGCGCAATCCATCGTCGACGTCATGGTTGTTGTAGGCGATGTCGTCAGACAGGGCTGCCACTTGCGCTTCCGGGCCGGGCCACGTCTCCAGCTCCAGATCCCGGCCGTTCGCGCAATAGTCGGCGATTGTGGCGGGAACGGGGCGCCCGCGGTGGCGCTCCGGCGCCGCCGGGCCGACGAGGGGGCCGTTGTGCTTGACGACTCCTTCGAGGCATTCCCAGGTCAGATTGAGACCGTCGAACGCGGCGTAGCGGCGTTCGAGGAGGGTCAGGACGCGGAAGGTCTGTTCGTTGTGGTCGAACCCGCCATAGGGCTGCATGGCTTCATTGAGCGCCTGCTCGCCGGCATGGCCGAAGGGAGGGTGTCCGAGGTCGTGGCCGAGCGCCAGCGCCTCGGCAAGATCCTCGTTGAAGCCGAGGACGCGGCTGATCGAGCGCGCGATCTGCGCCACCTCGATGCTGTGGGTCAGGCGCGTCCGGTAGTAGTCGCCCTCATGGTAAACGAAGACCTGGGTCTTGTGCTTCAGCCGCCGGAAGGCCCCGGAATGGATGATGCGGTCGCGATCACGCTGGTAGACCGAGCGCGTCGGGCTCTCCGGCTCGGGAACGAGGCGGCCGCGCGTGTCGGCCGGGCGACTGGCGCAGCTCTCGAACCGATCGGCGGCATCCGGCATGGCCGGACACTACGCGTGGCCTGTGCTCCAAGGCAACGCCGGCCATAGGTGGTTTGACAAAGCCTTTCAAGTGCTTACATAAATTGGGCATGGGCGACGGCGGATTTTCGAGGCAATCGTCGCCGGAGAGAAGCGAATGAGCGAATCACTGACGGCGCCGCGTCCCGTTACCATCACGGCGAACGCCGCACGGCGCGTGGCGGCATTGATCGCCCAGGAGGCCAAGGCGAACCTCAAACTGCGCCTTTCGGTATCGGGCGGCGGCTGCTCGGGATTTCAGTACGGCTTCTCGCTCGACGACAGCGAGCTCGAGGATGACGTGATGTTCGAGCGGGACGGCGTGACCCTCGTCGTCGACTCGACGTCGCTCGACCTGATCCAGGGATCTGAGATCGATTTCGTCGAGGAGCTGGTCGGCTCCTCCTTCCAGGTCCGCAACCCGAATGCCACGTCGTCCTGCGGCTGCGGCAACTCATTCTCGATCTGATCGCTTTGCATCGGTGTGCTAGCGTCCGACCGGCCGCGGGCCGGTCGGAAATCGAGCACGGAGTCGCCACGTGATTCGCATCGCCAGCTGGAACGTCAATTCAATCAAGGCGCACATCGTCAACGTGCTGACCTGGCTGCGCGCGGCGAAGCCGGACGTGGTGCTGCTGCAGGAGATCAAGGTCACCGACGACGCCTTTCCGCGCCTGGAGATCGAGGATCTCGGCTACAACGTCGCGGTGGTCGGCCAGAAGACCTACAACGGCGTGGCCATCCTCTCGAAGCACCGGCTGACGACGGACCTGTCGGCGCTGCCCGACGGCGAGGGCGATTCCCAGGCCCGCTATGTGGAGGGAGTCGTCGAGGTGCCGCGGAGCGATAGCGCCGGGCACGAGGCCGTGCGCGTCGCCTCGATCTACCTGCCCAACGGCAATCCCGCCGACAGTGACAAGTTTCCCTACAAGCTCACCTGGATGGACCGGCTGCGGGCGCGCGCTCAGGAACTGCTGTCGCTGGAGGAGGTGCTCGTGCTCGGCGGCGACTACAACGTCTGCCCGACCGACGCCGACGTCTACGACCCGGAGGGCTGGCGGGGCGATGCGCTGTGCCGGCCGGAGTCCCGGGCCAAGTTCCGCTCCCTCCTGCATCTCGGCTACACCGATGCGATCCGCGCCCTCCATTCCGAGCCGCGGCTCTATACCTTCTGGGACTATCAGGCCGGCTGCTGGCAGCGCGACGAGGGGCTGCGCATCGACCACCTGCTGCTCTCGCCGCAGGCGGCCGATCGCCTGCGGGCTTCCGGTATCGATCGCGAGCCGCGCGGCGCCGACAAGCCCTCGGACCACACGCCCGTCTGGTGCGAACTGGACGTCTGAGGCCTACCGGCTGTCGCCGCTGCCGGTGATCAGGCGCACGCCGCTCTGGAAGCTCAAGTACGCCCACATCCAGTCGAGCATCACGGAAATCCTGTTGCGGAAGCCGATCAGGAAGAAGACGTGGACGGCGCCCCACAGGAGCCACGCCGGATAGCCGCTGATCTTCAGCCAGCCGAAGTCGGCGACGGCGGCGTGCCGGCCGATGGTGGCGAAATTTCCGGCGTGCCGGTAGCGGTACGGACCTGGCGCCTGCTTGCCCAAGATGCGGGCGGCAATGATCTTGGCGGCATAAGCCCCCATCTGCTTTGCGGCCGGCGCGATGCCCGGCACCGGCTTTCCGTCCGCCTGCATGACCGCGGCATTGTCGCCGATGACGAAGATGTTCGGGTCATCGGGGAGCGACAGGTCGGCACGCACCTTGACGCGGCCGGCCCGGTCCTTGTCGGCATTCAGCCATTTCGCGGTCGGCGCCGCCTGCACGCCCGCCGCCCAGATCAGCGTCCGCGCCTCGATGCGCTGTCCGCCCCGCACGATGCCGTCGGCATCGCAGCACTCGACGGCGCTGCCGGTCAGGACTTCGACCCCCAGATGCTCGAGCGCCTGCCTCGCCTTTTCCGACAGATCCTCCGGGAAGGCCTGCAAGACCCTCGGGCCCGCTTCGACGAGAAGCACGCGGGCTTCGGCCGAATTGATCCGCCGGAAGTCCCTGACCAGCGCCCGCTTCGCAAGTTCGGCGATCGCCCCGGCCATCTCCACGCCGGTCGGACCGCCGCCGACGACCACGAAGGTGAGCAGCCGCCGCCGCTCTTCGGCATCCGGTTCGGTCTCGGCCTTCTCGAAGGCCACGAGAATGCGATGCCGGATGGCCGTGGCATCGTCGATCTTCTTCAGGCCGGGCGCCGCCGCCTCCCATTCGTCATGTCCGAAATAGGCATGGCGGGCGCCGGCAGCGATAATCAGATAGTCGAACGGAACGCGCCGGTTCACGCCGTCGAGCACGACCTCGCGGCGCGCGCGGTCGACCTCGCTCACGCGGGCCATCAAAACCTCGGCGTTGGCCTGGTCGCGCAGGATTCCGCGGATCGGCGAGGCGATGTCCGCTGGCGACAGTCCAGCCGTCGCCACTTGGTAGAGCAGCGGCTGGAACAGATGATAGTTGCGCCGGTCGATGACCGTGACCTGCGCCGGCAGCTTGCGAAGGGCCTTGGCCGCCACTAGGCCGCCGAAGCCGGCACCGACGATGACGATCCTCGGCGTCGCCGGTTTCGACATGGCCCCGGCGGCCGGCACGGGCTCGTCGGCTCCCTGTCTTGGCTGAAGCTGTTCCCGGATGTCCGGCATCACGCTTGCTGGCAGATTCATCGACACCTCCCGAGATGTCATGCGGGTGCGATGATGGACAAGGGGACGGCGCCGAAGAAATGCCGATTGGATATCGGTTGGATAGCCTGTGGCTATCTCAGGATCGTCGCGTAACCGGTTGAAATTCAGGCCCCTTCGGCATGATCCGCAGGCCGGGCCGCAAATGCCGATAGGGCAGTTGACGGTGGTCCGCCGGATTCGGTCCGGGTGCCGCGACGATCAGAACCTCTTCCGCTATCGGTTGAAAGTCGGCACGGAAATGCACGGAACTCTTGAGAGCAAGGATCTTCTGTTCGGCCGGCTCGATGCCGAGATGGCGGAACACCGCCTGATCGGCGGCCTGCTGCCGGCGGCTGGCTACAACGGCGCGCACACCGCCGACCGACAGCAAGGCCATGGGGCCGAGCTGCACGCGGTTACCGCGGTAGAAGGGGCCGGTCGCCAGGAAGTTTCCGTCACCAAGCCGTTCGACGCGGTAGGCCGCTTCGTACGGTCGATGTCCGGGCAGTCCGGATTTCGCCCCCAGGCCGACGGAGATGGTCGAGCCTTCGCCAGCGGCATGTGCGATCGCCGCGACCTCGGGATCGTAGACCGTCGCGATGACCGAGCCCGCGGCCCGGTTGCGGACCAGGGCCACCAGCAGGCCCGTCGTATCCGAGTTGGCGCCGGCGCCGGGGTTGTCCTGGGTATCGGCCAGGACCACGGGTCGGCGAGCCCGTTCCGCGATCTCCAGGGCGCGCCGGACCGCCGCGTCCGGATCATACAGACGCCCGGCATAGTCGCCCTCGTGCGCGTCGATTTCGGCAGCCAAGCTGTCGGCCGCGCGGCCCGCGGCCTCTTCGGTACGTCCGTAGGCGACCACCGACGGCCCGCAGTCGTGAATATCGGCCAGCGGAAAGCCCGGTGTGTAGGACAGGCACCAGATGTCGCCCTCCTCCCTATCGGCCAAGCTGCGGTAGATCGATTGCGAGGGTTCTGTGAGCGTGCATTGCCACGTCAGCGGAATAAGGAAGGGCAGCTTGCGGTGCGCCTTGGCGGGCGCGTCGCCGCGGGCGAGGATGCGGCTCAGCTCCATCGCCGCGCGCGCACCGGTCTCGGCGAGGTCGACGTGAGGATAGGTGCGGCAGGCGATCAGCATCGTCGCATGCGCGACCATCGCCTCGCTGATGTTGGCGTGCAGATCGAGGGTCACGACGACGGGCGTCTCCCGGCCGAGCTGCTGGCGGATGCGGCGCAACAGCTCCCCTTCCCCGTCCTCCAGATGCTCGGTCACCATGGCCCCGTGCAGGTCGAGATAGACGGCATCGACGCGTCCGGCCGCGGCCAAGTCTTCCAGGAGGTCGTGGACGATGCGTTCGTAGGCATCGCGTTCCACATGCGCCGACGGGGTGGCGCTGCACCACAGGAGCGGCGCCAGTTCATGCCCGCCCGCGCGCGCCGCCTCGACGAAGCCGGCGACGGACAAATTGATGCCGGCGACCGCCTCGAAGAGGGAAGCACCGCGGCTCAGGCCAGGCCACGCGCCGGCCGTCACGAAGTCGGCGTAACCAGCCTTGGAGGGCGCAAAGGTATTCGTCTCGTGCGCGAAGCCGCCGACGGCGATGCGCGCCATGGCGAGGGCCCGCGTCGGCGGCTACGCGTCGCTAGATATCGGCGAAGGCGCGAACCTCGGCCTTGCCGCCGGGATGGCAGACGGCCCCCTTCTCGGCATCGCTGACGGTCTGCGCGTAGCGCCAGAGGGCGCCGGACTGGTAGTCGGTGCGGCGCGGCCTCCAGGCCTTGCGGCGCTTTTCCAGGTCGGCCTTGGAGAGTTCGACGCGCAGGATACCCTTGGCGGCGTCGATGTGGATGACGTCGCCGTCTTTGAGGAGGCCAATCGGACCGCCGACAGCGGCCTCGGGTCCGACATGGCCGACGCAGAAGCCGCGGGTGGCGCCGGAAAAGCGACCGTCGGTGATGAGCGCGACCTTGTCACCCATGCCCTGGCCGTAAATGGCGGCGGTGGTGGCGAGCATCTCGCGCATGCCGGGACCGCCGCGCGGGCCTTCGTAGCGGATGACAAGCACGTCGCCCGGCTCGTACTTGCGGCGCCGCACGGCCTTGTAGGCATCCTCTTCGCAGTCGAAGCAGCGGGCGCGGCCGGTGAAGACGAGGT
>Ga0335082_10006462_pt1 | contig 12782 bp, 9 predicted proteins | sample Lox_Sample_41_FD_206718 | JGI IMG/M metagenome (GOLD analysis project Ga0335082, IMG submission 206718) | Soil microbial communities from Loxahatchee National Wildlife Refuge, Florida, United States - Lox_Sample_4.1 | ecosystem: Environmental > Terrestrial > Soil > Wetlands | place: USA: Florida... | reverse complement strand
GCACCCTCACCTCGCTACGAGGTCGGCCTGGATCGTCTCGAACTGCTCGAGGGCGGCACGCAGGTCCTCGGCGATGTCGGCCGCGATGACATCGGGATCGGGAAGGTTCTCCGAGCTCTCGAGGCTGACCTTGTCGCGCTGCATCAACTCGCCGTAGCTGAAGGCGCGCCAGCGACGATCCGGGTTGTCCTCGGACCACGTCGGCTTGCGCTCGTGCCGGTTCTCGGGGTGGTAGCAGGCGACGAATTCGTCGAGGTCTGAGCACTTCAGGGTGTTGGTCTTCAGCGTGAAGTGCTAGTTGGTGCGCAGGTCGTAGATCCTAGAGCGTCTTCGTCCACGGATCGGGGCTGGCCGGCTTGCGCTCGAAGAAGAGCACGTTCGCCTTCACGCCTTGCGCGTAGAAGATGCCCGTCGGGAGCCGGAGGAGCGTGTGCACATCGCATTCCTGCAGGAGCTTGCGACGGACGGTTTCGCCGGCGCCGCCTTCGAACAGGACGTTGTCCGGGACGACGACCGCGGCGCGGGCGTTGATCCTGAGTAGGGTCTTCACGTGCTGCACGAAGTTGAGCTGCTTGTTCGTCGTCGAGGTCCAGAAGTCGTCGCGCACGACGGTGAGCGCCTGGCGCTCCTCGTCGCCTTCTTCGTTCACCACCAGCACACTCGACTTCTTCCCGAATGGTGGATTGGTGAGCACGATGTCGAAGCGGGTTCCAGGATCGGCGCGTAGGCTGTCGTCGGTGCGCACCGGGCGCGTGGTCTCGTCGCCACTCGGACCGATGCCGTGCAGAAAGAGATTCATGGCGCACAGGCGCGTGACGTTGTCGACGATCTCGACACCGTGCAGCGCTTCGAGCTTGAGGTGGCGCTTCTGGTCCTTGTCGAGGTTGACGTTGTGATGCGCAACGTAGTCGTGCACCGCGAGCAGGAAGCCGCCGGTGCCGCAGGCCGGGTCGCAGATCGTCTCACCCGGCTTCGGCTGCACCACGTCGACGATCGCCGCGATCAGCGGCCGCGGCGTGAAGTACTGCCCGGCGCCGCCCTTGATGTCCTGGGCGTTCTTCTCGAGGAGCCCTTCGTAGGCGTCGCCCTTCACGTCGGCATCGAGCGTCGTCCACTGCTCGCGGTCGATCAGGTCGGCAATGAGTCGTCGCAGCTTCGCTGGGTCTTGGATCTTGTTCTGCGCCTTGCGAAAGATGATCCCGAGCATCCCCTTCCGCTTGCCGAGCGATTCGAGGACGTGGCGGTAGTGCGCCTCGAGCGCGTCGCCGTCCTTTTCGAGCAGGCTCGGCCAGTCGTAGCCCGCGGGGATCGGCGACGCCTGCTTCCACGGCTCCTGCGTGCGCTCGTGCATCATCTTGAGGAACAGCAGGCACGTGAGCTGCTCGACGTAGTCGCCGTACGACAACCCGTCGTCGCGCAAGACGTTGCAGTAGCTCCAGAGCTTCTGGACGATCTGTTGGGAGTGGTTGCTCATGCGGGGGTCGACTCCTTCAGCCGGGTAAAGAACCTCTCCCCTAGCCCCTCTCCGACGCGGAGAGGGGAACGAAGAGGAGGATCAGAAGTTCCCCCTTCCCGCATCGGGAAGGGGGCCAGGGGGTTAGGTTCTTCTCCCTCACGCCGCCACCGCCCCGTTCAGCTCATCGAGCCGCGGACGAAGAGACCTCTCCCCTAACCCCTCTCCGGCGCGGAGAGGGGGACGAAGAGGAGGATCAGAAGTTCCCCCTTCCCGCGTCGGGAAGGGGGCCAGGGGGTTAGGTCTCTTCGCACGCCTTCGCAATGCGCCGCAGCACTCCATCCAAATCCCCCTGCACTTCATCGTTACCAACACGCAGCACCCGTAAGCCACGCCGCGACAAGACGCGGTCGCGTTCTGCGTCATAGGCGGCTTGCGCGCCGTGCACGTCTCCATCCACCTCGACCACCAGGCTCGCCGCATGGCAGTAGAAGTCGGCGATGAACCCGTCGATGATTTGCTGCCGGCGGAAGTGGAGGCCTTGCAAGCGACTGCCGCGCAGCCGCTCCCAGAGCATCCGTTCGGCGTCCGTCATCGCCCGGCGCAGGTCCTTGGCACGCTGTACCTTGGCGGCATCGACCTTCTGCCCGACGACAATGTTGCGGGCGCGAAGAGACCTCTCCCCTAGCCCCTCTCCGGCGCGGAGAGGGGGACCGGAAGGGGAATCAGCGTCTCCCCCCTTCCCGTGTCGGGAAGGGGGCCAGGGGGTTAGGTTCTTCCCCCTCACGCCGCCACCGCCTGATTCAACTCACCGAGCAGGGTACGCAACTCCGCCCCAAATACCTTCACTGCCTTCCCCGCCCCGCCGCGCTGCACGAAGGGTGTAAAGTCGAAGTCGTCCATCTCGATCCGCAGACTGCCGGCGATGTGATCCATGATCAATGCCAACCACTGGCGCTGCTCGTCGGTGAAGCGCCGGCCGCGCGTTTCCTGTTGCGCAATCGAACTCGCGAAGCGTTGCTCGACTTGATGGGCACCAACTCGTTCTCCTGATGCAGCGCGAAGCGCACCAGCGACACGATGTCGCTGAGTAGCTGTCCGCCAGCGCCACGGACCTTGGTGCGGTCCAGTGTCTCGTAGGCCTTCCACAGCCGCTCGGGCGTCCACTGCCGCGGCGGCGCGTGGATCGCCTCGGCCAGTGCCTTGACGTCGTCGAAGCGCAAGCGCCTGGCGAAGGGCTGGCTGTAGAGCACCTGCAGCGCGGGTGATCTCGTCCTTGTGCTCGCGGATGAACTGCTCGAACGACTCGACCAGACCTTTCGCCTTTTCTTTCGCCGACGCCGAGAACGCCGCCTCGATCACTTGGTCCTTGCTGACCGTGTCGATGGTCTGCTCGAACTGTTGCTTCATGATCAATCCGAGAGCGGGCCTTGGCTTCCGGCTTCGTCATGCATGATCCAGCCAGTGCCTTCTAAAGGCGCGTCGCCGAGGTTGTCAAACAGCCGGTCAGCGCAGGTGCTCGAGGATCGCGGTAGTGACCTGATCCGCCGCTTCGATCATCACGGCGTGGCCGGCATCCGGAATGACGACCGGGCGCGCCCCTGGGATGAGCGACGCCACCGCCGCACCGTTGGCGGTCAGCAAATCCGCTCCCGCCACCACAACCAGCGTCGGGGCAGCGATGCGCGCCAGATCCCCCTGCCGCGAGCCCGACCACTGCCGCAATCCCGCGGCGGCACGCGACAAGGTCGCCGCCGGCACCGCCGCTGCCGCCAACCCACGTACGATCCGGTCACAGGCAGTAGCGTCGGCGAGGACGCGCTCCGAAAACAGCCAGGGCAAGAGGACGCGGGCCAGCGTCTCCGCGCTGCTCTCCGCGGCCATGCGGCACCACGCGCCAAGCACGACGGTCAATCGTGGACTCGCATCAACGAAGGGGGTGATCAGCGTCAGCGTCTTGACCCGATCGGGGTGTCGTAACGCCAACTCGATGGCCGTCGCCGCGCCGAGGCTCGCACCGACGATGTGCGTCGGCTCGCCGCACACCGCGGCGACGTCGTCGGCGGCATTCGTCACGGCGTACAGGTCGAGCCCCGGCGCATCGGAGGAGCCGACGCCACGCGGGTTGATGCCGAGTACGGTGTAGGCGGATGTCAGAGCGCGAGCCTGTGCCGCGAACGAGGACACGTCGGTGCCGAATCCCGGCAGCATGGCCACAGGCGGCCCGTCACCGCTGCGCAGCACCTCGAGATGCACACCACCCCCAACGGGCACGAGACGCTCGCGACGGGCCGCCCAGGCTTCGATGTCTTCCTTGGTGACCCGACCACCCGGCCCCGTGCCGGCGATCGCATCGATATCGATCCCCAGCTGCTGCGCCAGTGCCCGGGCGGCAGGAGCAACCGCGCGGCGATTGCTCTTCGCAACGCCAGCCTCCGACGGTCGTGCTTCAACGCGACGCTGCGGCGCTCGCGTCACAACCTCGGGCCGATCATGCTCGCGCCGGAAGGCATCGGCGTCGAACGTCTCAGCGACGTCCCCCGTGAGCGCTCCCAGCAACGTGCCACACGGCACCGTCTCGCCCTCGGCAATATAGACGTGCCGCAACACGCCGCTCTGCGTCGCCTCCACTTCTACGTCGGTCTTCTCCGATTCGATGACGACGACGGGCTTTCCCTTTTCGACACGGCCGCCGACGGCAACGGGCCACAGCACCACCCTGCCCTCCTTCATACTCATCCCCAACCGCGGCATCGCTATCGGAGTCGCCATCGTCTGTCCGTCTGTCGTCTGCCAGTCTGTTGTCGCTCGTCAAAACAGCTCATGCACCGCAGCCAGCACCTTCTCCAGCGACGGCATGTAGGCTTCTTCGAGCACCCGGCTGAACGGCACAGGAGAGAACGGCGCCGTCACGCGCTTGACCGGCGCGTTCAACAGGTCAAATCCCTGATCGACACACAGCGCGGCGACATCACTCGCAATCCCGCAGCGCGGTGTGGCTTCGTCGATCACCACGAGACGACCGGTCTTGCCGAGCGTGGTGAGGATCGCCTCCTCATCGAGGGGCTGCAGTGAACGGAGATCGAGCACATCGGCATGCAGGCCTTCATTTTCGAGCTGCGCCGCCGCCTGCAAGGCGAGGTTCACGGTCGCGCCTATGCCGACGAGCGAGACGTCGCTGCCTTCGCGGACCAGGTTGGCGATGCCGAGCGGCACCTCATAGTCGCCTTCCGGAACATCGCTGGAGAGAAACAAGATGCCCTTCGGCTCGCAAAAGACGACCGGGTCGTCGCAACGAATGGCGCTCAGCAGCAGCCCTTTGGCGTCGCCGGCATTCGATGGGATGACCGTCTTCAAACCCGGGATGCCGCTGGTGATCCAATACAGCGACTGCGAGTGCTGCGCGGCGGCTTGCATTCCGGCGCCGGTGACGGTGCGTACCGTCAGCGGCAGGCGCGCCTTGCCGCCGAACATGTAGCGGAACTTCGACGCCTGGTTGAGCAGCGGATCGAGGCAGACGCCGATGAAGTCCATGAACATCAGCTCGACGACCGGCCGCATGCCGGTGGCGGCGGCACCCACCGCGGTGCCGAGCAGCGCCATCTCGCTGATCGGCGTGTCGAGCACACGCTCCGGCCCGAAGGCTCTGATGAGGCCGCGCGTGGTGCCGAGAATGCCGCCGGCCTCATCGGTGCCGTCGGGTCGCTGCCCCCCGCCGGCAACGTCCTCGCCCATCAAGATGACGTCCGGATCACTCTCCATGGCGATGCGTAGCGCTTCGCCGATGGCAAACGCAGTCGGAATCTCGCGGCTCATGCTGGCTCCTCACAAAACAGTCAGGCGCGTCCGCGGCCTATGCCCGACGTGGGCTGCGGGCGCGCGGCGACGCGGCGTACACGTCGGTGGTGACCTCTTCGACCTCCGGAAGCGGCGCCGCCTCGGCAGCCTTCACGGCCTCCTCGATGTAGCGCGACACCTCGCCGTCGGCGCGGTGCAGATCGTCCTGGCTCAGCAGCCCCTCGCCGAGGACGCGCGTGGCGAAGCACCGCAACGGATCGCGTTCGGTCATCCACTTCTCGGCCTCGTCTTTCGGCCGGTAGGCCAGCGCATCGCCGACATAGTGCCCGGCAAAACGATAGGTCTTGCACTCGAGCAAGGTGGGTCCTTCGCCGCGCCGGGCGCGGGCGATCGCCTCGCCCGCCTTGGCGTAGACGTCGAAGAAGTCCATGCCGTCGGCGATCGCTGCCGGCATGGCGTACGACTTGGCGCGTTCGGCGATGTCCTTGACCGGCACGACGTACTCGGTGGGAGTGAACTCGCCCCAGCCGTTGTTCTCGACGACGTACACCGCCGGCAGCTTCCAGATCGAGGCCAGGTTGAGCGACTCGTGAAAGGCGCCCTGGTTGGATGCGCCGTCGCCGAAGAAGGCGATGGCCACGCCGCCGGTCTTCTTGAGCTTGGCGGTGAGCGCCGCGCCGGTGGCCAGCGGGATGCCGGCGCCGACGATGCCGTTGGCCCCGAGCATGCCTTTGTCGATGTCGGCGATGTGCATGGAACCGCCCTTGCCTTTGCAGGTGCCGGTGCTGCGGCCGAAGAGCTCGGCCATCATGCCGCGCACGTCGACGCCCTTGGCGATGCAGTGGCCGTGGCCGCGGTGCGTGGAGGCAACATAGTCGTGGTCGCCGAGCTGCGCGCACACACCTGTCGCCACGGCCTCTTCGCCGAGATAGACGTGCAGGAAGCCGCTCATCTTGCCGAGGTTGACCAGTTCGATGAGCTTCTCCTCGAAGCCGCGGATCATGCGCATCGTCCGGTAGGCACCGAGCAAGCGCTCATACGTGAGTTGCATACGTTCCTCCCCTTCTACGGTCGTCCGCACATGCGCCGTCGTCGGCAGGACCGGGCGCCTCGCGCTTTTCATGGTTCGGCTCATCGGCCCTGACGCATCCGACCTTGCCATGCGTCTGCCGCGACGTCCACCGGCCGTGCCCACGGAGCCACCCATTTCCCGTGTCGGGCCGTCGAAAATGGCCATCCCATCCCGTTGAGCGCATAGTTGTCCCGCTCACCGGGCTGTGCCACGCTGCGGCTCGTCGCCGTACCGTGATGACTGCGCCACCCCGCAGATCTCCGTGATCATTCCCGCCTTCAATGCGAGCACCACGATCGCCGCGTCGATCGCATCGGTACTGGCTCAGGCCCACGACGACTTCGAGCTCATCGTCATCGACGACGGCTCGACCGACGACACAGCGCAGGTCGCGCGCCGCTGTGCCGACGAGCGTGGGACGGCGTATGGCTTTCGGCCCGACGGCTACGGAGTCTCCACCCCGGGCACCTACGATTTCGAGCACCATCCTCCGTTCTATGCCCTGGGCGACGCGTATCGCGTCACCGCATTCGACCTGCCGCAGAGCGTGGTCAGCAACGCGGTGCGCGGCATCCAGGTCACGGCATGGGGCGCACACTCCGCACTCGGTGCCAGCCGTTCCGATCCGCCGGGTCTGCTGGAGGAGATCCTGCAGCGGCACGGCAACCACCCGCTGTTGGGGCACGACCATGCCACGTTGTGGCGACGCCGCGACATGGCCCGCCTGCGCCGCGGCCTGCGGCTCGGCATCACGCGTCGCACGACGATCCTTCTCGAGCTGATGCAGCGGGCCCCGAGCGATCTCCTCATCGCGATCTTCGGCGAGTCGCACACCGGAGGACACTATTTCTGGCACTGCGAGGACGCGCAGCATCCGCTCTTCGACGGCCACGGCGGAGCGCCACTCGAGGAAGTCTTCGCGGAGCTGGATCGGGCCGTCGGCGCGTTGGTCGCCGCGGCGCCCCAGGACGCCGCCTTCGCCGTGTTCTCGGCGCACGGCAGCGCGGCCAATGGTACCGACGTGGCGAGCACGGTGTTCCTGCCGGAGCTTCTCTATCGCATTAGCTTCCCAGGACAGCGCTGTTTCCCGGACGAGCGACCGGCCGCGCCGGCGGCACCGATTCGCTGGCACCCGCGGGCCTGGGCCCCAGCCGTCTGGAGTCAAACGGTACCGGCCAATGTGCTCCAGCGTCTGGCGCGAACCTATCTGCCCTTGGCGTGGTCGTACCGGATCGAACAGCTGCTCGGCCTCCCGATCATGCCGCGCCACCCACTCCTGGGGGAGCAGCCGTATCAGCCGCCCATGTGGTACCAGCGGGCGTGGCCCCGCATGCAGGCATTCGCACTCCCGAGCTTCTCCCACGGGTACATTCGCCTCAACGTCCGCGGCCGTGAATCGGAAGGCATTGTTGATCCGAGCGAATATCACAGCGTGTGTGACACGATTGCCGAACACGTGCGGGCGCTCACCGATGCGCGGACCGGGCAACCACTCGTCGAGCGCATCGCACGGACACGACAGGACCCGCTCGATCCCGACCCGACCCTCCCGAGCGCCGATCTCATCGTCGTCTGGCACGACCGCGCCGTCGACACGGCGGACAGCCCGCACCACGGTCGGATCGGCCCAGTGCCGTTCCATCGTTCGGGCGGCCACAGCGCCAACGGATTCCTCGTGGTCCGTGCGCCGGGCATTGAACCTGGAACGCAACTGCCAGCCGGGGTGACGGTGGACATCGCCCCGACCTTGCTGAGCTTGCTCGGCGCGTCGTCGCGGGTGCCTCTGGATGGGCAATCGCTCGTGAGTCCGACGTGGGGCAATCGGCGCAGCGCCTGAGGCTGCAGGCCTGGCCGCCGATTCTGGCGTCCGACGCCCTCAGGTCGCCCGAGTGCCTCGCGGCAGCGTCAGCTGGGGGAGCGCGCCGCCGTCGGGGCGATTGGTGAGTCGGACGGCGCCGTCGTGCAGCTGCGCCACTTCGCGCACGAAATTCAGTCCCAGCCCGGTGCTCTTCTTGCGGCGTCGAGTACCGCGCTCACCTCACTCCGCCGGCAGCCGGAATTGCGACAGGAACGCCCAGGCCGTCCGGGTGACGTCGAGGTCGGGATTGAAGTAGAGCGCGTGACCCGGCAAGGGCGACACCTGGCTGGCCTCGATGCTGCACAGCTCGACCTGCACACCGGCGCTGCAGTTCCGGTACGTCTCGCAGTAGCTGGTGCCGAAGTCGGCGCGATCGTCCGGTGGGCCGCTGCCGCAGCCACCAACGTCCCGCCAGCGCGCGAAGCTGTCGGTCGACAGCCCGGGATACGGGGCACCAGGGTCGTGGAGCCCGGCGAACTCAATGACGGGAATCGGCCGCGACGGCTGGCATTGCGACAGCGGGAAGAGGCCGATGAACCCCTCCACCGGGGCGACGGCGGCGAACAGGTCCGCCGCCTCGCAGCCAAGCCGGGAGCTCATATAGCCACCGTTGGAGAACCCCGTGGCGTAGACGCGCGTGCGGTCGATGTTGGCCTCGGCGGCCACCGCCTGCACCAGCGCTCGGGCGAAGCCGACGTCGTCGATTCGTTTCGACGCGGCCCAACCACAGCACCGCGGGCCCCCGTTGAACGACGGGCCGTGCGGTGTGTCGACCTCCGGGGCATCGGGCTGGCCGAATAACCCGAGCGGGTAGGCGACGATGAAGCCCGCACTGTTGGCGAGGGAACGCCACCCCGAGAAGCCGGCCAGGTCAGTCGGGTTGTCGGAGAAGCCGTGGAAGTCGAGGACCAGCGGTACGGCCGTGCGGCCGTCGTAGCCCGGCGGGATATGAAGATCGTAGATGCGTGAGTACCCACCGAGCTCCAGCGTGCGGCGATGATCCCCCGGCGTGAGCGGTTCGACGCAGCCGTGCAACGCGTTGTTCACACCGTGCACCAACTCGTCCACCGTCACGGTCCCGTCGTCGGTGTCATCGAACATCTCGCACCGGGCAAGCGGCGTGGTCCCGAGCGCGATGTTCATGCCCCGCAGCAACTCGTCGACGGTGACCTGCGAGCTCCAATCGCAGTCGCCCGCGCAGCGCACGGTCGGCGCCATGCCGCCCTCGTCGGTGCTGAACACCAGCAAGGCGCCGTACGTGAGGCTCGTCAGATACAAGTGCTTGCCGTCGGGGCTGAGTGCCGGGCCCATCGCCCACCCTATGCCGATCCACTCCGGCACGACGTCGCGCCGCGCCTCGACGAAGCCGAGCTGGCCGGTGGTCGTCTCGCGCGAGAAGAGCGTGATCGCCTTGTCTGCCCAACCCGTGGCCCAGAGGTGCGTGCCGGGGTTGGGGCTGACAACCAGACCTCGTGCTCCCTTCAGGCCCTGCACGCCATCGACGCCCGATTGCACGGCCTGTGCGAAGCGCAGCAATCCGGTGCTCGCGTCGCGCGCAAAGACGGCCACCGAGTGCCCGTAGTAGCCGGTCACGTAGACGCTGGCGCCGTCGGCGCTCAGGGCGATGCTGTCGGCACCTTCCAGCCCCTGCACGCCGTCGACCCCGTCGCGCCAGGAGGCGAGCCGCGTGAGCCCGCCCGTCGCGGGGTTGCGTTGGAACGCCGTGACCGCGTTGGCCGTGTAGCCGGCGGCGTAGACGTGCGCGCCGTCGGGGCTCAGCGCAAGCGCGTAGGTCGGAGCCAGCCCGGTCGAGACCACTTCGACCGGCGTGAGCATGCCGCTCCCCGCGTCGCGCTTGAACACCGCTACGTCGTTCTCCTGCCCCAGGCCGCTGGCATACACGTGCGCACCGTCCGGGCTGACAGCCAGCCCGAGCAAGCGGGGGTCGGGACCCGGCAGCCCGTTGCGCTGCGCCTGCACGAAGGTCAGCTGGCCGGTGCCGGCGTCACGCGCGAACGCGGTGATGGCGCTGCTGCCATAGCTGGCGACGTACACGTGGGCGCCGTCGCGGCTCACCGCCAGCGCGCTTGGCGTGCCCAGGCTATCGACGCCGTTCACCCCGTTGCGGTGCACCTCGACGAAGGTCAGTCGCCCGCTCTGTGTATCGCGCGCGAACACAGCCAGGCTGTCCCCGGACCAGCCGGTCACGTAGACGTTCGCACCGTCCGGGCTCACTGTCGGCGAATACGCCTCGAACAGACCCTCCACCCCATCCTTGCCGGCCTCCAGCACCTGGACCAGCCGCAGGCGGCCGGCGTCGTCGGCAGTGGCGGGCGCGGAAAGAACGCCGAGCAGCCCGACCGAGCACCCCACCGCGAGACAGCGGAGAAAGATGCCCATCCGGTTTCGGAAGCACCGCTGTCGCCTTGCCATGGCGCCCTCCTTTCTCGGGACCGCACCGGTACGGGGCGGCGGCGTTGTCGCTCGAAATATATTGCTCCACCGCAGACCGTCCGTCGTCGGTTCGCCCACGCGTGCACCAGCGCCGGTACCAACAGCCACCACGCGACAGTAGCCGCTGGACTCGGCGTCACCGTGCAGCCGCCACCACCGCCGCCAGTCACTGAGGTTACCGTCGGTGTGCTCGCGGGCGTCTGACTCGGCGTGAGCGGGCGCGTTGACGTCGGGGTGGCGCTCGGGGTAGCCGAGGGGATCCGCGTCATCGTGGTGGTGGATGTCGGCGTCGACGTCGCGCTCGGCGTCACAGACGGGGTTGCGGTGTGCGTCGGCGATGACGTCACCGTCGCCGTTGCAGTGGCGCTCGGTGTCAGTGACGATGTGGCGCTCTGAGTCGCCGTGCCCGTGGACGTCGTCGTGGTTGACGGCGTTGCCGTCGCCGAGGCCGTGGGTGGCGCGACACCCGCCTGGCAACGCCCGCTGGCGAGATCGCACGTCTCGACGCCATTACTCGCGTTCTCGTCATCACAGTCCGCATTGCTCCGGCAGCCGATCACAAACGCGCCGCGGCCATACGTGAAGGCGAACGGCCGCCGCACGGTCGGGTGAATCTCCAGGTCGTACACGGAAACGTTCGGCATCCCGCTGTCGGGTCCAAGGTGGGTCCACGTGCCGGCAGCGTCGGTGCTCTTCCACACTCCGATGTCCGACCCCACGTAGACGACCTGCGGGTCGACGGGGTCGACGGCAATGGTGTTCTGCGGCAGGTCGACCGGCGGGCTGACGTCGATCCAAGCCGGCGCGGCGCCCAGCGCACTGGTGGTTTTGAAGACATGTCCCGGCTGGCCGGGTGTGCCCTCGTCGAATCCGGAAAGCGTCGCGTAGAGGATGTTGGCGTCGGTGGGATCGAACGCCAGGTCGGTCACGAATCGATGGGGGATGGCATTGCTCGCATCGAGATCATCCCAGGTGCTGCCTCCGTCCACGGTCCGCCGCAATTGTCCATCCCCGGTCGCAAACGCGTAGGTGTTGCACGCGCCATCGGAGGCCGCGAACCCCATAGCCGTCACGCAGCCGGCAAACTCGATATCGCCGTCTATCCTGACGCCATCGGCGACGCTCTGGCATTCCCCCATCTCAGGGCCGTTGGCAGACCAACTTGCCCCTGAGAAGAAGTCCGTAGTCCGCCACAGTTGGTTGGTGCCGGCGATCAGCACATCCTCGTTGGCTGGGCACTGCTCGAAGCGACTGCCGAAGAATGCATTGGTCAGGTCGATGCCTTTTCCCGCTGGAATGAGCGTCAGGCGTCCCGTAGCCGTGATGACCGCCCGCCAGATCTTCAGCAATCTGGTGGCGAGCGCCCAATGAGCGTCCGGTTGGCTCGATGAAATCGCGACGTCGAAGCCATCGCAGAAGCCAACAAAGGGCACGGCCTGCCAGCCGTCCGCGCCCGTCCACTTTTCGAAGCAGTTGTCCTGACTGCCGCCCAAGGCAACGTTGGGGTTCGTGGGGTGGAGAGCGCCCTTGTAGAACTGAGTGATCGCGAGATTCGTGTTGTGGTCGGTCCACGTGGCACCGTCATCGCTGCTACTCCACACGCCACCATCGTTGCCGACAATCAGCCGGCTTCCTGCCCACGCCAGGGTTTGTTGGTCGACATGGATGCCGCGTTGTGTATCACCGGTCCTGCTGATTTCCGTCCAGGTGGTGCCGTCGAATCTCCAGAGCGGCACGCCGCCTGCGTACAGGATGTCCGGGTGCGACTGGTCGACGAGAAGCGCGTGATCATAGTCGCATTGTGCCGACACCACCCGTCCTCCGTTCTGAGGAGCCACATTCCAGCCACAGTACCCATGCAGCCCCGTACCATCGTCGGTTTGACTGACATCGATTTGCGTCCAGGAGGGCGCCGCATCCCATGCGTTGGTGGTCTTCCACAGGCCGAGCAACTCGAGGTCATGGCCGACATGGGTTTCATCGTACGCATCTTGGATGCTCACGTAGAGCACATTCGGGTTTGATGGAGCCAATGCCAGCACCACGCGGCCGACGCCACCCGGCTGAGTATCCCAGGGGCCGCCGATCAGGGTCCAACTCTCCCCAGCGTCCATTGACCGGTACAGGCCGTTTTGCACGGAGGTGGG
>Ga0335082_10006461_pt1 | contig 12784 bp, 11 predicted proteins | sample Lox_Sample_41_FD_206718 | JGI IMG/M metagenome (GOLD analysis project Ga0335082, IMG submission 206718) | Soil microbial communities from Loxahatchee National Wildlife Refuge, Florida, United States - Lox_Sample_4.1 | ecosystem: Environmental > Terrestrial > Soil > Wetlands | place: USA... | reverse complement strand
CCTAGGAATTTGTGTCGGATTTGCGGCCGCCGTTTTCAGCCGTCCGATTGCCCTTACAGCTTTTTCAGGTCGGCTAGGGTCAAGTCGAGGGCCTTCTTCGTGAGGTCGACGAACTCGTCGACGTTCGCCTTCGTCCAGATCAGCGGCGGCGAGATCAGCATGGTGTCGCGCGTGGCCCGCATGACCAGGCCGATGTTGAAACAATGATCGCGGCAGATCGTGCCGACCCGGCCGAGGGGCTCATAGGTCTGCCGCTTGGCCTTGTCCTTCACCAGCTCGATGGCGCCGATGAAGCCGACATTGCGCACGTCGCCCACCAGCGGATGGTTCTTCAACTCCTGCAGGCGCTGCGTCAGGTAGGGGCCGGTCTCGCGATGCACGCGGTCGACGATGCCTTCCTCGCGCAGGATGCGGATGTTCTCGATTGCCAGCGCGCAGGACACGGGATGGCCGGAATAGGTGAAGCCGTGATTGAAATCGCCGCTCTCGAACAGCACCTTGGCGACGCGGTCGCACACCATCGCGGCCGAAAGCGGCAGGTAGCCCGAGGTGAGGCCCTTCGCCAGCGTCATGAAATCCGGCTTGATCTGGAAATGATCGCTGGCGAACCACCGCCCGGTGCGGCCGAAGCCGCAGATGACCTCGTCGGCCACCAGCAACACGTCGTGCTTGCGGCAGATGCGCTGGATCTCCGGCCAGTAGGTGTCCGGCGGGATGATGACGCCACCGGCACCCTGGATCGGCTCGGCGAAGAACGCCGCCACATTCTCGGCGCCCAGCGCGATGATCTTGTCCTCGAGCGCGCGCGCAGCCTTCAGTCCGAACTCGGCCGGGGACAGGTCGCCGCCGAGGCCGTACCAGTAGGGCTGCATGATATGCACGAACCCGGGCAGGGGCAGGTCGGCGAGCTGGTGCATGTAGGTCATGCCGCCGATGCTGGCGGCGACCATGGTGCTGCCGTGATAGCCGTTCTCGCGCGCGATGATCGTCTTCTTGCTCTTCTTGCCCTGCAGGTTCCAGAACTGCCGGACCATGCGGGCGATCGTGTCGTTGGCGTCGGAGCCCGACAGCCCGTAGAAGACGTAGTTCAGGTTCTCGGGCGTCATCTCTGCCAAGACCTGCGTCAGCTCGACCGCCGGCGGCGTCGAAGTCTTGAAGAACGTGTTGTAGTAGGGCAGCTCCAGCATCTGCCGGTGCGCGACGTCGGCCAGCTCCTTACGGCCGTAGCCCACATTCACGCACCATAGGCCGGCGAAGGCGTCGAGCAGCCGGCGGCCGTCCGAATCCCACAGATAGGTACCGTCGGCCTTGACGATGATGCGAGCGCCGGCCTCCGCTAGCCCCCTATGCTCGGTAAAGGGATGCAGATGGTGCTCGCGATCGAGCGCCTGCCAATGGGCGGTGCTGTTGCGGACGGCGGTGGTTGTGCGAGGCATGACGAAAGACTCCTGAGTGAAGACGCGCAAAGGAAGCGTCCGGCGCGCGCCGGACGACTGGGATTCACTCAGCGGCAGCTATGGGCGGAATCCGATCCGGGCGCAGAGGATCAGCAGGTCGAGCTTCCGGGGCAGCCGTGTGCAGCCGCTCCCGACCCGAACGGGCCGGCCGACGCTGCGACAAGAAACCGAGGATGATGCCCTGACCTCTGACATTAGCGCAGCTTAGCACAATCCGCCGCCACTTTGGATAGGGGCGTGCTAACGAATCGTTAACCGAGTGTTCCTCGCACGGGTTTTCGAGATTTCCTGATTAGTAACGGCTGGCCCCGACAATGGTGAAACGCGTTAGGGGACCGCCGACATGAAGACATCGCCTCGGCTATTCGCGCTTGCCTTTGCCGTGGCGGTGGCGCTGGCCGCGCCCGTTGCGGCCGGCGTGCCGATCATCGGCCCCGATGGGCAAGTGCCGAGCCTGGCGCCGCTCCTGAAGAGCGTGACGCCATCGGTGGTTAACATCGCCGTCATGGGCAAGAAGAGCGACGAGCCCGAGATCGCCGGCTCCGGCGTCATCGTCGATGCGAAGGCCGGCTACGTGCTGACCAACCACCATGTCATCGCGCATGCCGATCGGATCGTCGTCACGCTGAAGGACAACCGCAAGCTCGACGCCACATTGGTCGGGAGCGATCCCGATACCGACGTCGCAGTCCTGAAGATCCCCGCGCAGGGGCTGACCGCACTGCCGATCGGCGATGCCGACAGACTCGAGGTCGGCGACTTCGTGTTGGCGATCGGCAATCCGTTCGGGCTCGGCCAGGCCGTGACGTCCGGCATCGTCAGCGCACTCGGGCGCACCGGCCTCGGGCTTGAGAGCTACGAGAACTTCATTCAGACGGATGCCTCGATCAATCCCGGCAATTCCGGCGGCGCCCTGATCAACCTGCGGGGCGAGCTGGTCGGCATCAACACCGCCATCTTCACGCCTGGCGGCGGCAACGTCGGGGTCGGTTTCGCCGTGCCGATCAACATGGCCGAAACCGTGATGAAGCAGCTCGTCGCCGATGGCGAGGTTCATCGCGGCCGCCTGGGCGTGCAGGTCAAGGACCTGACGCCGGAGCTCGCCGACAGCATGGGCATCGCTGCGCGCCAGGGCGCCATCATCGATTTCGTCGACGTGCTGTCGCCGGCGCAGAAGGCCGGCCTGGTGGCCGGCGACGTCATCCTGTCGGTCGACGGCCAGGCAGTACAGGGCGCCGCTGATCTGCGCAATCGCGTCGGCCTGACGCCCGTGGGCCACAAGCTTCAGCTGACCCTGGTGCGAGACAAGGCGCAGAAGACGCTCGACGTCACCATCGAGTGAGCCGGCGCGCTTAGACGTTGAGCAGCAGGTGCTCGCGCTCCCAGGAGCTGATGACGCGCTGATAGGCTTCGAGTTCGGAGCGTTTCACCGCCGCGAACGCGCGGATGAATCGTTCACCCAGGATCGGCCGGATCGGCTTGCATTGCTCGAAGCGGTGGAGGGCATCGTATAGCGTGCGCGGTAGCGTGTGCTTCAGCCGATAGGCGCTGCCCTCGACCTGCTCGGTCGGCTTCAAGCGGTCGACCATGCCGATGAAGCCGCAGGCGAGCGAGGCCGCCATCGCCAGATAGGGATTGGCATCGGCGCCGGCCAGCCGGTTCTCGATCCGCCGGGCCGCCGCCGAGGAGATCGGCACGCGCAGTCCCACCGTGCGGTTGTCGACGCCCCAATGCACGTTGATCGGCGCGTCGAGATAGGGTTGCAGCCGGCGGTAGGAGTTCACGTTCGGCGCCAGCAGCGGCATAACGAGCGGCAGGTAGCGCTGCAGCCCGGCCACATGGTTGCGGAAGAGAGCGGTATCGCGGCCGTTGTTGTCGGCGAACAGGTTGCGGCCGGAGGCCTTGTCCAGCACGGATTGGTGCAGATGCATGGAGCTGCCGGGCTCGTTGGCCAGCGGCTTCGCCATGAACGTCGCATAGATCTTGTGCCGCATGGCGGCGTGCCGCACGGTCCGCTTGAACACGAAGGCTTGATCGGCCAGCGCCAGCGGATCGCCGTGATTGAAGTTGATCTCCATCTGCGCCGAGCCGCTTTCGTGCGTCAGCGTGTCGATGTCGATCTCCTGCTTCTCGCAGTAGTCGTAGACGTCCTCGAAGATCGGATCGAACTCGTTGACGGCGTCGATGCCGTAGGATTGGCGCCCGGTTTCCGCACGGCCGGAGCGGCCGATCGGCGGCAGGAGCGGTAGATCGGGATCGGTGTTCACCTGCACCAGGAAGAACTCCAGCTCCGGCGCCACGACGGGTTTCCAGCCGCGGTCGTCATAGAGCTGCAGCACCCGCTTCAGCACATAGCGTGAGGCGATCTCGACCGGGCTGCCGTCCTGGTTGAAGCAGTCGACGATCACCTGGGCCGTCGGCTCGTCATACCAGGGCACGATGCTGATGGTGTCTGGGTCGGGCTGCAGGTTGACGTCGTGGTCCTGCGGGCCCATCACCTCATCGTCTTCATCCTCGGCATACTCGCCGGTCACGGTCTGGATGAAGATGCTCTCGGGCAGGCGCAGCGAGTGCTCGCGCGTGCTCTTGATGAACTTGGTGGCCGGCAGAATCTTGCCGCGCGCGATGCCCGACATATCCGGCACCAGACATTCGACCTCGCCGACCTTGCGCTCGGTCAGCCATTCTTCGAGCTTCGACATGGGAGTGCTGGCAACGGATGGATGAACGCCGGATTGGCGGGGACTAGGGCTACCACGCCGCCGGAAAACTTGGCAAGCCGGGCCAACCCACCGAGACGAGATCTCGAGCGAAGTTCAATCTACAACCAATTGATATATATCGTTACACATCGCGCGTCAGTGGGCGTGTGAGGCAGGTTGGACCGCCTGCGCCGCGGCCGCAAATCTCGTCGCCAGCGAACTCATGGACACGGACGCCGGCCGTTTCCAGCCGCTCCCGCGTGATGGGATTGCCGGTTCTCAGCAGGCAGACGCGCGGGGCCACGGCCAGCACATTGCAGCCCATGGACTCGAATTCCTGGTCGGGCACCTCGATCAGGCCGATGCCGCGCCCGATCAGATATTCCCGGAACGGAACCGGCAGTAGCGGCGAGTAGACCACGGCGAGGTCCTCGGCCACCGGCGAGATCATGGACATCAAGTGGAAGACGTCGTCCCGCCCGCGCCAGTGGGGCAGGGGCACGACCACGACTTCGACAGCATCGCCCAGCAGGTCGCGGAGCTGGCGAATACCTGCATCGTTAGTCCGATAGCCGCGGCCGACCGCGAGCGTCTTCGGGTCCAGCCAAGTCACGTCGCCCCCCTCGATGCGGCCGTCTCCAGAGATCGCGCCGGCGACGGCTATGCCGAGTTTGTGCAACAGCTCGGCCATGGCAGCCGGCTCCGTGCGCCGGTCGGCCTTGCCCATGCTGCAGAGGACGACGCCCTTGTCGGTGGGGATCGCGGCGTCGCGTGGATAGAGCGAATCCATGGTGACGGTCTCGTGCGGCGGCAGGAACGTCACCTCCGCCCCCAGGTCCTTCAACAGACCGACGAAGCGGTCATACTCGGCGATGGCGCGCCGGAGATCCGGCCGCCCGTAATAGTTGAGCCGGCGCCATTGGCTGTCGATGCGGCTGTCGTCGATGAACGCGTCGCGGACGTGCTTGAGCAGCAATCGACGAATCTGCCCGACATCGGACTGAGCGGTGATCGGCATGGCCGTGATCGTTCCCTTGTTCGGCCAGGGACATGCCGCAACGGCGCTGGCGGCGCAACCCTTGACCTCCGGGACATTGCGGGCAGGATGCTTAGGCTCGTCCCTCCACCGGTCCCCATGCAGCGTCCGCAACACGCCCCGTCCTACTACGCGGCCACCGCCATTGGCGCGCCGGATTGCCCCTGGCTCCTCGGCGCGATCGAGGCCGATGTGTGCGTGATCGGCGCCGGCTACACGGGCATCTCGACAGCCCTCAACCTGGCGGAGCGCGGCTATTCGGTGGTCGTGCTGGAAGCGGCCCGCATCGGCTGGGGTGCCTCCGGCCGCAACGGCGGGCAGATCTGCTCCGGTTACTCGCCGAGCATGAAGAAGATCGCAGGCTGGGTGGGCGTCGAGGACGCCAAGCGCCTTTGGGACATGGCCGAGGAAGCCAAGACAATCATCCGCGACCGGGTCGCGCGCCATCGGATCCCGTGCGACCTCAAGCCCGGCTACCTGCTGGGCGCCGCCAAGCCGCGGCATATCGACGAACTTAGGGCCGAGTTGGATCTCCTGCGCGAGCGTCATGGCTACACGCAGGCACGCCTCGTCGACCGCGACGAGCTGCGCTCCATGGTGGCCACCGAGATCTACCACGGCGGCCTGTATGATGCCGGCGGCGGCCACCTGCACCCGCTCAACTACAATCTCGGACTGGCGCGCGCAGCGCTTGAAGCCGGGGCGAAAGTGTTCGAAGGCGCGCGCGTTCAGCGCATCGATTTCGGCGTCAAGCCGACGGCGCATACCGCGACCGGCTCGGTCAGCGCCCGATATCTAGTCTTGTGCGGCAACGCCTATATGGGCGAACTCGTCCCCGCGATCCGCCGCAGGATCATGCCGGTCGGCACCTACGTCGCGACGACCGAACCCCTGGGCGGCAACCGGGCGCGCGCGCTGATCCCGAGCGACGCCGCGATCAGCGACACCAAGTTCGTGCTCGACTACTATCGCCTCACCGCCGACCACCGCCTGCTGTTCGGGGGGCGCGTGAGCTACACCACGCTGCCGCCCGCCAATCTCGCGCAGGCGATGCGGCGCACGATGCTGTCGGTCTACCCGCAGCTGACCGACGTCACCTTCGAGCATGTATGGGGCGGCAATGTCGCCATCACGGTCGAGCGCACGCCGCATATCGGCCGGCTCGGCGACAACGTCTACTTCGCCCATGGCTTCTCCGGAATGGGCGTGGCGCTGACCGGCGTCGCCGGCAAGGTGATCGCCGAGGCGATTGCGGGTACGGCCGAGCGCTTCGACGTGTTCGCGCGCCTGCCGCACACGACCTTCCATGGCGGCAAGCTGCTGCGGACGCCGATGCTGGCGCTGGCCATGCTCTGGTACCGGCTGCGGGACTGGATGTGAGGCCCGCAAGCCTTTCTTAACCAAGCCAAAGTAGCGTTCGAATATCGCAGCCGCCCATGCCGGGGCGGTCGGCCCTTCTTGTCCAGGTCCGCAGTCTTGGGAGCGGGTGAATTGCAGCGAGCGATGCCGTCGAGCCGCGCCCTCCTGCTCGTTGCGGTCAGTCTGGCCGCATCGATCCTGGCGGCGGCGGCGTTCTGCTGGCTGTTCCTGCTCAATGCCGATATCCAGCTGTTCTTCACGCAGTCGGATACGCTGTTCCTGCCGGCCCTGTTCAGCGATCTGCACCGGGATCTTGGCAGCTTCCAGCACTGGCATTTCCCGGCGGCGCCCTCGTACTTTCCGGATCTGCCGATCTATGCGGCCGCGGATCTCGTCGCCACGGATTTCCGCGCGGCTCTCCTCCTCTTCGGCATTCTCCAGTTGCTGCTGCTGTTCGTCGGCAGCTGGCTGTTGATGCGCGAGCTGGCGCCCTGCCGGTTCCCAAGCTTCGCGGTCTGCTTCTGGGCGGTGTTCGCCGGGGCGACGCTGCTGAGCTACGTGCTGGGCGGGCCGTTCGCGGTGCGGCGCTTCATGTATGTGATGTTGCCAGTCCACCACTTCGGCGCCTTCCTGATCGGCATCTACGGCTTGGCCGTGGTGCTTGCCTATCTGCGCCAGCAACGAGCCTGGCTGCTCTGCCTGTTAGCTGCGCTGACGGCGGCGACCGCGCTTTCCGATCTGATCTTCATCCTCTACTTCGTCGCCCCGACGCTGGGCCTGCTGATCATCCTGATGACCGAGCGGCCGCGGCGCCGCGCGGCCTTTCGCTTGGCCAGCGTGCTGACGGCCGCGGCGCTCGTCGGCCATCTGGCGCAGAAATACCTCTCCAATGCCGGCGACCTCCATGCCTACGCCGCCGTGGTCGGCCGCAGCCCCTGGGTGTCGCTGCGCGCCCTGGTGTGGCTGCTGATGGGCGAGAATGTCGGCGAAGTGGCATTCGCCGCCGCCTTCGTCATCCTGCCGTGGCACCGGATGGTTAGGCGGGCAGTCGCCCTCGTGATGGCCTGGCTGCATCGCCGGCCGATCGCCCTTTCTCCTTTCGAGATGTTCGTTCTCTATGCCGTCGGCGCGGCCGCCATCATCATGGTGGCGGTCGTCTATATGGGGCTGCTGGATACGATCCGGTCGCGCACGCGCTATCTGATGCCGGTCAACTTCCTGCCGGTCCTGTGGGTCGTGTTCCTCCTCGCGCCCCGGCTGCAGGGCTATTGGGAGCGACTGCCATCCGCGCGTCAGGTTGTCGGCGTCGCCGCCGGTGCCGCGGCGACGGCGGCCGGCGTCGGCAGCGCCCTGATCTGGAGCGGTCCGGTGTCTGTGGCGGCGGTGATGCGGGCTCCGGCCGCGGTGCAGTGCTTCGGGCACAACGCGCAGGCCGGCTTCGCCGACTACTGGATGACCAAGCCGTTGGTGATGTTCTCTGACCGTCGGCTTAGCGTCGGACAGCTCCGGCCGGACGCGAAGCTGCTCTACTGGGTGAGCAGCGACGCTTGGCTCGACCGCGCCGCCGCGGAAGCGCCCGACCGGCCGCGGCCGTCCTTCATCTACATGCTCGGGCTCGACGCCCGCCAGATAGCACATCAGTTCGGGCGGCCGAGCCGGGTGGTGCCGTGCGACGGCAGCGAAATCTGGTACTATGACGACGCCGAGCAGCTGGCCCGGCGCGCGCCCTGGGATTCGCCGCAGACGGACTTCCGGTCGTTCTGACCGGGCGACGGCCTCGGGCGCGATGCGTGCGAGGAGAGTACCGTCATGGCGCGGGCAAACCCCATCGTCATCCTCGGCATCGATCACGTCGTCCTGCGCGTGCGGGACGTGGCGCGCATGCAGGCCTTCTACTGCGACGTGCTCGGCTGCACGGTCGAGAAGGTGCAGGCCGAGATCGGGCTCACGCAGCTGCGGGCGGGGCGCTCGCTGATCGACCTGGTCGACGTCGCCGGCAAGCTCGGCCGGATGGGCGGCGCGCCGCCGGGAAGGGACGGCCGCAACATGGACCATGTCTGCCTGCGGGTCGAGCGGCTCGACGGGCCGACCATGCAGGCCTACCTCCAGTCGAAGGCCGTCGCGCCGGGCGAGATCGTGAGCCGCTACGGCGCCGAGGGCGAGGGGCCCTCCCTGTATCTCAGCGATCCCGAGGGCAACACGGTGGAGCTCAAGGGGCCGCCGGATGCTTAGGACTAGAGTCCCAGAGCCTCCTCCGCCGGCGTGTACTTGAGCTTCAGAGCGTCCGACACCGCCTTGTAGGTCAGCTTGCCGGCGTGGATGTTGAGGCCGTGGCGCAGGTGGATGTCGTCGGAGCAGGCGCGGCGGTAGCCCTTGTTGGCGAGTGCGACCGCGAAGGGGAGCGTCGCGTTGTTGAGGGCGAAGGTGGAGGTGCGCGCCACCGCGCCCGGCATGTTGGCGACGCAGTAATGGACGATGCCGTCGACCACGTAGGTGGGATCGGCGTGGGTCGTCGCCTTGCTGGTCTCGAAGCAGCCGCCCTGGTCGATGGAGATGTCGACGAGGACCGAGCCCTTGCGCATCTTCGAGAGCATGGCGCGGGTGACGAGCTTCGGCGCGGCGGCGCCGGGCACCAGCACCGCGCCGATCACGAGGTCGGCGTCGGTGACGTAGTGCTCGATGGCGTCGACGGTGGCGAACTGGGTGTAGAGCTTGGAGCCGAACATCTCGTCGAGCTGCTTCAGGCGGTCGAGCGACTTGTCGATGACCATGACGTTGGCCTCGACGCCCATGGCCATGCGGGCGGCATGGGTGCCGGAGACGCCGCCGCCGAGGATGACGACCTTGGCCGGGGGCACGCCGGGCACGCCGCCCAGGAGGATGCCGGAGCCGCCGGCCTCCTTCTCCAGGCAGTGGGCGCCGACCTGCACGGACATGCGGCCGGCCACCTCGCTCATGGGGGCGAGCAGGGGCAGGCCGCCGCGGGCGTTGGTCACGGTCTCGTAGGCGATGGCGGTGCAGCCGGACTCGAGCAGGCCCTTGGTCTGCTCGGGATCGGGGGCGAGGTGGAGGTAGGTGAAGAGCAGCTGGCCGGAGCGCAGCATCTTGCACTCGACCGGCTGCGGCTCCTTCACCTTCACGATCATTTCGGCCTTGGCGAAGACGTCCTGCGCGGTGGCGGCGATCTCGCAGCCGACCGCCTTGTAGGCGGCGTCGTCGAAGCCGATGCCGCTGCCGGCGCCGGTCTGCACCAGCACCTGATGGCCGTTGTGGATGAGCTCGCGCGCGCTCGAGGGCACGAGGCCGACGCGATATTCGTGGGTTTTGATTTCCTTGGGGACGCCGATCAGCATGTTCGCATTCCTCGCGTAGGGGCGGCCCGCGTGACCGCCCGCAGCCGGGCCGACCACATGGGGTCGCCCCTACATCAGTTCGTTCCTGGCGTCGCGCGCCTCAGAATTACTCCACTGTCTTTAGCACCTTTCCGAGCTTACCGAACATTTCGTCGATGTGGGTCTTTTCCACGATCAGCGGGGGCGAGAGGGCGATGATGTCGCCGGTGACGCGGATGAGGAGGCCGTCCTCGTAGGCCTTCACGAAGGCCTCGAAGGCGCGCTTGCCGACCTTGCCGGGAATCGATTCCAGCTCGATGCCGCAGAGCAGGCCGAGGTTGCGCAGGTCGATGACGCTCTTCGTGCCCTTGAGCGAGTGGACGGCGTCTTCCCAATAGCCGGCGAGGGCGTTGGCGCGCTCGAACAGGCTTTCCTCCTGGTAGATCTCCAGGCTGGCGACGCCGGCGGCGCAGGCGATCGGGTGGGCCGAGTAGGTGTAGCCGTGGAACAGCTCGATCGAGCCTTCCGGCGCCTTCTCCATGAAGGTGTCGTAGATGCCCTTGCGGATGAAGACCGCGCCCATGGGGATGGTGCCGTTGGTGAGGCCCTTGGCGCAGGTGATCATATCGGGCAACACGCCGAAGTATTCCGTGGCGAAGCTGGCGCCGAGGCGGCCGAAGCCGGTGATGACCTCATCGAAAATCAGAAGGATGCCGTGCTTCGTGCAGATTTCGCGCAGCTTTTGCAGGTAGCCCTTGGGCGGGATCAGCACGCCGGTGGAGCCGGCCACCGGCTCGACGATGACGGCGGCGATGGTGGAGGCGTCGTGCAGGGTGACGATGCGCTCGAGTTCGTCGGCGAGATGCGCGCCCCAGGCCGGCTGGCCCTTGCTGAAGGCGTTCTCCTTGAGGTTGTGGGTGTGAGGCAGGTGATCCACGCCGTTCAGGAGCGAGCCGAAGAACTTGCGGTTGTTGACGATGCCGCCGACGGAGATGCCGCCGAAGCCGACGCCGTGATAGCCGCGCTCGCGTCCGATCAGCCGGGTCCGCGAGCCCTGGCCGCGGATGTTGTGATAGGCGATGGCGATCTTGAGGGCTGTGTCGACCGACTCCGAGCCGGAGTTGGTGAAGAAGACGTGGTCGAAATCGCCGGCCAGCATGGTCGTGAGCTTGGACGCCAGCTTGAAGGCGAGGGGATGGCCCATCTGGAAGGTGGGCGCGAAATCCATCCTGCCGACCTGGTCGCGCACGGCCTCCACGATCTTCTTGCGGCCGTGGCCGGCGTTCACGCACCACAGGCCCGCCGTGCCGTCGAGGATCTTGCGGTTGTCGTGGGAGGTGTAGTGCATGTCCTGCGCGCCCACGAGCAGGCGCGGCTTGCCCTTGAACTGCCGGTTGTTGGTGAAGGGCATCCAGAAGGCTTCGAGATTGTTGGGCGAGGCGTCGAAATTCGCGACGTCGACGGTCGAGGTCATGGCGGGGTCCGGTTGCTGGGGAAGGTGGCGGGAGATTACCAGCGAACGGCGGCGGCCACAAATTGGCGGGCAGGCTGGCCCACCATTCCCGCTGGAACTGGTCCGGCCGGCGAAAATGAACGAAGGACCCCATGCCCAGCGGAGAACGGGGTGCGGAGGGTCGTGCCGGCGAGCAGGCGGGCGGCGTAGGGGCTCAAGCGGGAGACTGAAATCGAAGGGAGGACCCCATGCCCAGCGGTGGAAGATAGCTCAGCCGCAGATGGACGCAGATGAACGCGCATGGATGTAGGGGCGGCCCCGCGTGGCCGCCCTTTCGTGCCGACGATAGGGCGCCCACATGGGGGCGCCCCTACAATCGCGGAATTCGAGCGAAGGACCCCATGCCCAGCGGTGCGGCGCGCCCTCACCGCCGCGACGAGCGCATCCATGGTGCGACAGAGAGAGGCGCCGGCGCGGCGCAGGGCGACCATCTCGGCCGAATAGAAGCCGTGCTTCAGGCGCGCGCGAGCGCAGCGGGCGCGCCCCTCGGCGGTACGCGGCCCGGTGCTCAGGCCGCCATGCATCCGGCAACGGCCGTTCTTCATCGCCGGTTGGCGGCAGCAGCCGCCGGCGCGGGTATGGGCGCCGCAGCGAGGGGCGGCCAGGAAATCGCCGGGCTCTGCGCCGTTGCGCAGGCGGCCGCGGCGATCGGCCGGCAGGCTGGCGGACGAGGTCCGGGGAGAAGAGGAGTGCCGAAGCGGACCTCGCGGCGGCGGGCGCAGTCCATGCCCCGCAATGCGGCAGATCGTGGTGGGAGCCATCATTGGCGGCCTCAAAAGTGCGTTTTTCGGCTTGCGAATGTTCTGTAGATGTTCTAGAACATTTCGTGACCCATTGTCAATGAGTCGCCCGTTTGGAGGATGCAAGATGAGTTTGTGCGTGCAGTGCGAGCGCGACGAGGATGGCCGCTGGCTGGCCAAGGTGCCGGGTGCCATCGCCTATGGTGAGACCATCGAAGAAGCGATGGCCAAGGCTGAGGCCCTGGCGCTTCAGATCCCTGCCGAGGCGGGACTCGTCAATGCAAGCGATGCGTGCGTGAAGAGCGACGATCCAGCGGGCGCGTCCGCCTCCGAATAGGGCTATGAGCCAGCGCGCGAATACTGCCCTCGCAGCCTCAGCGCACGGGAGACCTCATTGCCGGTGGCCAGTGGGAATGCCGCTTGGCGGGCGAAGCGAGAGAATTGGGCGTGGCAAAAGAACCGTGTCTGACGCGCCGAATAGCCCATCAAGAGTCCGCTTTGGAACAGCGAGCGGCCTGCAAATACGCCGCGTGCCACTTCCGAGAAGTGCCGATTTTGTTGCAGAAGTTGCCGAAAGAGGCGGGAGGTCTGCAGTTACCAAGCGACCGCGAGTCTCAGTCTTGCCGCCTGCTCCGTGGGAGCGGC
>Ga0335082_10006460_pt1 | contig 12786 bp, 9 predicted proteins | sample Lox_Sample_41_FD_206718 | JGI IMG/M metagenome (GOLD analysis project Ga0335082, IMG submission 206718) | Soil microbial communities from Loxahatchee National Wildlife Refuge, Florida, United States - Lox_Sample_4.1 | ecosystem: Environmental > Terrestrial > Soil > Wetlands | place: USA: Florida... | reverse complement strand
GATTGGCGCGCACCTCGTCGAGATCGGGATCGAGGGCGAGCGCCTTCTCGTAGGCCGCGGCGGCGCGCTCGGTCTGGCCGCGCGCCGCCCAGGCCTGGCCGATCAGCGCATGGATCGAGGGCGCGCTGAGGCCGTCGTTGATCCGTTCGTCGAGCGCGAGGGCGATCGCGTACTGCTGCAGCGCCTCGTCGTGCCAGCCGCGCTTCTCGAGGATTCTCCCGTAGGCCATGCGGGTGCCCGGCGCATCGGGCTTGTCGAGGATGGACTGGTCGTAGTTCCAGATCGCCTCGTCGAGCCGGCCCTGCCGGGCGAGCACCTCGGCGAGGCCCGCGCGCGCCGACCAGTGGGGCTTGATGCGCACCGCCTCGCTCATCGCCGCCAGGGCGCCCTCGAGATCTCCGCGCTGCAGGCGCGCCTGTCCGATGCCCTGGTATGCGACGAAGTTGTCGCGCGTCACCGCGAGCGCGTGCTCGAAGAGCGTCTGGGTGTCGCGCCAATGGCCGATCTGGATCCGCGTCGCGACGGCGAGCAGGATCAGCACCCCCGCGGCGCCGGCGGCCGCGAGCGCGCGCCCCGCGCGCGAGCGCCCGAGCCGCTCGGCGGCCTCCCAGGCCACCGCGATCGAGAGACCGATCAGCGGCAGGTACATGTAGCGGTCGGCGTGCGCCTGCATGCCGACCTGCACCAGGCCGAGCATCGGAACCAGCATCCCGAGATACCAGAGCCAGCCGACCGCGAGCCAGGGCCGCCGGCGCCACGCGGCGAGCGCGGCCGCCGAGAGCGCCGCGACCAGCGCCGCCGCGGCGAGCCACTGCCAGAGCGGGAGCGGCTTCATCGGATGCGGGTAGAAGACGGCGAGCTGCGCCGGCCAGAACGCCTGGCGGAGATAGACGGCGTAGGAGACCACGGCGTTCTCGAGGCGCACCGCGAGCGGCACGGCCTCGAGCGTCGACATCGCGCCCTTCTTCTGTTGCGCGTGGAACGTGACCAGCGCCGTGGCGGCGGCGATCGCGAGCAGCGGCAGCTTCTCGAGGCACGCGCGCCGGAGCTGCGCGGCGGAGCCCAGGAGCCGCCCGAGCGGCCAGTGGTCGAGCAGCAGCAGGACGAAGGGAAGCGTCACGCCCACCGACTTGGCGAGCAGTCCGAGCGCGTAGCAGACCCCCACCAGCGCATAGCGCGCGAGCCCGGGCCGGCGCGCGTAGGCGAACCAGGCGCCCAGGGTGAGCATGAAGAAGAGGCCGGAGAGGACGTCCTTGCGCTCGGCCACCCAGGCCACCGACTCGACGTGCAGCGGGTGCAGGGCGAAGACACAAGCCACGAAGGCGCTGGCCCAGAGCGATCCGGTGGCGCGCGCCAGCACCCAGAGCAGCAGCGCCGCGCTCGCGGCGTGCAGCGCGACGTTCGTGGCGTGGTAGCCGGCCGGGTCGAAGCCGTAGAGCGCGCGATCGACCTCGAGCGAGAGGTAGGTGAGCGGGATCCAGTTGGTCTCGTAGAACTCGACGAAGGGCCAGCGCAGCCCCTCGAGATCGAGCACGTGCTTCTTCAGGTGCGGATTCTCGGTGACGTAGAGGTTGTCGTCGTACTGCAGGAAGTCGTCGTGGCGGACCGGGGCGAACACGACGAGCGTGAGCGCGAACAGGGCCGCCGAGGCCAGCATGCGCTTGCGGTCGCTCGACACGGCGGCGAACGATAGCGTCGCAGCCTCCGCTGCGGGCGCGCCGGGGGACGGTTACCTTGCGCCGCGGATGGGGAGCCGTTGAGCACCGAGACGATCCTCGCCGGGTTGAACCCCGAGCAGCGTCGCGCGGCGGAGACCACCGAGGGACCGCTGCTGGTCCTGGCCGGCGCCGGCAGCGGCAAGACGCGCGTGCTGGTGCACCGCATCGCCTACCTGATCGGAGCCTGCGGGATCCCCGCCGAGTCGATCCTCGCCGTCACCTTCACCAACAAGGCGGCGGGCGAGATGCGCGAGCGCGTGGAGAAGCTGCTCGGGCCCGACGCCGGCGGGCTCTGGGTCACGACCTTCCACTCCGCCTGCGTGCGCATCCTGCGCCGCGAGATCGGTCACCTCGGGATCTCGCGCGGCTTCGCCATCTACGACGAGAGCGACTCGCTGTCGACGCTGAAGGAGGCGCTGCGCCGGCGCGGGCTCGATCCCAAGCTGCACGACCCCCGGCGCCTGCGCTGGCGCATCGACCAGTGGAAGAACGCGGGGGTGCTGCCGGCGGCGGCGGCGGAGCGGGCGCAGGATCTCGAGGCGCGCGAGGCGGCCGAGAGCTACGCCGTCTACCAGCGCCTGCTGCGCGACGCGAACGCGCTCGACTTCGGCGACCTGATCCTGCAGACGGTCGAGCTCTTCGAGCGCTTTCCCGAGGTGCTCGCCCACTACCGGCGGCGCTGGAGCTACGTGCTGGTGGACGAGTACCAGGACACCAACCGCGTGCAGTACCAGCTCGTGACCCAGCTCGCGCGCGAGCACGGAAACCTGTGCGTGGTGGGCGATCCGAACCAGAGCGTGTACGGCTGGCGCGGCGCCGACGTGCGCAACATCCTCGACTTCGAGCGCGACTTCCCGAACGCGTCGGTGGTCAAGCTCGAGCGCAACTACCGCTCGCGGCGCCCGATCCTCGACGGCGCATCGGCAGTGGTGGCGAACAACGCGAGCACGCGCGCCCTGCAGCTGCGCGCCGAGCGCGGCGAGGGCGAGCCGATCCGCTTCGCCGAGCTCGCGGACGAGCGCGAGGAGGCCGCCTTCGCGGTGCGCGAGATCCTGACCGCTCGCCAGCGCGACGGCCGCCCGCTGCGCGACTTCGCCGTCTTCTATCGCACCAACGCGCAGTCGCGCCCCTTCGAGGAGGAGCTGCTGCGCTACGACGTGCCCTACGTCGTGGTGGGCGGGGTCCGCTTCTACGAGCGCGCCGAGGTGAAGGACGCGCTCGCCTACGTGCGCCTGGCGTTGAACCCGGCCGACGCGGCGGCGCTGCGCCGGATCGCCAACGTGCCGCCGCGCGGGCTCGGCCGGACCACGCTCGAGCGCGCCGAGGGGCTCGCTGAGCGCGACGGCGTGTCGCTCTTCGAGGGGCTGCGGCGGCTGGCCGCCGCCGGAGAGGCGGGTCGCGCGGCGGAGCCGATCGCCGCCTTCGCGGCGCTGCTGGAGCAGCTCGGCGTCGAGCTGCGCGCCGCCTCGCCGGCCGAAGGGATCGCGCAGGTGCTGCGGCGCAGCGGCTACCTGGCGCACCTCGAGCGCGAGGGCACCCCGGAGGCCGAGACCCGGCTCGAGAACCTGCGCGAGCTGGTGGCGGGCGCCGAGGACTTCGCCGCCGAGAGCGTCTCGGGCGACGAGGAGCGCGCCCCGATCGAGCTGTTCCTCGACCAGGTGGCGTTGGTCTCCGACATCGACGGCTGGGACCGCCGCGCCGACGGCGTGTCGCTGATGACCGCGCACTCGGCCAAGGGGCTCGAGTTTCCGGTCGTGTTCCTGGTCGGGCTCGAGGAGGGCGTCTTCCCGCACACCGCCTCGTCGCGCGACGCCGGCGGGCTCGAGGAGGAGCGCCGGCTCTTCTACGTCGGCATGACGCGCGCGATGGAGCGCCTGTACCTGACCTGCGCGCGCGAGCGGCGCCGCTACGGCCCGCGCAGCTTCGCGGTCCCCTCGCGCTTCCTGCGCGAGATCCCGGAGTCGCTGATCGCCGGCCAGCTGCCCGACTCGGACGCGGGCACGCGCGCCCCGCGAGACGCCCCGTGGAGCCAGCGCCGGGGTGATCCCGCGGGCCGGCTCGACTACGCCTACGACCAGAGCGCCGAGGACGACGTCCCGGTGGGGCTGCGCGTACGCCATCCGGTGTTCGGCGCCGGCACCGTGCTCGAGGCCAGCGGCCGCGGCCTCGCTCGCAAGCTTCGCGTGCGCTTCGATCGCGTCGGCACCAAGACGCTGCTGGTGCGCTTCGCGAACCTGGAGCCGCTCTGAGATGACGAATCCCTTCGAGGCGGCGCGCCACGCGCGCCGGGTCGCCGGCGCCCTCGACGCCTTCGCGCAGGTGCCGCTGCTGCGCGCCGGGCTGCGCCTCGGGCTGTTCGAGGCGCTGCGCCAGCCCCAGGAGCCGCGCGCGCTCGCCGAGCGGCTCGGGCTGGCGCCCGACCTGGTCGCGGCCTGGGCGCGCATGCTCCACGCGCAGGGCTGGCTCGCCAAGCGGGGCGACGCCTACCGCATCGGCCCGCCGCTGGCCTGGCTGCTCGACGCGCCCGAGGCGGGCGCGCTCTCGTCGCTGCTCGAGCACGCGGTCGAGTCGATGGCCCCGCGCCTGCGCGCGCTCCCCGAGCTGATGAAGGGCGGCGAGCGGCCGCTGTTCGGCGACCGCGAGGAAGCGCTGCGCATGGCGGCGATCACCAAGCTGGTCGAGCCGCGGGCGCTGCGCGCCATCGAGCGCCTGCCCGGCGCGCGGCGGCCGCGCCGCGTGCTCGACATCGGCTGCGGGCACGCCAGCTATCTGGCCGACCTGCTTCGCCGACACCGCGATGCGATGGGTCTCGGCGTCGAGATCGATCCGCGCGTGGCCGAAGAGGCGCGGCGCCGCCTGGTCGAGGCGGACGTGGCGCGGCGCGCCGAGATCCGGGTCGGCGACTTCCGCAGTGCCGCGCTGCCGGAAGGCCGCTTCGACCTGATCCTGCTGAACCACAATCTCCACTACTTCGCGCCGGGCGAGCGGGTGGCGCTGCTGCGGCGCGCGCGCAGCCGGCTCGACGAGGAGGGCGTGCTCGCCGTCCAGACGCTGGTGTTGACGGAGGGCCTGCTGCCGAGCCTGCTCGGGCTGCAGGCCGGCGCCGCGCTCTTCGACCTGCTGCTGCGCCTGCACCGCAATCTCCACGGCCTTCCCGCGCTCGGCGACGTGCACCAGGTGCTGCGCGACGCGGGTTTCGCGAAGACCGGCGAGGTGCCGGTGGTACCCGGCGGCGCCGTCGTCTTCGTGTGGGGAGGCTGAGGCGGCTACGACTGGTCGTAGAACTTCATCGCGAGCGCGCCGTGCGCGGCGGCGCCTCCGGCGCGCAGCGCGGCCGCCAGCAGCACCGCCTCCGCCACCTCGCGCTTCGAGGCGCCCGCCTTCTTGGCGCCCCCGGTGTGCACCTCGATGCAGTACACGCACTGCGTCGTGTGGGCGACGGCGAGCGCGATCAGCTCGCGGTACTTGCGCGGAATCGCCCCGTCCTCGCGGCCGACGATGCGGTCCAGCTCGGCCCACGCCTTGAACTCGGCCGGGGCGAGCTGGCCCATCTCGCGCAGCCGCTTGAGATCGTCGGGGTCGTGGTAGTGGTTCGACATCGGAGTCCTCCTCTTCAGAGCGACGGCGGCGCCGCCGCCGGGGTGAGCGGGAGCAGCCGCTCGCGGATCAGCCGCGCGATCTGCGCGATCCCGTGCCGGCGCTCGCGCTGCAACCTGGGCGTCTCGTTGACGAAGGCGACCAGCCCGAGCTGGTGCTCCGGGACGAGCTCGATCCGCGCGGTGAAGCCCGGCACGCCGCCCACCTGGCGCAGCACGCGGTCGGCACCCGACGCGCGGATCAGCCAGCCGAGGCCCACGGAGCCGCCGCTTCGGTCGGTCCGGGCCACCGGGAGCCACGTCTCGCGCAGCGAGCCTACCTCGACGACCGGCGCGCCGCCCGCGGAGCCGTCGCGGAGCTGGAGCTTCAGGAACCGACACATGTCGGAGACGGTCGAGAGGATCGAGCCGGAGAGCGGGAAGGCGCTCTTGGGGTTGGCGCGCTTGCCGCGCCAGCCGTCGTTCTCGAGCTCGAGCCGCCTGTAGCCGACGGCCAGCCGGTCCGCGTCGGCCGATCCGGCGTCGTAGCGGGTGCTCGCCATGCCGAGCGGCTCGAACAGCCGCTGCCGCATCAGCTCGTGATACGGCGTGCGCGCGACCCTCCCGAGCGACTGGCCGAGCACCACGGAGCCGAGCTCCGAGAACGCGTAGCGGGTGCCGGGCTCGGCCAGCGCGGTGCGGCTCTGCAGGTAGCGGAACAGGTGGGACACGGTCTCCAGCCCGAGCGGCACGGGGTGAGGCAGGCCCGCCGTGTGCGAGGCCAGCTGCCGCCAGGTCGGCGACAGCTTCGCGCCGCTCGCATCGCGATACCAGACGTCGGGCACCGAGCGCTGCACGGCGTCGTCGAGGCGCAGGCTTCCCGCGTCGCGCAGCTGCATCAGCGCGGCGGCGTCGAAGACCTGGGTGACCGCGCCGAGGTGGTAGACGGTGTCCGGTGTCACCGGGCTGCGGCGCTCCAGGTCGGCGCAGCCGAAGCCGGCCGCGAGCCAGGTCGTCTGGCCGTGGACCACCGCGACGGCGACGCCGACCAGCCCGCCGGCCTGCCGCTCGCCCTCGATCGACGCGGCGAGGTCGCGCAGCGCCTCGGCCACCGCCGGGCCCTCCGTGCTCGCGATCAGCGGAGGCGGGTTCGCGCATGCCGGCGCGAACGCATCGGGCCGGATCGGGACGGCCTGCGCGCGAGGCCGCGGGTCGGCGCACGCCGCCGCCGCGAGCGCTGCGCCGAGCACGGCGCCGAGCAGTCGGGGCCTCATGCCACGGCGGCGTCCGGCGGGCCCTTCAGCTCGACGACGTTGCCGTCGGGATCCGCGACGTACAGGGAGGGGCCGACGCCTTCGGCGCCGTAGCGGGGCGCGACGTCGCCCGGCGCGAAGCCGTGCGAGGCGAGCTGCGCGCGGATCGCCGCCTCGTCGAAGCGCGCCAGCGCGAGCGCCACGTGGTCGACGTTGCGCGCCTCGCGGCCGGGCGCGGCGCCGCCCTGTCGGCCCAGCGGCCCGTCGACGGGCACCAGGTCGATCAGGCTCTGGCCGGCGCGCAGCTGGTGCAGGCCGAGCGCGTCGCTGCTGCGCTCGATCGTACAGCCGAGTGCGTCGCGCCAGAAGCGCAGGGACGCGGCCAGGTCGCGCACGCGCAGCACGACGTGATCGATGCGGCGGATCTCGATCGCGCTCATCCAGCCGGGTCCTCCTCGGGCTCGAACCCCCTCGAACGCAGCTGTCGCACCATGCGGCGCGTCCAGTCGGCGTCCGCCTCGTCGGGCGCGAGGCGCAGCGACTCCTCGAGATCATAGAGCGCACGTGCGGGCTGCTGCTGGCGCAGCCGGACGCGACCGAGCAGCTGGCGCACGTGCCCGTCGACGGGATGGACTGCCAGCGAGCGCAGGTAGGCAGCGGCCGCGCCGTCGAGGTCGCCCTTGCGATGCCGCTCGGCGCCGAGCCCGGTCCAGCCGGTGCGTCCGAGCGGGTAGCGGTCGGCGGCCTGCTGGTAGAGGGCCTCGGGGTTCGCCCAGAGCGCGGCGCGCTGCACGGTGAGCGCCGCGAAGCCGACGCAGAGCGTCGCGAGCGCCGCCGCCAGCCCGAGCGCCGCGCGCCGGCCCGCCCGCCGCGCCCAGCTGTCGCCGACGTCCGCCACCAGCGCGAGCGCGCCCGGCAGGGCCGCGTAGAGATAGCGGTCGGCGAAGACCTCGATCATCGGAATCAGCTGGACGACCGGGAGCAGCATGAGCGCGAACCACGCGACCCCGAGGGCCCGCTGGCGGTGCGCTCGCACCGCCGCCGCCGCCAGCAGCGCCACCGCGGCGAGGGCAGCGAGGGGAAGCCAGATGCGGACGTCGCCCCAGCCCTGGGTCGGCTCGGGGTGCACGCCGTGTACCAGGTCGAAGGGCGCCGCCGCGACGCGCACGTAGCGCCAGGCGATCCACGGCAGCATGCGAGCGGTGGCGGCCGGCGAGCCCCCGAACCAGGGCGCGACGCCGCCCTGCATCGACTGCGCGGCCAGGTTCAGGGCGAGGCCGACCGCCGCGAACAGGGCGAGCGGGATCACGTCGAGCACCGCGCGCTGCCGCCGGCGCCCATGCGTCCAGACCGCCGCGAGCAGGATCGCGGGGAGCGGCAGCGCGGCGGGCTTCGCCAGCAGCGCGAGCGCGCCGGCCGCGGTGCACGCGACGAGCTGGCCGCGTCGCCCCTCCTGCAGGTACGCGAGCCAGCGCTCCAGCGAGACGAGGCACAGGGCCACGGCGAGCAGGGTCTTGCTCTGGTTGATCCAGGCGACCGCCTCGGCGGCGGCGGGATGGACGAGGAAGAGCGCCCCGGCGGCGACGGCGGCGCGGCCGGAGAGCCCCGCCCGCCTCGCCGCGGAGACCAGCGCCAGCGACACAACCGTGTGGAGGAGCACGTTCGCGATGCGATAGGGCAGCGGATCGGTGCCGAACAGGCGCCACTCGAGCAGCAGCCACAGCTGGTGGAGCGGCGACCAGTTGCCCATGCAGAAGACCTCAAGGGTCCGCGGAAGCGCGTCGCCGAGCGGCAGCGCGAGCGTCTCGTTGTGCTCGAGGTAGAGATAATCGTCGGATACGAAGGGGCCGCGGTAGCTCGGCGCGTAGATCGCCAGCGCCAGCGCGCTGAAAGCGATCCCCAAGAGGATCACCCGGCGCCCGCCCGCCGCGCGAGGCTTGACGACCGGCGGGCCCGCGCTCACGATGGGCCCCTCGCATGCAGCCCCGCGGCGCGCGCCATGACGAAGCGGATCTGTACGGCTGCGGGGTCCGGCGCATCGACGCGGCCGGCGCGCGGCCGATCGCCGTCGCTCCCTGCATCGTCTGCGACACGCGCGAGGCGCGCCCGCGCTTCTCGATCGACGGCTCCGCAGCGCGGGTGGTGGTCTGCGAGAGCTGCGGGCTCGGGCGCCTCGACCCGCTGCCGAGCGCCGCGGAGATCGCCAGCTTCTATCCGCCCGCCTACTACGGCAGCCTGGGCAGCAAGTTCCGGGCGCCGATCGAGCTCCTGGTGCGGGCGGTCGGCAGCCGCCACGTGCGCTTCCTCGCGCAGGGGCTGGCGCGCGGCGCGCGCGTGCTCGACGTCGGCTGCGGGCGCGGGGTCGTGCTCGGCGCGCTCGCCGACCGCGGCTTCGAGGCGCACGGCGTCGAGATCAGCGAGGCCGCCACACGCGGGGCCGATGCGCGCGCGCAGATCCGCGTCGCCGCCGACGTCGCCGCCGCGGGCTACCCCGACGCGTACTTCGACGGCGCGATCGTGTGGCACGTGCTGGAGCACCTGCCCGATCCGGCCGCATCGCTCGCCGCGATCCACCGCGTGCTGCGTCCGGGGGGCCGGCTCGTCCTGGCGGTACCGAACTTCGCGAGCCTCCAGGCGCGCTGGGCGGGGCCGGCGTGGTTCCATCTCGACCTGCCGCGCCACCTCTACCACTTCCCGCTGGCGGCCCTGCGCCGGCTGCTCGATCGCTCCGGCTTCGATCTCCTCTCGGAGCACCACTTCTCCCTGCGGCAGAACCCCTTCGGCTGGATCCAGAGCGCGTTGAACCGGTCGCCGGGGCTGCCGCGCAACGGACTCTACACGTTGCTCTACGAGCGCGGCGCGGGACACGCCGCGCCCTTCGACGCGCGCGTCCGCGCGCGCCTGCTGGCTGGGCTCGCGCTCGGCGCGCTCCCCGCGCTCGCGCTCACGCTGGTCGAGACCGCCCTTCGCTCGGGGGGCACGGTGCACGTCGTCTGCAGGCGCCGCTCTGCGGCGCGCCTCCGCTGACGCGATCAGAACGGCGGCATCCAGTCCGGCATCATGCCGTCGGTCTCGAGCAGCACGCGGCCGTTGCGATCGAGCACGACCAGATGCGTCTCGGCGGGGTCGATCTTGTCGCCGGCGCGGCCGGGCGGCTGGCGCGGCACGGCGGTCACCACCAGGAGCTCGCCGTTCGGCGACCAGTGCGGCGCGAACTCGTCGCGCTCGGAGGTGCGCGTCAGGTTGCGCGCGGGGCCGCCGGCGAGCGGGGCGAGGAAGATGTCGCGAGTGCCGTCGCGGTCCGACACGAAGGCGAGCTCGTCGCGCGTGGGCGACGGTCGCGCCGAGTGCTCGTCGGCGCCCGGCGCACCGGCCGCGATCGGCGCGACCTGGCCGTCCGCGTCGACCCGCACGAGCTCGCGGGGCCCGTCGCCCCGCTCGCGCGCGAACACGACCCAGCCGCCGTCGCGCGTGAAGAAGGGCTTCTGCTCGAACCAGCCCTCCTCGCGGGTCAGCCGGTGCGGCGCCTGCGGCGGCGCCAGCAGCCAGAGCTCGGAGCCCTCGCCGCCGGGGCCGCGCCGCTGCGCGACGAGGCGGCGCCCGTCGGGCGCGAAGGCCGGCCGGAAGAACAGGTCGCGGGCCCCGGAGCGGGCGAGCGGCACCTCGCGTCCGCCGGGCACCTCGATCGCGGCGATCCCGCCGTCGCGCCCGGGCTCGCGGAAGGCGAAGGCGACACGCGAGCCGTCGGGCGACCAGGTGGCCCAGCGTACGTCGCGCGTCGGGGCCGCGGCCAGCGGCTGCGCCGAGGCGTCGCCGGGCTTCCAGATCTCGAGCTCGGCCGAGCCGCCGCGCGGCTCGCTCTGGTAGACCAGCCGTCGCGCCGCCTCGCTCCAGTAGGGCCAGGTGAGGTCGCGACCGGGCTCCGCGAGGAAGGCGCGCACCCGACCGTCCGCGAGGCGCGCGCGGAAGAGCTCGTCGTCGGCTCCGCTGCGGCGCACGAAGACGAGCCCGGCGGACGCGTCTCCCTGCACGGCGCGCTCTTCCGGCGGAGACGGGCAGCCGAGCGCCGCGAGCGCGAACGCGACCCGGACGATCGTGGCGGCGCGACGCGACGCGACGGCTCTCCTCGGCAGGGCCGCGCATTATACCGGGAGGCCGGCTGGTACACTCCGCCGGCCATGACACCGCCCGGCCCGCGTCGGCGCTTCGCGGCGCTCTTCCTCGCGTACGCGGTGGCGGCCCTGATCGTGTACCGGCCCGCGCTGCACGGCAGCTTCGTCTCCGACGACATCGGCTACGTGCTCGGCAATCCGTGGATCCACGAGCTCAGCGCCGAGAACCTGCTGGCGATCCTGGATCCGAGCGGCCCGGCCGCCAAGCACACCATCAACTACGCCCCGGTCCACCTGCTGCTGCACGCGCTCGACTGGCGCCTGTTCGGCGCCGACGTGCTCGGCCATCACGTCGTCAACGTGGTCCTGCACGCGCTCGCGTCGGTGCTGCTCGCGGCGCTCTTCGCGCGCTCGGGCCTGGGCTTCGCGGCCGCCGGCGCGGGAGGGGCGATCTTCCTGCTGCACCCGGCGAACGTCGAGGCGGTGGCCTGGATCTTCCAGCTGAAGAGCATCGCGGCGCTCGCGCTCGCCTGCGGAGCGCTGCTCGCGGAGCCGCGCCGGCCGCTCCTGGCCAGCGTGCTCTTCGGCCTCGCCCTGCTCGCGAAGATCCAGGCGGCCTTCGCGCTGCCGGTCGCGGCCGTCTGGATCTGGCTCGGGCGACCGGCCTCGCCGCGCTCGCGCACCGCCCGCTTCGCCTGGCTGGCGGGCTGGCTGCTGCTGCTGGCCCTCGCCTGGCTGCCGGAGTTCGTCGCCTTCGAGCGCGGTGGACACGCTACGGTGTCGGAGGCCGCGGGCGGGGCGGAGCGCCTGCGCAGCCTGTTCGCGCTGATCGGCCGCTACCTGGGGATGGCGCTCACCTCCTACGGGACCTCGGCCTTCCATCAGCCCGACGCCCCGAGCTCCTGGGCGGATCCGTGGTGCCTGGCGGGCCTGGCGGGCAGCGCGGCGCTGACCGGGCGCGCCGCGCTCGCCTTCCGGCGCCGCTCGGAGGAGGCGGCGTGGTGGACCTGGACCGCCGCCGGCTTCCTGCCCGTCTCGCAGCTGCTCCCGTTCCTCTACCCGATGGCGGACCGCTACCTGTACTACGTGCTGCCCGGCCTGATCGGCGGGCTCGGGCTCGCGGCCCGCTCGGCGCTGGCGGAGCGGGCGCCGCGCTCGCTGGCGCGGCCCGCGGCAGCGCTCGCGCTGCTGGTGCTGCTCGGCTGCGCCTGGCGAAGCAGCGTGCGCGCCGACGTGTGGCGCTCGGAGATCACGCTGATGCTCGACGCCGCCGCGCACTACCCGAACGGCATGCAGGCGAACCTGCTGCGCGCGCAGTCCGCCGCGCGCCGCGGTGACGCCGACGGCGCCGCGCAGGCGCTGCGTGCCGCCAGCGCGCGCGGCTTCGACCGCTTCATGGATCTCGATCGCGATCCGCTGTTCGCGTCGGTGCACGACGATCCCCGCTTCCAGGCGGCGCTGCGCGAGGTCGCGGGCCGTTGGATCGCGGCGGTCGAGCCGCGCAGCGATCCGACGTCGCTCGAGCTGCTCATGCTGGGGCGCGCGCACGCGGCGCGCGGCGAATGGCAGCTGGCGGCGCAGAGCCTCGAGCGCGCGCTCGCCACCGGCGGGCCGGGCAGCGAGGAGGCGCGCGACCTGCTCGCCGAGGTGCGGGCGCGGCAGCTGCACGAGCAGGCGCAGCGCGATGCCGGCGGGAGCCCGCGTGGCGAAGCGACGCCCTGAGCGCGCGCGCGAAGGCAGCGCGCGCCGCGCCCATCCCGAGCCGCAAGCCGCCCCGGCGTGGAGCGAGCGGCTCGCCGGGGCGCGCGGCGTCGCGTGGCTCGCGCTGCTGTTCGCACTGCTCGCGCTCGCCCTCTACGCACCGGCGCTGCGCGGCCCCTTCGTCTCGGACGACCTGCACTACGTCGCCACCAACCCCTACGTGCACGAGCCGAGCCCCGCCAACCTCGCTGCGATCGTGGAGCCCTGGAGCGCGGCCACGGTGATGGTCGTGAACTACGCACCCGTGCAGATGCTCGGCCACGCGCTCGAATGGCAGGTCTTCGGCCCGCGCACCCCCGGCTATCACGTCGTGAACGTGCTGCTGCACGCGCTCGGCGCGGCGCTGCTGGTGCGCGTCTTCGCGCGC
>Ga0335082_10006459_pt1 | contig 12789 bp, 11 predicted proteins | sample Lox_Sample_41_FD_206718 | JGI IMG/M metagenome (GOLD analysis project Ga0335082, IMG submission 206718) | Soil microbial communities from Loxahatchee National Wildlife Refuge, Florida, United States - Lox_Sample_4.1 | ecosystem: Environmental > Terrestrial > Soil > Wetlands | place: USA... | reverse complement strand
CGGATGTTCAGCTTTTTCGCGACGTTTTCAACGCAAGTCCCATCGCCATTGCAGTGGAAAATCTGGATGGGCAACCCCTGTTTGTAAATCCAGCCTTCTGCGAATTTTTGGGCTTCAGCGAAGAAGAGTTGCATACCAAGCACTGCGTTGACTTCTCTCCTCCCGAAGATGCGAAGGCGGACTGGATACTCTTCCAGCAGTTGCGCTCGGGCAAGATCGACCACTACCAATTGGAAAAGCGCTACTTCCGCCGGGATGGTTCATTGATCTGGGGTAGCTTGAATATCTCCCGATTGAACAGCCATCCGTCTCCGCTGGTAATCGCCATGGTCCAGGATATTACCGCGAAAAAAGCGGCGGAGGAGGCGTTGCGTGGGAGTGAGGAACACTTGCGACTGGCGCAACAAGCTGCTCGCATCGGAACTTTTGAGCGCAACGTTCGCATGGGACCTCTCTCCTGGTCACCGGAAATGGAGTCGATCTATGGTCTGGCACCGGGAAGTTTTGGCGGAACGAAGGCAGCGTTCGAAAACCTAATCCATCCCGACGACCTTGTGAGGGTGAAGGAGCTGAATGAGTCGGCCTTGAAGACCGGAAGGCCGACGACCGGAGAATGGCGCGTGGTCTGGCCCGATGGAAGCGTTCATTGGATATCAGGACGCTGGCAGGTTTTGGCAAATGAGTTTGGTGAGCCGATGCGAGTCGCCGGCGTCAACATGGATGTGACGGAACGTAAGCAGGCCGAGGATGCGTTACGCGAGAGCGAAGAAAAATTTCGCAGCGTATTTCGGGATGCGGGAGTTGGCATGGTAATCGTCTCTCTCGAAGGACGCTACCTGGCTGCGAACAACACATTCTGCGATCTGCTCGGCTATACAGAGGAAGAGATTCGCGAAAAAACTGTTGAGTCGATTACTTTGCCGCAAGACTGGCCTGCCTTTTCGAAAAGATTGCAAGAAACGCTGACAAATGGGAACAGCTTTCAGTGGTTCGAGAAACGCTGTTTGCACAAGAGCGGCCAGATCGTCCACACACAAAGCAGCGCTTCCTTGATTCGAGGCAGCGACGGCGCGCCCCGTTATTTTGTTGGCGAAGTATTGGACATCACCAAGCGTAAACAGGCAGAAGATGCACTCGCAGGGATGACCCGTAAATTGATAGAAGCGCAGGAGCAAGAGCGGGCGCGAATCGGCAGAGAGCTTCATGACGACATCAACCAAAGGCTCGCGATGGTAGCAGTTCAACTCGAGAGCCTGGAAGGTGATCCTTCCGAAGTTCAAAGACGTGTGCAGCAACTCCGAAAGGAAGTGACAGAGATTTCCGACGACGTCCAAGCCTTATCCCACGAATTGCATTCCTCAAAATTGGAATATCTCGGTGCTGTTGCAGGCATTCGAGGCCTCTGCAAGGAGTTCGGCGACCGTCACGGAATGAAGGTCAATTTCAAGCCTGACGTGGCGAGCCCGATACCAACGGACATTGCTGTGACTCTCTTTCGAGTTTTGCAGGAAGCCCTTCACAATGCTGCTAAACATAGCGGCGCCAAACAGGTCGGAGTGCAACTGGAAGAGCATTCGAACGAGATTCATCTGACGATTTCGGATGACGGTAAAGGTTTCGAGATGGATACAGCAAAGCAAGGCCGAGGCCTGGGTCTTGCGAGCATGGAGGAGCGGGTCAGACTCGTAAAAGGGACGCTTGCCATAGACTCCAAACTTATGGCTGGAACGAGCATCCGGGCTCGCGTTCCCGTAGCATCCGAGCAGGAGTCCCCTGCTATGGCAGGGTGACCGACACTTCTGGGAATTGTATCTAACTCACCGGAGGGCAGTACGAGCTAGCCCGACTCGTCAGTCTTCACTCGCTTGCTGACGAATTTGTCACCGCGTAGAACAGCTGCTACAGCAGGCAAGAGTTCGTGGCCTGCGTCTGCCTTTAGGATGTACCCACAGGCGCCATCGCTCAGAGCGGCCTGAATCACATCAATATCGGAATTCTCGCTGGCGAAGAGAATCTTTGCCCCTGGAGCAATTTGTTTTATATGCCGAGCGGATTCGATTCCGTTCATCGTCGGAAGTCCGATATCGAGCAGGATCAGGTCCGGCTGAAGCTCTTCCGATTTCTGAACTGCCTCCAATCCATCAGATGCTTCGCCGACCACCTGCAGTCCAGGCTGGGTCTGAAGCTCCGAACGGACGAAATCACGCCACGGCTCGAAATCATCTACCACAAGGACGCGGACAAACGATGCAGGCAAATGGTCTCCGTCTTGTCAGATTGAACCCGGAGGGGCCGGGTTGCCTAGTTACGAATCCACGATTATCTCAACTGAGAGTAATTTGCTCTTTGCGCAAACGCAATGTTCCTGGTACCACTTCTGGGAGAACTGGAGTTGGCGCTCCGACGGGTACCCTACGTTTCGAGGCAGAAATTCAGAGAGGGATGCAGTCTCGGATTTCTCATGTCAGAGAAATAGCCTATTTTACGCCGGAGTCCGATCCAGCAATGTCGACGTCATGATTTGAGCCCCGAGAACGGTCTATTCCACTTTCACATCATCAATCTGAAAGTCGAATTTGCCTGCCGCAGGTCCGCCGACGAACAGGATGGCCATGACGTCGTGCCCATCCGACCCATTGAAAGCAGAGAACGGGATGCTCGTCTTCTTCCATTCGGAACCCGCGACAAACGTTTGTTGCGCCGGGATGCGGCCTCCACTCGTCGTAAACACCAGCACTCGATAAGTCTGCCCGTCTCCTTTGGCGAAGAACGAAATGTTCTTTTTCGCGGACAGGTTCAGGACACCGAAGGGTTGAGACCCGGGCGAGAACATGACACCAGCCCACGCATAGGGTAGACCTCCGTCGATCACTCCGGAGATGTCCAGCGCGTGTTTGCCGCCGCGCGCACCACCATCCACGATTTTCATATCGCCTGTGGATTTGCCGCCCGCGATGCTATCGGTCGAAAGCATCCATCCGGTCCCGAACTTGGCGCTGGGGCTACCATCCTCAAAATCACTGATCAGGGAGACATCCGATCCTGAAGGTGCTGGCGCCTGAGCTGCGGTCGCAGCCTGCTCTCTTGCTTTCTGGATCGCTGCACGATAAGTAGCACGATCGTCTTCCACTCCAAGCTTCCAGACTGAAATGATGTCCCGCGTCGCGAGAATGTCCTGCGTGGGATCTCCCTTCACCAACAGCAAATCAGCGCGCTTGCCAGGTTCAATGGCACCGCGATCGTCGAGATGAAAACTCTTCGCCGGAACGGAGGTCGCTGACGCCAGCGCTTCCTGTGGAGTAAGGCCGGCGCGGACGAGCAACTCCAGTTCGCGGTGGATGCTTGACCCATGCGCCGTTCCCGGATTCGGCGCGTCTGTACCAGCCAGGATCGGAACGTGCACGGCCTTCAATTGCACGACCGTTTGTTCTGCGTACTTCTCACTCAGACCAGTTTGATTGGGAAAAGACTTCTTTAGGTTGGAGATGTCTTCGGCGGTGAGATACGGCGCAAGGTGCGTATCGGTGGTAAGCGAGTCTCCGCTTGCGATGCCACTGACACTTTCAAGCACGTCCAGTGTCGGAACCACAAACGCGTGATGCGCAGCCACAAACTTCGCGAAATCTGGATCGGGTTTCTTGTCCGAGAAGAGATGGACGACCGCATCGGCACCCGCTCCAATAGCGACGTGGGCGTCCGCCAGCGTTCCAATGTGAACCACAGCCATTTTCCCATCCTTGTGGGCCGCCTCGATCACAGCTGTCAAAGTTTCTTTGTTCAGAGTGGGCCGATGAAGGCCATAGGCGCTTCCGTCGTCGAGCACAATCTTGATGTAGTCCGAGCCTTCTGCAACCCTGGCGTCGACCCAGTCCTGCGCCTCCGCCGGAGTGGAGAGCGTAGGAATCGTAATGCCATACTCGGTGCCGTGGCCACCCGGAGCGGTTGCAAGCGTCCCCGCCGACCGCAGATCTGCCTGGTCGAGATGTCTTCCCTCGGCCTGGTCTTTCTTGGTCTGCTGCATGTACGAGACATCGGTGAACATGTCGAGTTCGGTGGTGACACCAAAGATCTCCGCCCTCTTCAGCGCGTCACCCCAGGCGTGCGTGTGCGCATCGATCAGGCCTGGAAGCAACGTATCGCCGTAAGCGTCGACAACCTTCACGTCCGCTGGCACCTTGAGATTCTTACCAACAGCTTTGATGTTGCCGTTACTCACCCAAACATCGGATTGTCCCAATAGCCTGGATCCATCGAACACTCGGGCATTCCGGATCACGAAGCTGTTGGCGCTGTCGGCATGAATGACGAAGAACGGCGCGGATAAAAGATAGACACTCACGCATGCAAGAACTCGGATTGTGGAAGATGTGCTCTTTGTCATTGCGCCCTCCAATCAGCAATTGATGTTCTTTGAACTGGATCCCCCGAACCGACCAAATGCGTCTCATCATTCCTGAGGAACACGTTTTTTGTCAGTCCAATCCGTCATGCCGCTCGAGTGACAACTGTCATGTCAGGCCCGTCTCCCAGTCAACGGGATTCTGTCCATTCGCAAGGCGCTATTATGGAAGGGATGTTGAAGGACTTCGCCATCTCGATCGCCAAAACCCTTCGCCAGCGTGGTTTTCAGGCTTACCTGGTGGGCGGATGCGTGCGCGATTTGGTGCTCGGACGGGAACCAAAAGATTACGACGTAACAACGGATGCGCTCCCGCGGCAAGTCATGGAGATTTTTCCGAAGACCTACGCTGTCGGTGCCCAATTCGGTGTCGTCCTTGTGCCGACGCCGGATCAAGATCATGAAGCCCCTCCCGGAGACGTTCCGACCAAATCGCATGCCGTAGAAGTAGCCACCTTTCGTAGTGACATTGGCTACTCCGACGGCCGCCATCCCGACGAGGTCCGTTTCAGCAATGATCCTCGCGAAGATGTCGCGCGGCGCGATTTCACCATTAATGGCATGCTGCTCGATCCCGTGAGCGATGAGGTTCTCGATTACGTCGGCGGGCGCAATGATCTGGCAACTGGAGTCGTCCGGACGATTGGCGATCCCGAGCACCGTTTCGCGGAGGACAAGCTCCGCATGTTGCGGGCGATCCGTTTCGCGGCGAGGTTCGAATACGCGATTGATCCAGCGACATTCGCTGCCATCCAGAAGCAGGCAGATCAGATCCGTGTTGTCTCCCGCGAGCGCGTACGGGATGAACTGACGCGCATGCTGACCGAAGGGCATGCCCGGCGCGCATTCCTTCTCCTGGATGAAAGTGGATTGCTCTCGCACGTGCTTTCCGAGGTCTCCGCAATGAAGGGGGTGGAACAGCCTCCGGAGTTTCATCCAGAGGGTGACGTTTTCGTTCATACCCTCCTGCTGCTTGATCATTTGCCGAGTCCCTGCCCGATGACATTGGCCTGGGGAGCCCTGCTTCACGATGTTGGCAAGCCCGCGACGTTCCGGGTCGCGGACCGAATTCGATTCGACGGGCACGTGGATGTGGGCGTCAAAATGGCGGAGGAAATTTGCTCGCGCTTGCGGTTTTCGAATGACGAGACAGAACAAATCCTGGCACTGGTGGACAATCACATGCGTTTCGGCGATGTGCCGCGCATGAAGGAATCAACTCTAAAGAAATTCCTGCGTATTCCCCGATTCGATGAGCATCTCGCGTTGCACCGGGCCGACTGCCTGGCGAGCCATCGCCATCTTGCCACCTATGATTTCGTGCGTCAGAAGCGAGAAGAGATTCCTCCGCAGGCGATGCGCCCTACTCCGCTCGTCACGGGCGACGACTTGATTGCAGCCGGCCACGTGCCCGGGCCAAAGTTTCGGGAAATCCTGAACGCCGTGGAAGATGCTCAACTCGAAGGGCGGCTGCCTTCGCGCGATGCGGCACTGGAATTTGTCCGGCGAGAGTTCCCCACCTGAGCGAGCACTGGTTTTAGGGCCAATTGAAGATGTTAGAATCGAAATTTCTCAGTAGCAATGTCACGCAGTTGGAGAAGGTCCTTCTTGGAGCAGGCTGGCTCGGATCTCGAAAGAATTGTGACGCAATCGTTGCGGCAGGCGCCTCCGGCGCAGGCGCCTCTGATGGCGTGGCCCGTGGTTTGCGGTTCCGCAGTCGCGGAGCGGACGCACGCATTGAGCTTTGTGGACGGCGTTTTGCGGGTTGCGGTTACCGACATTGGTTGGAAAGCGGAGCTGCAATCGCTCGCGCCGCGGTATCTGGCTTTGATCAACCGCTATACCGTCGAAGCCGTTCGCCGGATCGAATTTGTTGTGACGCACTCAGAGCCGGCTGCAATAGATCAACGCTGATTCGAACTGTCCCATGAAAGTCACCCAAAAAGACGTCGAGTATGTCGCCGACCTCGCGAATCTCGAACTTACAGACGAGGAGCGCAATGGAATGCTGCGGGACTTAAATTCGATTCTTGATTACATCGATCGGTTGAACGAACTGGACACAGCGAATGTTCCACCGATGGCGCAAGTCTCGGACCGATATGGCGTGGATTCGGCGAAACAAGGAAGTCAGCGTTTCGCTTACGCTGCTCGCGAGGATGTTCTGGAGGGACTGCGGAAATCGCTTCCACACGCCGAGGCCCTCGCTAATGCACCCGACGCGGATGGAGATTTTTTCCGAGTTCCCAAAGTCATTGAACGATAGCCACTCGCCGCAATGGACCTGACTCCTTCCCTTACGATCGACACCGCTCGCGATGCCGTGACGCAGCGTAAAACAACCGCTGTCGCGCTGACCGAAGCCCATTACCAGCGCATTCAGAGAGAGAACGGTCAGATCAATGCTTTCTTGACTCTGTGCAAAGAGCGTGCCCTGGAGCAGGCGGACCGCATCGATCGGATGGCGGTGGAAGGCAAGGCTCTGCCACCGCTTGCCGGAGTGCCGGTCGGAATCAAGGACGTGATGAGTACGCGCGGCGTGCGCACCACGGCCGGTTCAAAGATTCTGGAAAAGTTCATACCTCCGTTTGACTGCACGGCCGTAGCGCGCCTCGAAGCTGCGGGAGCAGTCATCCTCGGGAAATTGAATTGCGATGAGTTCGCCATGGGCTCGTCAAACGAGAATTCCGCGTACGGCCCGGTGCGCAATCCCCGCGATCTGAGCCGCGTTCCCGGCGGATCGTCCGGCGGTTCCGCTGCCGCGGTTGCGGCAGACATGGCGGTGTTTACGCTTGGCTCCGACACCGGTGGCTCGATCCGACAGCCGGCGTCGTTCTGCGGCGTTGTCGGACTGATGCCGACCTACGGTAGGGTCTCGCGTTACGGACTCATTGCGTTTGCTTCGTCACTGGATCACATCGGGCCGCTGAGCAAGACTGTCAAAGACGCCGCTTACGTTCTGCAGACGATCGCCGGGCGCGATCCCATGGATTCGACTTCTGCCGACGTTCCCGTTCCGAACTTCGTTGCTGAACTTGGCAAACCGATTCGCGGACTGAAGGTTGGAGTTGCGAAAGAATATTTCGCCGATGGGCTGGACGATGAAGTTCGCCAAGCTGTTGAAGCTGCGATCGACAAGCTCAAGGCACTGGGGTGCGAGATTGTTCAAGTCTCTTTACCGCACACTCCTTACGCGATTCCCACCTACTACCTGATTGCAACTGCTGAAGCCTCGTCGAATCTCGCGCGTTATGACGGTGTCCGCTACACCCATCGGGCTCGCGGGGTGAAGACGTTGTCGGACATGTATCGTCGCAGCCGCGACGAAGGATTCGGCGCCGAGGTGAAACGTCGCATCATGCTGGGGACTTACGCACTTAGTGCGGGATACTACGATGCCTACTACCTGAAGGCGCAGAAGGTCAGGACGCTGTTAACCCGAGATTTTGAAGAAGCATTCAGCAAGGTCGATGCAATCATCACGCCTACAAGTCCGACTGCGGCTTTCAGGCTTGGTGAGAAGTCAAACGATCCGCTCTCCATGTACCTGGCTGACATCTACACCGTAACGGCTGATCTGGCAGGAATTCCTGGTATTTCAGTTCCCTGCGGTGAGACGAAAGAAAAACTACCCATCGGGCTGCAGATTCTTGGGAAGCATTTTGACGAGGCGACAATCCTGCGGGTGGCGCACGCTTACGAGCAGACCACGTAGCCTGGAATTCTAAAACCACAATGGATACGAAGGGCGCAGGAAGGGAGACTCGTTCATGGCTCCTGCGTGTAACTTCGTGTCCTTCGTGGTTATGGCTTTAGTCTGCGGGCGTGTAATAGCTCCCGCCGGCGCATGAACGGCAGAGCGTCTTGCCGTCCTGATGCACTTCTCTGCGGAAGTTGATTCCCTCACCACACTGATCGCAGGTAATCCGCTCGCTTTTGTATCCTGGGAATTCTTCAGGAGGCAGTTCTACCTTCACCCACTGGGACGCGAACAGATCATCGTCGGACATCTCGCGGTAGCCAAGCATTTGCTGCTGATTCTTGTTTTCGATCTCAGGATGCAACTGACGGGCCAGCGCCTTGGACGACTCTTTAGCGGCAATCCGGATTGCCTTCCCCGTGCTCACATCCACGAAAGTCGCAGCCATCTTGCCCCAATCGCGGAATTTCAAGGCGCGTTTTCCGAGGCGGCATCCCGTAACAATGCCAACGGCGTCTGTCGCGCAGCGATCAATTTCTACGAATGTCACCAGGCGCTTCCGATCCTTGCCGTGCGGATCGTCGATTCCAAGTTGCTGCAGGCCAAGCATCGCCAAACGCACTCCGAGAATCTGGCCTGCACAGAGATGTCCGTGGGCTTGTTCTGCGTCGCGGAGATACTCGTCAAAGGATTTCACGGGAGAGCCTTCAGCTATCAGTCTTCAGATTAACATTCGAACGCCGCGACTCTACTTACGCCGCCATCGAATGCCGTCTTTCGTGATTTCGACCAGAATGCCCGCCTCGGCAAGCTCATCGCGAATGCCGTCAGATCTCTTGAAGTCACGTGCAGTTCGGGCAGTCTTCATCTCCTCAACCTTCGAGTCGATGGCCGAGTCCGAGAGCCCTGCGGAGCGAAGCGCATCGCGCAGCTCCTCACTAATGTCTTTTTCACGACCCTCCGCAATCGCCCAATCCATTACTCGCTGCATCTTCGGTACGTCGTCATCTTCAACAACTGCGAAGACTTGATCGAACTTTTCCAGCGCCGCGAGCAGGGGCGGAACGTCATCTTTTTTCAGAGTGTTGTTGTCAAACGCTGTATTCGCCTGACGCACCATTTCAAAGATTGCTGCCTGTGCCTGCGCCGTATTGAGATCGTCCTCTAACGCAGTTCGTATTTTCGTCACCGTATCTGCAGCGAGGCTGTGAATTCCGGAAATTGAGCCTTCGGCGAAGTTGGCTGCTTTCAGACGCAGACGGAAGTTCCGCAGACGTTCCACCGATACCGCTGCCTGCTTCAGGCCGTCGAAAGTAAAGTTCAACTGATTGCGGTACGGGACAGACGTAAGCAGATAACGCAGCGATGAAGGTTTGTGTCCCTTAAGCACGAGATCCCGAAGAGTAAAGAAATTCCCCAGGCTCTTCGACATCTTCTCGCCTTCCACCAGAAGAAAACGTACATGGAACCAGAAATGTGCGAATGGTTTTCCCGTGAGCGATTCTGACTGCGCGATCTCGTTTTCGTGATGCGGAAAGATCAGGTCTTCGCCTCCCGCATGCAGGTCAAAGCTTTCGCCCAGTTCCTGCATCGACATGACGGAGCACTCCAGATGCCAGCCCGGCCGTCCCGTTCCAATCGCCGCATTCCACGACGCTTCGCCCGGCTTCGGCGCCTTCCATAGAGCAAAATCGCGGGCGCTATCCTTATCGTATTCGTCAACATCAACGCGGGCGCCGTCGAGCATGCTGCTGAAATCTTTCTTCGAGAGCTTGCCGTAGTTCGGGAACTTCGCGATGCGGAAGTAATACGAACCATCGTCCGCCCGATAGGCGAGTCCCTTCTCGACCAGCTTGGCAACAAAATCCGCCATCTCCGGAATGTGTTCGGTTGCGCGCACCAGAGTCGGCTGCTCAATCCCGATCATCGCTGCGTCTTCCAGAAATGCCTTTTCGTACTTTGCTGTGTACTGCTGCACGGTCACACCGTCGCGGGCGGAGTTGCGGATGATCTTGTCGTCTACATCGGTGATATTCATGACGTGGAGTATCGAGTATCCGCTTTGGCGAAGGAATCGGCGGAGAAGATCGACCGCAACAAATGTGCGGAAGTTTCCGATGTGTCCGTAATCGTAAACGGTCGGCCCGCAGGCATACATGCGGACTTCAGAGCCGCGTAACGGGCGGAACTCTTCGATCTGCGATGACATCGTGTTGAAAAGGCGAAGCGGCATATGAATTATGGAGCCGTTGAAGGAACTTAAGATTCTAGGGGGCGGTGAAAAGCCCGGTCAAATCAGGACGACCGAGCCGGCGCGGGAGGCAGGGCGTGCGAGTGCTCCTTCAGGCGATGCTGTACGAGAATCACGTAGTGCAGCGCAGACACAATGGTGAAGAAAAATGTCGCCCGCAGAAAAGTCTTCTCCGCGATCCAGATCCAGCGTAGAGGATAAACCTCATGCAACAACACAAAAAAAACAGCACTGATCTGCGAAAACGTATTGGCTTTGCCGAAGATGCTGGGGCGGAAATCCCGAAGCCCAGCAATCGCGAACAACACCGCGCTGGCGGCGAGGATCGAAATATCCCGGCTAAACACCAGCACCGTATATTTCCAGGGAATCTTGTGCAGGATGGAAAGCACGAGAAACATCGTGCTCAACAGCAGTTTGTCGGCGATCGGATCCAGATATTGTCCCAACAGAGTCTGCTGATGGAGTCTGCGAGCCAGCAGTCCATCGAGCCCGTCGCTAAAGCCTGCGATCACGAATACAGTGAGGGCCCACAGGTAACGTCCATCCACCAGATGAATCACGATGAACGGAACGAAGATCATCCGCAACAAGGTGAGCTGGTTTGGTGCTGTGAAGACCTGGGAGAACTTCACGCACGCTCCTTCGAAGCGTGAGCTTGCGGATCGCTGACTGGCGCGAGCGCAGCCGAAGGTTCGAGCCCGGTTTTCGACAAGAAACGTTGAGACAGAGATGGAAGACTTCCGTCGGGCAGATCCAATTCCACGCGCTCGATCCGATGCATGGGAAAGAATACGACGGCCGGAGTAAACGGTTCGCCATCCCGCACCATCACCGCCAGGTCCTCGAATGATGCCAGTTCTGCCCCGCTCAAGCTCAATCCCTCAGGCGCGAGCGCGAGGATCATTCCCCAGAATTTCTCGCGCGGATTGCAAAGAGTGGCGATGACTAACGCTCCCGGCTGAAACGGCGCGCTCGTTACCTGCGACCCGCTCGAGAAGTTGTTCTCCATCACACGATTGTCTCCGGGACACGCGTGCATTGCAAATGGAGCCCGGCAGAAGCTGGTTCTCCCGTTGAATTTTGGCCTGACTGCGAACTCCGGTATGCTGAGCGGACATGCCGCCCCACACTTCAACTCCGAAAATCGAATTCGTGGATGTGTCTTATCACGTGGCCGGCACGCAGGTGCTGTCCGGATTCAATCTTCAAATTGCAAACGGAGAAACTCTGGTCCTGCTGGGCCGAAGTGGATCCGGCAAAACAACGACACTCAAACTCATCAATCGCCTTGTCTCTCCGACCTCCGGTGAAATCCGTGTTGACGGAAAACCTCAGCAGCAGATTGATGTCATTCGCCTGCGTCGCGGGATCGGATACGTGATTCAAGAAGTAGGTTTGTTTCCACACTTCACCGTGGCACGCAACGTAGGCCTGGTTCCAAAGATCGAAGGCTGGTCTGAGGATCGGATTCAAGCGCGCGTGCAAGAACTACTGCAACTCGTGGGACTCGAAGGAACCCTGGCATCCCGTTATCCGCATCAACTGTCCGGAGGCCAGCGGCAACGTGTGGGAGTGGCTCGTGCGTTGGCCGCTAATCCAGAGATTCTCCTTATGGACGAACCCTTCGGAGCACTTGATCCACTCACGCGCGACGAAGTGCAGCGCGAGTTTCTCTCGCTGCAACAGCAACTTCACAAGACGGTCGTTTTCGTGACTCACGATCTACACGAGGCGCTACGCCTCGGGTCGCGCATCGCGCTGATGGAAGCGGCGAGGCTGGTCACAGTTCTGAGCCCGCACGAATTTCTGAAATCGACCGATCCGTGGGCCTCCGCTTATGTCAGGGCATTCGGGGCCGGGTTGGAAGCGGCCGCAGATCGAGGTACTAGATGAATGTTCTCCGGTTCATGCTGCAGAACCAAACGCAGGTAAGGGATCTCACTCTGGAGCATCTCTGGTTGGTCGGAGTGTCTACGATTCTTGCAATGTTGATTGGGATCCCGTTGGGAATTCTTATCGCCCACAGAACTCGTTTGAACAAGCCAGTTTTGGCTAGCGCGAACATCATTCAGACAATTCCGGGTCTCGCGTTGTTCGGTTTCCTGCTTCCAGTTCCGTGGCTTGGAGCGCGCGCGGATCGCTTGGCCATTCTGGCGCTCACTCTGTATGCGCTCCTGCCCATCATCCGGAATACATATGAAGGAATTCGCGGAGTAGATCCCGCGGTCATAGAAGCAGGCAAAGGGATGGGACTGACTGAGTCTCAACTGCTGTATCAGGTTGAATTGCCACTGGCCGTCAGCGTCATACTTTCCGGTGTCAGAGTCGCGGTGGTGATATCCGTCGGTCTTGCCACGATCGCAGCGGCAATCGGGGCGGGCGGTCTTGGCGAATTCATCTATCGTGGATTGTCCATGGTCGACAATCGAGTGATTC
>Ga0335082_10006458_pt1 | contig 12790 bp, 14 predicted proteins | sample Lox_Sample_41_FD_206718 | JGI IMG/M metagenome (GOLD analysis project Ga0335082, IMG submission 206718) | Soil microbial communities from Loxahatchee National Wildlife Refuge, Florida, United States - Lox_Sample_4.1 | ecosystem: Environmental > Terrestrial > Soil > Wetlands | place: USA... | reverse complement strand
CTGACCGAGATCTCGAAGCTCGTCCCGCCCGATCTGCAGGTGGTCTTCGAGGAGCTCTCGATCGACGGCCAGGTGGTGCGGATCCGGGGCCACACCTCGAGCTACGCGGCCGTCGACCAGCTCAAGAGCGCGCTCTCGAGCTTCCCGACCTTCAGCGAAATCCGCGTGAGCGAGATCCAGTCCGACAGCACGCGCGGCGGAAACAACTTCAGCGTGGCGATCAGCCTCGCCAAGGCCGAGGCAGCGCCGTGAGCGATCTGCGCGACCGCCTCGCCGTGTTCATCGCGGGCCTCGCGCCGCGCGAGCGCCTGCTGCTCGGGGGCGCCGGCGCCATGCTCGCCCTGGCAGCCGCGTGGCTGCTGCTGGTGGCGCCGGTGCTCGGCAGCATCCAGCGCGCCAGGCTGCGCGTCGACACCGCCGAGCGCCAGCTCGAGGTCGCCGGTCGGCTTCGCGGCGAGCTCTCCGCGGTGCAGAGCCGCCTCGCGGTCGTCGAGAAGCGGATCAGCGCGGGGCCGAAGGGAAACCTCTTCACGACGCTCGAGGAGCTCGCCCGTCAGTCCGCGGTGAAGGTCGAGTCGATGGAGCCGCAGTCGTCGCCCGCGCAGGACCGCTACCGCGAGACCAAGGTCCAGGTCGTGCTCAAGCAGGTGACGCTCGCGCAGGCGGTGAACTTCCTGCACAAGATCGAGTCGGCCCCGCAGCTCCTCTCGGTCAAGAGCCTGCGCGTCCGCACCCACGCCGAGAAGAAGGAGAAGGAGGACCTCCTCGACGTGACCTTCACGGTCTCCTCCTTCGAGCCGACTTGAGCGCAGCGGAGCGAGCGGCGGGAGCGCAGGCGCTCGGGCCGCGCCGCGCCCTCGGGCTGGCGCTCGCCTACCTGATGCTCACGGCGCTCTTCGTCGCGGCGGGATTCCCCTTCGACCGCCTCGCGCCGCGCGTCGCCGCGGCGCTCGGCTCGGCGACCGGCGCGCGTGCGACGATCGGCGGGCTCGGCTTCTCGCTCTCGTGGCTGCGCCCGAAGCTCGTGGCGCGGCACGTGGACCTGCGCTGGCCGGGCGGATTCGCGCTGGCCCTCGATCGCGCGCGCATCGGGCCCGCGCTCTCGACCTCGTGGCTGCGCGGCCAGCCGTCGCTCGCGCTCTCGCTCGACACCAAGCTCGGCCGGCTCGCGGGCACGGCGCGGCTCGGCGCGGCGCCGGCCTTCCGCGGCGAGCTTCGCGGCGTGGCGCTCGACAAGCTGCCCCTCGACGCGCTCGCTCCGGGCCTCCAGCTCGGCGGCTCGCTCGACGCCGACCTCGATCTCCGCGCGGCAGGGGCGTTCCCTGAAGGCACCGCGCGCCTCGCGGCCCGAAACGGATCGGTCTCGCTGCCGAGCCTCCCGATCGGGCTCCCCTTCGCGAAGCTCGACGCCGACCTCGCGCTCGGCGGAGCGGCGCTCGTGGCGCTCCAGTCGCTCGCACTCGACGGACCGCTCGCCGCCGCAACCGGCTCGGGGACGATCGGACGGGGTGCCTCGATCGACGACGCGCCGCTGGCGCTCGACCTCCGCATCGAGGCGCGCGAGCCGGCCCTGCGCCAGCTGCTCGCCTCCGAGGGGCTGGCGACCGGCGTCGACGGAACCGCCCACCTCGAGATCGCGGGGACGCTCGCGAGCCCATCCCTGCGGGCGGCGGGTGCGGGTCTCGGACCGCGGACGCCCCGGTGAGCGGCGAATCCCTCCAGCGAGTCCTCAAGACGCTCGCCGACCCGACGCGCGTGCGCATCCTCGCGCTGCTCGAGCGCGAGGAGCTCGCCGTGCAGGAGCTGATGCAGGTGCTCGGCATGGCGCAGAGCCGCGTTTCGCGCCACCTCGGGATCCTGCGCGAGGCCGGGCTGCTGCGCGACCGGCGCGAGGGGACCTATGTGTTCTACCGCTCCACCGCGCCGTCGGGGATCTGGCGCGACGCGTGGGAGCTGGCGCGCCGCGAGCTCGCCGGCGATCCGACCGCCGAGCGCGACGCCGCATCGCTGGTGCGCGTGGTCGAGGCGCGCGCCTCGCGCAGTCGATCGTTCTTCGACGCGGTCGGCCCGGAGTGGGACGCGCTGCGCAAGATCTTCCACGACGACACCCTGCGCGCGCGGGCGATCGCCCACCTGGCGCCGGTCGGCTGGTCCGTCGTGGACGTGGGCACCGGCACCGGCATCCTGGCCGGAGAGCTCGCGCAGCTCGGGCTGCGCGTGATCGCGGTCGACCACTCGCCGCGCATGCTCGAGGCGGCGCGCGCCAACCTGGAGCGCCAGGGGCTCGAGCGCGTCGAGCTCCGCGGGGGAGAGGCGAACGCGCTGCCACTGGCCAACGCCGAGGTCGACGCCGCCTTCGCTCACATGGTGCTCCACTACCTGCCGTCGCCGGGCGAGGCGCTGCGCGAGATGGCGCGCGTCGTGCGCCCGGGCGGCGTGGTGGTCGTCGTCGACTTCGTCCGCCACGAGGCCGAATGGATGCGCGATGAGCTCGGCGTGCTCTGGCTCGGCTTCCCCCCCGACGAGGTCTCGAGCTGGTTCGACGCGGCGGACCTCGCGGGAACGCGGATCGAGCACTTCGCCACGCCCTCGGTGCCACGCGATCTCCCCGGCACCTTTATCGCCTCGGCTCGCAAGCCCGCGCAGGGGGGAGCCCGGGGGCGCAGCGCCCTGCGATCCGGGTGAGGCGCCTGCGCGGCGTCCTCCTCGACGCGGTCGGCACGCTGATCGAGCTGCGCGAGCCGGTCGGAGAGAGCTACGCGCGCGCGGCGCGCGACTTCGGCGTGGACGTGCCCGGCTGGCGCCTCGACGACGCGTTCCGCCGCGTCCTCGCGCGCGCTCCGGCGATGGCGTTCCCCGGCGCGTCGCCCGAGCGGATCGGAGACCTCGAGCGCGCCTGGTGGCGGGACGTGGTGCGCGCCACCTTTCGCGCCGCCGACCAGATGGCTCGCTTCGCCGACTTCGAGGGCTTCTTCGACGCGCTCTTCTCGCGATTCGCGCGGCCCGAGGTCTGGCGGGGGCGGCCGGGCGCGCGAGAGGCTCTCGCGAGGCTCGAAGCCGACCGACGCCTCGTCGCGGTCCTCTCGAACTTCGACCACCGCCTGCCAGCCATCCTCGCCGGCCTCGAGCTCGCCGTCGGGCCGGTCCTGCTCCCCGGAGAGCTCGGCGCCGCGAAGCCGGACCCGCGCTGCTTCGCGGCGGCGCTCGCGCGCCTCGGCCTCACTCCCGCCGAGAGCGTCTACGTCGGCGACGACCCTGCCTCCGATCTCGCAGCGGCCCGCCGCGCGGGTCTGCGCGCGATCGACGTCGCCTCGCTTGCTACCCTCGCCGAACTCCCGCGGCGGATCGCGGACCTCGAGAGGGAGGCGCGCAGCGCATGACGGCCTCGGCCGGCCCGGTCGGTTTCTTTCGCGAGCGCTTCGGCCTCGACGACCGCGCCCTCGAGCGCGCGCTCGGCTCCGCCCTCGAGCGGCAGGTCGACGCCGCGGACCTCTTCTTCGAGTACGCGACGCAGGACCAGGTCGCGCTCGAGGAGGGGATCGTCAAGAGCGGCGATCGCCACGTCGAGCAGGGCGTCGGCGTCCGCGTGCAGGACGGCGAGCGGCAGGGCTACGCTCACTCCGACGAGATCACCGTCGAGAGCCTCTCGCTCGCGGCCGCCACCGCTCGCGCGATCTCGGAGCGAAGCGGCAGCTCCGCGGCGGTGCGGGTCCGCGACGCGGCGGACGGCCGCGACCTCTATCCGGTCGCGACGAGCCCCACCGACGTCGCCATCGAGCGCAAGGTGCGGCTCCTCGAGGAGATCGACGCCTACGCGCGCGCCCGCGATCCGCGCGTCAAGCAGGTGATGGCGAGCGTGATCGCGCAGCAGCGCCACGTCCTGGTGGCGGCGAGCGACGGGACCCGCGTCGGCGACACGCGCCCGCTGGTGCGCCTGAACGTCCAGGTGATCGCCGCGGACGCGGCGGGCCGCCGCCGCGAGATCGGCTACCAGGGAATGGGCGGCCGCTACGAGCTCGAGCGCCTGCTCGAGCCCGAGGCCTGGCGGCCGCTCGTCGACGACGCGGTCCGCGTCGCGCTCCTGAACCTCAAGGCGGTGCCCTGCCCCGCCGGCGCCCTCGACGTCGTCCTCGGGCCGGGCTGGCCGGGCATCCTGCTCCACGAGGCGATCGGCCACGGCCTCGAAGGCGACTTCAACCGCAAGAAGACGAGCGCCTTCAGCGACCGCCTCGGCCAGCGCGTCGCCGCGCCCGGTGTGACCGTGGTCGACGACGGCACGCTTCCCGGCCGGCGCGGCTCGCTCAACGTGGACGACGAAGGGACGCCGTCGCAGCGCACCGTGCTGATCGAGGACGGCGTGCTGGTCGGCTACCTGCAGGACAAGCTGAACGCCCGGCTGATGGGGATGCGCCCGACCGGCAACGGCCGGCGCGAGAGCTACGCGCACCTGCCAATGCCGCGCATGACCAATACCTTCATGCTCGCCGGCAGCGAGGATCCCGAGGAGATCGTGCGCTCGGTCGCGAGCGGGATCTACGCCGTCTCGTTCGGCGGCGGGCAGGTCGACATCACCAGCGGCAAGTTCGTGTTCAGCGCGAACGAGGCCTACCGGATCGAGAACGGCCGCATCGGCGCGCCGCTCAAGGGGGCCACGCTGATCGGAAACGGCCCCGACGTGCTGACGCGCGTCTCGCGGATCGGCTCGGACCTCGCGCTCGACCAGGGCGTCGGCACCTGCGGCAAGGACGGCCAATCGGTGCCGGTGGGCGTCGGCCTCCCGACGCTGCGCGTCGACGGCCTGACGGTCGGGGGCACCGAGGCGTGACGGCAGCGCGCACGCCGCTCGAGGGCCGCGCGGCGATCGAGCGCGCGCTCGCGCGCGCCCTGGGCGCGGGGGCGCATTCGGCAGACGCCTCGCTCGTCGAGACCGACGCGGTCGAGGCGCGCGTGCGCGGCGCCGAAATCGACTTCGTCAAGCAGTCGCGCGAGCGCGTGCTCGGGATCCGCGCCTTCGTGGCCGGCTCAGGGGGTCTGCGGACGGCGCTCACCTCGACCAGCGACCTCGCCGCCGAGACGATCGACCGCATGGCCGACGAGACGGTCTCGCTCGCGCGGGCCACCGCGCCGGATGCGGCCGCCGGCCTCCCGGCCGGGGGCTTCGCCGAGGACGCGCCGGCGCTCGGACTCCTGGCCGCCGGCGACCGCCACGTCGCCGTCGAGGCGCGCATCGAGGACGCGCGCCGCGCCGAGGCTGCGGCGCGCGAGCTCGACCCGCGCATCGCCAACTCGGAGGGCAGCTCGGTCGACAGCAGCTTTCACCGATTCGTGTACGGGAACACGGCGGGCTTCTTCGGCGAGTACGAGTCGGCCTCGCACTCGCTCTTCTGCGAGCCGCTGGCGCAGTCCAACGGCTCGATGCAGCGCGACTGGTGGATGACGGCCGCGCGCCGCCTCGACGCGCTGGAGGACCCGGCCGCGGTGGGACGCCGCGCCGCCGAGCGCGCGCTGCGCCGGCTCGGGGCCCGGCGCGTCCCCACCTGCGAGGTCCCGGTGGTCTTCGAGCCGATGATCGCGCGCAGCCTGCTCGGCCATCTGGCCGGCTGCGTCAACGGCGGCGCCGTCTACCGCGAAGCCAGCTTCCTCGCCGGCCGCCTCGGCGAGCGCATCGCGAGCGAGCTCGTCACGGTGATCGATGACGGCCGGCTTCCGGGCGGCCTCGGCTCGCGCCCATTCGACGGCGAGGGCCAGCCGACGCGCCGCAATCGGATCGTCGAGAGCGGGCTCCTCCGGAGCTGGCTCCTCGACACCTACTGCGCGCGCAAGCTCGGGCTCGAGAGCACCGGATCGGCCGCGCGCGGAGCGGGCGGCGCGCCCGCCCCGGCGCCGAGCAATCTCTGGCTCGAGCCCGGCAAGCTCGGCCCCGAGGAGATCGTGCGGCGCACCGAGCGGGGCCTCCTCGTGACCGAGCTGATCGGGATGGGCTTCAATCCCGTGACCGGAGACTACTCGCGCGGCGCGGCGGGCCTGTGGATCGAGGACGGTCGTGTCGCCTTTCCGGTCGAGGAGATCACGATCGCCGGCCAGCTCGGCGAGATGCTCTCGGCGATCGACCTGGTCGGCAGCGACCTCCTGTGGGTCGGCGCGATCGCGGCGCCGACGCTGCGCGTGGCGCGCATGACGGTGGCGGGCTCGTGAGCGGAGCCGACGCGGAGACATCGCCCTTGGGCGCGCCCGATTCGAGCGCGCGCCCCAACACGATGATCGGCCTCACCCTGCCCGAGGTCGACGTCTGGTCGGAGCGCGTCGCCGTCGCGCTCGGGCAGAATCCAGGCCTCTTCACCGGCCCCGGCACGAACACCTACCTGGTCGGCACCGGCAGGAGCCGCATCCTGCTCGACACAGGCCAGGGAGTCGACGGATACCCCGACGTCCTCGCGCGGGCGATGCAACGCGCGGGCTGCGAGGAGATCCAGGAGATCGTCCTCACCCATGGACACGTCGACCACAACGGCGGCGTCGCGCAGCTGCTCGCGCGCTTCGGCCGCAAGCGCGTGTCGAAGCTGCCGTGGCCGGCCTTCGACGCCGGCTCTCCGGTCGCCGTGACGCCGCTCGCCGACGGCGACGTGATGCGCACGGAGGGCGCCACGCTGCGCGCCGTCCACACGCCAGGCCACGCGCCCGACCACCTCTGCTTCCTGCTCGAGGAGGAGCAGGCGCTCTTCTCGGGCGACAACGTGCTCGGCGTCGGCACCACGGTGATCCCGAGCGAGTCGGGTGACCTCGCCGACTACATGGCCTCGCTCGCGCGCCTGCTGGCGCTCGACCCGGCCCGCATCTATCCGGCGCACGGGCCGGTGATCTCCGACGGCGCCGGCAAGCTGCGCGAGTACATCGCCCACCGCGAGCGGCGCGAGCGGCAGATCCTGGCGGCCCTCGACGACGGGGACGCGCCGATCGCGGCGCTCGTGAAGCGGATCTACACCGACGTGCCCGAGGTCCTGCACGCGGCCGCCGCGCAGTCGGTGGCCTCGCACCTGCGAAAGCTCGAGCGCGAGGGCCGCGCGCGCCGGCTCGACGCGCAGCCTCCCCTTGGCGCCGTCTGGAGCCTGCGATGAGTGACGCCGCGTGAGCCACCCGCTCCTCGCCGGGCTCGCGAGCGCCAGAGCCGCCGAGCGCGCCGCCGCCTGTCGCGCGGCCGCCGCCGATCCGGCCGGGCCGTTGCTCGCCGAAGCCCTCGTCCCCGCGCTCGCCGATCCCGATCGCGGCGTCGCGCGGGCAGCCGCCGACGCGCTGGTGGCGCTGGCGCGCGCCTCGGACGGAGTGCTCCCGCTCCTGCGCCGGGCGCTCCGCTCCGGATCGGGCGAGGGCCGCATCCACGCCGCGTTCGCGCTAACCCGCCTCGAGCCGCCGGAGCCGGCGCTGCTCCCCGCGCTCGTGGGAGCGCTCGACGCGCCGCATGGCGACGTGCGCTGGTCCGCGGCCCGCCTGCTCGTCGAGATGGGCCGGCTGCACGCCGAGGTGCTGGGCGTCCTCCTCGGCCTCACCCGGACCGCGGAGCGGCCGAGCGTGCGCCGCATGGCGTCCTTCGCGCTTCGCGAGCTCGCGCCGGATCGCCCGGAGGCCGCGCGCGCGCTGCTCGCCGCGACGCGCGACGACGACGCCGGGGTGCGGCGCGCTGCGGTGACCGCGCTCGCGGGCCTGCTCGATCCCCCCGCCGAGGTGGCGGAGCGGCTCGCGGAGCTTCGCCGCGACCGGGACGCGGTGCTCGCACGGCTGGCGGAACGAGCGCTCGGAGCGCTCGAGCACACGGAGGCGCCGCGATGAGCGAGACGCGCACGGCGATCGTGACGGGGGGAACGGGGGGGCTCGGCCGCGCGGTCGTCGCGGCCTTCCTCGGCGGCGGAGATCGCGTCGTGGTGCCCTGGATCGTGGCGCGCGAGCGCGACGCGGCGAGCGCGCAGTTCCAGAGCGCGCTCGGCGCCGGAGCGCTGCTCCTGCTCGAGGCCGACGTGGCCGCGCCCGACGGCGCCGCCGCCGTGGCGCGCGCGGCCGGTGCGCCCGCCGTGCTCGTGAACGGCGTCGGGGGCTTCGCCGCTGGCGCGATCCACGAGACCTCGCTCGACGTCTGGGACCAGATGTATCGGCTCAACGTCCGCGCGGCCGCCTCGATGACGCGGGCCGTCCTGCCGGGAATGGTCGAACGGGGGCGCGGCGCCATTGTCAACGTCGCCGCCAACGCCGCGCTCGATCCCCCCGCCGGAATCAGCGCCTACGCGGCGTCCAAGGCGGCGCTCGTCGCGCTGACCCGCAGCCTGGCGCGCGAGGTCGCGGGGCGCGGCGTGCGCGTGAACGCCGTCCTGCCCACCACGATCGACACGCAGGCCAACCGCGCGGCGATGCCCGACGCGGACTTCTCCCAGTGGACGAAGCCCGAGCAGATCGCCGCCGCGATCCACTGGCTCGCGAGCGACGCGGCCTCCGCAGTGCGCGGTGCGCTCGTGCCGGTCTGATGGCGATCGACAAGACCGCGTTCTACGCCGAGGCGCGCAGCGACCTGCCGGGCCCGCTCGCGGGGGTGCGGGTCCTCGAGGCGACCACGACGTGGGCGGGACCGATGTGCGGCTGCATCCTCGCCGACTTCGGAGCCGACGTCGTCAAAGTCGAGATGCCCGGCGGCGAGATGGCGCGCCGCTCCCCGCCCTTCCTGCCCGGCTTCGACCCGCCGCTCTCGTTCATGCACGCCACGGCCAACCGCAACAAGCGCAGCCTCTCGCTCGACCTGCGCCGGCCCGAGGGACGCGAGCTCTTCCTGCGCCTCGCGGCGCGCTCCGACGTCGTCGTGGAGAACTTCCGACCGGGCGGCATGGACCGCTTCGGGCTTGGCTACCCCGCGGTGCGCGCGGTGCGGCCCGACGTCGTGTACGTGTCGATCAGCGGCTACGGGCAGTGGGGCCCCGACGCCGACCGCGTCGGCTACGACCCCCTGGCGCAGGCCGCGAGCGGATTCCTGTCGATGAACGGGCACCCGGACTGCGAGCCCGTCAAGGCGCCGACCTTCCTCGCCGACGACCTCGGCGGCGTCCACGCCGCCCTCGGGGCGCTCGCCGCGCTGCGCCATCGCGATCGCACCGGAGAAGGACAACACGTCGACGTGTCGCTCCTCGACGCGATGCTCTTCCAGTCGACCGGCTTCCTGACGCTGGGCGCGCTCGGCGTCCCGCTTCCCCGCACCGGCAACGAGTTCCGCATCGCGGCCCCGGCGCGCGTCTATCGCTGCCGCGACGGGTCGGTGATGTGCGGCGTGGTGCTCGACGCGCAGTGGCGACGCCTCGCGGAGCTGCTCGGGCGCCCCGAGCTGGCCGACGATCCCCGCTACGCGACCAACCTCGCCCGCATCGAGCGGCGCGCCGAGGTCGACGCCCTCCTCGCGGACTGGATCGCGCCGCGGAGCGTCGCCGCCGCGGTCGAGGATCTGCTCGCGGCCGGCCTCGCGGCTGCGCCCGTGCGCAGCTACGCCGAGGCCGCCGCCGACCCCCACGTGCGCGCGCGCGACATGCTGCAGTGGGTGCCCCAGCAGGACGGCGCGTCCGCGCCAATCACCGGGCCCGCGGCCAAGCTCTCGCGCACGCCGATCCGCGTGCGCTCCGGCGCGCGCGCTCTCGGCGCCGATAACGAGGCGATCCTCAGCGAGCTCGGGCTCTCGGACGCGGAGATCGCGGCGCTGCGCGAGTCAGGCGTCGTCTGAGCCGCCCGCGCGCGGCGGCGGCCGGCGCAGCGCGAGATGGAGCCTCCCCGGCGACGGCGGCGCGCCGGGCGTCACCAGCCGAGCCCCGCGCAGCGCGAGCGCCCCGCCGTCGGGCTCCCAGCCCTCGGCGTCGAGCGATACCGGATAGGCGTCGGCGAGGATCCGCTCGGGGGGGCCGCTCTCGACGCTGCGGCCGCGCTCGTAGCGGACGACGCGGTCCGCGAGGGCCAACGCCTCGTCGGCGTCGTGGGTCACGAAGACCGCGGGCGCTCGGTGGCGGTCGAGCGCCGCGCGCAAGAGGCGCCAGAGCTCGCCGCGGCCGGCCCGGTCGATCGACGCGAACGGCTCGTCGAGGAGGAGCAGGCGCGGACCGGTCGCGAGCGCGCGGGCCAGCGCGACCCGCTGGCGCTCGCCGCCGGAGAGCGAGGCCGGCCGGGCGTCCGCGAGCGCCGCGATCCCGAGCTCCTCGAGCAGCGCCCGCACCTGCGGGTCGCGCTGCCGCCGGCGCGCACGCGGGAGACCGAAGGCCACGTTCTCCGCCGCACTGCAGAACGGGAAGAGCGAGTCGCGCTGCGGCACCCAGCCGATGCCGCGGCGGTGCGGGGGCGCGTCCGCGCCGGTCGCCGCGTCGAAGAGCGACTCCCCGCCGACCCGCACGAAGCCGCGCTCCGGGCGCACGAGGCCCGCGAGGGCGCGCAGCGTGAGCGACTTGCCGGCGCCCGAGGGACCGAAGAGCACCAGCACGCCGCGCTCGAGCGAGAGCTCCGCCTCGAGCGCGAAGGCGCGCGCGCCGCGGCCCACCCGCAGCTCCAGGCGAGCCTCGAGCGCCTGGGCCGCGGCGCCTGCCTTCACGAGCGCGGTCGCTCGAGGAAGGCCTGCGCGCGCGGCGCCAGCCGCGGCGCCAGGAGCACCACTGCAAGCGACACGCCGGAGAGCACGCCGGCGTACAGCAGCGCGCGACCTTCCTCGCCGGCCTGCCACGCCGCATAGAGCTCGAGGGGCATGGTGTTGGTGCGGCCCGGGATGTTTCCGGCGAACATCAGCGTGGCGCCGAACTCCCCGATCGCGCGCGCGAACGCGAGCACGAGGGCAGCGATGACGCCCTGCCAGGCGGCGGGCAGCGTGACGCGCGCGAAGAGCGCCGTCGGGCCCAGGCCCAGCGAGCGACCCACCTCCTCGAGCTCCGAGGGAACCGCCTCGATCGCCGGCTGAGCCGTCTTCACCAGGAGCGGAAGCGCAACGATCGCGGAGGCGACCACCGCGGCCGCCGGCGTGAACACCACGCGCGCGCCGAAGAGCGCGTCGAGCGCCCGGCCGATCGGCCCGTGGCGCCCGAAGTACACGACGAGGAGGTAGCCGACGACTGTGGGCGGGAGCACCAGCGGAAGCAGCACGAGCGCGTCGACCAGCGCGCGGCCGGGGTAGCGGCGGCGCGCCTGGAGCCACGCCAGGGCGATGCCCGGAGGTCCGACCAGCGCGACCGCGAGCGCGGCCACGCGCAGCGAGAGCGCGATCGGGAAGAGCGGGTCGCCGCTCACGGGCGAGGCGGCCCGAACCCGTGCGCGGTGAAGATCGAGCGCCCGCGCGGCGACGTCGCGAAGGCGAGGAAGCGAGCCGCCTCATCGCTGCGCGGGGCGCCGCGTACGACCGCGGCCACGAGCTCGACGCTCGGCGCCCAGGCGCCGGTCGCGCGGTCGAGCACGCGGACGTCGTCGAAGGGCCGCGCGTCCGTCTCGTACACGATGCCGGCCGCGGCCTCGCCGCGTCGCACGATGGCGAGGACGCCGGCGACGTCGGCGCCGAGCACGAAGCGCGGAGCGAGCGCGTCCCAGGAGCCGAGCGCGGTCAGCGCCTGCTGCGCGTAGCGACCCGCCGGCACCGAGCGCGGGTCGCCGATCGCGATGCGCTCGCCGGGCGGAAGCGAGGCGAGGGAGTCGAAGCGGACCGCCGGCCCCTGCCTCGGCCCGATCAGGACCAGCGTGTTCGTGGCGATCGAGCGTCGGGTCGAGGGATCGACGAGGCCCTTCGCCACGAGCGCGTCGACTTCGTTGGGCGACGCGAAGAGCACCGCGTCGATCGGCGCGCCCGCCTCGACCTGCGCGCGCAGCGCCCCGGACGCGCCGTAACTCACCTCGATCGCCGGCGCCCCCGAGTCCCCCCGGAATGCCTCGATCACTTCGGGGAGCACCGGCCGCAGGCTCGCGGCCGCCGCCAGGGTGACGGCGCGGGGCGCATCGCCGGCGCGCGCGAGCGAAGCCGTGAAGACAAGCAGCACGAGCGCTGCGCGCGCGCGCATCGACATGGGCGGATTATATCCGCGACCCGCAGAATGGTACGGTCTCCGAGCGCTCGAAGGACCCAGAGGAATCGGCGTGGCGCGCATCCGGGTAGGAGTGGCTTGGGTCGGTCTCGTGGCGCTGCTCGCGCTCGGCGCCGCGGCGGACGAGAACACGCCGATCTACGACCTCCTCGAGATCCTCGTGCAGGACGGGCGCCTGCTCGCCATCGACGCCGAGTCGGGCAACGAGACCGCCGAGCGGCTCCAGCTCGGTGAGCGCGTGCTCTGGACCCGCGAGCGCGGGCGCGTCGGGATCGCCGTCACCGACCGGCGCATGCTCGGCGTCGCCACGATCTCGGGCTTCTGGCAATCGCTCCCGCTGCGGCGGCGCGAGCCGCCTCCCCGCGGAGCGGAGCTCGGCGATCGCGTGGCGCTGCTCGTGACCCCCCAGCGCGTGCTCGGCTTCGTGGGGCGCACCGGCAACTTCAGCGAGTCCTCGCTCGGGCCCCACGAGGCGCTCCTCCAGAGCGCGGTCGGAGCGAACGTCGTCGTCGTCGTGACCGACCGCCACGCGCTCGGGCTCTCGGCGGATCGAGGCGGGTTCTTCGACATCCCGATGCTCGTGACCGAGCGGATCGAGAGCCTTTCCGCCTTCGCCAACCACGCGACGCTCCAGACCTCGAAGCGGCTGCTGATCTTCCGCGGCCCGACGGGGGCGTGGGAGGAGCAGCCGCGCGAGGTGATCCCGGCCCAGTAGGGCGCGCAAG
>Ga0335082_10006457_pt1 | contig 12790 bp, 10 predicted proteins | sample Lox_Sample_41_FD_206718 | JGI IMG/M metagenome (GOLD analysis project Ga0335082, IMG submission 206718) | Soil microbial communities from Loxahatchee National Wildlife Refuge, Florida, United States - Lox_Sample_4.1 | ecosystem: Environmental > Terrestrial > Soil > Wetlands | place: USA... | reverse complement strand
GGCTCCAGTGCCGAAGGCCAGAACGGCAGCATCAGCGAGCTGCTGGCGCAGAATCAGATTCCGAACACCGTCGCCCAGCAGATTGAAGCGCTGAACCAGCTCGGCGGACTGGATGCGCTCGGCGGACCGAAGGTCGACAACATGTATCACGCCGGCTGGGCATGGGCCGGCGGCACGCCGTTCCACCACACCAAGCTGATCGCCTCGCACTTCGGCGGCACACGCAATCCGATGGCGATCTCGTGGCCAGCACGCATCCAGCCCGACCCGACGCCGCGGTCGCAGTTCCACCACGTCAACGACATCGCGCCGACCCTCTACGAGATTCTCGGCATCCAGCCGCCGAAGTTCGTCGACGGCTTCGCGCAGGACCCGATCGACGGCGTGAGCCTGGCCTATACCTTTGCGAGCGCCAAGGCACCGGGACGCAAGCACACGCAGTACTTCGACAATAACGGCAGCCGCGGCATCTACCACGACGGCTGGTACGCGTGCACCTTCGGCCCGCTCACGCCCTGGCTCACCGTAAGTCCGGGGCTGGCGACCTGGGACTCGGCCAAGGACGTCTGGGAGCTCTATAACATCAACGCTGACTTCTCGCAGGCAGACGACCTCGTCGCAAAGGAGCCGAAGCGGCTGGAGCAGATGCAGGCGCTGTTCGTGAAGGAGGCCAAAGTGAACCAGGTGTTCCCGATTGGCGCGGGCATCTGGTTACGCATCCATCCCGAGGACCGCGTCAAGACGCCCTACACGAGCTGGCAGTTCGACACGACGACAACCCGCATGCCGGAGTTCACCGCACCGGGTCTCGGCCGCGAGAGCAACCACGTCACCGTCGAGGCGGATCTCGGCGAGAACGCGTCGGGTGTGCTCTACGCGCTGGGCGGCGCCTCTGGCGGTCTCACGTTGTACATGGACCAGGGCTCCCTGGTCTATGAATACAACATGATGATCATCGAGCGCTACATCGCGCGCTCGGCACAGAAGCTTGCTCCGGGCAAGCGCAGGATTGAAGTGGACACCACCATCGCTAAGGCCGGCGCGCCGGCGCAAGTGATCCTGAGTGTCGACGGAGAGGAAGTTGCGCGCACGACCGTCCAGCGCACCGTGCCAGCGGCTTTCACTGCCAGTGAAACCTTCGACGTGGGCATCGATCTCGGCTCGCCGGTCTCGCTCGAGTATTTCGACCGCCGGCCGTTCCCGTTCGAGGGAAAGATCGCCGCGGTGCGCGTCGAGCTGAAGTAAGCAGGCCGACCGGACATTGACAGCATAGAGGCGCGACAGGTGAAAAGTCGTGAGGTCGGTGGACACGCTCGCTTGCAGCCACAGAATCTGCTGAACCTCTCTCAATCACTGCGTGCGCAGTGACTGGAGCGCCGTGCAACATTCTGTGTGGTTGTACGCCCTTCCCGCCGTGCTGCCGATGCTCGTGGTGGTTGCGCTGCAGGTTCCGATCGGGAAACTCGTCGTCACCATCCTCAAGGCACTCACCTAACGGCCGATGTGCAGCAGCAAGGCACCGGGCACGGACCACTACAAGCGCCTATCCAAGTCCCAAAACTGCTGGCGCTGCGCGACTGGCTCGATAGGTTTCGACCGTTGCTTTTTCTTTTGTCTTCCCAGCCTGCGATGCGCGTTTGAGCGTCTCGCTGGGACGCTCTCCGAACATGCGCCGGTAGTCCACGGAGAAACGGCCGAAGTGGGTGAACCCCCAGCGCAGGGCCACGTCGGTCACGCGTACTTCCCCGGGCCCGTAAGCGCGCAGCTCGCGGTTCGCCTCGTTAAGCTTCATGGCGTGGAACCACCTCTGTGGGCCTACGCCGTAGACCTCGTGGAACGCGTACTGCAGCACGCGTTCGCTGCAGCAGGCGGCTTCGCTCAAGGCGCGCAGGCTGAACGACTGATCGAGGTTGGCGAAGAGGTAGTCCCGCGCGCGCTGCGTCAGCGCGCCTCGCCGCGGCGAGTTCTGCTGCTCGCCGTGCGCATTGAGCCCGAGGCCGGCGGCCACCGCATCGATGCATGCCCGCAGAAGCTGCTCGTGCAACCCGCGCGCCACGGACGAAGATACGTCAGTCGGTGACTGCGAGGCGACGGCGACGGTGCTGCGGATGCGCTGCGCCAACAACGGTGCGGCCTCTGTGGGGGGAAAGTGGAGCCAACCCGTCCGAGGGATCGGCAGAGGACGCCCCAGGTGCGCTACCGCAGCACGCTCCACTTCCTCGCGGGTGACCTGGAAGACCGCCTTGGTCTCGTCGAGCGGGTTGCGATAGTCGATCTCGTGACCTTCCGCGAATACGCGTACGCTGTCCGGGACCACGGTCTGCCCGAGCATGGAGCCTGGCCCGCGCCCCGCCAGGGTGAACCCGAAATGAAGCCGATCCGGGCTGTAGCTGCCGCGCGTGAGGACAGGAAGATTCGACGAGACGACCTCGAGCAGGCTATCGCCTAGCAGAACGCGCTCCTGCGAAGCTTCGAAGCGACCCGCTCGCAAGAGGCGAACTTCGAGCCGTGAATCCGTTATGACCGAAGCGAAGATGTCCGGCTCAAATGTTGCGAGCCGCATCGCCTGGTAGCTCGGTGTAGTCATGTGGGTTTCGATGACGGTGCGTCCTTGCTCTCCTCGTTTGTTTTTATGGGTGAAGCTTATGCCAAAGGAATAAAATGCAGGTTTCGCTCAAGATGAACCGCGGATAAAGCCCGACCGCTCACACGGTTTGCTTTTCTGATGGCCAACAAAGCTTGAGCGGCGAGGCCCCCACTTCGGGGGGCGTAGATAATGACACCAGATGATCGCGAGCGTCTATCCACTTTGCGAAAGGATGCGTATCAGCCGTCGCTATCTACCATCCACGAACATGTCCGACGCCACCGGCAGCGCGTCCATGATCCTCTCGTTCGTCCGCACGCGGTCTTCAGGCTTCCGCCCTGGGCGCTTTGCTGCGGTACGCGCGCGGACTCTCCCCGGTCCAGCGGCGGAACGCCCGGTTGAAGCTCGCGGTTTCTGCGAAACCGAGCAGAAATGCGGTTTCCTCGACGCTGTTGCTGGGTTCGCGCAAGTACTCCACTGCAAGCTCGCGCCGGGTCTCGTCGAGCAGACGCGCGAAGCTGGTATCGGCAGCGGCGAGGCGCCGTTGCAGGGTTCGCAGGCTCATCGCCAGGGCCCCTGCCGCCTGCCTCGCTAATGGCTCGCTGGAGGTTAGCCGCTCGGCCAGAAACTTGCGCACGCGCGCCACGGCATCGCCGCGGTCCATGCGGGCCAGGTAGTCGCGCAGCACCTTCTCGGCGGAGAGCGCCAGCTCAGGGTTTCCCGAAGGCAGCGGCTGCCGCATCGCATCTTTGGCGAACAGCATGGTGTACCGAGGTGCGCCGAACTCGAGGGGCGCCTTGAAGAACTCCTCGAAGTGCGCCGCGCACTCCGGTGCTGGACGCGCCAGCCCAACGCGCAACGGCGCGAATGAGGGGCCGGCGTTGTTCCTCGAGAGCGTGAGCACGCTGGCGAAAATCGCTTCCAGAGCCGGATAGGGCATAGGGGGCTGCCCCGCGGGAGGTTTGAGCCACAGGCAGAACCCGGCCTCTTCCTCTTCCAGCTGCGGAAGGGTGGCTTCGCCGATGACACGGTAATACCGCACGAAGCGCTGCATCGCCTCGAGCAGCGTCGCGCTGGCGTAGTAGGCGAAGCCCAACGCGTGTGCGCCAGTCGGGTGCCAATGACGAGCGAATTCCAGACCGAGGTATTGGTTACCGGTCTCCGCGAGTGCGCGCAGCCAAAGCCGACGAGCAGCGTCAGCCCGCGCTCGCGCTCCAGGCTGAGCGACGAGCGAGGGGTCTAAGCCTGAGGCAGCGAACACGAGCCGCGCATCCACCCCTGCTTCCTCGAGGACTTTCCAGAGTGACAAGTGCGCCGAGCTCAAGACGGTTGCGGGCATGAGGGCTTCAGTAGGCGTGTAAGGACAATCGATTGGCGCGTTGAGAGAGGGTCAGTCGCAACGGAAGCGCTTATTCTGCGAACGACACGCATGGAGATGAACATCGAAAAAATTAGCCTCAGAATGTCCGAGCCAGCGGATTCCGACCGGCTCGACTGCGCCTCGCCGCCGGCCGGCCCGCTCGAGGCATACGCGCGCGCGCCCGACGCTGCAACGCTGCGTGCCCTGGTTGCCGAGTGGGAACGCGCCGCCACACAACTGCCTCTCGAACAGCGGCTCGATCTGCTGGGGCAGATGTCGACACGTGTCGAGCACGGCGCACTGTCCAGCCGCGTGCTTCTGCCGATTGTCCTGGGAGATACAGATGCGCGCGTGGTAGCCACAGCCGCCGCGCGCCTCGCGCTTTCCCACCGTGCCGACGCAGCCGACCCGGAGCCAGGTCCCTTCTTCGTCCTCAAGCATGTGCTGACATACGTTCCACGCAATCTCGGCGCAGCGCTGGGAGGACTGCTCGGATTGGGGGACGGGGCAGTCGCTCGTTGGATATTCGAATTGCGGCATCTGCTTGCGCTCCCGGTCCTCAGCACCGTCCTCGACGAGATGACGGGGTGCGAGAGCGGTCACCTGCACAAGGCGACCGCAGAGTTCTACCTCGATTGGCTCGAGGAACTGGCGTGGCATCTGCCGAGATCGACAGAAACCTTCCGCCGCGTCGCGAACGGGCTGATCAACCTGCGCACCTCTTGCCGGTCCGACCATGTGATCGATGGGCAGCGGCGTTACCCAGCGCCCGCTGATGGCGAACCCTATGAGGAGGGTTGGCGCAGGATCCCACTCGGAGAGTTCACCCGCGCCATCTGGCCTCACCTGGTCGCCCTCGAGCGCGCGGAACAACCGCCAGTCGCCATGCGTCGAGTGCTGGAAGCATGGCGCCCGGCGATGCACTAGCGGGGGGATGCGAGCGTTTTTTCGAGCGCTGAACGAAGTATCGGTCGAACGACTGCAAGCGTCTATCCAATTCCCGAAACGGCTAGCGCTGCTTCACTCGCTCGATAGGCTTACCGCGGCCACGTGCATGGAGAGCGTGATTGACGCGTTTACGGCTCGTGGGCCCGTACGGCCCGCTTTTTACTTAAGATTGAAGATGCGCTTCGCGACGAGCGGGGCGCCAACCGGGAGGAAAAGCGTGGCAGTCGAACATGGCGAAACGACGCGGGGACGGATCGCACGCGCGATGTCGGGCGCGGAGGCGATCGAGATCAAGGCGACGATCCCGCATCACCAGGTGGAGGCGGCGCTCGTGCGCTACGGACTCACGGCGCGGAACGACGAGGAGCGCTACATCTATTTCTTCGACACGCCGGCACTCGATCTGCTCGCGGCCGGGATCATTATGCGCGCGCGCCGCATCGTGGGCGACGCGCACGACAGCACCGTCAAGTTCCGCCCAGTGGATCCGGCGACAGTGGGTGACGAGTGGCGCAAGTACCGCGACTTCAAGATCGAGGCTGACGCGAGCGAGAAGGGAATGGTCAAGTCGGCATCGTTCTCGATGCGCGCCGAGAAGGGCCTGATCAAGCGCGTCGCCGTCGGCAAGCGGCAGATCCGTGACCTCCTCACGCATGAGCAGCGGGCGTTCATCGAGAAGACCGCCGGGCGCACGATCGACTTCGACCGGCTGGTGGTGCTGGGTCCGCTGCGGGCGCAGCGGTGGCGGTTCGAAGACCCCGGTTGCCCGTGGGCGATCACGGCGGAACTGTGGATACGCGAGGACGGCCAGCGGATGCTGGAGGCCTCAATCAAGGCGCCGGCAGTGCAGGCGGCGGCCGCCGTCGCAGGCTTCATGGCCTTCATGGCCGAGGTTGGTGCGGAGCGCGACAAGGAGCAGCAGACCAAGACGCGCTGGGCGCTCTCGTACTATGCCGGCAAGTATGCGAGGGAGCGCGGGCAACACAGCTCCCCGAAGTCGAAGCCCGTGGCCCCGAGAAAGACCGTCGCCGCGAAGAAAGCCGCGAGACTCACGACCCGCGCCACTGCGCAGGGCACCTCAAGGCGGACAGCCGCGAAGGCGCGCGAAGGCCGCTGAGGCGTGGGCTCCGCGCGATACAGAGGGGTTCCTGCATCTGTCTCGGCGATGTCTTGAATCATCTGGGCGCCGGTCCGCCGACCGGCCGCAGCACCATGTCGACGTGCGTCGGCGCGCCGCGCGTGATGACCGCGTAGCGCTGATCGTTGATGAAGCGCAGCTTGTCGCCGTCCTCGATGCGGGCCCCGACGGCATAGCTGTGGTTCGGCTCAATCTTCGCGCGGTCGTACGGAATCTCGAACGCGAACGGGACCTGCTTGCCTCCGGCTTGGATGACCTGCTCGCCCAGCACGATCGCAGCCGCATCGGCGCGCGACACGTCGATGAGCTGCACCTTGATCACGGCGTTCGGCGACAGCGCGATACGCTGGAGATAGGTGACAGTGCCCGTCACGCGCGCGGCGGCGGCGCCGCCTTCTTCGGGCGCCGCGCTCATGTCCGAGCAGCCCGCGAGGAGCGCAGGCAACAGCCACATGTCGAGGATCGATCGCAGGGACGGTCTCATGGCAGGCCCTCTCCAGAAGTGGAAGTGAAGAAGTGGTGACGCAGGGCAGGCTCAGCGGGAGCGTCTAGCCAATTTCCCTAAGCGGCCAGCGCTGCTCGACTGGCTTGATATGCTTCGACTGTTGCTTTTTCGTTTGTCTTACCGGTCCGCGATGCTCGCTTGAGCGTCTCGCTGGGACGCTCTCCGAACATGCGCCGGTATTCCACGGAGAAGCGGCCGAAGTGGGTGAACCCCCAGCGCAGGGCCACGTCGGTCACGCGTACTTCCCCGGGTCCATGGGCGCGCAGCTCGCGGTTCGCCTCGTTGAGCTTCATGGCGTGGAACCACCCCTGTGGGCCCACGCCGTAAACCTCGCGGAAGGCGTACTGCAGCACGCGTTCGCTGCAGCGGGCGGCCTCACTCAGAGCGCGCAGGCTGAACGACTGATCGAGGTTGGCGAAGAGATAGTCTCGCGCGCGATGAGTCAGCGCACCTCGCCGCGGCGAGTTCTGCTGCTGACCGCGCGCACTGAGCTCGAGACCGGCGGCCAGCGCATCGATGTATGCGCGCAGAAGCTGCTCGTGCAGCACTCGCGCCACGGAAGAGGATAGGTCAGCCGGTGTCTGCGAGGCGACGGCGAGGGTGCCGCGGATGCGCCGCGCTAGCGGCGGCGCGGCCTCTGTGGGGAGAAAGTAGAGCCAACCTGTCCAGGGAATCGGCACAGGCCGGCCCAGGTGCGCCACCGCAGCACGCTCCACTTCCTCGCGGGTGACCTGGAAACCCGCCCAGGTCGATTCGGGCGCGGTGCGATAGTCCACCTCGTGACCTTCCGAGAATACCCGTACGCTGCCCGGGACCACGGTCTGCCCGAGGACATAAGACGGCCCGCGCGCCGCCAGAGTGAACGCGAAATAAAGCCGATCCGGGTCGAAGCAGCCGCGTGAGAGCATGGGAAGATTCCCCGAGGCGACCTCGAGCACGCTATCGCCTAGCAGAGCGCCCTCTAGCGAAGCTTCGAACCGACCCCCTTGCAAGAGGCGAATTTCGAGCCGTGAATTCGTTATGCACGAAGCGAGGATGTCCGGCTCGAATGCTGCGAGCCGCACCGCCTGGTAGCTCGGTGTAGTGATGTGGGTCTCGATGACGGCCAACCTTTACCCTCTCGTCTATGGTGAACTTCTATGCGAATGTAATGCGGGTTTCGCCCAGGATGATCCGCAGAACATCCCAACCGAAACTACCAACGTCTAGGCAATTGCCGAAACTGCCAGCGCTGCTTCGACTATTGCTTTTTCGTTGGTCTTCCCGGTCCGCGATGCGCGCTTGAGCGTCTCACTGGGACGCTCTCCGAACATGCGCCGGTACTCCACTGAGAAGCGGCCGAAGTGGGTGAACCCCCAGCGCAGAGCCACATCAGTGACGCTCACTTCCCCGGGTCCATGGGCGCGCAGCTCACGGTTCGCCTCGTTCAGCTTCATGGCGTGGAACCACCCCTGTGGGCCCACCCCGTAAACCTCGCGAAACGCGTACTGCAGCACGCGTTCGCTGCAGCAGGCGGCCTCGCTCAGGGAGCGCAGGCTAAACGGCTGGTCGAGGTTGGCGAAGAGATAGTCTCGCGCGCGCTGCGTCAGCGCGCCTCGCCGCGGCGAGTTCTGCTGCTGGCCGCGCGCACTGAGCTCGAGACCGGCGGCCAGCGCATCGATGAATTCGCGCAAAAGCTCCTCGTGCAACACGCGCGCCACGGAAGAGGATAGGCCGGTCGCTGACTGCGAGGCGACGGCGAGGGTGCTGCGGATGCGCCGCGCCAACGGCGCTGCGGCCTCCGTGGGGAGAAAGTGGAGCCAACCTGTTCGGGGGATCGGCAGAGGGCGGCCCAGGTGCGCCACCGCAGCACGCTCCACTTCCTCGCGGGTGACCTGAAAGCCCGACAAGGTCACTTCGGGCGCGGTGCGATAGTCCAGCTCGTGACCTTCCGTGAATACGCGTACGTCGCCCGGGACCACGGTCTGCCCGAGCATATAGCCCGGCCCGCGCGCCGCTAGGGTGAACCCGAAATGAAGCCGGTCCGCAGGGTGGCGGCCGCGCGCGAGAACAGGAAGATTCCCCGAGGCGATCTGTAGCACGCTATCGCGTAGCAGAACGCGCTCCTGCGAAGCTTCGTAACGACCTCCTTGTAAGAGGCGAACTTCGAGCCGTGAATCTGCCATGAACGAAGCGACTATTTCCGATTCGAATGACGCGAGCCGCGTCGCCTGGTAGCTCGGTGTAGTGACGCAGGCTTCCATGACGCCGACCTTAGGTCAAGTCCGAGAACATGAGCTGGGCTGCAAACGCCACTCGGACTCTATGCCCACGGCGAGGCACACCACGGCCATAGTGGAAACTGCCGGACGGCTTTATCGTTGCAAATCAACCCGCCCGGCTGGTCCCGAGCTTGCCTGCGCTTGTACCCTCGTCGCCTCTGCTGACATGTGTTCTCCCCATTTGCTGTGGTCTCCCCCATTTGCGCTCCCCGAAAGCCCTGGCGCACGCGACAAATACGTAACTCACGCCATGCATGTTACCAGGCGGCGATTCTGTTCCTTTGACCTAAGTCAACTGACTTCGAACAAATACATTGCGCTCGCCAACTCCGAGACGAATGCGTGTTCTCTCGTTTATTTTTACCGTGAGGTTTATGCGACAAGAAGAACTAATGATGCGCTGAACCGCGGGAAAGCTCGACCAGCCAAGTAGTGAATCGTAACAATCAAAAGTTAGAGGTCCACAAAAGTTAGTATGACATCAATGAGCATCCGTGTCTATCCAGTTTGCGAAAAGATCTATGTCGAGTCTAATGACAAGCCTTATTTCGGAAGTTGGATAGACGATCAGCACAGTATGCGACTAAATTGCTCCATGTACGAGTGGTTCTTCTCGCCGCTTGGGTGATTGTGTTGGTTAAGTAGATTCGTGTTTGTGACTAACTTATAGAGATGGAGACCTGATCATGATTCGCTATGGAACTGCTGTGCTGAGTGCGAGCGCGGTGGCTGTGCTGCTCGTTAGCGCGGGCTGCGAAAGTACCCCTACGAAGACCGAACCGTACAGCGCCTACACTTACAACGGGAACGAGGCCTACAACGCCTACAACGGGGTCGTCGAGGCAGATCCCTGTGCAGTGGAGGGTGGAGACCCCAGAGGCGTCCGAGAGCTCAAGCATGAAGGGCGTGCAGGCGGAATCTGTACTAGGCCGAGGCCGGCTCCTGCGCAAGCAGCCGCGCCCGTTGCGGCACCTGTTGCGGCAACGGCGGCCGTGGTCGCGCCCGCGCCCCAGGAGTTAACCATGGGCGGCATGTGCGCCGGACAATCGGCTGATCTGCCGGTGGCTGCCAACTCGGGATCGTGCTTCGCGAAGGTGTGGAACGAGCCTAAGTACACCACAGTCCCCCAGCGCAGGCTGGTCCAAGCGGCGGGCGAGCGTACCGAAGTGCTTCCGGCACGCTACGAAAAGGCTACGGAAACTGTGATCGTGACACCGGCCACCAAGAAATACCGCACGATTCCGGCGGAGTATGAGACGGTGACCGAGCAAATGCTGGTACGCCCGGCCTACGTGCGCACCGATACCATCCCCGCGACGTACGACGTCATCGAGGAGAAGGTATTGGTCAAGCCGGCGTACAAGACGTGGAAGCCGGGGAAGATGACCAACATCCAGCGTGTGGATGAGAGCGGTCAGATTCTCTGCCTGGTGGACGTGCCCGCCGAATACAAAACCGTGACCAAACGCGAGCCACGCACGCCCGAGCAGACCAAGAACATCCAGGTCCCGGCCGAGTACGCCTCGGTCCAGAAGACGGTCGTGAAGACGCCGGAGCGTGTGGAAGAGATCGATGTTCCTGCGGTGACCGAGGTGCGTACCTACGATAAGCTGGTGGAGGCGCCCAAGCAGGTCAAAGTGCCAGTCGAGGCCAAGTATGAAGAGGTTCCCACGCAGCAGCTGACTGAGAATGGCTGCTACGCGTGGCGGCAGATTCTGTGCGACAGCAACATGACCACGGACACCATCACCAAGCTGCAAAAAGTGTTGGGTAAGAACGGCTACTACCAGGGTCAGCCTACGGGCAAGTTCGATGATGCCACTCTGGCCGCAGTCAATTCCTACGAGAAAGCCAACAATCTGCCCATCGACGGGTATCTGAACATCGAGACCGCTGACTCGCTGGGCATCAGCACCAAGAATTAATCCCGCAAACAGAGCAACGCCGCCAAATTGGCGGCGTTGCAGCCGGCAAGACCCGCACCCGGCGGATCGGTGGGCGGCCAGGATAACTCAACCGGAGATGACAATGGGATTGGTGAACGGACTGCTGGGCGGCGCCATCGGCGCTGGAATGGTGACAGTGGTCAACGGATTGATTGAGAAGCACGGCGGCTTACAAGGCTTGGTCAAGCAGTTCGAGGAACAGGGGTTGGGCGCAACCGCGCGCTCTTGGATCGGAACGGGTCCGAACCAATCCATCAGCCCGGATCAAGTTCATCAGGTGCTCGGCGCGGATACCGTGAAAGAGCTTAGCGCAAAGTTCGGGTTGTCGCCTGACGACTTGACGAAGAAGCTGTCCAGCGTCTTGCCACAGGCGGTCGACCACCTGACGCCCGAAGGAGTGTTGCCCAAGAGCTGAGGAATCACATTCAGCTTAGGCAATGCCGGCGCGGACGGCCTGGCACAGCGGTGGAATCAAAGGCTAGTTCGCAGTGAAGGGCCGGCATTGGGCCGGCCCCGGTTTAGAAAGGAAGAGACACCATGAATCAGATGAAAAAAATTCTGCTCAGCACTCTTGTCGTTGCCGGACTGCTTGTGCCTGCGACCTCGAGGGCTATGGACGACGCCTGCGCCGCGGAGGTCGACAAGTTCTGCGGCGACGTGATCGTAGGCCAACACCGGGTCATCGACTGCCTGAAGGCCCATGAGAGCAAGTTCACTCCCGGTTGCAAGGCCCAACTTCAGGCCGACGCCAAGAAGATCAAGGCGGAGCTGAAGAAGATCGGCAAGGCCTGCAAGAACGACATCGACAAGTTCTGCGCGAAGGTCCAGCCGGGCGAGGGACGCATCGCGAGCTGTCTCGCGGACAACTCGGCGAGCCTGTCGAAGGGATGCGTGGCGTCGATCAAGCACTAGCCGCTTCGCCGACTTTGTCGTAGATGCAGGAAACGCCTGCCACACCCTATCAACTTTCACACACTGCAATAAGGGCCCACATGGCTGCAAACCTAATCGAACTGATGCAACGCTCACTCTCACCGACGCTCGTCCGCGAGGCCAGCCGTTTCTTGGGCGAATCCGAGTCCGCAACCCAGGGCGCGGTCGGCGCTGCATTGCCCGCCCTGCTCGGCGGGCTGATGCAGAAGGCGTCCACCGCGCAAGGTGCAAGCAGTCTCTTCGATCTGCTGAGCGGACCGACCGTGGATACGCGCGCAATGAGCAACCTCAGCAATTCGCTCGCCGGCGGCGACCAGACGAACGCGCTCCTCAAAACCGGCGCTGGTTTCGTGTCGACTCTGTTCGGCGGCAAGGCTGGGGCGCTCATCGAAACGCTCAGCTCGATCACCGGGCTGAAATCTGGCTCCATCACCAACCTGCTCTCGATCGCCACACCCGCGATGCTTGGCTTCCTGAAGAACCATATGAGCACCAACAAACTGGACGCGACCGGGCTGTCCAATCTGCTGGTCGGACAGAAGGATTTCCTCGGTGGCTTGCTCGACAACCGCATCACCAGCGCGCTCGGTCTGGGCAGCGCCAGTTCCTTCCTTTCCAGCCTCGCGAGCAAGGGCCTCGGCGCGGTCTCGGGCGCGGGTGCAACGGCCTTGGGTGCGGGTGCAGCGGCCTTGGGTGCGTCAACCGCGGCGGCCGGAGCAATGAGGTACGCTGGGCAGAGTACCGCCGACCTCACCGGTCAGGCGGTCCGTGACGTTAAAGGCGCGACCACAGGCGGCTCCAAGATGAGGCGCTGGCTGCCGTGGGTCGTGGCAGCCGTGCTCGCGGCACTGATAGTCCCGCAGTTCCTACGGCACGGTCAGCAGGCCGAAAAGAAGGTGGCCGATGCCGCCAGTTCCGCCACCGCAAACGTTGCGGCGGCGCTCAAATCGATCGAGCTTCCTGGCGGCGCGAAGATCCAGGCTCCTGAGGGAGGCTTTTTCGACTCACTCGTCGCCTACCTCAACAGCAAGGACGCCGCGGCGGGCAAAGGTTTCGTGTTCGAAGAGCTGACTTTCAATACCGGCTCGGCCACGCTGACGGGCAACCCCCAA
>Ga0335082_10006455_pt1 | contig 12791 bp, 12 predicted proteins | sample Lox_Sample_41_FD_206718 | JGI IMG/M metagenome (GOLD analysis project Ga0335082, IMG submission 206718) | Soil microbial communities from Loxahatchee National Wildlife Refuge, Florida, United States - Lox_Sample_4.1 | ecosystem: Environmental > Terrestrial > Soil > Wetlands | place: USA... | reverse complement strand
GAACGGGAGTTCCCGATGCCGAAGCTGCGGCCCGGGTGTGCCGTGCTCGCAGTGGAGGCGGTCGGCATCTGCCACAGCGACGTCGACCAGTTCAAGGGGCACCCGCCGGTGCCGTCGGGCGGCGTCTTCCCCGTGGTGCCTGGCCACGAGATCGTCGGCCGGATCGCAGAGATCACAGGCGAGGCGGCCGCCGAGCTCGGCGTGCGCGAGGGCGACCGCGTCGGCGTGCGATCGGTCGTGTGGGCGGGCAATGCACCGACGCGCGTGTACGGATTCGATTTTCCGCTCACCGAGGGCTCGGGCCTGTTCGGCGGCTATTCGGAGTACATGGAGCTCGTGCCGGGATCCCAGGTGCACAAGCTCCGCGACGACCTGCCAGCGACCGAGCTGACCGTCTACGAGTGCCTCACCAACGCGATCACGTGGGTGCGGCCCGTGAAGCCGGGTCAGGTGCTCGTGGTGGAGGGCCCCGGGCACATGGGCCTCGCGGCGATCGTCGGCGCGAAGGCCGCGGGTGTCGGGACGATCATCGTCACCGGGCTGCGTCGCGACCGCATGCGGCTCGACACCGCGCTGCGCATCGGCGCGCACCACGCGATCGACGTCGAAAGCGAAGACGCGGTCGTGCGCGTCGCCGGGATCACGAACGGCGCCATGGCGGACTTCGTGCTCGACGCCGCGTCGGGCAACCCGGTCACGCTCAAGACCGCGATGGACCTCGTGCGGACCGGCGGCACGATCATCGAAGCCGGCATGAAGGATCGCCTCCTCGACGGCTTCGACGTGAGCCAGATCCCGATCCGCCACATCACGATCGCGCCGGGTGGAGGACTCGACCTGCCGCTCGCGTGTACGCTGATCAACGAGGGCAAGGTGCCGACCCGCGAGCTGCTCGGAGCGTCGTTCCCGCTCGAGCGATTCGAGGAGGCGCTCGCTCTGGCCGACCGGCGGGTCCCCGGCCGGGACGCCGTGCGCGTCTCGCTCGAGATCACGCCGAGCCGCTCCGCATGAGCGTCGTGCGCTTCGAGGTCGGCTTCGTGAGCGCCGACCGCGCGCTCGTCGACTTCCTCGCCGGCGTGTTCGAGCTCGAGGTCCTCCCGCCCGCGGTGCATCCCGTCGGCACGCTCTATCGGCTGCGCTCGCCGGGCGCCGTGATCAAGGTGATGGTGCCACGCGATCCGCCGAAGCCCGCCGACGGCGAGCCCTTCCTGGCCGTGAGCGGCATCCGCTACCTGAGTCTCTGGACGAGCGATCTCGATCGCGCGCTCGAGCGCGCCACCGCGCGAGGCGGGCGCGTCCTGTTCGGGCCGTTCGAGCACGAGCCCGGCGCGCGGCTCGCCGTGATCCGGGACCCGAACGGGAACACCCTGGAGGTGATCCAGGCCGCGGAGGCGGAGGGATGAAGATCCTGCTCACGCTCGGCTTCGAGGGCGATCGCGATGCGTTCGAGCGCGCGCTGCTGCGCGCGGTGACGGATTTCGTCGCGAATGGGGCGGCGAAGCGCGCCACCATCGACGTGCGCGCCGGCCATGACGTGCAAAACGAGCTGCCCGGAGTGAGCACGGAGACCCTGGCATCCGCGGTCGTGGCGCTGTGGCAGCCGACCTCCATGGAGGTCGCGCAGGGATTCCCCCTACCGTCGGACGGCCGCGTCGTCGGCGCCTATCGCGTCGACGAGGTGGTGCAGAAGGAATACGACTGGTCGTCGACGGGCGTGGTCACACCCGGCGTGAAGATGATCTGCTTCGTGCGACGCCGTCCCGATCTCGATCACGAGGCGTTCAGCCGGCACTGGCGCGAGCGGCACGGTCCGCTCGCCGTCGCGCGCCAGCCGGCATTCTGGCACTACGTCCAGAACCACGTCGCCCTGCGCCTGACGCCCGACACGCCCGACTTCGATGGAATCGGCGAGATCCACTGCCGCAGCACCTACGAGGCGCTCCAGCGCAGCTTCGACTCGGAGGAGGGCAAGCGCCTGATCTACGCGGACACGCGGCGGTTCATGGACCACGCGCGTTCGACCGTGCTCGTCACGCAGGAACACGTCGTTGCCTGACTAGACGTCCGGCTCGATGACGCATTCGAGCGTCGAGGCGCCGCTGTCGGGGACACGCGGCTGGCGCCATGCCTCGATCGGGAACGACACGTTGATCAGCGAGTAGCAGAGCTGGAGGAGCCGCCTGGCGTCGTCGGGTAGCGCGTCGAGAGGCAGCTTCTCGAGATAGGACGCCGCGGCCTCGAGCCGGGGCAGCGCGGCTTCGTAGAACGACTGCATCTCCGCCATCGTGCTCGAGAGGCGCTTCGCATAGCGCTCGCGCTCGCTCGGCAGGGCCCATTCGGCGAAGGGCTCGAGGTCGGCGAACTCGCGCGGCAGTCGGCGAGGCCCGCTCGTCATCCCGCCGCCGCTAGCGAATGCCGGCGCGCCGCGTGCGGCGCCTCGCGGCCCTGCTCGTACGCCGCCACGTAGTGCTTGGCCGTCTTGTGGAGGTGGCGGAGCAGGATCTCCTGGTCGTTCAGGGGAAAATGCGTGACCGCGCGCGATTCGAGCATGGACTGCGTCGCCTCGAGCGTGTTGCAGTCCTGCAGGCCGAACTCCTTGAACGTCACCGCCGCCAGCTCGTGACGCATGCGGTCGCGAGCCGTCTTCGCGGGAGCGAAGTAGAGCGTGCCCTCGAAGACGTGTCGATCGTAGGCGGTGGGCCAGTAGTGGTAGGTGAGGTACCAGCCGGGGGCCCAGATCACGATCATGAAGTTCGGGAAGAAGAGATAGGAGTCGAGGCCCCACGCCCGGTGGCGGGACGGGTTGATTCCCGGCGGCAGCGGGTCGAGCCCGGGCAGATCGGGGCGGTCCCACGCCCCGAAGTTCCCGCTGCGCAGGATCCGCTCGATCGGCTTCACCATGCTCGGATCCTTCGGAGGCGCCATCCCGCCCCACGACGACTGCATGCCGTGCGGGCCGTCGATCGCGTAGTGGAGACCCTCGAAGCCGTAGCCCATCAGCTTCTGCGCCTCGTCGTTGGTGTACTGCTTCGCGTGCAGCACGGGCGCGTGATAGAACTCGGCGAACGCGTCGATGTAGAGCTTCCAGTTGCTCCGGACTTCCGCGCGGTACTGGTAGACCTCGGTCATCTCGCCGAACGGATAGCCCTCGAGCCCTTTCGCGAAGGCGCCGAGGTACTCACGCAACGGAACCGTCTCGGCGGGGTCGAAGTTCACGAAGACGAACCCCTCCCAGACGTCGACCTGCACGGGCACCAGTCCGTAGCGGCTCTTGTCGAGCCCGAAGAACTCCGACTCCTGCTGGACGAAGGCGAGCGCGCCGTCGAGCTGGTAGCGCCAGCCGTGGTACTTGCAGACGAATTGACGGCAGCTGCCGCGCGTCTCGTCGCCCGGGCGATCGGTCCAGACGAGCTTGTTGCCGCGGTGACGGCAGACGTTGTGGAACGCGCGCAGCGCGCCGTCGCTGCCGCGCACCACGACGATCGACGTCCGGAGCGCGTGGATCTCGCGGGTGAAGTAGCTGCCCGCGCGAGGCACCTGCTCGAGCCGGCCGACGCAGAGCCAGCTGCGCGCGAAGATCGCCTTGCGTTCGGCCTCGTAGTGTTCGGGCGAGATCGAGTCCTCGTACGAGACCGGGTCGGTGCCGAGGCCCGGGTAGTGCTCGGTCCACGATCCCTCGGGCGGCTTCGAGATCAACGGCATGCTCGGCTCCTCCCGCCGCGGAACATAGGCGACCAGGTGCGCTTGTCCCGACCGGCACGAGCCAGCAGCGTCGGCAGGCACGGAGGCGTAGATTCAGCGCGCGAAACCCGAAGGTCTGACGAGCCAGAGCGAGGAGATGGACATGGAGATGGAGATCGGCACGCAGAACACCCCGCGAACGGTCAAGCTCTACAAGCTCGGCCGCGCCGAAGTCGCGATCGGCGCGCTGAAGTTCCAGATCCTCCATCGCATCGTGATCGTGGACGACTACGAGGACCACGGCGCCTCGATCGACGTCTACGGCCCCGTCGACGGCCAGGAGACGGAGCTCATCAAGTTCGACTGCTTCGAGAAGGGCCCGCACTATCACGCGCCGGCCAGCGCAGCCCCGACCGAACTCGATACGCGCGAGTTCGGCGACGGCCTCGATTGGGCGCTGGGCGTGATTCGCGACGGCCTACCCGAGCTGCTCTCGGCGGCCGGCTACAACGAGCTCTCCGGCACCCTCGACCGCGCGCTCCTCGCCGCGCGCTGGACCGACGTCCGCGACGCTGTGCGCGCGACGGCGCCCGCCTCGTACGACGTCCCGGCCGGCGTCTCGCCGATCATCGCCCGGGTGTGAGGGCTGCCCGCTGCGCACGTCGATCTCCGGCTCAGCGCCAGGTGCCGATGCCGCCGTCGACGTGCAGGGTGCGACCGTTCACATAGGAGCCGGGGCCGGCGAGATACACGACCGCCGCGCCGATGTCCTTCTCCGGATCTCCGATGCGGCCCATCGGGTTCGCTTCGAGGGCATCCGGAACCCACGCCGCGTTCGGATCAGCGGTGGCCACGGGGCAGATCACGTTGACGCGGATGCCCTCGCGTCCCCACTCGAGCGCCGCGACCTTGGTCAGCCCGCGGATGGCCTCCTTCGCGGCGGCGTAGGCGCCCGCGCCGATCATGCCCTGTGTTCCGGCGCCCGACGCAAAGTTGATGATTGCGCCGCCGCCTCGCGCCTTCATGTGCGGATAGCAGAGCTGCATCATGCGCAAGGTCGCCATGGGACCCGACTCGAACGACACGCGCAGGTCGTCGTCGCGGAGCTGCACGAACGGAATCCCGGCGCGGAAGCGCTGTGCTGCGTTGACGAGCGTATCGACGCCGCCGAACTCGCGGACCACGTCGCCGACCGCCGCTTCGCACGCTGCCGGATCCGTGACGTCGCAGGTGACCCTGCGCGCCGCCGCGTCGGCCCCGCTCGGATTGCGGTCGAGCGCGACGACGGTCGCGCCCGCTTTGGCCAGCGCGCGGCAGACGCCGCCCCCGATGTTGCCGCCGCCGCCCGTGACGATCGCGACCTGCCCGCTCAGGGCTCCGGTCACGTCGCGCCCTTGCGCGGGTCGGCCGCGCGCGCGCGCTCCATGCGGTCGTGCGCCTCGAGCAGCGCGGCGACGCGCGCCTCGAAGCGCGACCTCGAGGACCCGTGGGTCACGACGTAGCGGCGGCCCGCGAGGACCTGCTCGAGCAGCCCGGCGGCGGCAGCGGCCGGTGTCGCGACGTCCTGTGGTGTCGGTGCGGAGTGGACCGAGACCACCTTCATGTCCTCCTCGCGGAGCTCCCACACGCCCGTCCCGGGCGGGCGGGCCGCGCGGCTGTTCTGGAGCTGGCTCGTGATCATGCCGGCCGGGAACACGATCGTGACACCGATGCCCTCGCCTTCGAGCTCCGCGGCCAGCACCTCGCCGAACGCCGTCACCGCGGCCTTGCTCATGATGTAGGGCCCGATCCTCGGAGACGGCGCGAGCACCGAGTTCGACGAGGTCAGCACGACGTGCCGATCGCCGCGCGTCTCGCGCAGGAGCGGCAGGAAGGCCATGACGCTGTGCACGACGCCGAGCACGTTGACCGAGAGCATCCACTGCCAGTCCTGCTCGCTGAACCGTTCGAGCGGGGCGATCTGCTGGACGCCGACGTTCGCGAAGAGGAGGTCGCAGCGCCCGAGCTCGGAGCGCACCGCCTCGGCGGCGCCGGCGAGCTCCACGCGGTCGGAGACGTCGACCTTTCGCGCGATCGCGGTGCCGCCCGCAGCCCGCAAGGTCGCGGCCGTTCGCTCGGCGGCCGCGGCGTCGATGTCGAGCGCGGCGACCGCGTAGCCGCGGCTCCGACACTGGTCTGCGATGGCGGCGCCGAAGCCGGCGCCGGCGCCGGTGATGGCGGCCACCGCCTGGCGTGCTGCGGTCAACTGCGATCCTCCGTCCCCGATCCGCGCGCTCAGCGGCGGAGGACGAGCCCCTCCAGCCGACCGTCGTCGCGCCATTCCTGCAGCAGCTTGTCGAAGGCGTAGAAGCCGGGCCCGTACGGCTCGCCGAGCGCCGAGCGGATCCCGCCGTCGCCACCGCCTTCGTTGTTGTAGTAGCCGGGCGTGCACTGCTCGAGGAAATCCGAGGGAATCGCCGTGTCCCGGATGGTCTGGACCCAGCGGTCCTCGGCCTCCTGCGTGGGCTCCACGATCCGGACGCCGCGCCTGCGCGCTTCGCCGACGATGTACGCAATGTGCTCGGCCTGCTGCTCGTACATCGACGTCGTGTTCGCGCTCACCGCGCCCTGGGTGAAGCCGGTGAAGAACTGGTTGGGAAAGCCATGGCTCGTCATGCCGTGGAACGTCTTGTAGCCATGGGCCCAGTGATCGTAGAGCGACACGCGGTTGCGTCCTTCGATGACCTCGATGCCCCAGCCGGCGCGTTGATCGCGAGGCGAGATCTCGAAGCCGCTGGCGAAGACGACGCAGTCGACGGGGTACTCCACGCCTTCGGCGACCAGGCCCTTCGCGGTCATCCGCTCCACACCCCTCGAAGCCGACACGTCGACCAAGGTGACGTTCGGGCGATTGAAGGTCGGCAGGTAGTCGTCGTTCGAGCACGGCCGCTTGCACATGAAGCGGTAATAGGGCTTGAGCGTCTCGGCCGTCTTCGGGTCCTTCACGATGCCGTCGACGCGGCGGCGCAGCCGCTCCATCACCCGGTAGTCTTCCTCTTCGAGCATCGCCCCGAGCTGCTCCGGCGTCAGCTGGGGATTGCCCATCCGCTCCACCTTCGCGGCCACGTTGCGGATCATCTCGGTCCAGAAGTCGCAGACCAGATCCGCGCGACCGGGCACGAGACCCGCGAACCCCAGAGGGCTCCAGGCGTGGAAGTTGGCTTGGCGCTCCTTCTGCCAGCCCGGCTCGAGGCCCTTCACCCACTCGGGATCGGTGGGCTTGTTGCCTCGCACGTCCACGCTCGAAGGCGTGCGCTGGAACACGTACAGATGCCCGGCGTAGCGGCCCAGGTAGGGAACCAGCTGGATGCCGCTCGCACCCGTGCCGATCAGCGCGACATGCTGGTTTGCGAGCTTGTCGAGACGCGGGTCCTCCGGGCTTCCGCCCGTGTAGGCGTAGTCCCAGCGCGACGAGTGGAACATCCGCCCCTCGAAATCCCGGATCCCCGGGATGCCGGGCAGCTTCGGCTTGCTCCAGAGCCCCAGCGCCATGACGAGGAAGCGCGCTCGGATGTCGTCGCCGCGGTGGGTGGCGACGCGCCAGCGCGCGATCGATTCGTCCCAGCGGAGCGATTGCACCCGCGTGCCGAAGAGTGCGCCCTCGTAGAGACCGAAGTGCTTCCCGATCCGCTGGCAATGCGCGTGGATCTCCGCGCCGTCGGCGAACTTCTTCGACGGCATGGTACCGAGCTCTTCGAGCAGCGGGATGTAGGTGTACGACTCGTTGTCGCACTGGATGCCGGGGTAGCGGTTCCAGTACCAGACGCCGCCGAAGTCCCCGCCCATCTCGACGATGCGCACGTCCTCGACACCAGCCTGCTTCAGGCGCGCACCGGCAATGAGCCCGGCAAAGCCCCCGCCGAGGATCACCACGTCGGCGTCCTGCGAGATCGGATCCCGGACCACGGGCGGCGAATGGGGATCGGTCTCGAAGAAGTCCGCGAGCTCGTCCTCGGTGTGGAGGAACTGGCGCGAGCCCTCCTTGCGCAGACGCTTGTCTCGCTCCTGTCGATACTTCTCCCGCAGCGCGGGGATGTCGATGTCGTCCGGAGTCTGCGTCGGCTCGCACCGGGTCACTGCATGCCCTCGGCGTACCACGTCCTGAATTCGTCGTAGCTGGGCATTTCCTCCGAGTTCACCTTTGGATCGATGGCCGCGTGGATGACCGCGGTCTTCCCGCTGGCGTAGGCGCGCGCAATGGCCGGCCCGATCTCCTTGTCCTGCTCGACGTACTCGCCGTAACAGCCGAAGCCTTCGGCGATCTTGTCGAACCGAACGTCCCGGCTCCAGTGCACGCCGGTCTCCAGCGATCCTTGACCGAACGTACGCTTGTAGACCCCGACCTCGAGCCCCCACTGGTGATCGACGCCGACGACACAGACGAGCGGCAGCTTCAGGCGCGCCGCCGTCTCCAGCTCCGAGATGTGGAACAGGAACGACGAATCGCTCGTCAACAGCATTCCGGGCCGTTTGCCGCCGTCGGCAACCATGGCCCCGACGGCATACGGAAGCCCGGTCCCGAGATGGCCGAAATTCTGGTTCCAGATGACGTCGTGCGGCTTCGCCTGCGAATACGTCCACTGGAAGATGACCGTCGCGCCGCCATCGCGAATCATGATGCCATTCTTTGGGAAGGCCTTCGTCGCCTCGACGATGAAGCGCGCGGTGTGGATGGGCGTCTTGCCAGCGGGCGCGGATTCCGCCAAGTCCGCGAGGCGAGCCTTCTCCTTCTTCACCCAGCCCTCGAGCTCCGGAGACGCCGTGCGCGGAGAATCCCCGAGCGCCTCGACGAGTTGCGGAACGATCGCGCGCAAGTCGCCGATCAGCGGGACGTCGATGCGCCTGTTCACGCCGATTGCCTTGGGATCGAGCTCGACATAGATCCACTTCCGGTTGACTTCGTTCGCGACCCAATGCCGCCACTTGCCGTAGTGGACCGGCTCCCCGAGCTCCGTGCCGATGGCGAGACACAGATCGGACTTCACCACCGCATCGACAGCGGACGACGAGAAGCCGTAGGGGAAGGTGCGGTCCTCGAGTCCCTGGATGAACGAGGTCCCGCCGGACGTCTGGATCACCGGGCAATTCATCAGCCTGGCGAGGGCCTTGACGGGCTCTGCACCGCGCGCGCAGTGCACGCCGTGTCCGACGAGCAGGATCGGCTGCTTGGCTTTCTTGATCAGCTGCACCGCCTTCTCGATCAGCTGCGCGCTGGCGCCCTGATTCACTAGGCGATACGCCTCGGGCGGCAACGGCGCCGGCACGTCGAGCTCTTCCAGGATCACGTTCGACGGATACTCGACGTAGGCCGGCCCCGGCGTTCCGGCCTGCGCGACCCGCAGCGCTTCGCGGATGATCTCGTCGGTCTGATCCGCGTACTCGATGCTCGCGCAGTACTTCACCGAAGGTGCGAAGAGACCGGATTGCTTGATGAACTGGATCCGACCGCGGCGCACTCGTTGCTCCGTGACGCGCGCCCGCTGACCGCCGAGGAAGATGACCGGCGTGTTTTCCACTCTCGCGCACATCATCGCCGGCGTCAGGTTGGCGACGCCGGGCCCCAGCGTGCCGATGCAGAGACCGGGCTTCCCCGTCATGCGCGACGCGCCTTCCGCCATGAGGCCAGCGCACGCTTCGTGGTGGGGTGCGACCACCTTCCAGCCGCGCTTCTCCGCGGTGATGAACATGTGGACGAAGTTCGGGTCGGGAATGCCGAAGAGCGTGTTGATGCCCTCGGCTTCGAAGAGCTGGAGGATGCGCTCGTAGACCGGCACGCCCATGTTCGGATCTCCTGTCGTCGCTCTACGCGAGTCTGCGCGGCGACCCGGTACCCATGTACTTCGCGAGATTGCGGTGGAGGTTGGCGACGCTGCGCTCCATGTATGGGTTCGGCTTCGTGCCGCTGAAGCCCAGCGACTTCATGCCCTGCTGCACCGCGGCCATGTTCGAGAAATCCTGCGACAGCACGTAGCACCAGGCCTCCGCGGTCGGCGGACAGAACTGCCACGGCGTCCGAGGCTCCTTCCCCTTCGGATAGATCTCGTAGACCGCGGCCTCGAAGATGCACTTGTCCGGGTCGTAGCCGTACGGTCGCGCGCTGTAGCAGAGCGCGTTGTTGACGGCGTGCCCGATCTGGAAATTCGGGAAGATCTGCCAGGCGGTACCGCTGCGGCCGACGTGCGCCGGATCGACGCTCGGCCAGACCACGCCGCGCGCCGCGTCGTCGCGCCGCGCGGACTCGAGCCAGTGCTTCAACACCTTGTCGTTCGGAGTTCCCTTCGGGAGCTCGTCGACGAGCCGCAGCGCCGCGTCGACCAACGTCTTCGTCGTGTTGGTGTTGGCCTTCTCCCAGGTGTAGACCTGCATCTCGGCGGTCGAGATGCGCGCGTCCGCGCCCGAGCCGATTCGCAGCTTCGCCTGCTGGTTCGGGTCCATGTCCTTCGGCGCGTCGTAGCCGATGTTGCTGTGGATGCCCTGAACCCGCGCCCAGCCGCGGAATTCGCCGAACTGGTTGAACTCCGGGTGCGTGGTCTGGACGTGGTAGGTCTCGCAGAAGGCCTCCATCGCGACCTTCCAGTTGCAATCGAAGACGCCCCACTTGCGCCAGCGCGGACGCATGTTGTGGAGCTCGAAGGGCTCGAGCATCGAGGCCGCGGGCTCGAGCCAGTCGCGCAGCGAGCCGCAGTCGGGATCCATGTTGATGAAGATCCAGCCGCTCCAGGTATCCACCGCGACCTGCTCGAGACCGCTGCAGTCGTCGGTGAGCGAGCCCTGCCAGTCCTCCTTGTGGATCACGTGCGTGTTCTGGCCCTTCAGGTTGTACGTCCAGCCGTGGTATCCGCAGACGAAGTGCCGGCCCTGCGCCTTGGCGACTACGTTGCGCGCGCCCTTCGGCGTCTCGACCAGCCGGCGACCGCGGTGCGAGCACACGTTGTGATAGGCGCGGATCTCGTCCGCTCCCGCGCGCACGACGAGGATCGAGTCGTCGAGGATGTCGTAGGTGAGGTAGTCGCCGACTTCCGGGATCTCCTCGACGCGCCCGACCTGCTGCCAGACCTTGCGCCACAGCCGGTCGCGCTCAGCGCGCGCGTACTCCTCGGAGATGTAGGCCTCGACGCCAATGGTCACCGGTTCCGAGAGGTCGTCTACCGGCTCGGACTTCGGGCGATTCGCGACCGTCTTCGTGATCTCGACCGTCGTGCTCATGACGTCTCCCGTTCTGCCCAGCGCTGGATGGCCGCGCGGAAGCTCTCGTCCCGAAGGAACACCGAAGTGTTATCGGCGCCGAGATGCGTCCACTTCAGGTCGAGCCCGCCGTCCACGAGGATCGTCTGCCCCGTGATGTAGCTCGACCAATCCGACAGCAGGAACAGGATGGCTCCGGCCTGCTCCTCGGGACGCCCCTGCCGGCCCATCGCGATCGCGCGGCGGTCGCGCTGCGCATCCTCTCCGACGTAGATGCGCGACGACGGCGTCTCGGTCGGCCCCGGCGCGACCGCATTGACCCGGATGCCGTCGAGGGCGAGCTCGACCGCCATCGTGCGCGTCACCGCCACGATCGCCGCCTTGGCCGCGCCATACGCGATGTGGAACGGCGCGGTGTTCATGCCGCTGATCGAGGAGATCGAGACGAGCGAGCCCCCGCGCCCGCGCGCCTTCAGCTCCGCGGCGAAGGCCTGGCTCATGAAGAACATCGTCTCGAGGTTCTGCGTGAAGAGCGCGCGCCAGTCGGACCGGTTCACGCGCGACAGGTGCATCCAGGTCGACGGCGCGGCGCCGCCCGCGACGTTCACGAGGCCGTGGAGGTCGCCCGGCGTGCGCCGCACCTCGGCCATCGCGGTGGCGACGCCTTCCTCGGTCGAAGCGTCCGCGGAGACGGGCACGACGGAGAGCCCTTCGTCCACCAGCGGTCCGATGTGCTGCGCGAGCTTGTCCTTCGAGCGGCTGACGGCGACCACGGTCGCGCCGGCGCGCGCCACCATGCGCGTGACGGTCGTCCCGATTCCGCCGCCTGCGGCGCCGGAGACCACGACCACGCGGCCGTCGAGCCTCGGCGCGTCCCGCGTCGCTCCCGATGTTTGTCCGGACAAATCGCCCGCCTTCCTCATCGGAGCGTCGATTATATCGGGATGCGCGCGAAGCCAAACGGCTCGATTCGTCCGGACGACTTCACGACGCGGCCCTCGTTCCGGTGGCGCGAGTCGCGGCATCCGGCCGCAGCGCGAGCACGCTGCCTTCCGCGTCGGCCGAGAGGTAGAGCGTGCCGTCCGCGCCGGCCGCGATCCCCGCGAACGGACCCTGCGGCCCCGAGAACGGCGGCAGCCCACGCAAGGGCTTCGGGACCACGCCGGGCGGGGAGCCGACCGGGAGGCCGCTCGCGAGGACGCGCCGCGACCGGCTCTCGAGGTCGAAGAGCGTCAGCGTCTTCGCGCCCGCGTCTACGACGTGGAGCTGATTCTCGCGCACGAAGATGCCTTGCGGCCGCTGCAGACCGTCGAGCACGGTCTCGACACCGGAAGCGGTCAGCGCGACCACCCGCCCTGCCCCCGACTCGGACACGAAGCACGCGCCGTCCGGGCCGATCGCCACGCCCACGGGCTCGCGCAAGCCCTCGGCGAGCGCTTCGACCCGACCCGATTGCACGGAGAGCACGCGTCCCGCGCCGAGCTCCGCGACCACGGTCGATCCGCCCGGCGCGATCGCGATGCCGTAGAGCTGGTCGAGCCCGTCGGCGAGCACCTCGCTCTTCTGCTCGGCGGGGCGGTAGAGCGCGACCTGGCCCCCCGATGTCGTCACCGCGAAGCACCCGCGCGTGACGGGCGCCACCCCGCGCAGGAAGCCCGGATAGCCCGGGGAGAAGAGCATCCCGAGCGACCGGAGCCGGCCTCCGGGGGCGATGACGTAGAAATGTGTGCCATCCGCGATGTAGACCCGGCCGTCGTCGCCGACCGCCAGATCGAGCGGCCAGTTCAGCCCGACCGGCAGCAGCGCCCGGGTCTCGCCGCCGCCGAGGATCTCCGTGATCCGTCCGTCGAAGCTCGACACGAAGAGCCGGTCGCCGATGAAGGTCA
>Ga0335082_10006453_pt1 | contig 12792 bp, 10 predicted proteins | sample Lox_Sample_41_FD_206718 | JGI IMG/M metagenome (GOLD analysis project Ga0335082, IMG submission 206718) | Soil microbial communities from Loxahatchee National Wildlife Refuge, Florida, United States - Lox_Sample_4.1 | ecosystem: Environmental > Terrestrial > Soil > Wetlands | place: USA... | reverse complement strand
CCCGAAATCCCGACCTCCGGCGGCGTCGTCCCCGAGCACGTGACCGGCCTCGTCGAGTGGAGCCACGTCGACTTCGCGTACCCGACGCGGCCCGACGCGCCGGTGCTCGTCGATCTCGATCTGCGCGTCGAGCCCGGCCAGGTCGTCGCCGTCGTCGGCTCGTCGGGCGCGGGCAAGAGCACGCTCGCCGCGCTCCTCTCGCGCCTCTACGACCCGACGCGCGGCGCGGTGCGCCTCGACGGCCGCGATCTCCGCGAGCTCGACGCGAGCTGGCTCCGCCGCCAAATCGGCGTCGTCGCGCAGGAGCCGCTCCTCTTCTCGAGCACCATCGCCGACAACATCCGCTACGGAAAGACCACCGCCACGCGCGACGAGGTGGAAGCCGCCGCCCGCGCCGCGAACGCGTACGACTTCATCGCGCGCTTCCCCGAAGGCTACGAGACGCGCGTCGGCGAGCGCGGCGTCCAGCTCTCCGGCGGCCAAAAGCAGCGCGTCGCCATCGCGCGCGCCGTGCTCAAAGACCCGCGCATCTTGGTCCTCGACGAAGCGACGAGCGCCCTCGACGCCGAGAGCGAGCACCTCGTGCAAGAGGCGCTCGATCGCCTCCTCGAAAACCGCACGACCCTCGTCATCGCGCACCGTCTCTCCACCGTGAAGTCGGCGGACCGCGTCCTCGTCCTCGACGGCGGCCGCATCGTCCAGCAAGGCACGCACGAAACGCTCGTCGCCGAAGCCGGCATCTATCAAAAGCTCGTGAAGCGACAGTTCGTCGCCGCGTAGTTCATCCTTGCGCCGCTGGACCGGCTGAGGTACCCGTGCGTATTTGGACCTCCAACATTTTCGGAGCGTCCGTAGGAGAGAGCAGATGCACACTAGAACGTGGACGGTTCGTGCGGCGGTGGCCGTCGCAGCGGCGGCGATGAGCGCGGCCCTTTTCGGGGGCTGCAGCGGCAGCAGCGGCGGGACGACCGACAGCGGCACCGACGGCACCACGAACGCGTGCGGCAACGCCGGCACGCTGTGCAGCGGCTCCTGCGTGAACACGCAGAGCGACAACGCCAACTGCGGCACCTGCGGCACGGCGTGCTCGGACGGCGAGGTCTGCTCGCAGGGCAAATGCGCGGCGAGCTGCGGCGGCGGCACGAAGCTGTGCGGCTCGACCTGCGCCGACACGAAGAACGACCCGCAGAACTGCGGCGGCTGCGGAACGAAGTGCGGTAGCGGCGAAGTGTGCAGCAACAGCTCGTGCGGCAACACGTGCGGAACGGGTCAGACCTTCTGCGGCGGCGACAGCGGCACGCCGTACTGCGCCAACACGCACACCGACAACGCGAACTGCGGCGGCTGCGGCATCACGTGCGGCACGGGTCAGGTCTGCGCCAACGGCACGTGCTCGAGCTCCTGCGGCGGCGACGACGCGGGCACCGACACGCTCTGCACGCCGGACGGCGGCCTCGCGTACTGCGCGAATACCAAGAGCGACAACCAGAACTGCGGCGGCTGCGGCATCGCGTGCGGCAACGGCGAGACGTGTCAAAACGGCGCCTGCACGAATGCCTGCGTGTCGCAAGACGGCGGCACCCAAACGCTGTGCACGCCCGACGCGGGCCCGACCTACTGCGCGGATTTGGCCAACGATCCGTTGAACTGCGGCACGTGCGGGAACGTGTGTACGTACGACGCTTGCCAGGCGGGTAAGTGCGTGACCCGCACAACGATCGTTTCGAACTACGCAACCTTCGTGACGGTCACGACGCTCTTCAACCAGCCGAACGTCCTTTACCCCGGCGACACCATCACCGAGACGAACAACTGGGGTGGGTTCTTCTTCCAGTTGGGCGGTGCCGTCACCAGCGTCGACATCACGATCACGGGCGCGGGCGGCGCGCTCGCGGGCAACAACGGAGGATCCGGCGGAACGGGAAAGGTGACCTTCACGCCCGCGTTCTTGTCCGGACAGAACCAGACCGGCTTCTGGGTCATCCTCGGCCAGGTCGGTCTTGCGTCGGCCGGCGGTTCGGGCGGAACGACGGCATACCGTGCCTTCAACGGTGGCGGAGCTGCCACCGACTGGTCCAGCGGACAGGGCACGTACACCTATGCCGGCGGTGGCGGTGGCGGGTCGGATCTTCGATTCACCTACAACGGCAGCACCAGCAATCCGCAGACGGGTGACCCGACGGCGAGCTTCTCGTCGCGCTTCGCGGCGGTCGGCGGAGGCGGAGGAGGCACCCTGAACACGAACTGCCTCGGTGGCGCGGGCGGTGGTTTCAACCTCAACGGCGGCGACGCTGTGCTCTTGGATGGAACGTGGCAAGGGCACGGTGCGACGACGACGTCAGGCGGCGCCATCAACGGCGGGCTCGGCCTCGGCGGCGACGGCTTGCAGGACGACACGGAAGGCTGGGCCGGTGGCGGCGGTGGCGGCTACTACGGCGGCGGCGCGCCCACGGCGCATGCCGGCGGCGGTGGCGGCAGCGGCTACCTCCTCTCGGCGACGGGTCTCACGCAAGACAGCACGTCGAGCGGCACCCAGGGCGGAAACGCCAACCACACGCAGAACGGCGCGTTCGTCATCGTCGTCCACTGACCCGTGCACGCGGAGCGGATCGCCGAGCGCACCGAGAAACGGTGCTCGAGGCGATCCGCTCTCGTCTTGCAGTACAGCTGGCGTTGAATTATTGAGCGCGGTTGGATCCAACTTATCGGGAGAGTGCCATGCGAAAGATGGGAAAGACGCTGATCGTCCGCGCCTGCACGGCAATCGCCGTCGCGGCGATGGGGGCAGGCTTGTTCGGCGGATGCAGCGGCGGAAGCAGCGGCACCACGACCGACAGCGGGACGGACGGCACCACCAACGCGTGCGGCAACGCCGGCACGCTCTGCAGCGGCTCCTGCGTCAACACGCAGAACGACAACGCCAACTGCGGCAGCTGCGGCACCGCGTGCTCGGACGGCGAGGTCTGCTCGCAGGGCAAGTGCGCGACGAGCTGCGGCGGCGGCACGAAGCTGTGTGGCTCCACTTGCGCCGACACGAAGAACGACCCGCAGAACTGCGGCGGCTGCAACACCAAGTGCGGCAATGGCGAAGTTTGCAACAGCGGCTCCTGCAGCAACACCTGCGCGAGCGGGCAGACCTTCTGCGGAGGCGACAGCGGCACGCCGTACTGCGCCAACACGCACACCGACAACGCGAACTGCGGCGGCTGCGGCATCACGTGCGGCACGGGTCAGATCTGTGACAACGGAACCTGCGCGAACTCGTGCGGCGGCGACGACGCCGGCACCGACACGCTGTGCACGCCGGACGGTGGTCTCGCTTATTGCGCCAACACGAAGACCGACAACGCGAACTGCGGCGGCTGCGGCGTCACTTGCGGCAATGGCCAAGTCTGTACGAACGGCGCTTGCGCGAACAACTGCGCTTCCACGGACGGTGGGGTCGAGACGCTGTGCACGCCGGACGGAGGGGCGCCGTACTGCGCCAATACGGACAGCGACAATCAGAACTGTGGCGCCTGCGGCACTGCGTGCACCCAGAATCAGAAGTGCGTCAGCGGTGCGTGCAAGTCCACGCAGCTCACGTTGCTCATCGTCTACGCCGACGACTACGAGTCCGACGTCCACGCGCAGCTCGCCGCGACGGGGGCATTCGCCACGATCGACGACTGGGATGCCTCGACGTCGACGCCGGCGCTCTCGGACCTTTCGAACTACGACGCCGTTCTCGTTTACTCGGATTACCCGTTCGATGACGCCGTGACCCTCGGTGACAACCTCGCGGACTACTTCGACGCAGGCGGCGTGGTCGTCCCGGCCGTCTTCGACGACGTGGACGGTTACGCGCTCGACGGGCGCTGGGTGACGGACGGATACAACCTCGTCGACTTCGGCAACGACACGTCTCCGAACGAGACGGCCGCTCTCATCATCAACGACTCGTCCAGCCCGCTCGTGAACAACGTCACGACGTTGACCGCGACCGCGGGCTACCAGAGCGACGGCGGCGCCATCAATGGCGGGGTCGTGGTCGCGGAGTGGGGCAGTGGCTCGCCGCTCATCGTCACTGGAACCAAGAACGGCCGCCGTCACGTCGAGCTGAACTTCTTTCCGCCCTCGCACAACGCCCGAAGCGATTTCTGGTACGGCGACGGGACGACGATTCTCGTGAACTCGCTCTTCTACTGAGAGAGTAACCTGTCGGGCGCGTGCCCGAGCTGCCGGACATCACCGTCTACGTCGAGCGGATCGCCGAGCGCACCAAGGGGAAGGTGCTCGAGGCGATCCGCTTCGCGTCGCCGTTCGTGCTGCGCACGGCGGTGCCGCCGATCAAGGACGTGTTCGGCAAGCGCGTCGTCGACATCGGGCGGCTCGGCAAGCGCGTCGTCTTCTACTTCGAGGACGATTTCATCCTCGTCGTCCACTTGATGGTCGCCGGGCGATTCAAGTGGGAGGCGCGGGGCGCGAAGATCCCCGGCAAGCTCGGGCTCGCGGCGTTCGACTTCGAGACCGGAACGCTCATCCTCACCGAGGCGAGCTCGAAGAAGCGCGCGTCGATTCACCTCGTGCGCGGCAAAGACGCGCTCCGCGAGTTCGATCGCGGTGGGCTCGAGGTGATGGACGCGTCGCGCGAGGCGATCGTCTGGGCGCTGACGCGCGAGCGCCACACGCTCAAGCGCGCGCTCACCGATCCGACCATCCTCAGCGGCATCGGCAACGCGTACTCGGACGAGATCCTCCACGCGGCGAAGCTCTCGCCGATGAAGCTCACGTCCGCGATGACCGACGAAGAGTGGACGCGGCTCGTGGACGCGACGAAGCGCGTGCTCGCCGAGCGCACCGAGGTGCTGCGGCGCGAATCGAAGGACGGATTCCCCGAGCGCGTGACGGCGTTCCGCGAAGACATGGCCGTGCACGGCCGCTACGGAAAGCCGTGCCCCGTCTGCGGGACGCGCGTGCAGCGCATCGTCTACGCCGACAACGAGACGAACTACTGCCCGACGTGCCAGACCGGCGGCAAGCTCCTCGCGGACCGCTCGCTCTCGCGCCTGCTTCGCGAAGACTGGCCGCGGAGCCTCGACGAGCTCGAAGAGAAGCGCCCCGCGCTCGCGGCGCTCCCGGCGAACCCCGCGCGGAGCACGAAGCCAGCGAAGAAACCGTGAGGTGACAATTCTGCGACGGAGGGTCGCGGCGGTTGTCAGCGCGACGTCCGCTCGATTACGGGGCGCACGGTGCGTGCGTCGCGTCTCGTCCTCGTGAGCGTCGTCGCGTGCAGCGGGCCGGGGCTCGATGCACGGGAGGCGACCCTCGCGTCCACGCTCGCGCGCGCCGACGAGACGCTCATTCGCGCGCGCCCCGCGCTCGTCGCCGGCAAATACGCAGACATGGCGGGCTCCACGTACGACTGGTACCGCGGGAGCCTCGCCGTCTACGCGCGCGACTGGCAGGACGACGCGACGTCGGTGCTCGCGAGCTCGGCGTTCGCGCTCGACGCGCCGCTCGTCCTCGCGAACGGCGATCCGCACGTCGAGAACTTCGGCGCGCTCATCGCGGCGGACGGCTCGATCGCGATCGAGGAGAACGACTTCGACTCCGCGGACTACTACCCGTACCTCTACGATCTGCGGCGGTTCCTCGTCGGGCTCGTCGTCGCGACGTACGCATCGAACTCGGACGACCCGGCGGCACAAGAGGCCGCGATCGCCGCGCGTCGCGACGTCGCGCGCGCCGGCGCCGCGTCGTACGCGGCGGCGATCGCGGCGCTCGCGGCGGGCGGGCCGGCGACGCGCGTCACGAGCGCGGGCAGCGATCCGATCCTCGAGGACGTGCTCTCGCGCTCGCACGCGGACGCGGCGACGCGCTCCGAGCTCGGCTCGCTGACGACGCTCTCGGGGACGACGCGCACGCTCATCCGCGGCGCGATCGATCCGACCGTGCCGGACAACACGCTCTCGGACCTGCCCGCGTACGACCAAGCCGCGCTCGCCGAGGCGCTTGCAGAATACACGCAAACGCTCGAGTCGCCGCCGCCGCCCGAGTTCTTCACCGTCCTCGACGCGGCGCGCGAGCTCGGCGCGGGCGTCGCGAGCTGGCCGCGTGTCCGCGCGCTCGTGCTCGTGCGCGGGCCGTCGGACGATCCGTCGGACGACGTCGTGCTCGAGGTGAAAGAGGAGGCCGACTCGGGCGCGGGCTTCTATCCGCCGTACGTCTACTTCGACAGCGTGCAAGCGCGCGTCACCGGCACGTCGCGCGCGATCTGGCGCGGCGCGAGCGCGTCGCCGCTCTGGGGCGCGAGCACGTGGGTCGGATTTCCGGTGCAGGTGCGGCTCGAGTCGGACGGGCAGAAGGGCGTGAAGACGAAGCGCTTCACCGGAAGCCGCGGCACGGTCGCCGCGCTCATCGCGCTCGCGAGCGATCTCGGCGCGCTCCTCGCGCGCGTCCACGCGACGCCGTCGCCCGTTTCCGACGACCCGGCCGGCGCGATCGCCGCGCGCATCGCGTCCGATCCGGAAGGCTTCGCCGACGAGCAAGCGAACGTCGCCCTCTCGTACGGCGATCGCGCGTTCGCCGACTACGCGCGCTTCCAGCACGTGCTGGACGTGCTCGGCCCGCGCCTCGGCGTCCCGCTCGACCCGAGCGACGCGCCTTCCCCCGATCTCGCCGCCCTCTTCGGCTCGCCATGAATCGCACGCTCTTCGCCGCCGTCTTCCTCGCCGCCGCGTCCGCCCACGCCGACGCGCCCGCGCCCACGCCCACGCCCGATCTGCTCCCTCCGGCCGGCAAAGCCGCCCCCGCGACCGTCGCCGGCACCTCCAAGCTCCCCGTCGACATCAAGCCCGGCCTCGAGCTCATTGCACAATACATCTATCGGACGACCTACGACCAGGCCGGCGGGAGCCAGTGGTTCCACGACATCGAGCTCGTGCGCGGCCACGCGTCGATCGACGGCACGTACCGCTTCTCGCGCGCGCGCATGGTGCTCGAAGCGGTGCGCTCGGAGAGCGAGGGCGCGCTCATCGGCGTCGCGGGCGACAGCCTGGTCCTCCGCATCCGCGAGGCGTGGGTCGGTTTTCACTATCCGGAAAAGGAAACCGACGGTTGGCGCACCGAGATGCGCGCGGGCGTCGTGCCGACGCTGACCATCCCCGAGCTCGAAGGCACCTGGATGCTCCGCGCCGTGACGCCCGTGCCGCTCGAGTCGACCGGGCTCCTCGCGCCCGCCGATCTCGGCGGAACGATCTCGCTCGGCCTTCCGCGCGGCTACGGCCACGTCGACGCCGGCGTCTACGACGGCGAGGGTTACACGAACCAAGAGCTCAACCGCGGCAAGAACCTCGAGCTCGCCGCGACGGTCCACCCGCTCGCGTATTTCAAACGTGCGCAGCCGCTCGCCGTCTTCGGCTCCTTCGTGCTCGGCTCGTCGGGCACGGGCCTCGCGCAGTCGAACCGCGCGACGGGCGGCCTTCTCTGGCAAGGACGGCGCGTCCGCGCGGGCACGAGCTTTTCGTACGCGTGGGGCTACGGCGACGACGGCGACCAAACCGGCTGGCTCTGGGACGTCTTCGCCCGCGTCGAGCCGATCGACCGCCTCATCTTCGGCGCGCGCGCGTTCTACTGGATGCGCGACACGCGCGCGCCGTCGGAGGACTCGGTCGCGTACGTCGTCGGCGCGGCCGGCTACCGCGTCTTCGATCCGCTCGAGATCTTCGGCGCCGTCGACCGAACCCTCCCCACCACCGTCGCCGAGACCGCGCTGCCGGGCTCGAACGCGTGGAGCCTTCGTCTCATCGCACACGTCGTCTTCTAGGAGTCACCATGCGCAAAAGAATCCTCGCCACTCTCTTGCTCGTCCCCGCCGTCGCGCTCGCCTGCTCGGAGGCCGCGAGCGACAAGCCGGACTCGAGCACGCCCGCCGACTCGGGCGGCAACGACGTGTCGCAACCCGAGGACGGATCGAGCCCGAACGACGGCGCGACGCCGCAAGACGGCGGCGGCACGTGCGGCTACGCCGTCGACGCGTCGGCGCTCCGCGTCGTCGTCAACGAGATCCGCGCGAAGGGCACGGAGTTCGTCGAGCTCTACAACCCGACGAGCAACCCCATCGACGTCTCGGGCGCGAAGGTCGCCGACACGATCTCGGACAGCGGCTGCCCGAAGACCTCCGATGCGGTCGTGTTTCCGAGCGGCACGTCGATTCCGGGCGGCGGCTACCTCGTCGTCTTCTCGGGCTCCGGCGACGCGGGCGGTCCGTTCACCGATTGCCACGACGCCGGGACCTCGACCTGTTGGCAGGCGACGTGGAGCATCAGCAATTCCAGCGGAGAGACGCTCTGGGTGATGACCGCCGACGACACGATCGCCGCGTCGGGGACGTATCCGCCGAACGCAGTCGATTCCGGCCTGTCGTGGGGTCGGTTGCCGAACGGAACGGGCGATTTTGCGGCCAACGCGCCGACTCCGGGCGCCGCGAACGTGGCTGCTCCGTAAACGTTGACGAACTGCCCCATTCTTCTGGTAAGCAGCCCGCATGAAACGCCAGCGCCTCATCGTCCTCTCCACGTTCCTCTTCGCGGCCAGCGGCTGCCTCGTGTTCGCCTGCAGCAGCGGCGACGACGCGAGCACCGGTGACGGCGGCCCCGACGCGAAGGTCGACTCGACCTCGCCCGACAGCGGCAACAAGGACGCCGGCAAGGACGGCACGGTGACGTTCGACGCGGGCGGCGACGCGACGGTCCAGGACTCGGGCGGAGACTCGACGGTGGAAGACGCGGGCGACGCGGGCGATGCGGGCGAAGACGCCGACGCTGACGACGGCGCGGTGACCGACGCGGAGACCGACGGCGGCACCGTGGCGACGTTCATGGTGCTGCGCGTCGGAGGCGACGTGGACGCCGGCGCGGACGCGGCGCTCTCCGGTGCCTCCACGCAGGCGTATCTCGAGCAGCGCAACCTCAGCGACGGTTCGCTCGTTCAGACGATCGCTCTCCCGATCGCGATCAACGGAAGCAACCAGCCGATCACGTTCTCCGGCAACTCGACGGCGGAGGGCGCCGTGGCCCTCTCGGCGGACGGACACTACGTCATCGTGGCCGGATACGGGTCGGCGCCGGGCGTCGCGACCATCAAGAGCACGGCGACCGACGCGGGTGTGCCGCGCATCGTCGCGCGCGTCGACAAGAACGGCGCCGTCGACACGACGACGGAACTGCTCGCATACACGAAGACGAACATTCGTGGCGCGACCTCGAGTGATGGGACGTCGTTCTGGGCGGTGGGCGCGGGCAACTCGAGCGAGGGGCCGCAGTACGCGCTGCTCGGGTCCGACGGCGGCAGCGTCAACCTCTCCACACAGCTCGCCAACATTCGCGTCGCCGAGATCTTCGACGGGCAGCTCTACATTTCGTCGGGCTCGGGCGCCTTCCACGGCGTTTCCATGGTCGGCACCGGCCTGCCGACCACGTCGGGCCAGACCATCGCGCTTCTGCCGGGCATGCCGGGCGACGCCGGGAGCGCTTACGGATTCTCGATGCTCGACCAGGACGGCGCAGTGAGCGGCCTCGACGTGCTCTACATCGCCGACGACAACAACAACGGAACGAACGGCGGCATCCAGAAATGGGTGTTCGACGGCGCGAGCTGGACGAAGATCGCGACCTTCACCGACGGCACGACGAGCGGGTACCGCGGCCTCGCGGCGTACCCGTCCGGCAACGACATCATCGTGCTCGGAACGACCGGCGACGGGATGACGGTCGTCAAATACGTCGACGACGGCACGAACACGAGCCCCACCGGCACGGCGATCGCGACCGCGTTGACGAACACCGCTTATCGCGGCATCGCGCTCTCTCCGCAGTGATCGTTCACCACGGCGCGAGGTCGATCGTCGCCAGGACGACGACGCCGCGCACGTCTTGGGCCGCGGTCGTGGGCAAGAGGTAACCGCCCTCGACCGCGACGCGGACCGTGTGCGACGCCCACGGGTAGAGACCGACGAGCGGCATGCCCCAGCCGAACGGGCCCGCTTGCTTCTGGTACGAGACGCCGACTTGGGCGCCGACGAACGGGAGGAGGTAACGCCGGCCCGGCGAACGCTCGAGGGTGAGATCGAATCCGAGCGACGCCGAGAAGAGCGGATCGACGTTCGCGTGCGTCGACGGGAGCGCGAAGAGGTCGAGGTAGAAGCGGCCGTGGCTCGGGACGAACAAGCTTCCTTGATCCGCGAAGGAGTAGATCACGAGCTCGAGGCCGCCGCCGACGAACGCGCCGAGGTGCTCGAGATCGTCCGGCACGAAGAGCGACGCGACCGCGCCGGGCACGAGGAGTTGGTGCCCGCGCTCGTCGACGACGACGTGGACGCGGCGCTTGTCCTCGCCGGCCGCGCCGCGCACGTCGATGGTCACGTCGTACGAGCCCACGTCGGCGTCGCGCGGCGTCCAGTGCACGGCGACTCCGTCGGGCGTCGCGGTCGCGGCGGCGTCGAGCGGCAGACCGTCGAGGCGGTACGTCGCGCCCGGCACGTCGCGCGGCACGCGGAGGTCGACGCGATCGCCGACCGAGACCTCGAGCTCCTTCTCGACCGCCGTGTCGTGGAGGACCCCGTCGTGCACGACCGCGGCGAATACGAAAATCGGAAGCACGAGATTTCAACACCTTGCGACGCGCGACATTGGGACCGATGCTACGCTCACCAGACATGATGCTCGACACAGTCTCCATCGAGCCAAGCGCCGTCATCGACGCCTACAAGAAAGACGTCGATCGCACCCTCATTCGCGAGAACCTCAAGCTGACGGCCGAGGAGCGCGTCAGGAAGATGATGGCCGTCTTGCACTTTGCGGACGAGGTTCGACGCTCCGCGAAGGTCGCAGGGTGACGGCCGATTTCCCGCGGTTGCTCGCCGCGCTTTGCACCGGCGCCGTGGAGTTCGTCGTGATCGGCGGCTTCGCGGCGACCGCCCACGGCTCCGCGCACGTGACCGCGGACTTGGACATCGTTTACCGCCGGACCCCCGAGAACATCGAGCGGCTCGCCGCGGCCCTTGCGCCGCTGCAGCCCTACCTTCGCGGGGCGCCACCCGGCCTGCCCTTTCGGTTCGACGCGGACACGATACGGTGCGGTTTGAACTTCACGCTCGCGACGTTGGCGGGAGACCTCGACGTGCTCGGCGAGGCGACGGGCGAGGGGACGTTCGAAGCGCTCGTCGCGCGGTCCGAGGCGCGGCGCATGTTCGACCTCGACGTGCGGTTCGTCGACTTGGACACGTTGATTCGCCTCAAGCGTGCGGCAGGTCGACCGAAGGACCTCGAGCGGATCGCAGAGCTCGAAGCGATTCGAGAGGAACGCGAGAAATAGTCACCAGTGAAGGCGAAAGTGAATCGACTTGGGCCGCGTGAGCTGGTCGAAGCCGAGGGCGCTCAAGGACGAGCCGCGGCCCGAGTCCTTCACGCCCGTCCACGGGAGCGCCGGGTCGACCGAGTCGCAGCGGTTCATGTAGACCGTGCCGTACTCGAGCTCGGCCGCCATGCGGCGCGCGCGCGCCGCGTCGGTCGTCCACACGCTCGCGGTGAGGCCGAGGCGCGAGTCGTTCATCTTCGCGAGCGCCTCTTCGTCCGAGTCGACCGGCGCGATCACGACGAGCGGGCCGAACGACTCGCGCTGCATCAAGTCGGCGTCTTGCGGCACGCCGGCGAGGAGGGTCGCCTCGAAGAAGCGGCCGCGACCGTTCACGCGCGTCGCGCGGCCGCCGGCGACGAGCTTTCCGCCCTTCGCCTTCGCGTTCTCGACGAGCGCCTCGAGCTCGGGCACGTGGTGCGGCTGCGCGACCGGGCCGAGCGTGGTCTTTGCGTCGCGCGGGTCGCCCATCACGTACGCGCGCACGAGCGGCTCGCACGCCTCGACGAACCGCGCGTAGAGCGAGCGGTGGACGTAGACGCGCTCGACCGCGCAGCAGCTCTGCCCGCAGTTGTAGATGCAACCATCGACGACGTTCTCGACGGTCTTGTCGAAGTCGCAGTCCGGCGCGACGTAGGCCGGATCGTTTCCGCCTAGCTCGAGGCCGACCTCGATGAAGCGCTTGGACGCGGCCTCGGCGATGCGGTGCCCGCCGTAGACCGAGCCCGTGAAGACGACGTGATCGACGCGCGCGTCGCCGACGGTGCGCTCGCTCGTCGCGTGATCGCAGTCGAGCGCTTGCACGAGGTCGGCCGGCGCGCCCGCCTCGGCGAACGCGCGCGCGAAGTGCACCCCGCAGAGCGGGCTCCTCGGCGAGTGCTTCACGACGACCGCGTTCCCCGCGAGGACGGCGGGCATCACGACGTTCACGGCGGTGAGGAGCGGGTAGTTCCACGCGGGCAGATCGAGCACGACGCCGAGCGGCTCCTTCACGATGCGGCGATCGAAGCCGTCCTTCGGGAGGACGACGTCGGCGAGCGACGCCTCGGCGATCGAAGCCATGTGCCGCGCGCGCTGGGCCATGCCGGCGACCTCGTTTCGGCCCTGCGCGACGGGCTTTCCCATCATGCGCGCGAGGTCGAGGGCGATCTCGTCCGTGCGCTTCTCCATCGCTTGCGTCGCCTTCTCGACCCAGTCGAGGCGCTCGGCGAGCGGTGCGTGCCGCGACTTCGCGAACGCCGCGCGCGCGCGGTCGAGCACGTCCGAGACGCGCGCTTCGCTGGCGAGCTCGACGGTCACGGCGGGCTCGAGTGTGTAAGGATCGTCGACGGTGAGCGTGGACATGGTGCGAAAGGATAGCTCGGTCATCGTACGGAAGGCCACGCCGCGCGACGTCGC
>Ga0335082_10006449_pt1 | contig 12795 bp, 10 predicted proteins | sample Lox_Sample_41_FD_206718 | JGI IMG/M metagenome (GOLD analysis project Ga0335082, IMG submission 206718) | Soil microbial communities from Loxahatchee National Wildlife Refuge, Florida, United States - Lox_Sample_4.1 | ecosystem: Environmental > Terrestrial > Soil > Wetlands | place: USA... | reverse complement strand
CGTACAACAACAATCCCACGCTGCAGGCCGCCCGCGCCCAGCTGCGGCAGGTCGACGAGCAGGTGCCGCAGGCGCTCTCCAACTGGCGGCCCACGGTGGACGTCGAGGGCACCATCGGCTCGGAGTGGCAGAGCGACAACCTTAAGGCTTTCGGTACCAGCAGCGCCACGCGCGAGCCGAAGGCGGCGACGCTCAATTTGACGCAACCGATCTACCGCGGCGGCCGCACCGTCGCTCAGCGCGACCAGGCCGAGAACCTGGTCAGTGCCGGCCGTGCCCAGCTGACGAGCGTGGAGCAGCAGGTCCTGCTGCAGGCCGTGACCGCCTATGTGGACGTGCTGCGTGATCTGCGCGTGCTCGATCTGACGAAGAGCAATGAGCAGGTGATCGACGAGCAGCTGAAGCAAACGCGCGAACGATTCAATGTCGGCGAGGTCACGAAGACCGACGTCTCGCAGGCAGAAGCGCGGCTGGCGGGTGCCGTCGCCGACCGAATTCAGGCCCAAGGCAACTTGACCTCGTCGCGCGCCATCTACCGGCAGGTGATCGGGGCGGCGCCGGGCAAGCTCGACGTGCCCGACCTTCCTGGTGGGCTGCCGACCGGCGAGGAGGAGGCGATCGCGCTGTCCGAGAACGCGCCGGTGGTGAGCGCGGCGGTCTTCGTGGAGCGGGCGGCGCGCGACGGCACGGACGTGGTGTTCGGCGAGCTGCTGCCCACCATCTCGCTCATCGGCCAGGTGGGCGGGGACGAAGACGTCACGCGGCCGAATCAGCGTTCGGCCACGGCCGGGATCTTCGCGCAGGTCGTGATTCCGCTTTATCAGGCCGGCGGGGTCGAGAGCCGCGTGCGCGAGAGCAAGCAGCTGACGGCGCAGCGGCGCCAGGAGCTCGACGAGGCGCGCCGGCAGGCGATCCAGGACGCCACCACGGCCTGGCAGGCGCTGGAGACGGCGCATGCGCAGATCGAATCATTCACGGCTCAAGTGAGTTCGAACAAGGTGGCGCTCGACGGCGTGCGCCAGGAGCAACAAGTCGGCCTGCGCACCGTGCTCGACGTGCTCAACGCCCAGCAGGAGGTGCTGAACTCGCAGGTCAGCCTGGTGGTGGCGCGCCGTGACTCCATCGTTGCCGCCTATCAGACCCTGGCGGCGGTGGGCACGCTGACGGCGGCCGACCTGAAGCTGCCGGTCGAACTCTACGATCCCGAGAAGCACTACCGCGAAGTGCGCAACAAGTGGTGGGGCCTGAACGCCTCCGGACAGTGAGGCGGCGGCGCTCCCGCGCCGACCGATAGACCGCGACTAGTACACCGCGCCGGCCGAGCGTTTCACGAGCCGGATCTGCCGCTCGTCTTCGACGCACTTTTTGAATTCCGGCGTCCCCGAGACGTAGCCGCGGGAGCCGCAGCGCTCCGCGAACTCCTGCTCCAGGTCGACCTCCTTGGTGGCGGTCTCGCAAGCCGCAAGCAGGAGAAGCGCGCCGATCAGCAAGGCGATGTGTCTCATTTCAGATCCCCACATTCTGAATGATGACGGCGGCGGACTCTAGGCTTCCCCGCCGCGCGCTGTCAAACGGCACGCTCTAGGGTTGCGTGCCTATAGAGAATAGCAGAAGAGACACCCGCCTTTTTGCGACAAATACTCGTCCTCATCTTGCCTGATGCGGCGGAGAACGCCGCCAGTTCAAGAGGGGAACGGAAAATGACAGGACGTAGCTTAACGAGAAGATCGGCAGGCCTCGTGGCCGTCATCGGATTCGCCGTGACATCCGCCGGCTGCGCCAGCCCTGCCGCGAAGAATTCGAAGCGGCGATAGGCCAACTGCAGAAGACGGTGACGATCGTTGACGGGTTCGGCCCGGATCTTGTGCTGTTCGATTTCGATAAGTCGGACATCACTCCGGCCGGCAAGGCCGTCATCGATATGGTCCTGGCAGACGCAGCGAGGATGGGTTCGGTGCACATATCGGTAACTGGTCACGCCGACCGCGCGGGCTCCGAGGCCTACAACATGGCGCTCTCGCTACGGCGCGCCGACGCGGTCCGCAAGGCTTTGATCGCCGGAGGCATCCCCGCCGATGCGATTACGGTCGCCGGTCGCGGCGAGAGCGAGCCGGCGGTGCCGACGCCGGACGGCGTGAGGGAGCAGGCGAATCGCCGCGTCGAGATCATCCTGCAGTAGAGTTATCGGCCCTTGCCGAACACGCGCTTGAAGATCGTGTCGACCTGCTTGGTGTGGTAGGCGAGGTCGAAGAGGGCGGCGATCTTCTTCGCCGGCAGGTGTTGCGCGACCTCCTTGTCGGCCTGCAGCAGGGCGAGGAAGTCGCCGCCCTTCTCCCAGACCTGCATGGCGTTGCGCTGGACGGCGCGGTAGGCGGCTTCGCGGCTCATGCCGGCCTGGATGAGGGCGAGCATGACGCGCTGGGAGTGCACGAGGCCGCCGAGGGCGTCGAGGTTGCGGCGCATCGCTTCGGGATAAACAACGAGCTTGTCGACCACACCGGTGAGGCGGGCGAGCGCGAAATCGAGCGCGATGGTGGTGTCGGGCGCGATCACGCGCTCGACCGCGGAATGGGAGATGTCGCGCTCGTGCCAGAGCGCCACGTTCTCGAGTGCCGGCGTGACGGCGGCGCGCACGAGGCGGGCGAGGCCGGTCAGGTTCTCGGACAGTACGGGGTTGCGCTTGTGCGGCATGGCCGACGAGCCCTTCTGGCCCGGCGAGAAATACTCCTCGGCCTCGCGCACCTCCGTGCGCTGGAGGTGGCGGATCTCGAGCGCCAGGTTCTCGATCGAGGCCGCGATGACGCCGAGGGTGGCGAAGAACATGGCGTGGCGGTCGCGCGGAATGATTTGCGTGGAGACCGGCTCGGGCGTGAGGCCGAGCTCCTTCGCCACATGCGCCTCGACGCGCGGATCGATGTTGGCGAAGGTGCCGACGGCGCCGGAGATGGCGCAGGTGGCGATCTCCGCGCGCGCGGCCTCGAGGCGCGCCTTGGCGCGCGCGAAGGCGGCGTAGTGGCCGGCGAGCTTCAGGCCGAAGGTCGTGGGCTCGGCATGGATGCCGTGGCTGCGGCCGATGGTGGGCGTGAGCTTGTGCTCGAAGGCGCGGCGCTTGAGGGCGGCGAGCAGGCTGTCGAGGTCGTTCAGCAGGATGTCCGAGGCCTGCGCCAGCTGCACAGCCAGGCAGGTGTCGAGTACGTCCGACGAGGTCATGCCTTGATGGACGAAGCGCGCGGGCTCGCCGACATGCTCGGCGAGATTGGTCAGGAAGGCGATGACGTCGTGCTTCACCTCGCGCTCGATCTCGTCGATGCGGTCGACCTCGAACTTGCCCTTGGCCCAGACGGCCTTGGCCGCGGACTTCGGGATCAGGCCGAGCGCGGCCATGGCGTCGCAGGCATGGGCCTCGATCTCGAACCAGATGCGGAAGCGGTTTTCGGGCTCCCAGATCCCGGCCATCTCCGGGCGGCTGTAGCGGGGGATCATGCGGTCAGTCGTCCTATGGCTGGAAGGCGCGCGGCAGGGCGTGCTAGTTCTGGAAGTCCCATCGACCCATCGGAGTAGCCCATGGCCGTCGTCCGCTCAATCCGATTCGACCGCAATGCGGCCGTCGATCCGTCGGCGCCCACGACGACGCACAACTGGTACGAGGATACCAGCGGCGTGCTGGCCTCGGGCTTCTGGGCCTCGAAGCCGCACAAGGCGGAGGTCAACTATACCGAGGACGAGTTCTGCTACATCCTGGAGGGACGCGTGCGGCTCACCGACGCGGCCGGCAAGGTCGAGGAGTACAAGGCCGGCGACGCCTTCGTGATCCCCAAGGGCTTCAAGGGCGTGTGGGAGACGGTCGAGGCCGTGAAGAAGTTCTACGTCATCCACACGCCCAAGGCCCGGGCGTAGCGGCCCGTCGTCAGCTCTGAGGCGCGGGTTCGGGCGCGACCGTCCAGTCCAGGCCCGGCGGAGTCTTCTTCCAGTCGTAGCCCGTTTTCCCCAGTTCGTAGCCGACATTGAACAGTTCGTTCATGTAGTGCTGATCGAACGGCTCGGCGAGCGTCACGTTGAAGGTCGGGGGAATGTAGGCCAGGTTGAAATCCACCCCGTCGCGCTGCGCCGTCGCATAGATGCGGTAGAGATCGCCGACGCCCTGATTCTGGATGAGCGATGAGACAGCGCGGCCCGCAATCGTCAGCGTCTGCCGCTTCGTGTCAGCCCAATCCGGGTCGAGCCGCGAGTTGCGAATGACGTACAGCCGACGCTCGCGCGTGATGCCGGCCTTCGCCGACAGCGCCTTGAGCTGCAGCGCCGGCGGGTAGACGAAGACTTGGGCGCTGGCGCCGCCGTCGACATGCATCTCCTGATAGGGTTTTCCGTTCACCTCCACGTCGATCATCATCGGCGGGAAGGCCGCGGGGATGGCGGCCGACGCGACCAGGATCTTTTGCACCAGTTCCAGCGCGTGCGGATTGCCGCTGGCCGCGATCTTGCCGATGTTCCAGATTACCGGACGGCGGGCGTCGAGATTGGTCGTGCCGATGAGGAGCACGCGGCCCTTGGCGTGCTCGGCGGCGATCGCCTGCAGCAGGTCGGCGGTCACGTATTTCTCGACCAGCAGACGGAGAGGCGCGTTGTCGGCTAGGGCGTCGCTGAAAATGCCCGCCAGCATGCCGCGCTCCTCCAGCACGTCGGCGGCGGTAATGGTTGTGTAAACGTCTTTCAGCTGCTTGTCGTATTTGGGGCCGAGGAACGCGAAGGGCGCGCTCAGGGCTCCGGTACTGACGCCCGTGACGAGTGTGAACTCCGGCCTGGTCCCGGCGGCTGTCCATCCGCACAGCAGCCCGGCGCCGAACGCGCCATCCTCGCCGCCGCCGGAAATTCCGAGGTAGTTGGCCATGGGCAACGGGCCCTTGTTGCCCGCGGCATCAAAGGCCGCCACTTGGCGCCTATAGGCGTCACCCATGTCCTGAATCATCAGCGGCAGATCGGATTTCTGCCAGTAGCGAATGCCCTCCATGCCATCGACGACTGCGGCGGCCTCCTGGTCCTTCGGTACGGCCGCCAGCCGCACCGGCGTCGAGCAGGCCGCCAGCAGGAACAGGCAGAACACGACGAGGATGGGCAGCAGTGCTGAGGACGCGCGGGCGGATCCATCCACGCGAAGCAGACGGCGAGTGCTCATGATTGTCGCTCCCGGCTCCGAGATCAGAATCGTCCCCAGCGCAGCTTACACCCGTTCCGCGCCCGGAACGAGTCCGCGCTTCGTCAGCCCTTCACAGCCCCGAGGGTGAGGCCGCGCACGATGTAGCGCTGGGCGATGAGCGCGAGCAGCACCGGCGGGATCATGGCGATGAGCGCGCGGACCGCCACGAACCAGAACTGCACGCCGCGGGTATCGACGCCGCCGGCGATATGCACGGGCATGGTGGCGGCCTTGTCGACCGTGAGGATGACGGCGAACAGGTATTCGTTCCAGGCGGAGGCGAACATGATGAGGGCGGCGGCGGCGATCGCGGGCGTCGCCAGGGGCACGGCCACGCGCAGGAAGGCGCCGAAATGGCTGGCGCCGTCGACCAGGGCGGCCTCCTCGAGATCGATCGGCAGATCCTGGAAGGTCTGCCGCACGATCACCACGACGAACGGCAGGATGAAGGTGGCGTTCACCAGGATGAGCGAGAGCCGGCTGTCGAGCAGGTCGAGGGACGAGAAGACGATGAAGAACGGCACCGCCGTCGCCACCGGCGGCAGCACCCGCTGCGACAGGAACCACACCGTCAGGTCCTTGTTCGTGAGGAGCATGCGCTGGAAGCGGAAGCGGGCGAGGGCGTAGGCCGCCGGCAGGCCGAGGGCGAGCGCGAGCACCACCGCCGACGAGGAGATGATCAGGCTGTTGAGGAAGGCCTGATGCGCCTCCGGCACGGAGGCTTGCGAGATCCAGTTGTCGAGCGTCGGCATGAAATCGATGAAGGGGAAGCCGACGCCGGACACGGTGAAGGTCTCCGCGGGCCGCCGCAGACCCGTGGAAATCGCCCAATAGAGCGGGAAGAAGAAGATCATGGCGATGACGATCGCGAGCAGCGACCACAGCGCGTCGCTCATCGATCGCCGCCGGGGGGCTGCCGTGTCACTCATAGGTCTTCCTCAGGCGGCGGAAGAACAGGGTGATGATGATCATGACCACGACCAGCAGCAGATAGGCCATGGCCGAGGCGTAGCCGAAATCGTTCAGCTTGAAGCCGCGGGTGAAGGCCAGGTAGGTGTAGGACTGGGTGGCCGTGCCGGGGCCGCCCTTGGTGAGGGCGGCCACGACGTCGAACAGTTTCAGCGCCTCGGCGAGGCGCAGCAGGATGACGATCACGATCACCGGCTGCAGCAGCGGCAGGATCACTTGCGTCCACAGGCTCCAGGAGGAGTTGGTGTCGAGCCGGGCCGCCTCGACCAGCTCGTCCGGGATGCCCTGGAGGGCGGCGAGGAACACGAGGAAGCAGAACGGCGTCCACTGCCAGATGTCGACCAGGATGATCGAGACCAGCGCCCAATGGGGGTCGGAGAGCCAGGGGATGCCGGTGAAGGAGAGCGGACCGCCGACCTCGTAGTAGATCGTGAAGAAGAGATAGCCGACGGCGAGCGGGGTGGCGAAGATCGGCAGGATCAGGATCGAGCGCAGGAAGCCGCGGGCGTAGAGCTGGCGGTTGAAGAGGAAGGCCAGGAGCAGGCCGAGCAGGATCTCGCTGGTGACGGCGGCGACGACGTAGATCACGGTCACCCGGACGGAGTCGCGCAGCTCGTCGTCGCGGAAGGCACGCGCGAAGTTGTCGAAGCCGATCCAGCCGTAGCTGGTCTTCAGCTCGCGATGGACCACGGTCTGCGTGCGCGGCTTGCCGTCGGACTTCAGGACCGGATTGCCGGCGGCGTCGAGCACGGGCACGGTCTCGCGCCCGGTCACGACCACCTGGCGGTCGACCTTGTGGAAGCTGATGAACAGCGAATAGCCGAGCGGGAAGATCGTGAAGACGAGCACCCACACCACCGCCGGCAGCAGGAAGACCAGCTTGATGCGGCTGCTCCAGCGGATCATGGGAAATGCTGCATGGGCATCCTGCGTCCTTCGACAGGCTCAGGATGAGGGAGAATCATTGCGGCAGAAAGAAAGGCCCTCATGCTGAGCCCGTCGAAGCACGCACTGCGCTGATCCAACTTTCGCGGCACGACACTCGGTCGGCGGCGACCGGCCCTGCTCTCATGCAAGGCCGGCCGCCGGACGATCGCTACGGCTTGTAGCCGATGGCGGTCTGGTAGAGGCTCAGCTGCTTGTCGCGGCCGAGGCGGTCGGTGATCTCCTGCCAGGACTTGGCGGTGTCGTCGAGCGCCTGCTGGGCGGTCTTCGATCCGCTCATCGTGGCCGACAGGTTCTTGTCCATGATGTCCCAATACTCGGGCGCGCCGGGAATGCGCAGGTAGGTCAGCATGGTCGGCGCGTTGTAGTTCTCATAGTAGGCCTTGAGGTAGTCCTTCACGTCCTGCGGATCCCAGCCCGCCTTCACGTAGTCGTCGAGCTTGGCTTCGCCCTCGGGCTCCAGCATCTGGTACTTGTAGCCGGGATCGACGCCATCCCAGCCGTAGAGCGCCAGCCACTTCGAGACCGGCTTGATCGCCATCAGCGCCAGGAAGGAGTAGGCGGCGTCCGGGTTCTTGCCGAAGGCCGAGACCACGCCGTGCCAGGAGCCGCCGGTCGTGTTGCCGACGAGCTGCGGGTTGTCGGTCTTCACCCACTGCTTCTTCTCCATGTCCCAGTAGGTGTCGGAGCTCGGCAACACCGCCGAGGCGCACTTGCCCTTGATCTTCGAGCGCGTCGTGTCCTGGCAGAGCGCGCCCACGTCGCCCCAGGAGAACACGAACACCGACTTGCCGCGCAGGAAGTAGTCCCAGGCCTCGCCGAGGCTCCAGCCGACCTGTGCCGCCGGGCCGGTCTTATGCAGCTCCTGCAGGAACTCCAGCGCCTTCACATGGCCGGGGCTGTTGATCAGCGGGGTCATGTCGGTCGGATCGAACCAGTAGACGTTGTGATAGCGGTCGACCTTCGGGCCGGGAGTGATGGCGAAGGAGGCCGAGAGCGACTGGAAGTGATAGTGGCCCTGCTCGCCGACCTTGAGGTGCAGCACCATGCCGGAATCGGGGTCGGGGTCGCTGGCGTCCCAGTTCTTGCCGTTGAAGAACTTTGCGATATCCAGCACCTGCTGCCAGGTCTTCGGCGGCACCGGCATGTCGTAGCCGGCGGCGGCCTTGAAATCGGCCTGGTTCTTCGGGTCGGTCAGCGCATCGCGTCGGTAGTAGAGCACCTGGCCGTCGGCGTCGTTGAGCACGCCGTAGCCGACGCCGCCCCAGGTATAGAGATTGCGCAGCGAGGCCGGCATCACGTCGTACGACCATTTCGGATAGTCGCCGCTTTTCATGTAGTCGTCGACCGGGAGGATGTACTTGTTGTCGACGAGGTCGCCGTAGAAGAAGGCGCCGACGATCATGGCATCATAGAGGCCCGTGCCCTGGCGCAGATCGAGCATCATCTTGGCGTAAAGGTCGGTGATCGGCGTGAGCGCGATGTTAATCTTGCCGCCTGAGAGGTCCTCCCAGATCGGCCGGAAGGCAAAGAGCGGACCGGAGATGCCGCCCTTGGGGCCGGAATCGAGGGTCAGAACAGTGATGGTGGTGCCGTCGAACGGCTTCTGGCCGGGGCCGAACAGCGAGCCCAGCTCGTCCTTGGTCGTGGTGATGGTGCCGCCGTATTCCGGATCCATGATCAGGTCGACGGTGCCATCCGGATGCCACTTGACGTGCTTGGTATCCTGGGCGTGGGCGGGGCTGAACGCCGGCAGGGCGGCCGCCAGCGCGACCGCCGCGGAAAGCAGGAACATCTTCGGATGTGCCATGAGCAGTTCTCCTCCCTGATGGCCGCGCGGAACGCGGCTGCCGTGGCGCAATCGAGGCCGTTTTTTTGCGGCTGATCGTGCGGGCGCTCCATCGGGCTGTCAAGCGGCATCGTCAACACAGATGTAATCCGCAGGGCGCAGATGTTGCGCTGCGGCTGCTGCGGCCCTTTATCTCGGCCGACCTCTGCGTATAAGCTGCACCAAAAGGAATGCCGGTTTGAGGGAGGACATGGCATGGCGTCGGTCGCGCTGCGCGGGATCGAGAAGTTCTTCGGTTCCGTGAAGGTCATCCACGGCGTCGATATCGACATCGGCGACGGCGAATTCGTCGTGCTGGTCGGGCCGTCGGGCTGCGGGAAGTCCACGCTGCTGCGGATGATCGCCGGGCTGGAGGAGATCAGCGCCGGCGAGATCAGCATCGGCGAGCGCGTGGTCAACGACGTGACGCCGCGCGACCGCGACGTCGCCATGGTGTTCCAGAACTATGCGCTCTATCCGCACAAGACCGTCTACGACAACATGGCGTTCGGCCTGAAGCTCAGGAAGGCTGACCGCAAGCTGATCGAGGAGCGGGTGAAGCGGGCGGCCGACATCCTCGGTCTCGGCGAGCTGCTGAAGCGCTATCCGCGCCAGCTCTCGGGCGGCCAGCGCCAGCGCGTGGCCATGGGCCGCGCGATCGTGCGCGACCCGCAGCTGTTCCTGTTCGACGAGCCGCTCTCCAACCTCGACGCCAAGCTGCGCGTGCAGATGCGCACGGAGATCCGCTCGCTGCACCAGAAGCTGAAGACGACGTCGGTCTACGTCACCCACGACCAGGTCGAGGCCATGACCATGGCCGACCGCATCGTCGTGCTGCAGGACGGGCGGGTGGCGCAGATCGGCGCCCCGATCGAGCTCTACGACCGGCCGGCCAACCTGTTCGTCGCGGGCTTCATCGGCTCGCCCACCATGAACGTGCTGAGCGGAACGCTGAAGCGCTCGAACGGCGGCGCCTGGGTGGAGACCGGCAACAATCTGCGGCTCCCCTTGCCGCCCAGCGCCGTGGGCACGGACGGACAGAAGGTGGCCTACGGCGTGCGCCCCGAGCATTTCGCCCTGTCGGACGCGCCGGAGGCGCTGGCCGGGACGGTCGAGGTGGTGGAGCAGACCGGCATCGACGTCCTGGTCTTCGTGCGCTTCGACGGCTCGCCGCTCTGCTGCCTGTTCCGCGAGCGGCATGGCTTCACGCCCGGCCAGCCCATCCGGCTGATGCCGCAGCTGAGCGCGGTGCATCTGTTCGATGCGCAGAGCGGGGAGCGGATCAGGGCGGGGTGACAACCACGGCGTAGGGGCGACCGGCAGGTCGCCCGTGCATCCGTCGCACAGGCCGACGGGCGACCTGCCGGCCGACCCTACGGATCCGAGGGCGGAGTTCCCTTTGTCAGCAAATGGCCGGCGGCGGTAGTCTGTCGCCCTGCTTCGTATCTCTCGCCAGCAAGAATTCGTCGATGCCTCACCCAAAGTTCCCCCATCTCTTCTCGCCGCTGCAGGTCGGCGCCGTCACCATCAAGAACCGGATCCTGTCGACCGGGCACGATACGCTCCTGCCGCGCGACTTCGTGGTGAACGAGGCACTCCTCGCCTATCACCGGGCGCGGGCGGAGGGCGGCGTGGGGCTCATTGTCGTGCAGGTGGCGGGCGTGCACGAGACCGCGCGCTACACCGCCCACAGCCTGATGGCGACGACCGACGACTGCATTCCCGGCTATCGCAAGCTGGCGGAGATGCTGCACGGCTATGGCTGCAAGGTCTTCGGCCAGGTGTTTCATCCCGGGCGCGAGATCATGGAGGGGATGGACGGCAGCATCACCGCGGCCTATGCGCCGTCGGCGGTGCCGAACGAGCGCTTCCACGTCATGCCCGTGCCGCTGTCGAAGCGGATGATGCGCGAGATCGTGTCCGGCTACGGCGGCGCGGCGCGGCGCATGAAGGCGGCGGGGCTCGACGGCTGCGAGATCGTGGCCAGCCACGGCTACCTGCCGGCGCAGTTCCTGAACCCGCGCGTCAACCGGCGCGACGACGAGTATGGCGGGACAATGGAGAACCGGCTGCGCTTCCTGCGCGAGGTGGTCGCAGACATCCGTGGGAAAGTCGGCAAGGAGTTCGTCATCGGCCTGCGCATCACCGGCGACGAGAAGGACGCCGACAGCATCGAGGCCAGCGAGGTGCTGCAGTTCTGCAAGATGCTCGCCGGCGATGCGGCGACGCCCGACTACTACAACGTGATCGCCGGCAGCTCGGCTTCGCTTGCCGGCGCCGTTCACATCGTGCCGCCGATGATCGTCGAGAACGCCTATGTGGCGCCCTTCGCCAAGGCGATGAAGGCGGTGGTGTCGAAGCCGGTGTTCGTGGCCGGCCGCATCAACCAGCCGCAGACGGCCGAGCAGGTGATCGCCTCCGGCCAGGCCGACATGTGCGGCATGACCCGCGCCATGATCGCCGACCCGGACATGCCGCGGAAGGCCGAGGCCGGCCGCACCGACGACATCCGCGCCTGCATCGCCTGCAACCAGGCCTGCATCGGCCACTTCCATCTGGGCTTCTCGATCTCCTGCATCCAGCATCCGGAGACCGGGCGCGAGCTGGCCTACGGCACGCGCGCGCCGGCGAAGGCGCCGAAGTCGATCATGGTGGTCGGCGGCGGTCCCGGCGGCATGAAGGCCGCGGCGGTGCTCGCCGAGCGCGGCCACCGTGTCACCCTCTACGAGGCGACGGGCCAGCTGGGCGGCCAGGCGCTGCTGGCGCAGCTGCTGCCGGGGCGCGCCGAGTTCGGCGGCATCGTCACCAACCTGGCGCGCGAGCTCGAGCTGGCGAGCGTGCAGGTCGTGAAGAGCCGCACCGTTGATGCGGCCTTCGTCCGCGAGCAGAAGCCCGATGCGGTCGTTATCGCCACCGGCGCCAGGCCGCGCCGCCCGCAGTTCGAGGGCCAAGAGGAGATGCATGTGGTCGATAGTTGGCAGGTGCTGAAGGGCGAGGCCAATGTCGGGCACTCCGTCGTGGTGGCAGACTGGCGCTGCGACTGGATCGGTCTCGGGCTGGCCGAGAAGCTGGCGCGCGACGGCTGCCGCGTCCGCCTCTGCGTCGACGGCCTCGTCGCGGGCCAGCGCCTGCCCTGGTACGTGCGCGACAGCTGGAACGGAATCCTGCACAAGCTCGGCGTGGAGATCGTGCCGTATGCGCGTTTGTTCGGCGCCGACGCCGACTCCGTGTATTTCCAGCACGCCACCAGCGGCGAGCCGATCGTGCTCAGCGAGGTCAACACGCTGGTGCTGAGCCAGGGTCACGAGCGCGTGGCGCCGCTCGAGGCCGAGCTGGCGGATTTCGCCGGCGAGCTACGCGTCATCGGCGACGCGCTGACACCGCGCACGGCCGAGGAGGCGGTGCTGGAGGGACTGAAGGTGGGGGTTGCGCTATGACGACATCGGCATTCGATCTCACCGGCCTCACGGCCGTGGTCAGCGGCTCGGGACGCGGGCTCGGGCGGGCGATGGCGAAGGGGCTCGCCAAGGCCGGCGCCAAGGTGGTCTGCGGCGCCCGCAGCATGACCGAGGTGGAGGAGACGGCGGCCGAGATCGTCGCCGCCGGCGGCCACGCCTTCGCCGTCCATCTCGATGCCACCAAGCCGGCCGAGTGCAGGGCCATGGTCGAGCGCGCGGTGCAGAGCGGCGGCCGGCTCGACATCGCCGTGGTCAATCACGGTATCGGCTTCGCCACCGCGGCGGAGGAGACGACGGAGGAGCAGTTCCGCCGCATGCTCGAGATCAACCTCACCGGCTGCTTCAATCTGGCGCAGGCCGCGGGGCGGCAGATGATCAAGCAGAAGAGGGGCGGCTCCATC
>Ga0335082_10006448_pt1 | contig 12795 bp, 12 predicted proteins | sample Lox_Sample_41_FD_206718 | JGI IMG/M metagenome (GOLD analysis project Ga0335082, IMG submission 206718) | Soil microbial communities from Loxahatchee National Wildlife Refuge, Florida, United States - Lox_Sample_4.1 | ecosystem: Environmental > Terrestrial > Soil > Wetlands | place: USA... | reverse complement strand
GATGGACGGTGCGGCCGCGGTCATAGTGGCGGTGGTTTGCGGGTCGGCCGGCGCAGGTTGCGACGACAGCGTTTGTGGGCCGGGACTGGAAGCCAGCGTTGGTTGCGGCACGGCGGTCGTGGCGAAATGATTCGCGGCTGGAGAATTTGACGTTGCGGCGGACGGAACAAAATTCGTCGCCGGCGGCAAAGGAGTGGGGAGTTCCGCGGAAAGATGCGGTAACGGAGGGTCTGGCAGCGCCGTAGGTGATGAAGCCGAGAGGGCGTCCCCTGGCGCCGATTGCGGCTGCGGCAACGCCGAAGGTGGCGGCGCTGCATTTCCCGTTGCCGTTGCCCTCGGCATTGGCGCCGCGGAGAAATCCTGCGCTGCCGGCGCGTCGGTGGGTGAAGCGGCACTCTTCGGATCGTTTTGCGGCAACTGGATGGCGGCAGGGTTCACTACCGGCAGAAGGCCGAGCATGGCGGCAGTGGCACCGATAGCGGCAACGGAAGCAGCCGCCTGCATCGCTTGGGAGCCAGCAGCGGGTTTTGCCTTCGGATCGGTTTTCCTAGGGGCCGCCGCAGCGGATGACTGAACGGTAGCCGCAGGCTGCGTCTGCGATTGCGAACTTGGTTGCGCGGCGGTGGAGCTTTGCGCTGTCGAAAGCGGGGCAGCGCCGGAGTTCGCGGAATTCGGCGCGGTGGTAGAGTCGGACGAAGGATTGGGCTTCGGCACATCCGCAGAGGATTGCTTGTCGGCGAGAACCTGCGCAAACGCGGGGAGTCCCGAGGACCTGGCGGTCTGGGCGCTGGCGGCGTCCGCAGCGCTGGGGCCGTTTGCGGCATTCATCGAAATAGGGACTACGTCCATTGCGTTCCTTCACTCTCCACGCAGGCATAGAGCACCAGGGTCGCCAAAGGGCCGGAGGACCGTCGCCGAGCTATCTAGTTGCGGTGCTTTGAGTTGAAAAGAACGATGAGGATTGTCTCAAACGTGCGGAGCGCGCGCGGCACGGATTGCCGGGCAAGCTTTGCCCAGCGCGCCGGCAAATGGCATCAACGTTTGTAGTAAAAGGCGCGGGTGAGAAACATGTCGTCCATCACCTGTTGAATGCGGCGGAGTTCTTCTTGATTGTGGACCGTCTGGAGACGTTCCTTCAGACCTTCGAGAACTTCGCGCTTCTGGCGCTCCTGCTGAACTTTGGCGACCTGGGCGCGGCGTTCTTCCTCGGCTTTCTTCAGCTTTGCGGCAAGTTCGTGTTGTTTACGGGTGACGCCGGCGTCCCAGCCGACGGTGATCGTCAGGGCCGCGGCCGTGCTGCCCGATTTCAAGTCTTCGGCGTCCTGGCGCTTGCGGCGGCGCCGCGCTTCTTCCCATGAATCCAATTCGTTGCGGAGCCTGGCGAGTTTCGAGACGCAGGCGAGGAGACGGTTTTCCTCCTGCTTTTCGATGCTGCGCTGCAAGCGGAGAACGGATTCGAGCCGGTATTGGAACGCCATGAAGTTATTCCGGCAGAGCCATGAGGGCGGCGAGGGTGTCCGGGAGCGTAGCGGCTTCGCCTTTTCGCTGCTGCAAGAACGCGGTGATGGCGGGCAACGCTGCCAGGGCGCGGTCGAGCGTGGCGTCCACGCCTTTTTGGTAAGCGCCGATGCGAACGAGATCTTCGGAAGCAGCGTAGGTGGCGAGAAGTTCGCGAAGCCGGCGGGCTTTTTCAAGATGATCCTTGGTGCAGACGGCGGACATCAAGCGGCTGAGGCTGTCGAGAACCGAGATGGGCGGATAGTGGCCCTTGGAATTGAGTTTGCGTTCCAGCATGACGTGGCCATCGAGCAGCGCGCGGACGGCGTCGACAAGCGGGTCTTGCAAGTCGTCGCCCTCCATCAGCACGGTGTAGAAGGCGGTGATGCTTCCCGTCCCGAAATTACCGGCGCGCTCAATGAGGCGAGCGAGCAGCGTGAAGACGGATGGGGTGTAGCCTTTCGCGGTGGGGGGCTCGCCGGCGGCGAGGCCGATTTCGCGCTGGGCCATGGCGAAGCGCGTGAGCGAATCGACGACGAGCAAGACATTCTTTCCCTGCGCGCTGAAATATTCGGCGACGGTGGTGGCCGCAAGGGCGGCGCGGATGCGCAGCAGCGGAGACTGGTCGGAAGTGGACACGACGACAACGGAACGCTGCAAGCCTTCCCTGCCGATGGCGTCTTCGAGAAATTCGCGGACTTCCCTGCCGCGTTCGCCGACCAGCGCGAGCACGGTGAGATCGGCGCTGGTGCCGCGAGTCATCATGCCGATCAGCGTGCTTTTGCCCACGCCGCTGCCGCCAAAAATGCCGACGCGCTGGCCGCGGCCGCAGGTGAGCATGCCGTCAATCGCGCGAATGCCGCAGCCCAGAGGATCGCGAATCGGTTGGCGCTCGAGGGGGAGCGGCGGATCGCCGTGCAGAGGCCAGTATTCGCGGGCCCGATACGGAGGGAGGTCGTCCAGCGCCTTACCCGAACCATCAATCACGCGGCCGAGCAATTGAGGCCCGACGCGAAGCGAGGGATGCGTGCCGCGGGTGACGATGCGGTCACCATAGCGAATGCCGCTGGGGCGTTCGAGCGGCATGGAGAGGACCGAGCGCCCGCGGAAGCCCACAATTTCGCCGGAAAAGACGCTGCCGTCTTCCGTAAGGATCGCGCAGCCTTCACCGACGCTGCAGAACGGACCGTCGGATTCGACGAGATGGCCCACGGCTTTGGTCACACGGCCGGTCCAGCGCAGCGTCGAGAAATCCTCGAGCCTGCGCAAAAACGGCTTGAGATCGCGTTCTTCCGGCACTAGCGCGCCCTCGGACGCTGCTCCAACAAATCAAAGAATCCCTGCTCGATTTCTTTTAGTTGTGTTTCCAGGCTGATTTGCGTGCTGCCGACCTCGGTTTCCAGAAGGCATTCGCCAGGCTTGAGAGCCGAGTCGCCGATCAGCTCAGGATTTTTCTCACCGCCGTGCTGGGCGAAATATTCATTCCAAAAATGGACGTCGGCGGGGTTGGAGCGCAGGCGGACGCGCGTGCCGGCGTCTAGCTTTTCGAGCGCGACGTGGACCAGGCCGGTGAGCAGCAACGGATCGATTTGCGATTCGCGGTGGAGGATTTTGCGGGCGATGGCCAGAGCAAGCTGCACGACTTCGGTTTCGACGCGGCTGAAGTAGTCCTCGCGTTCCTTGGCGAAAGCGGAGAGCGTCTGGGTGATGGCGGCCTGGAGGCCCGCGGCTTTGGCGTCGAACGACGCGCGGAACTGGTTTTCCGAATCGCGGACGCCGCGCTCGTAGGCGTCGCGCTCGGCCTTTTCCGAGCGGAGCTTGTTTTCCGCGAGACTTGCGCCACTCTCGGCGCTTGTGCCATTCCCGCCGTTTCCATTGGTTGGCGCGTAGAGAAAGGGCTCGGTCTGCAGCGTTTCGCCGCCTTTCACGGCGGACTCAAACGACATACGAGTCCTCCTGCTCCTGCTTCAGGACCAGTTTGCCCTCGCTTTCGAGGCGGCGGGCGACGGCCACGATCTCGTGCTTGGCGTTCTGGACATCGCGGCCGCGGACAGGGCCGAGGACATCCATGTCTTCCTTGAGCATTTCGACGGCGCGCGAAGACATGCACTTGAAGATGTGGTTTTTGAGGTCTTCGGAAGCGCCCTTCAAGGCGGTGGCGAGGGTCTTTTTGTCCACCTGGCCGAGGAGTTCGCGGATGCCGGTTTCGGGGACTTCGAGGAAATCGTCGAAAGTGAACATCAGGTTGCGGATGGTGGTGGCGAGTTGCGCGTTGTCCTGCTCGATGGTTTCGAGAATGGTGCCGGTGGCTTCCTGATCGATCTGGTTGAGAAGTTCCGCGACCGCTTTGACGCCGCCATAGGCGCGCCGGCTTTGCGAGCCGAGCGTGGAGAGACGCTTATGGAGTACAAGAGCGATTTTCTTGACCATCTCCGGAGAAAATTGCTGCATCTGCGCGAGACGCTTCACGGCCTGGCCGCGGACCTTTTCCGGAAGCATCATCAGGACGGAACGCGCGACTTTGGGATTGAGGTGGGCGAGGACAAGCGCGATTGTTTGCGGATGTTCGCCCTGAATGAACTTAGCCAACTGGTTGGGATCGGTTTTTTGCAGCGTGTCCAGGTTCTGGGCGTTCGCTTCCTGCGCGCGCCCGACCTCTTCGAGCAACTGCTCGGCGGCTTCCCTGCCAAAGGCTTTCACCAGCAGCTTGCTGGCGTAATCGTGGCCGCCCTGGGCGAGATAGTCCTGCGTGATGGACAAGCGGTGATACTCCTGAAGGACCGAAGCGGCCACTTCTGGCGAGATGTATTCGAGGTCGGCAATCTCCTCGGTAATCAAACGGATTTCCGGGTCGGGAAGATTTTTGTAGACCGCGGAGGCGACTTCGTCGCCCAGCAGCACAATCAGAATGGCGGCTTTGCGCTTACCCGAGATGGTGTGATCTTCCATCGCTATGATTTCGATCCTGTTTCCCGGACCCAGGTCTGCAATAGACGGCTCGCAGATTCGGGATCGGACTTCACTTTGTTGACGAGTTCTTTCTTCAGTCGGATTGTGTCGGAGACTTCGTCGTGCGGACCTGCTCCCGCAGCTCCTGCGGCGGCGCCGGGAGTTCCCTCAGGGAGGAGGCCGGTGGCAGCGCCCCCCGGCAAGGCAGCTTGTCCGGGTTGACGGAGGATGCCCAGGACTTGTTTCTGCACCGGGCGCAGGACGAGCAGATAGACAAGCAGGAAGATGATGAAGAGGGCAGCGTAGCGGAGCACGCCGGTCCAGCGCTCGACGAAGGTCATGACCTTCTGGACTTTACCGGCGGGCGCGGGCGTTTCCGGCGGAGCTTGCACGAAGGAGATGTTCTGCAGCGAGAAAAGGTCGCCGCGCTGGTTATCGTAACCGATGGCGGCTTTGGCGAGCTCTTCGATTTGCTTCATTTCCTCGGGCGTGCGCTTGCGGCGAATTTCCGTGGTTTTGCCGTTTTCGGTTTTGGGTTCGATGACGTCGTCGACGAGGATCGCCGCGGCCATGCGCTTCACGCGGCCAGCGGGTTCGAGCAGATGGCGTGTCGTGCGGCTAACGGCAAACGTCTGGCTTTCGCTGTGAATGCCTTGCGACGTGGTGTTGGTCTTTGCGGCGGCGACGGCGGTGGGATTCGCCTGGGAGTTCGGCGTGTTACTGGGCGTGCCGGGAATTCCCGCGGGTTCGAGGTCGCCGACGGTTTCGTTGGAGACCTGGGAACTGAGCACGGCGCTGTTTTTCGGGTCGTAGATCTCTTCGGTGCTTTCGCCGGAGGTCGGGTCGTAATCGAGAGTGATGCTGGATTTGATGTGTTCGCTGCCGATGACCGGGGCAAGAGTTTGCACGAGGCGCTCGGCGAGAAGGGTCTCGAGGTCGGCATTGGAACCGCCGCTCGAGAGGAGATGGCCTTGGCCCAGAGAGGGGATCTGGCCGTCGGTGGTAACCACGGTGACGTTTTGCGGCGTCAAGCCATCCCAGGAACTGGCGACGAGATTGGCGACGGGACTCGCGAGTTGATCGGTCAAGCGCGTGCCATGGAGTCTCAGCACCACGGAGGCCTTGGCGGGGCGTTCGCGTTCCAGGAAAAGCGATTCGCGGGGAAGGACGAGGTGGACGCGCACGGACTCCACGCCGTCCATGGACTGGATGGTGCGTTCGAGTTCGGCTTCGACGGCGCGCTGGTAGTTTACTTTTTCGGAGAAATCGCTGCCCGACCAGTTGGGCTTGTCGAAAAGTTCGAAGCCCATGCGGCCGCTGGAGATGGGACCGGAAGCGGTGGAAACGAGGCGGGCTTTGTCGATTTCGTCGGAGCGGACAAGGACGATGGTGCCGTCGCTCGAGAGTTCCGCTTCGATATTTTCGTTCAACAGGCGCTGCGACAAGGCGTGGGCGTCGGCAGGAGACATGCCCGTGTAGAGCGGCTTGTACTCCGCGCGGGCAAAGAGCGTGGCAAATCCCCAAACGATGGCGCCGACCAGCAGGGTGCTGGCGAAGAGGATCGTGCGCTGGCGAAGGGTCAGCCCGCGGGCGAAGCTCAAGATTTGTTCGAGGAACTTTTCCATGCCCTATGCTTGACTCTTTCTTCGAGGATTGTCCGTCAGAACTGCATGCCGGAAACTTGCTGATAGGCCTGCACGATTTTGTTGCGCACCTGGACCATCATTTCAAAGGCCAGGCTGGCCTTTTCGACGGCGATCATCGCGGAGTGCACGTCCTGGCCGTTGCCGGTAAGCAGCTGGTTGACGCGGGTATCGGCGTCGCTTTGCAGATTGCCAACCTCGGACATGGCATCCTGCAGGGTCTTGACGAAATCGCCGCCGGGCTTGGGTCCGCTGCCCTGGCCGAGAGTTGAAGAGACGCCGAAATCCGCTCCGCCACCGGGTATTCCTGAAACTGGATTGCTCATGACTTTTTCCTTTTCTCCGTCTTGGTGAACTTCCGATTCCTTTTCCGATCGACGTTCGTATTCCTCTAGCCAAGAATCCCGATGGCAGACTGAATCATGTTTTTGGTGCTGGCGACGGCGGAGGCATTCATTTCATAGGAACGCGCCGCGCCCATCAAATTGACCATTTCTTCGGCAGGGTTGATCGCCGGGTACGAGACATAGCCATGGGCGTCGGCGTCCGGATGGCCGGGTTCGAAGCGGCGCACCGGCGGCGTGTTGTCCGCGGCGAGGCTGACGACGCGAACGTCTTCCGCGTGGAGATCGGCGAGAGAGGCAAGCATCATGCCGTTGAAGCCGGTGAAAGGCACGGGGCGGGCGCCGAAGACCACGTTCATGCGCTGATAGGGGCCGCCGTTTAGGGTTTTGGTGGTTTCGGCGTTAGCCAGGTTGGCGGCGGTGATTTCGGCGCGAATGCGCTCCGCGAGCAGGGCCGAACCGCTGATTTCGAGCACACGAAACAGGTTCATGATTACTGTCCTCCTTCTTTTATCGCCGTATTGAGTTCCGCGAACTGGGCCTTGAGAATCGAGGTCGCGGCTTTGAACTGGAGCTGGACTTGCGCGAGTAACAGGGCTTCGCGCTCCGGATTGACGTTGTTGCCGTCCGGGCGCGCGAGCAAACCACGCACGGGCATGACGAAGGGGCTCATCTGGTCGGGCGAATCGCTGTTCATGGCGCGACTCAGCTCGCCGTGGAAATCGACGTCGCGGGTGTGATAACCCGGGGTGTCCACGTTGGCGATGTTTGTACTGACGAGCGTTTGGCGCATGGAAGAGACATCGAGAAAACGTTCCAGCACGCGCATGTCTTGCGATTCGAGCCAGCTCATGACGCCACCCTCCCCGCAAGCCCGTACTCGCGAATCTTGTTTCGCACCGTGCGGAGGCTGACGCCCATCAGAGCCGCGGCGCGGGTGCGGTTGCCGCCGGTGGCTTGCAGCGTGGATTCCAGAAGGCGGCGTTCCATTTGTTCCAGCGTGGTTCCGGGTTTCATTTCTTCCCCGCTCGCTGGAGCTTCAAGGTCGCAGCCGAGGATACCGCCGGCGCCTTCAAGCGTGGTGCCAACGGCAAAGGCAAGTTCGCGGCGAATGGAGTTTTCGAGTTCGCGGACGTTGCCGGGCCAGTCGTAGAGGCGAAGCTGGTCCGCGAGTTGCGCGCCGATGCGGTATTTGCCGCGGCCGTCTGCCGGTTCGTATTTGCGGAGGAAGAAGTTCGCGAGAGGCAGAATGTCTTCGCGGCGCTCGCGGAGAGGCGGAATCGAGAGCGGCACCACGTGCAGGCGGTAGAAGAGGTCGGAGCGGAAAGCGCCGCTCTTGACCAGTTGCGGGAGCGCGCGGTTGGTGGTGGCGATGATGCGCACGTCAATGTGCAGAGACTTAGTGTCGCCGAGGCGGTCGACTTCCCTTTCCTGCAGGACGCGAAGAAGCTTGGGCTGGAGATTCAGAGGCATTTCGGAGATTTCGTCGAGGAGGAGCGTGCCGCCCTGCGCGAGCTCGAATTTTCCGGCCTTGGCGTTTTGCGCGCCGGTGAAGGCGCCGCGCACGTGGCCGAACAATTCGCTCTCGAGAAGGTTCTCGGGAAACGCGGAACAATTGACGGCGACGAACGGGCCGCTCTGCCGGCGGCTATTTTCGTGGATCAGACGCGCGAGGACTTCCTTGCCAGTGCCGCTTTCGGCCTCGATGAGGATGTCCGCTTCGCTGCGGGCGACGCGGCGGGCTTGTTCGAGCACGCGGCGGAACGTGATGGAGTCGCCGACCGCTTCGACGCATTTGTTGCCGCGCTCCGCCGCGAATTCCTCGGCCAGGAAACGCTCGGCGGCGCTTTCGAGTTCTTCGAACGAAACCGGCTTTTCGATGTAGTCGCAGGCGCCGCCGCGCATCGCCTGCACGGCGTCCGGCACGCTGCCGTAGGCGGTCAGCAGGATGACCGGCGTCTCCGGCAGATACTGGCGGACGCCCTCCATCACTTGCCAGCCGTCGCCGTCGGCCATGCGCATATCGGTGATGACCAGGCGCGCAGGGGTGCGGCGGAAGGCGGTGAGGGCTTCGTTCACGCCACCGGCGCTTTGCACCTTCCAGCCGCGCCGCTGAAAGTTGGCGGCCAGCGCTGTGCGCATTCCCGCTTCGTCGTCCACAATCAAAACTTCTTTCATGCTTTGGCTCCTGAGACGGGAAATACAATCGCGAACCGTGCGCCTTCGTTCGGACGGCTGTGCACGGAAATCGTCCCGCCGTGCTGCTCGACAATGCGCTTGCAGACGGCGAGGCCGAGGCCGGGACTGCCCGGCGTGGTGGTGAATCCGGCTTCAAAGATTTTTTCCTGCAGGTCCTCGGGGATGCCGCGGCCCTCGTCCTGGACTTCGATTTCGGCGAGGCCACCGGGAAATTGCGGGGCCCACTTCATACGAAGGCGCAACGTGCCGCCCGGAAGCATGGCGCGGAAGCCGTTCACGGCCAGGTTGAGAAAGACTTGTTTCAGGCGGTTGGGATCGGCCTGCGTGAAGACCTTGCCGATGCCGTTCTCGAAGCGGATCTGATGGCCGCGCTGCTTGGCCACGGGCTGAAGGAATTCGGTGATTTCGTTGAGAAGACGGTCGAGATCCACCGCCGACAACTGGATGCCGGCCTTGGCGTGAAACTGCAGAACGTTGTTGACGGTTGCCGAAAGCGACCTCAGCCCGGCTTGCAAATGGGTGGCCCACTGGCGCGCTTCGGGAGAGTGGGAAACCGCTTCCGAGAGCAGGCCGGTGAACAGCTCCATGCTGCCGAGGGGATTGCGGATTTCGTGCGCGAGCAGCGTGGCGATTTCGGCGAGGGCCACGGATTCACGGGCGGCTTCGCGTTCGGCTGACTGGCGCTTTTCCTCGGTGACGTCGCGCACGATCCAAACCTTATCGGCGAGGCTGGCATGGGTACGTTCGTTCAAGTCCGCGCGGGAAATGCCGATATACCGATTGGCGTCCCTTCCGTGTCCGGCCCATTCGAATTCACAAGGGGAGGATTCCTTGCACGCTTCGGCCTTGAGCCGCGCGAGCAGTTCCGGTTCAAGCGACGACCCATCCTGATTCCATTCCGGGGGAATCTCCAGCAGGCGGCGCGCGAGGGGATTGATGAAGTGCACGGATTGCGCGGCACCGCCGGTGACCACGACGCCGCACGGCAGATTTTCGAGCACCCGCGCGAGATACGCCCGCATGCGGGTGTTTTCGTCCAGACTGCGGTCGAGATCGGCGTTGGCTTTTTCGAGTTCGCCGCGCAGGCGCTCGACTTCGCTCTGCAGCAGGGTATAAGACTTTTCGAGCGAGCCGGCGGCCTGTGTGAACGTGAGGAATGCCTGGGCCAGACCATTTTCCATGGCGCGGCGCTCGCGGGCGGGCGGGCGTTTTCCGGATTTCATGATCAAGTAGGGCATGGTGTCTCCTCGCCTCGCTTCCGAATCCGGCTACACGGGGTCACGCGGCGACGAATCGCCGGCACTCCGCAACCCGCCCGGGCGCGGAAAATGTTCCAGGTCCAATAGTTCCTTTTCGCCGCTCAGGATGAAGGCGCGCTCCATGGCGTGCTGAAGTTCACGAACATTGCCGGGCCACGCGCGTCGGCGGAGCAACTCTCCGGCGGCCGCGCTGACGCGCTTCGAGGGCATCCCGCTTTCCTGGCAGAGCCGGTTCAGAAAAAAGTCCGCGAGGCGTTCGACATCTCCCGCGCGCTGGCGCAGCGGCGGCATCGCCACCGGAAAAACCTCGAGGCGGTAGTACAAATCCATGCGGAACTGCTTGGCTTCGACGAGCGCGGCGAGATCGACGTTGGTGGCGCAGATGACGCGAACATCCACGCGATGCATATCCGTGCTGCCGAGGCGCTGCACTTCCCCGCTCTGCAGGAAGCGCAGCAGCTTGGCCTGCATGCCCAGAGGGAGTTCGCCGATTTCGTCGAGGAACAGCGTGCCGCCCTGGGCCGCGTGAATCCGGCCGAGCCGCGACTGCACCGCGCCGGTGAAAGCGCCTCGGGCGTGGCCGAAGAGTTCGGCTTCGAGCAAGGCTTCGGGAATCGCCGCGCAGTTCACGACGACAAAGGACTGCTTGGCGCGGAGGCTCAGCTTGTGCACGGCTTCGGCGACGAGCTCTTTACCCGTGCCGGTTTCCCCGGAAATCAAAACCGTGGTGTCGCGCCGGGCGACCATGCGCACGAGGCGATAGACTTCCTGCATCGCCACGCTGCCACCAATCATCCCGGGCAGGGCAGAAAACGATTCCGGCTGCTGTGGAGATTCGCTTTGTTCGAGACGATCGAGCCGGCTGTTCGCGAGATTCTTGCCGGACTGGGTGCTTTCGGTTTCTTCGGCGTCAATCCAGGAAACCGAGATTTCCGGATGCTCGCGCTGGATGGTGTCCGCCACTTCAGCGGCATCGAGATCAGACAAGTTCCGATCGAGCAGCACGCCGTCGCAATTCATTTCGCGCAGCTTGGCCAAGACGGCCGCGCCGCCGCTTACTTCCATGCCTTCCCGGCCGAGGAATTCCGGCGCGCCTAACACACGCCGACGGACTTCGGGATCCGAACTCGCCACGAGAAAGCGCCCCGTGGTACCCGCCCAGTTCACCGCCGCTCCGGCTGCCATGGCTGCCTCCACTTCCGGTTTATCGCTACGACGCTGGGTAAAACCTGCCACCCACACGCACGCCCGGGTAGATGCGAGTTCATAGCCAAACTTGGATTGCCGATTGGATTGAAAAATCAGGAGATACGCGAGACGGAACCAGGTCCGCTGCGCCAGACGGGCACACGGTCCTGTATCAAAACAAAAAGTACTACGCACTTCCTGCCCAGTGAAGGCTCGGGAAGCGCACTTCGCCACACTTCGGCGGCCGCAAGCACGCCAGTATGCGCGTCCGCGCCGCTCGATTTGCCTATCGGCAGGGGCTTGGGAAACTTTAGATGGTAATTTCGACGGGGGTCTGTTCCACCTTGGAACCAAACACCGCCGCCACAAGTTGCTGGACCTGGGGCAAGAAGGCATCGAGATCCATGGTGAAGCGAGCGAGATCCATGTTTGCGAGCCGGGGAACGTAATGGGCGAGCAATGGCCACGCAGGATCGACAAGCAGGTCGAGGCTTCTCCATTCGTCGTAACCGTAGCCGAGGCCGCGATAACGACAGAGGAGGTCAGTAATGTGGACCAGGGCCACGAGCGGGTGGTCGACCGGGGCGCGCTCCACATCGTGATGGAGGGCAATCACTTCAATAACGGCCGGAGGAAGTTGCCACATTTTTCCGAGGATGGCGCCGCTCTCGGCGTGGGTAAATCCCAGATCGTTCATCTCCTGTTCGGCCAGAGGCACGCCGCGTTCGCGGGCGTTGGCGATGACGCCGTGATATTCCTCGGTATAGGCAAGCGAATTCACGAGGATCCCCAGGTCGTGCAAGAGACCGGCTAGGTAGGCCTTTTCCGGTTCGCGAAAATCGATGCGCAGGGCGAGTTCGCGGCAAACCGCGGCGCATCCCAATGAGTGGCGCCAATAAACCTCGGGGTCGGTGGCCCACTTTCCGCCGGAGCTGAACTTGTGGAGGCAACAGGTTAGCAAGATGTCCTCGACGCGCTGGATACCCAAGGCCACGACGGCCGCCTGGATGGATTCGGTAGCGTGGGCCCTGCCGTAGAGCGGGGAGTTGGCGATGCGCAGGCATTGAGCGGCAATTGTCTTGTCGTAGGAGACGAGCTCGACGACTTTTTTCAGCTCAATGCGCTCGGGCTCCACATGGAGCAGCTCCAGCAACGGATTCAAGACCGCGGGGGAGGAGGGCAAGGAGCGAAGCTTCCCCACGCGCTTTTGCAAGGTTTCGCGCAAGCCGCCTTTCATGGTTTCCCTGCCTTTGCCGGATCGGGTCCCGGCTTGCGATAGACCGTGGTCCCCGGGAGATGCACGAGCCGGAACTGGTCGTTGACTTGATAAAGGGATTCCGCGTGCCCGAGGAAAAAGCAGCCGTTGGGCATGAGGTTGGAGAAAAAGTGCTGCACCACGCGCTTTTTCGAGGTCATATCGAAATAGATCAGGACGTTGCAGCAGAAGATCAGGTCCATGCCCTTCATGAACAGCATGCGGGTATCGTCGTTGAGGTTGAGGCGCTGGAAGGTGATGCGGGATTTGACTTCGTCCTTGACCTTGAGTTTTCCGGCGTCGGCCGGGGTGAAATACCTTCGCTTGTACTCCTCGGGTGTGTTGCGCAGGGCGTAGTCGCCATAGATGCCGGCGCGGGCGGTTTCGACGGAGCGATCGTTGAGGTCGGTGGCCTGAATTTCGAAGGACCAGTCTTTCAACAGCGTGTCTTTCTGTTCGAG
>Ga0335082_10006447_pt1 | contig 12801 bp, 12 predicted proteins | sample Lox_Sample_41_FD_206718 | JGI IMG/M metagenome (GOLD analysis project Ga0335082, IMG submission 206718) | Soil microbial communities from Loxahatchee National Wildlife Refuge, Florida, United States - Lox_Sample_4.1 | ecosystem: Environmental > Terrestrial > Soil > Wetlands | place: USA... | reverse complement strand
TAGACGAGCGTCACATCGCGGATTTCAATGGGGAGCATTCTTCGTTTCCGCCTTAGTTTTTTGCTTTTCGCGCGGCGTTGTAGCGCGCCGGACGTTTCTCGAGGAACGCGGCGAAGCCTTCGGCGGCTTCCGCCGTCTGCCGCTTGGCGGCGTGCGCCTCGACCAGTGCGTCGAACGCCGGATCGCCGAGATGACTCCAGGCCGATTTCAGCGCCCAGATCTTGGTCGCAGATACCGCGTCCGGCCCGTTGGTCAGTAGCTCGTTGACGATGCGCTCGCCGGCAGCTTCCAGTTCGGCGAGCGGCACGACCTCGTGTACCAGGCCGATGCGGTGCGCTTCCTGGACGTTGAAGCGCTCGCCCGTCAGCGCGTAACGGCGTACCTGGCGCAGGCCGATGGCGTCATTGAGTTGCGGGATGATGATGGTGCCGGCGACGCCAATGCGCACTTCGGCGATCGAGAAGTGGGCGTTGTCGGCGGCGATGACGACGTCGCAGGCCGAGATGATGCCGGTGCCGCCGCCGTAGCACGCTCCCTGCACCAGCGCCACCGTCGGCACAGGCAACAGATTGAGCCGCTGCACCGCGTCCGCGGTCATGCGCGAGTTGCGTAGATTTTCTTCGGGCGAGGAGCGGCGCACCGTATCGAGCCAGTTGATGTCGGCGCCGGCGATGAAATTGCGACCGTTGCCGGCGATCACCACCGCTCGGGGAGTCTTGGCGGAAAGCGCGTCGTAGGTCTCGAGCAGCGCAGAAATCATGTCGCCGTTATAGGCGTTGTAGACCTCGGGCCGGTTGAGGATGACGCGCGCGACGCCACGCTCATCGATGCTCCACAGCACGGGATCGGATGCTTCGCTCATTTCCCGATCAGCCCTTGGCCGCGCGCGACATGCCCCAGCGCTGGATGGTGGCGCGCTCGATTGAGCCGAACACCAGCCGCTCGAACAAAAAGCCGATGGCGCCGATGACGACGAGCGAGGCCAGCATGATATCGGTGTTGAGGAATTCCTTGGCATCGAAGATCACCCAGCCGAGCCCCCAGTCGGAGGCAGCGATCATCTCGGCGCCGACCACCGCGATCCAGCAGCGTAAAAACGCTTGTCTCATGCCGGTGATGATGAAGGGGAAGGCGCCCGGGATGATCACCTTCCAGAACAACTTGTGCTCGTCGGCGCCCATGGCGCCCGCCGCGCGCAGCCAGATCGGGTTGACCGAGCGCACGCCGGACCAGGTGTTGAACAGCATCGGGAAGGTGGCGGCGTAAAATACGATAAGCACGGTGGTGGTGTTGCCGATGCCGAACCACAGCATGAACAGCGGCACCAGCGAGAACGACGGGATCGGCATCAGCGCCGAGACCAGTGGCATGAAGAAATTCTCCACCCGCTGGAAGCGCGCCATCAGGATACCGAGCGGCAGCCCGACCACCACGGCGAGGCAGAAGCCGAACATTACCCGGTACATGGTGAAGGCGGCGTGCTCGATCATGGTGCCGTCGGCGATCATGCCGTACAGCGTCTTGGCGATCGTCGGCAGCGTTGGCAGCAGCGCCGGCGCGAAATAGCCGGAGCGCGCGGCGATCTCGTAGCAGGCCGCCGCCGCGGCGACGGTGATCCCGGCGCGGGCGATGGAGCGGACCTGTTTGCCGGTCTCGTTCATGCCGCGACCATGCCCCAGCGCACCACGGTGTAGTCCTCGATCTTCTGAAAGACGAACTTCTCCAGCGACAGGCCGATGATGGCGATCACGGTGATGCCGGCGAGCATAATGTCGGTGTTCAAGAATTCGCGCGCGCCGAAGATCAGCCAGCCGAGGCCCCAGGGCACCGCGGCGAGCATCTCGACCGCGACCAGGATGCGCCAGGCCTGCGCCAGCCCGAGCCTTAAGCCGGTGAGGATGTAGGGCAGCGCGCCGGGCAGGATGACGTGGCTGAACAGCCGCCGGTCGTCGGCGCCCATCGACTGCGCCGAGCGCACCCAGATCTCCTTGACCGCCTTGACGCCGGTCCAGCTGTTGAAGATCACCGGGAACGCCGACACGAAGCCGACCAGCAGCACGGCGGAGAAATTGCCGAGCCCGAACCACAGCAGAAACAGCGGCGCGTAAGCGAGGCCGGGGATCGGCGCGCAGATGCTGACCAGCGGCAGGAAGATGTCCTCGGCGAGCCGCGAACGCCCCATCAGCACGCCGATGCCGACGCCGAAAACGCCGGCGAGCGCGAAGCCCGACAGCAGGCGGATCACCGTGTCGATGGCGTGGTGCGGCAGGATGCCGGAGATCGTCAGTTGCACGAACGAAAGCGCCACTTCCTCCAACGTCGGAAACAGACGGTGCGGGAATACGCCGGCCCAGGCGACCGCCTCCCAGATTGCGCCGACCACCAGGAAGGGAAACGCATTGCGCGCGATCAGGCGCCAGCGCTCGCTGCCCGCCGGGCGCTCGGGCGCGCCGGATACGGCAATGGTGACGGCTTCCTGCATCGCGGCGGACGTCCTCCCGTTATCGCCGTTCGGCCTCTTTGCGGGCCGCGGCGGCAGTCTTGTTGTCGTCCTTGCCGGCAGGATAATGCGGCCCGAAGGCCTTCCACAAGGACGCGCGACAGGCTAAAGCCCCGCAAACGGCTTTAACGGGAGTTTCGGGATGTCGAAGACTGCACAAAAGATCGGCTGGATCGGCGTCGGCCGCATGGGCACGCCCATGGTCGAGCGCCTGCTCAAGGCCGGCCACAGCGTCACGGTGTGGAACCGCACGCGCGCCAAGGCCGAGCCGCTGGCAGCGCAGGGCGCCAAGATCGCCGACAAGCCGGTCGAGCTTGCGGGCTGCGACGTGGTGTTCGCCATCGTCTCGACCGGCAAGGACGTCAAGGAAGTCGTGTTCGGCAAGGATGGGCTGCTGTCGGGCGCGCAAAAACCGAAAATGCTGGTCGACTGCTCTTCGATCTCGGTCGAGGAATCCGCCGAAATCCGCAAGGCGCTTTTCGAGAAAGGCGTCAGCCTGATCGCCGCGCCGGTGTCGGGCAACGCCAAGGTGATCAAGGCCGGCAAGCTGTCGTCGGTGGTGTCGGGTCCGGAAGCCGACGCCAAGGTCGCGATGCCACTGATCGAGGTGTTCGCGCCGCGTGGCGTGTCTTACGTCGGCGACGGCGAGCTCGCCCGCATCTGCAAGATCGCGCACAACGTCATGCTCGGCGTGGTCATCGAGAACCTGATCGAGATCACGCTGCTCGCCAACAAGATGGGTGTGCCGCGCCATGCCTTCCTTGCCTTCATGAACAACGGCGTCATGGGCTCGATGTTCACCGCCTACAAGACGCCGGCACTGGTCAATCTCGACTGGACCACGACGTTCACGCCGGAACTGTTGCGCAAGGACCTCGATCTCGGCCTCGAACTCGGCCGCGAATGGGACGTGCCGATGCCGGTGACGGCGGCGACGCGCGAGGTGCTGCAGACGCATTTCGGCGCCGCCACGCTGCAGAAGGATCCCGAAGCCTACCTGCAGAAGGATTTCGCCGCGCTTGCCGAGACCATGGCGCTCGCCGCGGGCATGAAGCTGACGCCGGAAAACAAGAACGTCGGCACCGGGTTGGAATGATCGACGATACCGTCCCCGCAATCGCGGGGACGGCATCGCTCCACGTTACGGCTTGGCGATGTGCCAGGCGCCGTTGAGGAAGCCATCGCCGGTGGTATCGCCGGGCTTGGTGTCCTTGACCCAGCCATAGAGCGGCTTGCCCTTATAGGCCCACTGCATTTTGCCGTCGTCGCGCTTGACGACGGTGTAACCGCCATCAGCCTTGGCGCCCGCGGCCGCGATCAGCGGCGGCCAATTCTCCGCGCACTTGCCGTTGCATGCCGACTTGCCGCCGGCGTCCTTGTCGAAGGTGTAGAGCGTCATGCCCTTGGCGTCGGTCAGCACCTCGCCTTTGGCAGTCTTGCCCATTTTGGTCGGCGCCATCTGCGCGAAGGCCGCCGTGGCGAAAATTGCAGCGGCGGCGCAGATCAGAATCTTCTTCATGGGAATCCTCCATTTTGATTGGGGCCGCATGTGAGCCCACAAAAAGAGAAAACCCGCGCTGCAAATGCTATTCCGGGCGCCTCCGCCGAGAAATTTTTTCTGCGCCGCGGAATAGGCGCGGCTGGAACCAGGCCGCCGTCGCAGGCGGCGCGAAAAAAAGGGCCCCTTGCGGGGCCCTGTGTGCATAAGGTGGAGGATTCACGCCGCCGTTCAAGCCAAAAGGGAGGAAAAACGGCGGCTGCGCACGTGACCACTCAACGCGTCGCGGACGTTTATCTCAAGTAAATTGGCCATAAATTTGCCAGTGGATTTATTCCGCATTAATGCGCATCATTTGAGAGAAATCTGCAACGCGAGAACCCACACATGACCTTCAAGCTCTACAGCGCGGCGTATTCCACCTGCAGCCAGCGCGTGCGCTTCGTGCTCAACTCGAAGGGGCTACCCTTCGACATCGTCGAACTCAATCTCGCGGCCGGCGACCAACTCAAGCCCGAATACCTCAAGCTCAATCCGAATGGGGTGGTGCCCACCCTCGATCACGACGGTGCCATCGTGATCGATTCAACCGTCATTACCGAATATCTCGACGAGGTCGTGCCCGAGAAGAGTTTCACGCCAGAGGACCCGGTCAAGCGCGCCCGTATGCGCGCGCTGATGCATTTCATCGATGAAATGCCGGCCGCCGCTGTGCGCGTGCCGACCTTTAATCTCTGCTACGTGCCCCGCTTTAAGAAGATGAGCCCCGAGGATTTCCTGGCGTTCGCGGAATCGAAGCCGTTGCGCCGCGAGTTCATGCTGGCCATGGGACAGACTGGGTTTCCGCAGGCCGAGATGGACGCGGCACTCGGTCGCCTGCGCCGCTCCTACGAGCGCATGGAGGTGGAGATCGAGGCGAGCGGCGGGCCGTGGCTGCTCGGCAAGGACCTCACGCTCGCCGACGTCGCGGTGATGCCATCACTTTCGAGAATGGACGATCTCGGCATGAGCGACTGGGCCGACCTGCCGCGCGTTGTCGCCTGGTACGACCACATCCGCGCCCAGCCCGCGTTCAGGCCGACATACTTTCCGGGTTCGTTGATGAGCGAACGCTTCCCGCATTTGCGGGAAAAAGCCCCGGCCTGAGCGCGCGGCGGTTTATAGGAGCGGCTATCCTGCGATCGGGCGGCGGCGCATAGTGCCGGCGACGCCGCGGTATTTTTCAAATACGGAGGCCCGAACCATGAACCCCATTACTTCGCTCGTCACCGTCGTGCTCGCCGTCGTCGGTGCGCTGCTGTTCGTTTCCGGCCTGCAACTTGCCGGCATCGTTGTCGGAGCGGCCGCCGTCTACGTCCTGTTCGCGCTGAAGATGGCCAACAACTGGGAACGCTTCGTCATCCTGCGCGCCGGCAAATTGTCGAGCGTCAAGGGCCCCGGCCTGTTCATGATCGTCCCGGTGATCGACGCCGTCACCGCGATCATCGACGAGCGCATCCAGACCACCGGTTTCAACGCCGAGCAGGCGCTGACCCGCGACACCGTGCCGGTCAACGTCGACGCCATCGTGTTCTGGCACGTGCACGACGCGCAGAGCGCCGCGCTCAACATCACCGACTACCGCTCGGCCATCGACCGCGTGGCGCAGACCTCGTTGCGCGAGACCATCGGCTCGTCGATGCTCACGCAGCTTTTGTCCGAGCGCCAGCAGGCCGACGAGGCGCTGCGCAACGAAATCGCGCGCAAGACCGCGACCTGGGGCATCTCGGTCAATTCGGTCGAGATCAGGGACGTCGCCATTCCGGTGGCCTTGCAGGACGCCATGTCGCGCCAAGCGCAGGCCGAACGCGAGAAGGAAGCCCGCGTGATCCTCGGCTCGGCGGAAGCGGCGATCGCGCAGAAATTCGTCGATGCCGCCAACACCTATGCCAGCAACGCCGCGGCGCTGCATTTGCGCGCCATGAACATTATCTACGAGACCACCAAGGAGCGCGGCGCCACCATCCTGATGCCGACCTCGATGGTCGATTCCATGAGCGTCGCGCTGCCGGCGGCGCTGATGGGGCAGGGGCAGGGCGCGGCGGCGCCTAAGGGCGCAAACGTCAATCCGCCTTCATCCTGAGGAAGGCGCAATCGCCCGTTTCGAAGGACGAGGGCGGCCCCATGCTTCGAGACGCGTCGCTTCCGCGACGCTCCTCAGCATGAGGCCGATTGCCCTCAATACTTCGCCGAGATCGGCAATTCCTCCGCGGGGAACAGCGAGATCAGGCGGCAGCCTTTGTCGGTGACCACGACCTCTTCCTCGATGCGCGCGGCGGAATAGCCGTCGGTCGCCGGCGCCCAGGTCTCGATCGCGAACACCATGCCTTCCTTGATCTCGGTCGGGTGATCCATCGACACCACGCGCGAGATGATCGGCCGCTCGTGTAGATTCAGGCCGAGGCCGTGCGCGAATTGCAGGCCGAAGGCCGCCATTTCGTCGGGGAAGCCGAACTCGTTCGCTTTCGGGAACACCTCGCAGATATGCGCGGTCGAGGCGCCGGGCTTGATGCGGTCGATGGCGTTGTCGAGCCACTCGCGCGCCTTGCGGTAGGCATCGTGCTGGGCCGGCGTCGCCCGCACCACGTTGAAGGTGCGGTAGTAGCAGGTGCGATAACCCATGAACGACTGCAGGATGTCGAAGAAGGCCTGGTCGCCCGGGCGGATCATTCGGTCGGTGAAGTTGTGCGGATGCGGATTGCAACGTTCGCCGGAAATGGCGTTGACCGCTTCGACGTCGTCGGAGCCGTGCGTGTAGAGGAATTTGTTGACCTCGGCGACGATGTCGTTCTCGCGCACGCCGGGGCGCAGCATCTCGTTGACCACGTCATAGGCGCCGTCGACCATCGCCGCGGCGCGATTGAGCAGCGCGATCTCGTCGACCGACTTGATCTCGCGCGCGCTCAGCATGATCTGCTGGCCGTCCTTGATCTTGAGACCGGTCTTTTCCAGTTCGAACATCATCGGCGGTTCGACGATGTCGACCCCGAGCGGCATCTTGGCGACGCCGGCGGCCTTGAGCAGCGAGGCCATCTCCTCGGCGTGACGCTTCATCAGGCCGAACGCCGGATCGACGGTGCCGCGCAGGCCAACGAGGCCGGCCCGGCAGTTCTCCGGTGGCAGCCACGGCGAATAGAGTTTGTGGTGGACGGCGGCAGAGCCGAAATCCCACAGGATCGGGTCCTGGCCGCGGATCAAGAGCGCGAAGCGCGAGAGCTTGTCGCGCGCCCATTCGCCGATCTTGGTCGACGTGACGTAGCGGACATTGTTGTCGTCGAACAGCAGCAACGCGCCGCAATCAGAGGCCTCGAGCGCCGCCTGAGCCCGCGCGAGACGGTAGCGGTGCAGGCGCCGGTAATCGACGCGCTCTTCGAAGTCGACGCCCATGGTGCCGAGCACCGGCAGATGGCGGCCCCAGTTGTAGCGCGGGTTGATGTCCTCGGCGGTGATCCTTCGCGGCTCGCGCGTTCTCTCGTCCATGGCGTCCTCCTTATTCTTGATCGGCAAGCCGGCTTTATAGCGGGCGGCGTGGCGGCATTATAGGCCGGGTTCCCGGCAAATTCAGCGCGCCAGGCGCCGCTTTGCGGGGCCTGACCGAAATACCGCTATGACTATAATCATAGTAGCCGGTCCGGCCGCTGGGAATAGGGACGGCGGAGCGTCGGCTACGCTACCTTCTTTCCCCACAGCCGCGCCGAGGCAATGTCCGCGCCTTCGCGGATCGAGCGCAGCTTGAGCCATACCGCGGCCTCGATTACCCATTCGCGGTTGGTGAAGGTGCCGAAGCCGCAATCGGTCGACGCGATCACGCGCTCGCGTTCGCCGACCGCGGCGACCGCGTCCAAGATGCGCCGCGCCACGACTTCCGGATGCTCGACGAAATTGCTGGTGGTCTCGATCACGCCGGGAATCAGGATCATGTCCTTGGGCAAGGGATGTGTCTTGAACGCCGAATACTCGTGCGCATGGCGCGGATTGGAAAACTCGATCGACAGCGCGCCGACATTGGCCTGGTAGAGCGCCGGCAGGATCTTGGCGAGCGGAATGTCGTGGATGTGCGGGCCTTCCCAATTGCCGTAGCAGACATGCAGCCGTACGCGGTCGCGCGGAATTCCCTCGATGCCTTCGTTGATCGCCGCGATGTGCCGTTCGACCGCCTTGACGAAGCCGCCGTCGTCGAGATCGCGGTACATCATGGTGCGGTCCATGGCCAGGTCGGGCGCGTCGATCTGCAGGATCAAGCCCGCTTTGGCGATCGCCTGGTACTCGTTCTTCATCTCGCGCGACAGCGCCGACAGGTATTTATCCTGGCTGCCGTAGTAGGCGTCGAGCATGGTACTTGAAATAATGCCGGGCGACGGCGCGGTCATGAACCGCTCGGCGAATTTGCCCTCGGAGATTTTCTTGAAACGCGCGATCTCGCTCTCCAGCGGCTTGATGTCGAGATATTTCAGTTCGCCTTGGCACTCCGGCGCGTTCTGCTGCTTGCTGACGTGCGGGAAACGCCGCTTGAGCTGCTCGACCAGGGCGGGGAATTCCTCGAATTCGCGCCCGCGCCGGCGGTTCGACACGCCGCCGAAGCCCGACATGCGCTGCGGCACGTAAGTCTGGAAGCCGACCCGCTGCTGTTCGCCGTCGTTGCCGATGTCGATGCCGGCTGAGGCCTGCTTGTCGACGACGTGGCGCACCGCCTTGTCCATCTCCGCCGCCATTTCCGCGGCGTCGAATTTTTCGCCGGCTTCCTGGCGGACCAGCAAATCGGACAGCTTTTCGTTGCGCGGCAGGCTGCCGACATGGGTGGTCAGAATGCGATCCCGGCTCAACAGCATGCGCTTGAACTCCCTGGCATTTGAGTATTGACTTTTGTCATGGCCGGCGACCGGCCGTTCGTGACATTGACAAAAGGCCCGACTTTGCGGCGCTCGGCCGCATCTTACGGGCATCCCGGGGGGAAAGTCATGGCTGATGCGCAAGCCCGTGCGGCGATTGCGAGCGCGCCCGATGCCGTGGGCGATGTCCCACGCAACTACAATTTTGCCGCCGACGTTCTGCAGCGCAATCTCGCCGCCGGCCGCGCCGAAAAGCCGGCTTACATCGACGGCCGCCACACGCTGACCTATCGCCAGCTCGCCGATCACGTGGCGCGCTTCGGCGCCGCGCTGCGCGGGCTCGGCATCCATCGCGAGGAGCGCGTGCTGCTGGCGCTGCTCGACACCGTGGACTGGCCGATCGCGTTCCTCGGCTGTCTCAAGGCCGGCATCATTGCCGTACCGGTCAACACGCTGCTCACCGAAGACGACTACCGCTTCATGCTGGCCGACAGCCGCGCCAAGTGCCTGGTGGTGTCCGAAGCGCTGTTCCCGAAGTTCGAAAAGCTCATCAAGGAATGCCCGGACCTCGAGCACGTCATCGTCTCCGGCAGCAATCCGCACGGCTACCGGCTGTTCGACGACGTCATCGGCGCCGACGAGCCGGAGGACTACACCGCGCTGACGACGTCCGATGACATGGCGTTCTGGCTCTACACCTCCGGCTCGACGGGGAAGCCGAAAGGCGCGGTGCACGTGCACGCGAGCCTCAGGCTCACTGCCGATCTCTACGGCACGCCGATTGCTGGCTACAAGGAAAGCGATGTTGTCTATTCCGTCGCCAAGCTGTTTTTCGCCTACGGCCTCGGCAACGCCATGACTTTCCCGCTCACCGTCGGCGCCACCACGGTGCTCAATCCGGAGCGGCCGACGCCGGACGGCGTCGCCGCGCTGCTGCGCCAGCATCCGGTCACCCTGTTTTGCGCGGTGCCGACCTTCTATGCCGCGTTCCTGGCGAGCCCGAACGCGCCGCAGAAATCGGAAGTGAAAATCCGCCGCTGCATCTCAGCCGGCGAGGCGCTGCCGGAGCAGATCGCCAAGCGCTGGAAGGAGCGTTACGGCATCGACATCTACGACGGCCTCGGCACCACCGAGATGCTGCACATCTATCTCACCAACAAGCCGGGCGCGACCAAGTACGGGACCACCGGCAAGCCGGTTCCGGGCTACGAGATCAAGCTGATCGGCGACGACGGTGCGCCGGTCAAGCAGGGCGACTTGGGCGAGCTCTACGTGCGCGGGCCGACCAGCGCCATCATGTACTGGAACAACCGCGAAAAATCGCGCACCACGTTCCAGGGCGAGTGGACCCGCTCGGGCGACAAATATTTCCAGGACGAGGACGGTTATTACGTCTGCGCCGGCCGGCAGGACGACATGCTGAAAGTTTCCGGCATCTATGTCTCGCCGTTCGAGGTCGAAGCCGCGCTGTCGTCGCATCCGGAAGTGCTGGAGGCCGCGGTGGTCGGCTGGTTCGACGAGGAGCGCCTCGTCAAGCCGAAGGCCTTCGTCGTGCTCAAATTGCCCGACAAGGCGAGCGAGGAGCTCGCCCGCACGCTGCAGGATCACGTCAAGCACCTGCTTGCGCCCTACAAGTACCCGCGCTGGATCGAGTTCCGCGCCGAACTGCCGAAAACGGCGACGGGGAAGATTCAGCGGTTCAAACTGCGGGCCGAAGATCGCGTATAAGTCCTGTTATGGTCCTGGCAGTCTCCGGTTTTCTCGATATCGGCGATCAAAAGCTCGAATACCGCATGATCGGCCCGCGGGTGGATGCGGCGCCGGCGCTGGTGCTGCTGCACGAAGGGCTCGGCTGTGTCGGGCTGTGGAACGATTTTCCTGACAAGCTCGCGCAGGCGACCGGTTGCGGTGTCTTCGTCTATTCGCGCGCCGGCTACGGCCGATCGTCGCCGGTCAAGCTGCCGCGCCCGCTCAGCTACATGCACGATGAGGCGCGCGAGACGTTGCCAAAATTGCTCGATGCCATCGGTTTCAAGCGCGGCATTTTGATCGGCCACAGCGACGGTGCTTCGATCGCGGCGATCTATGCCGGCAGCCATCAGGACCACCGCGTCGGCGGCCTCATCCTGATGGCGCCGCACTTCTTTACTGAAGACATGGGCATCGCCTCGATCGAGGAGGCGCGCAAAGCTTACGAGACCGGCGATCTGCGGGCGCGCCTTTCGCGCTGGCATGCCGACGTCGACAACGCCTTCAAGGGCTGGAACGGCGCCTGGCTCGATCCCGATTTCCGCAAATGGGACATCACCGAGTTCCTTGCCTATATCCGCGTGCCCATCCTGATCGTGCAGGGCGAGGACGACCAATACGGCACGGCCAAGCAGATCGAGGCGGCGGAGCGCGAGTGTTATTGCCCGGTCGAGGTGGCGCTGCTCAAAGGCGCGCGCCATTCGCCGCAGCGCGACAAACCGGAGGCGACGCTTCAGGCAATGTCGGACTTCGTCGCGCGCGTGCTGGCGATGAACGGCTGGGCGAGGGCGGCGTAACAGAACTCCGTTCGTTCCCGCGCAAGCGGGAACCCAGGGGCCACAAAAAGAAAGAACTGGTCCCCGCTTGCGCTGGAACGAGCGGAAAATAAAATGGCGGGCGACCGGCCCGCCATTTCATTTAATCTTGGTGACGTTTATTCCGCCGCTTGCTTGGCTGCGCTCGAGTGCGCCGAGATCAGGTAATCCATCGCCGCCTGCACGCCGCCCTTCTTGTGCGGGATGCCGGCAAGGCCGAGCGCCATTTCGGTCGCGCCCAGCGCGCCGATCATCATGGTGTCGTTGACGTCGCCGAGATGGCCGATGCGGAAATATTTGCCCGCATAGGCGCCGAAGCTTGCGCCATAGGAGATATTGAAAGTCTCCAGCGCCAGCGCGCGGAATTTGTCGGCGTCGTGGCCCTCCGGCAGTAGGATCGCCGTGATGGTCGGCGAATACTGGCTGGCATTCTTGTTGAGGTTTTCCAGTCCCCAGGCCTTGACCGCGCGGCGGGTGGCTTCGGCGAGGCGATGGTGGCGGGCAAACACGTTGTCGAGCCCCTCCTCATGAAGCATGTCGATGCCGGCGGCGAGGCCGTGCAGCATCTGCGTCGCCGGCGTGTAGGGGAAGAAACCGACTTTGTTCATCGTCAGCATCTCGTCCCAGGCCCAGAACGACTTCGGGATCTTGGCCGTCTTGTTGGCCGCCAGCGCTTTGTCGCTGATGGCGTTGAACGACATGCCGGGCGGCAGCATCAGGCCCTTCTGCGCGCCGCCGATGGTGACGTCGACGCCCCATTCGTCGTGACGATAGTCGGTCGAGGCCAGCGAAGAGATGGTGTCGACGAAGAACAGCGCCGGGTGGTTGGCGGCGTCGATCGCCTTGCGAATCTCGGCGATCGGCGTCAGCGCGCCAGTCGAAGTCTCGTTATGCAGGATGCAGACCGCCTTGATTTCCTTGTTCTTGTCTTCGCGGAGCTTGGCCTCGATTGCCTTCGGATCGGCGCCGTTGCGCCAGTCGGTGGCGATAAACTCGGGCTTGAGCCCGATCTTCTCCGCCATCTTCTTCCATAGCGTGGCGAACTGGCCGGTCTCCACCATCAGCACCTTGTCGCCGGGCGACAGCGTGTTGACCAAAGCTGCTTCCCAGGCGCCAGTGCCGGTCGCGGTGTAGATGATCACCGGGTTGGTGGTCTTGAAGATGGTTTTAATGCCTTCCAGGCAACGCTTGGCGAGCTTGGCGAATTCCGGCCCGCGGTGGTCGATAATGGGCGTGTCCATCGCCCGCAGCACGCGGTCGGGCAGCGGGGTCGGCCCCGGGATATGCAGAAAATGGCGCCCGACCGGACGCGAGGAATTCTTGGCCATTGGCATTCGCTCCTAAACCACCGCTATTCAAGGATTTTCGTCG
>Ga0335082_10006446_pt1 | contig 12802 bp, 8 predicted proteins | sample Lox_Sample_41_FD_206718 | JGI IMG/M metagenome (GOLD analysis project Ga0335082, IMG submission 206718) | Soil microbial communities from Loxahatchee National Wildlife Refuge, Florida, United States - Lox_Sample_4.1 | ecosystem: Environmental > Terrestrial > Soil > Wetlands | place: USA: Florida... | reverse complement strand
CGGACTCGTGATGACAACCCTTGGGTGAATGTCGCAGCTCGCACAAACAGCAGATCCCTCGCTGCGCTCGTGATGACAACCGCTGGGTGAGCCTCGCAACCCGCACAACAGCAGATCCCTCGCTGCGCCCGTGATGACAACCGTTGGGTGAGCCTCGCAACCCGCACAACAGCAGATCCCTCGCTCCGCTCGTGATGACAACCGCGTTGGGTGAGCCTCGCAACCCGCACAACAGCAGATCCCTCGTCCGTCACGGCGGACCCGCGATGACAGCGCAGTTGTCAGTTGCCGGTTGTCGGTTGTCAGTAGAACAACAGCGGGTCATTCGACTCGGACGCGCGCTGTTTGGCGCGTCCTCGCTCACGATGACGCCGGAAAAAACAGCAGATTCCTCGCTTCGCTCGTGATGACAACTAATCAGGATCGGCCGGTGGCCGACATTTCCCGTGGGTCAACAATTGCCTGATTTTGGCCCGCCGTGCCGGGTGAGGCCTTTGCCAAAGGCTGCAATCGAGAATCAGTTGTCCGTGATCAGTTGTCAGTTGTCGGTTGTCAGAAAAAGCAGATCCCTCGCTCCGCTCGTGATGACAAAAACAAAAGGCTCGTGATGACAACCCGACTAGGATCGGTCGGCGGCGTTCGTAATGACAACCCCATTAAGATCGGTCGGCGGGCGCTCGTGATGACAAGAACAAAAGGCGCATAGGATTGTCATCACGAGGTCGCGCTTTTTGCGACCGAGGGATCTGCTTTCGCTGCGTCCACGACGGGTCTCAGCGGCTCGATGGGCTTGCCCCATTCGGCGGAGAGGTCGTCCCACGTGGGGTTGTCGCGCTCGATCAGGGCAACGCGCTTGGCGCGGTCTAGTCCCTTGATCTGCTTCTCGCGGCGGATGGCGTTTCCGACGTACTGGTACCTTTCGAAATAAACCAGGCGGTTGATTCGGTATCGCTTGGTGAATCCCTCGATTTCGCCGCGCTTGTGCTGAGCGACGCGCCGCTCGATGTTATTCGTCACTCCGGTGTAGATACGGCGGGACTTGCTTGCCACAATGTAAACGTAGAAGCGATGTTCGCGGGGCATAGACGCTCGGCGGTTGGAGCGACAGCAGATCCCTCGCTTCGCTCGTGATGACAACCCTTGAGGGTTACATGGTTTGAGGGGTGGTGTCTGTGATGTGGGTGAAGTTTTTGGATTGGTGGCCCACATCTGCCGTGGCCGGCATTTGCCTGATTTTGGCCCGCCGCGGCGGGTGGGGTCATTGCCAATCGCGAATCAGTTGTCAATTGTCGGAAGGAGCAGATCCCTCGTCCGCCGCGGCGGACTCGTGATGACAACCCCTGAGGGTTGCATGAGTGGGGGAATCGTGCCTGTGACTGTGGATGGGGGGTTTTTGGCCGACACAGAAGCAGATCCCTCGCTTCGCCGCGGCGGACTCGTGATGACAACCCCTGAAGTTACATGAGTAGAGGAATCGTGTCTGTAATATGGATGGGGGTTATGGGCCGACACAAAAGCGGATCCCTCGCTTCGCTCGTGACGACAACCGAAACCACAGCCCTCCAACCGCAAGGGCGGCATCTACTAGGGGCCCCTAATTGAACCGCTGGGCTCTATTTCCAATTATTATGATCGGACGGCAGAATGTTCCCGTGAGGGTTCTCTTGAAGATCAGATCCACTTGCATATTGTTCCTGCTGGTAGCGGCTTTCGCCCACGCCCAAAGCCCCTTCGCCCCACAGGTCACCGGACCGCTTTCGCAGCGGGTGGTCGCCTACCAGATTGACGCCAAGTACGATCCGGAGAAACACGCCGTCGATGCCACCGAGACCCTGACCTATCACAACCTGACCGGCCAGCCGCTCGACCACTTTCCGTTCCATCTCTACCTGAACGGATTTCAGCCCAACTCGACATGGGTACACGAGGCGCATCGCGACGGCAGTTTCCGCTCCACCACATTCGGCGAGGCTTGGGACCCAAAGCGTAACGGCTCAAATGACGTGACCTTCCTGGAAGTCGTGGGCATGGGCGACTTGACCAGGCAGATGAAGTTCATCTCTCCCGACGATGGCAACCCCAACGACAAAACTGTCGTCGATGTTGCGCTCCTGCATCCTGTCGAGCCTGGCCAGGACATAGTCTTCAAGATCAAGTTTCGCGCTGTCTTCCCAGAGGTGCTGGCGCGTACCGGTTACAAACGCACCTTCCTGCTGGCCGGACAGTGGTTTCCAAAGGTGGGAGTCTGGTGGAACGGCGCGTGGAACTGCCATCAGTTTCATGCCATGACCGAGTTCTTCGCCGACTTCGGAACCTACGACGTAGGAATCACTCTGCCAAAGAGCTACATCATCGGCGCAACCGGCGTGCAGACCAGCGACACTGATAACGGCAACGGCACGAAGACGGTCGCCTTTCACGCTGAAGACGTGCACGACTTCGCCTGGACCGCCGATCCCAATTACAAAGTTGTCGAGAGCACCTTCAACGGCAGCGTTGGAGCGGTAAAGATCCGACTGCTGACGTACGAGAGCAACAAAAGCTCCTGGCAGCGCTACATCGATGTGATGCAAGGCTCGATGAAGCGCTTCGACGAGTGGTACGGGCCATATCCTTACGCGCAGATCACGGTGGTCGATCCGCCGCACGGAGCGTTGGAAGCCGGCGGCATGGAGTACCCGACTTTCATCACTGGAGACACAGTGTGGTGGGCGCCGAAGGGCCAGAAGCTCTTCCCTGAGGGTGTGACCGAGCACGAATTTGGGCACCAGTACTGGTACGCCATGGTGGCGACCAATGAGTTCGAGAATGCGTGGCTGGACGAAGGCATCAACAGCTACACGGAAGTGAAGGTCACCGACAGTCTCTACGGCAAGGACACCAGCCTGCTGAATTGGATGGGCGGCCAAATGGGCGACCGCGACTTGGAGCGTATTGAATACGTCGGAGTGGCCGAAACTGACCCGCTCTCCCGACCCAGCTTCCGGGACATGAGCATGGGGGCCTACGGCGGCGTCACCTACGGCAAGACGGCCACCATGCTTCTCACCTTGGAAGCGGTGGTCGGCGAGCAGGTATTGCAGAAGGCGCTGCACGCGTACTTCTTGAAGTACCGCTTCACCCATCCCACGCAGGAGGACTTCATGCGGACGGTTAATGAAGTGGCCGGCGAGGACCTTGGGTGGTACTGGCAACAGGCCGTGTACGGGACCCAGGTGTTCGACTACAAGGTGCGCAAGGCGGAATCCACCCGCGTGGATTGGGCCAAGAAAGACGCCCCCGACGAGAAAAAAGGCGAGACACTTTACTCCACGGACATCCTGCTGCAGCGGCTGGGCGATTTCATCTTTCCTGTAACCGCGCAAATCAAATTCGACAACGGCGAGACCATCCGCGAAAAATGGGACGGGCGCGACCGTTGGAGGCGCTTCACCTATGTAAGGAAGGCCAAGGTGCTTTCCGTCGAAATCGACCCCGACCACCAGATCACCATGGACCGCGACTACCTCAACAACAGCAGGGCCACCGAACCCCAGCGCGGCGCGGTCATGAAGATCGCAACCTACTGGATGTTCTGCACGCAGTTCTTTGCCCAGATGTTGAGTTGGCTAGCTTGAGTCCGGAGACGACGATGGCAGACAACAACAAAGGATTGGTAGCTGCCGGCGCCGCTTTGGTGTGGCGCCGCCAGCGTGTGCTGTGGTGGGTATATGCGGTCAACCTCGTTCTCGGAATCATGGGAACTGCCGGAGCGCACGCCCAGCTCGAACGAACACTGAAGCACAGCCTTGCGGGTGAAAGTCTGACCAGGGGCTTCGACCTTGGAATGTTTTTCGAACTGGTCAACGTGCCGTCTGCGAACCTCATGCGCTCGACAGGCAGCGCGTTCCTCTTCGCTTTGCTGTTCCCGCTCTTCATGTTGTTCGTGACAGGCGGCATCCTTGCCGTGTATCGCGATGACCGCAGGTTCACCGCCGGAGATTTCTTTGCGGCCTCAGGCGCCTTCTTCTGGCGGTTCGTGCGATTGGCTCTGTTCTCGCTGATTCCGTTTGGCCTGCTCGGCGCAGCATTCAGTGGAGTAAGGAAGCTCTCCGACTATCTTGGCGACCGCGCGGTGTCGGCACTGACGGGGTTCTACATCCTGCTGGGCGGCGTTGCTGTCGTCATCTTGCTTATGCTGTTTGTGCGCCTGTGGTTCGACATCGCGCAAGTCCGCGCCGTGGCGCAGGACGAGCACCGCATGTGGCCGAACCTGTGGAAGGCGCTCGGCATTAGCCGCCGCAAGGTGTTTACGCTCTTTCGCGTCTACTTGTGCATCAGCGGCGTTGCCTGGGTGACACTGGCGGTTGGCCTGTACCTCTGGGCCAAGCTGCCGCCCACCGCCACCCCGGCGACCTTTCTGCTGCTACAGTTCATCATCCTGATGCAGTTGCTCACGCGCCTGTGGCAGCGCGCCAGCTCGGTCACCTGGTATCAGCGTCACGCCAGTATGTTTCCAGCCGATACGGTGGACTTCACTACCCCGGCGCCAGTTGAGTTGGTGGAACCGCTCATGACTCTGGAGGCGGGACCCATTTCGCCGGTGGAGAATTCTCCAATCCCTGGAAGTGATTCGGACACGTCGCCCAATGAGGGATGAAACGAAAAACGGGGCGCATACCGCGCCCCGCACCATCTATCGGCCTGCTGCCCGAGTGCCTCCGAGGTCAGCCTTTATTCGACCGCTCCGAAGGATTTCAGGTCTTCCGGTCCTTCTTGCAGTGCCACCTTCTCCTTGCCCTGAACCATCACCCGGACCGATTCCACCACATCAGGATTGGCCAATGTCGTGATATCTCCGGTGTTCATGTTGTTGGAAAGGGCCGCGAGAATACGCCGCATGAGTTTGCCGGATCGTGTTTTTGGCATATCCGGAACAATGAGAATCCTGCGCGGGCGGGCGATCTTGCCAATCATCGTCTCAATGACGTTGTTGACCTTGGCGAGGATCTCCTGATGCTGAGTCGGCAGTATATCAGGCTGCAGGACGATATAGACCTCGGGCACGCGGCCCTTGATCTCATCCACCACCGGCACCACCGCCGCTTCCGCCACCTCGGGAACCGTCAGGCACGCAGACTCGATTTCTTTTGTGCCCAGCCGGTGGCCGGCGACGTTGATCACGTCATCGACGCGGCCCAGGATCCGGAAATAGCCGTCCACTGCCAGCACAGCTCCGTCCGCGGCAAAATATGGCCAGTCTTGCCATTTCTTGCTGTTGGGATCCTTGCAGTATTTGCTGTAGTACTGGGTGACGAAGCGTTCGCGATCCCCCCAAATAGTTTGCATGATTCCCGGCCAGGGATTCCGAATGCAGATATTCCCTGCCTTCCCCGAACCGGCGTGCACTTCCTCGCCCATTTCGTCGAGGATCATGGGGTAGATACCAGGCATTCCCGGGCCCGCGCTCCCCGGCTTCATGGGATCCAGCGCCGGCTTGGTGGTGCACAGGAACCCTCCGTTTTCGGTTTGCCACCAAGTATCCACAATCACGGCCTCACCTTTGCCCACCGTCTCGTAGTACCAGCGCCAAACCTCGGGCTCGATGGGTTCTCCCACCGTGGTCATGTGCTTGAAGTGGTACTTGTACTTGGTGGGTTCATCGTGACCGGCCTTGCGCAACATGCGGATGGCCGTGGGCGAAGTATGGAAGATATTGACGTCCAGGCGTTCGGCGATTCTCCAAACCCTGCCGGCGTCGGGATAGGTTGGGACACCTTCGTAGATGACGCTGGTGGCGGCCAACGCCAGAGGGCCATAGACAATAAACGAGTGGCCGGTAATCCAGCCGATGTCGGCCATGCACCAGTACACATCTTCGGGGTGGATGTCCTGGATGTATTTGGAACAGCCCGTCACATAGGAGAGGTAGCCGCCCGTGCGGTGTTGACAGCCCTTCGGTTTTCCGGTGCTACCACTGGTGTACATCAGGAAAAGCGGCGCCTCCGCATCCATGGGAACCGGCGCGATGATCTCACCCGAGTAATTCGGGAGAAGTTCGTCAACCCAGTGATCGCGCCCTTCCACAAACGGGGAGGCGGACGCATTCTGTCCAGGGTGACGCCTCCAGACCAGGACCTTCTCCAAGGTCTGGCCTTCCTGCTTGGCTATGTCCAGGGCGATATCGGCGGCCGCCTTGTGGTCGAGCAGCTTGCCGTTGCGATAGTAGCCATCCATGGTGACCAGGATGTGGCTGCCCGAATCGGCAACGCGACGGCCGCAAGCCTCGCCGCTGAAGCCTCCAAACACAACCGAGTGAATCACTCCCAGGCGGGCGCATGCCAGCATGGTAATCGGCAACTCGGGAACCATCGGCATGTGAATGGTGACCCGATCTCCGCTCTTGAGACCACAGAAGTCGCGCAGCAACGCTGCGAATTCGTTGACTCTCACATAGAGTTCACGATAGGTAACGGATATGGTCGCCTCCGTTTCTGGTTCCGGGACGAAGATGAGGGCCGCTTTGTTTTTATACTTGTCGAGGTGCCGGTCCACGCAGTTGTACGAGGCATTGATCTTGCCGCCCACAAACCACTTCCAGAACGGCGGATCACTGGTATCGAGCGTGGTATGCCAGTACTGGTCCCAGCTCAACAGATCGGCGTACTCCCGGAAGCATTCCGGGAAATTCTTCTCGCTGAAGCGTTCGTTGATGTTGGGATCGGTCAGATTTGCCTGGCCGACAAATTTTGCGGAAGGATAATAGTATTCTTCCTCCCGCCAATGGACTGCGATCTGCGCCGCGCTGGTCTCGACCACCGCATTGTGCTCAGGAAGGGTTCGAGGCATATCCGTCACTCCTTGGATGTCTGAATTTGTGATGCGTTATTACTAGGTATGTGTCCGCTGTAATGGCTTCAATACTGTACTGCATTAGCTAAGCGATGTAACTTTTTTTCACTGCTCCGAGAAACGTTTCGGATCGAGGCTTACATGGCCCGGCCCGCCTCTGAAGCGGGCCGGAAGCTCCATTCCAGACCGGTTCACTTGGCCTTGGCAGGCCCCGCCGGTAACGGCTGGTTGTCCAAGGCCGTCCGCATCTGGTGCCAAGCGTGCCGGGCTTCCTCTACTGAGCCCTCGTCTTCGATGGTGGTAATGTCGCCGGGGTTCTTCTCCTGTGTGACAGCCTTCAGCACGCGCCGCATGATCTTGCCGCTGCGGGTCTTAGGCAGCATGTCCACGAAATTCAGTTCGCCAACGACCGCTACCGGTCCAAGTTCGTGGCGCACCTGCTCCAGCAACTTCTGCTTCAATTCCTCCGATGGGGTGAAGCCCTGTTTCAGCACCACGAATGCAGAGATCACTTCGCCGCGCAAATCGTCAGGCCGGCCGATGACGCCCGATTCCGCGACCGCAGGATGCCCAAGCAGCGCGGTCTCGACTTCGATGGTGCCGATGCGATGACCGGCAATTTTGATGATCTCGTCGGCCCGGCCGGCAAACCACACGTATCCATCCTCGTCGATTTGCGCGGAGTCGCCGGTGTAATACACGCCCGGGATAATCTGCCAATAATCGCGGCCGTAGCGTTCCTTTTCACCCCACAAGTCCGGGGTCAATCCCGGAAAAGGCCGCTTGATCACCATGATGCCTTTTTCGTTTACCCCGCATTCAGTCCCATCCATCTGCACCACCGCAGCCTCAATGCCCGGCATGGGAATTGTCGCGCAGCCCGGCTTAATGGGCAACATCCCCAGTCCATAAGGATTGCCGAACATCGGCCCGCTGGTTTCGGTCTGCCACATGTGATCGATGACCGGGATTTTGTCTTTGAATATCTTTTTTTGCAGCCATTCCCAAGCCGGCGCATTCAACACTTCACCGGCGCAGAACACGCGTTCAAGATACTCGTAATCTACCTTGCCAAAGGCCGCATCCCCGTACCGCATCAGCAATCGCACTGCGGTCGGAGAGGTGAAAATGCCGGTTACGCGGTACTCCTCCATGAGCGTCTTCCAATTGGTTTCCGGCGCCGGATAATCGAGCGCGCCCTCAAAAGCGATCGTGGTGGCGCCCGCGATCAAGGGTGCGTACACGATGTAGCTATGACCAACGATCCAGCCGATATCGGAAGTTGACCACCACACGTCGGTGGGCTTCAGGTCAAACAGCCATTTGCCCATGCTGTGGATGTGCACCTGGTAGCCACCGTGGGTGTGAATGGCCAGCTTCGGCGTTGCAGTCGTGCCCGAAGTGGCCAGGATGAATGCCGGCTCGTTCGACTCCATGGTGACGTAGTCGCCGCTATTTCCAGCGGCGTGGGCCAGGAAGTCCTCCCAAAAGATGTCTCGTCCTGCGCGCATCGGAGTTTCGCCTGCTCCCCGTTTGAGGACGACGACGTGCTCCACCTTGTCACCTGCCTGTTCCAGCGCCTCGTCCACAATCCACTTCAACTGAGTATCCTTGCCCTTGCGATAGGTCACATCGGCGGTGAAGACCAGGCGCGAACCGCTCGCCTGGATGCGGTCGCCCAACGCTTTGGCGCCAAATCCCGCGAACACCACCGAGTGAATCGCACCGATGCGGACGGTCGCCAGCATCAGAATGATCGCCTCGGGCGAGATCGGCATGTAAACCGTCAGGCGATCGCCCTTATTGATGCCCATTCCGCGCAACGCTGCAGCCACCCGCTGGACTTCGTGGAGCAGATGCGCATAGGTGTAAATACGCCGCTCGCCACGTTCGTTGAGGTAAATCAGTGCGGTGTGTCCGCCCCAGCCGCGCTTCACGTGGTAGTCGAGCGCGTTGTAGGCCAGGTTCGTCTGTGCACCTACGAACCACTTGAATGTGGGGGGAGTCCAATCCAGCACCTGGTCCCACTTGCGGAACCACGGCAGATCGTTCGCCGCGCGTCCCCAAAAAGCCTCAGGGTCATGCTTGCCCTCGTCGATCCACTTCTGAACTACCGGAGTGACCAGATGGTGCCCTGCATGCGGCGCGTGCTCCTCGATTGCTATGTTCGATGTGGTTTGTGGTTCCGATATTTTCGTTGCGGTACCCATCCTAGAACTCCTTATGAAGAATGATTTCGTACGTACCTGCGACTCTAAGATTGCCAAACGAGCAGGCTGCACGCGTCACTGCGTACCCCGGATGTATGCTCGATGAATCTTGCCTTTAACGGGCCGTCGTTTGCAGCGGCTCTGCATTCCTAAGCATCGCCGTCAAACCGGAGCCTGGCTCCTCAACCCCGGCGCTACGGCCTGCCCTGCCTTCATGCATACAGAGACACGGGAGGCAAGGCATCGCGTGGAGGCAAGGCATCGCCTGTGCCCTCCCGTCTACGCGAGCATTCAGGACTCTACGAAAGCGGCAGGACCTTCCTGCCGTAAACCGTGTTCACCAGCGTCGCCGTAGCGATATACCAGGCGAGAAAGCCCACAATGAATATCTCCCAGCCGGCGAGGACCGGAGAAATAAATCCGATCACCACCCCGTCCAGCAGCAAGAAAGCCAGCAGCAACAACCAGAACAATGCCGCCAGAAACTTGCCAATCTTCTGCACGGCCAGGCAAAACCCCAGCGTGAACAGTGTCCACATCAGGAAGAATCCCAGCTCCTCCGGCTTACCTGCTGGTATGCCGGTCTTCGGTTGCACGTACAGCAGCACAAAGACGGACCACCAGAACGCGCCGTAACACATGAACGCGGACCCGCCGAAGATGCTCCCCTTCCGCAGGTCCACGATGCCCGCAATGAATTGTGCTGTACCCCCGAAGCTGATTGCCAGAGCGAGAGTAATTCCAGCACTCCAAAAGCCCACGTTATGCAGACCTGTCGCCATGGTGGTTAGGCCGAACCCCATCAGCCCTACAACCGCGGGGTTGGCCCACCACTCCCTCAACATGCCCGCATCACCCACATCCGCCATCGTCTTGTAATCCTTTCCAGAGAAGCTGCGTTGCAAACTCCTTTGGTAAAGGCACCCTTTGGCTTACACGTGCTTGGGTCTGCGCGCCAGTAATTCGGCAACTAGCGCGATCAGGGCCAGCACTGCGGCCGTATAGAACGCCATCTGATAGTTGTGGTATTTGTCGTACAACTTACCGCCAATACGGCCACCCAGGAGGCCGGCCACGCCCCAGGCCGTGAACAGCAGCCCGTAGTTGATGCCTACGTTTTTCGTGCCCCAGAAATCGGCTGCGGTTGCCGCGTTGACCGAAAGCTGGGTACCGTAGCACCAGTACACGATGAACAGCATGACGAATAGCGCCGCTGCGTTGCCGCCCACCTGATACAGAACCGGCATGGCAACCATGGAGATGCCGATCATCAAGCGCAAAACATTAATACGTCCCAAGTGGTCCGACATCCATCCCGACAGAATGCGGCCCGAGGCGTTGCCGACCGCGCCAACCACCAGACCGAGGGAAGCCAGGGTGATACTCGGTATACCCACGCTCTTGGCAAAGGGCACCAACTGGCTGATGACCATGAGACCGGCGGCGCAGCCAAACGCGTACGCAATCCACATAAAGTAGAAGGTCGGCGTGCGCAGCATTTCGCCGGGAGTGAAGTCGTAAGTAGTGGCTGCGGCCTTGGAAGTCGGCGCCGGCGACCAGCCGGTGGGCTTGTATCCCGCAGGAGGGTTCTTCAGCAGGAAGGAGCCGATAACGGTCATTACAAAAAAGATCACGCCCAGCACCTGAAAGGTGGTGCGCCAGCCAAAGGCCGGGATCAGGTAGCTGGCCGCCAACGGACCAAAGATCGCCGATCCGGCGCCATACCCGCCCACGGCCAATCCCACCGCCAAGCCACGCTTATCGGGGAACCACTTGGCCATCACCGGAATGGGCGTGGCATAACCGAAGCCGTTACCCAACCCTCCAATCACGCCGAAACAAATGAACAGGTAAGGCAGGCTAGTGGTGTAGGAACAGAGAAAGAAGCCCAGGCTCACCAGGATTGCGCCGGTGAGCGACACCCAGAAGGGTCCGAGCTTGTCCTGCAGCCGCCCCGCAACAATAAATGTTAGAGCGAACACCACCACCGCGATTGTGAACACCGTCGAGGTGTCAGCGCGCTTCCATCCGAACTCTTTCTCGAGCGGCGCAACGAAAACGCTCCATGCATAGAGCGAGCCTAGGGCAATGTTCATCAGCAGACCACCGATTACGCGCCACCAACGGTTTAGTCCGGTACTCCCGACCTCGATCGAGTCAACCTTGCCTGTCATTGATGTGCTCATTTCATCACTCCCTTCTATACGGCGCGGATTCCATAACAATGTGCGCTCGCGGCAACAATATCAAAGGAACGACTACCCGACTACACGAAAAAATTGAAGATACACTCCCCCTCAACGGCGGGAGTACAGGTACTTATACGGCTGTCCCCGGGGCTTGCCGACTATCCTCAAGTCAACCTCCCAAAGTTCCTGGGTGCTAGCACTACTGCCGACTGGGCACGCACGCTGCACGGCAATCCAAAGGCGGGAGACGCTTGGGGTAGAGGAGAGTGGTCGTGATCCGCAGCCTGTCTGTTGCTGATGCAAACCGGAACTAGAGTCCCGGACGCCCGGTTTTGGCCGAGAGTGCCTTGACCGGGCCCAACAGGTGCGGCGAATAGACCGGTTACGCCTCCCGCCGTTTATTGAGCCGTTGTGGGCGGAATTCTCTTTCGCGTTATGGGCAGCGGTCTGTGACGCCGGATACGGATTCCTGTGATATATATCACTTTAGTGATGTTCGCGTTGGCCTGGAGCCGGATCGGCGGCGGTGGCCCTCAGTGATCGCTTGCTTCGCGAGTACCACCGGCCGGACATCACTGAGCCGCGTTCGCTCAGGCCCCGCCCAAACCTCTGCGAATGTGCCGTGATGGGACTTTGTTGCATGCGGTGATAGCATAGGAAGTAATTATTATGGAGGCACGTGTGGGGTCACCATACGGTTTTGAGCTGGTCGAGAATTGTGTCATCTGTAAGTTGCGCAGCGACAGCTTTTTCTGTTCCCTTCCCAAAGGTGCCCTGGAAGCGTTCGACAGAATCAAATACACAGCCTCCTACCCGGCCGGCGCAGTCCTCTTTGTGGAAGGCCAGTCGCCCCGCGGAATCTACATGCTCTGTAAGGGCCGGGTGAAGCTTTCGACAACCTCTGCCGAAGGCAAAACGCTGATTCTCAAAATCGCGCAACCCGGCGAAGTACTCGGCATGCATGCCACCGTATCCGGCACTCCCTACGAAATCACCGCCGAAACCGGACAACCCTGCCAGCTCAATTTCATCAAGCGCGACGACTTCCTGAAGTTTCTCCAGACCCACGGAGATGCCTGCCTCAAAGCCGCGCAGCACTTGAGCAAAGACTGCCAGAGTGCCTACCAGCAAATCCGTAGTTTGGGCTTGTCACACTCCGCGCCCGAACGCCTCGCGCGCCTGCTGCTGGAGTGGACTGCCACCAGTCCCGATCAGTCCGAGCCCAAGGTGAAGCTGGCTCTTACGCACGAGGAGATCGCGCAAATTATCGGCACCTCGCGCGAAACCGTCACCCGCGTGTTGGCCGATTTCCGCAAACGTCAGATCGCAATTCTCAAGGGATCCACATTGACGATTCGCAACAAAGCCATCCTCGAAAAATTGGTCGGCGCCTAGCGCAAACACTACGCAGCGACGGCGGGCGAATTCGTGCGCTTCGGGCAGGTATCATTTTCTGATGATTTAACTACGTTCTCCACCAGGTCGCGCCACCAACTGCTGTTTCAACAGATTCTCGGCAATTGTTCCCCGCTCAACATGTCCAGCACGCGCTCCGTCCCCAACCGGCTCTTC
>Ga0335082_10006445_pt1 | contig 12803 bp, 11 predicted proteins | sample Lox_Sample_41_FD_206718 | JGI IMG/M metagenome (GOLD analysis project Ga0335082, IMG submission 206718) | Soil microbial communities from Loxahatchee National Wildlife Refuge, Florida, United States - Lox_Sample_4.1 | ecosystem: Environmental > Terrestrial > Soil > Wetlands | place: USA... | reverse complement strand
GCCGGCACGATGTGCGTGCGGACATCCATCGCACCCTGGCCGATGCGCAGCACCGGGTAATCATGGAAGTTGTTTTGCTGCACACGCCCGTTCTTGAAGGTGATCTGCGAGAATTTGGCAATGCTCAACCCCATGACTGCGGCGCCTTCGATCTGCGAGCGCACGCGCTCCGGATTCACGATGAAGCCCGCATCGATTGCGGTATCCACACGTGGCACCGACACGTTGCCCTGATCGTCTACTGCAACCTCGACGACCGTGGCGACATAGGTCAGGAAGCTGCGCTGTACAGCGATGCCCAGCCCATGGCCCTTCGGCAACTGACGGCCCCATCCGGCTTCCTTCGCGGCGATCTCGACCACACGGCGGGTACGAGCGGTGTCGATCGGATAGGTATCCCACGGATCACCGTAGTTCCACAGCGGGCTGGTCACCTGCTCGCGAATGTCGACGATACGCGCGGGCCCGATCATCTCGAGCAGGAAGTCCTTCGGATCCTTCCCGAGCTCGGCGGCGAGTTCCGCCACCATGGATTGCATGGCGAACGCGTGCGGAATGTTGTTCACCGAACGGAACCAGCCGATGCGGGTATGCGCGGTGGCTTCCCCGGTTTCCAGGCGCAGGTTCGGCACGTTGAACGGCGTGTCGATCAAACCCAGGCCCAGCTCGAGCGGACTCTCACGGTGCGGATCCGGCATGAAGTTCGACATCAGCGAGGGTGCGACGCTGCGATGACGCCAGGCCACAACCTTGCCGCCTTTGATGCCAGCGGTGACGTTCTGATAAGACACGGCATGGTAGAAGGAGTGCTGAATGTCGTCTTCACGGGTCCATACCACTTTGACCGGCTGACCGCCCATCGCTTTGGACAGGATGGCCGCCTCCAAGGCGAAGTCGCACTTGGACTTGCGGCCGAAGCCCCCGCCCAGCAGCGTCACATTGACGGTGACATCGTCTTCCTTCAGGCCGAGCAGCTTGGCAACGTCGCCGCGCGTCCCACCCGGGCTTTGCACGCAAGCCCATACCTCAGCTTTACCGCCGCCGACTTTGACGACTGCTGCAGGCGGTTCCATCGGCGCATGCACGAAGTGCGGAATGTAGTAGTCGCGCTCGATGACCTTGTCGGCGCCTGCCAGGGCCTTGTCGACGTCGCCTTCATTGCGCTCGACCTTGCCGGGTTTGTGCGCTTGTTCGGCCATCTTGAGCTTGAACGCGTCGGAGTCGTAGCCCTTGTTCGGACCGTCATCCCACTTGACGTTCAATGCCTTGCGGCCCTGGGTGGCTGCCCAGGTGCTCTTCGCAACCACCGCGACGCCACCCAGCGGAGCGAACTTGGCTGGCATCGGTGTCGGCGCGATCTTCACCACCTTCAATACGCCTGGCACCTTCATCGCCGCGGCTTCATCGTACGAGACTGCATTGCCGAGCACGACGGGCGGGCGTTCCACCACTGCGAACAGCATTCCGGGAACAACGACGTCCTGCGCGTACGTGGCGCGACCGGTGGTGATGTTGAACAGGTCCGTGATCTGGACCACGCCCTTGCCGATATAACGGAACTGCGAGGGATCCTTGAGTGTTACGGTGCTGAGCTTGGGTGTCGGCAGTGCTGCCGCGGCCGCGGCCAGGTCTCCGAAACCGAGAGCTCTGCCGGTGGGGACATGCACGACTTTGTGATTCTGCGCCCGGCACTCGATATCCGACACCCCCCAACTCAGGGCAGCAGCATGCTCGAGCATCTGGCGCGTTGCAGCACCGCAAGCCCGCATCGGCTGAACGAAGTGACGGATGCTGCGCGAGCCGTCCGTGTCCTGATTGCCGTACTTCTGCTCGTTCCCAGGCGCCTGAACGATCTTGACCCGGGCCCAGTCCGCTTCCATTTCGTCCGCGACCACCATGGGCAGGCTGGTACGCGAGCCCGTCCCCATTTCGGAACGATGGGTCACAATGGTGACAGTGCCGTCGGGCGCGATCGACACGAACACGTGCGGATCATAGACGGTGCCGCCCGGCATACCGTCGGCGCCGGTCTTGTATGCGTTGACCGAGCCGCCGTCCGCCAAGGCGTTGCGCGGCAGGAATTGCGCTGCGATGACCAATCCGCCGGTTGCCACGATGCCCTTCAGCAGGTTGCGGCGGCTGACATTTTCGATCACGGCTTCATTGAATTTGAGGTTTAGCATGATCAGGCCCCCTTCGCGGCAGCGGTTTTGATCGCCGCAAAAATGCGCTGATAGCAGCCGCAACGGCAGATATTCCCGGCCATCATTGCGTAGATATCTTGGTCGCTGGGATTGACCTTTTCGGCGATCAGTGCAGCCGCCTGCATGATCTGGCCGGGCTGACAGTAACCGCACTGCGGTACATTCTCGGCCCGCCAGGCCTTCTGCACCGGATGGTTACCATCGGGGGAGAGCCCCTCGATGGTGGTTACCGTGAGTCCGGAAACGTCCTTCATGGTGACAGTGCATGAACGCACGGCCTTGCCGTCGACGTGCACGGTGCAGGCGCCGCAAAGGCCGACGCCGCACCCGAACTTCGTCCCCGTCAGGGCGAGCTCATCGCGCAGATACCACATCAGCGGCATCTGCGGATCGCCGTCGTAGCTTCTATCCTGTTGGTTTACTTTGACCTTCATCTCGTACTCCTCCTTCGAGTCTGGAACTTCTGGGGTAGATCTCTGACTTGCCGAGCACCTGAGCCTCCTGTTGCCCGCGCAGCAGCAGTCAGTCTATGCGATTGTGCCAAGCTGCGCCGAAACTGTACTCCTTTTGCGGGGGCATCGTGTACTGTGCAGGCATCTTTTTCAGGTAATTCTCCGGGGGAGGTGCCTGATTCGGAGCGGGGTCGCGCTCATAGCAACCTGGAAATCGCGCGACGATCCGCTGGGCGGCGCAGGCTGACTACCGCGGAGACGCAGTCAACAATGCGCCGCCGGAGCAGGGCTCGACTGAAGAAAGGGTCAGCTGTTCCCGTAGACTGGAACGGCGGCTCCATGGATGACTCTCGCTTCGTCGCTGCACAAAAACAGAATAACGCGAGCAATGTCCTGCGGCTTGGGCCATTTCGCAAAGTCGGCGTCCGGCATCGCCGCGCGATTGGCGTTCGTGTCGATGATGCTGGGCAGGATCGAGTTCACCTGGACCCCGGTGCCTTTCACCTCGGCGGCCAACGAATCCATCAACGCGAGCGCGCCCGCCTTCGAGGCGGCGTATGCAGCGGCACCGGCTGGATGATCCAGGGCCGCCTTGGCGGCGACATTGACGATGGCGCCATGCCCTTGCTTGACCATCGCGGGCGCCACTATGCGCGACAAAGCGTAACCGGAGCGCAGGTTGAGCGCGAGCATGTGCTCGAAGACGCCGGGTTCATGCTCCCATAGCTTGGGGCCGCCGGCGTAGCCACCTACAGCGTTCACCAGCGCGTCGACCCGCCCGTATCGCGACCAGACGTGTTCCATCAGTTGGCGCACCGCGGCCTCGTCGGTCACATCGACATCGTGGCCTTCGAGGTGTGCGACGTTGGTCGGTGCGGCGCTCTGCAGTGCGTCGAACTCGTGCTGGATACGGTACGTGACGATGACCTCAGCGCCTTCCTCGAGGAAAGCTAAGCTCACCGATCGGCCCAATCCGCCGGTGCCGCCGGCGACCAGTACCACCTGATCGGAAAATCTCTTGCTCATTGCTCAGCCCTTGGTGAGCGGCGCAATCTTGTCGAGCACTTGCATGACATCGTCGCGGCCTTTGTCCGGCACTTCGAGCAGCACGCGATCGATTCCGGCCTCGCGATAGGTCGCCAGAGCAGCCGCGTCGGCAGGCGCGGCGAAGACGGTGATCGACAACGTGGCCGGGTCACGCCCGGCCGCTTCAGCCGCCGCGCGCAGACGCGCTACCGCGCTTTTGGGTTCGAAGCCGCCGCGCGCCCGCGGGAACCAGCCGTCGCAGAACTCGACCACACGCTTGATGGTATGGTCGGTCTCGCCGCCGAGGAGCATCGGCGGATGCGGCTTCTGCTTGGGCTTCGGGTACTGCCACACCTTGTCGAAGTTCACGAACTCGCCGTGAAACTCGGCTTCTTCCTGTGTCCACAGTGCCTTGATGGCGAGCGCGCGCTCGCGCAGTACCTTGAAGCGGTCCTCGAAGCGCGTGCCGTGATTCTCCATCTCCTCGGCGTTCCAGCCCGCACCCATGGCGAAGATGAAGCGGCCGCCTGATAGCTGGTCCACACTCGCCACCGACTTGGCCGTGACGATCGGGTCGTGCTGCGGCACCAGGCAGATGCCGGTGCCGAGCTTGAGCGTGCGCGTGGCTGCGGCTGCGAACGAGAGTGCGACAAAGGGATCGTGCGTGTGCGAATAGCGCTTGGGCAGCTCGCCGCCGCTGGGAAACGGCGTGCGCCGGTTTGCCGGGATGTGCGTGTGCTCGCATACGAACAGCGATTCGAAGCCGCGCGCTTCGAGCTCCCGCGCGAGCTCGCGCACATCGATGCCGTAGTCAGTCGGGAAGTGAAAAGTGCCAACGTGCATGATCGTGTCTCCGTGTTTCAATGCATTCCAGCCATAAGCTGCCGAAGAGTCGGGCCAGCGCTTCTCGAGAAGCGCCGCCGACGTTCCTCGTCAGACGTCCTCGCCGACTGACAAGTTGCCCCAGCTCGTCGCGCGTTCGACACGCACGGCGATCACCGGCTGCTTTGCAAGCGCCATGGCCTCGAGCTGCGGGTAGCGTGCGCGGAGCAGGTCTTGTGCGTCGTCGTGTTCCACTCCCTCGGAGAGGATCTGCGCATGTCCGTGCAACATCACCCACCCGAGCCGAGCCCAGTCCTCATCGTAGCGGTCCACGACCAGCGCGACCGCGGGATTCTCGCCGATATTGCGCATGCGCTTGAGCGCATTGCCCGCGGCCCGTTTGGGCTTCTCGTCGATGGTGATGTAGAGCGTGCTCTGCGCAAGCGCGAAGCACACCGGTACGACATGCGGCACAGCGTGCGCGTCAGCGGTGGCGAGATGAGCGACTCTTCGATGCGCCAGGAATTGGCGCTCGCTGTCCGACAGCATGCTCACCTCAACTGCCGCTCATGGCCCAGCCTATTGTGCAGGACCGAGGTAGCACGGTCAAACATCCCGGCCGCCGGCAAGACCTGCGACTGCGTTCTAGAACACCGCATGCTCGAGCTGGCTCGCCGAAAAGAATTGGCGCGTGAAGTCCAGCGCGCGCTGCACATCGACGCGCTTGCAGGTGAACAGGACCACCGCGAAAAATCGCCGTGCGCTCCAGACGTACAACGAAATTCCCGAATCGATCAGCGGCAGAAAAGCATCGAAGCCAGCGTTCTCGGCCTTGCCGACCCCACTCGGAGCATGAATCACGGGCTCGCCGTAGCTTTGCAGGTCGAGGTGTGCCGCCACCTCCAGAAGATAGCGCTGTACGGTCTCGCGGTCGATCGATGCGGTGTAGCAGCCCTCGATCAAGAGGCGCTGACGCGTGATGTCAGGCGCGAGATCACGTATTTTTCCTGATCCCGAAGAAGCCGATCGCATGCTTTCTTCAGCCAGAGCGCGCACGACATCCCTGCCGGCTCGCGTTTTGTCGCGGTTCTCAGGCGTCTCTTTGCCGAGCGCTGTATCCGCGACGAAGCGATAGATGTCCGCCGCTCCTTCGAACACCTTTGGGCCGATGCCTGCGGCCGCGAGCGTCTTGGAGATTTCCAGCATCTCCGGCACCCAGCGATAGGCCTTCGGCGGCATCATGGGAAACTGACTGAGCGCCCAGTCGTGCAGCTGCGCGCGCGACTGCTGCAGCTGCCGCTCCAGCGTCGGCGCGACGCCCAGGCGTTGTGCTGCAATCAGCACTTCCAGCCATAGCGCCTGCGTGCCTTTGTTGAGAGCGCCAAAGCACATCTTGAGTGCGCTCGCATCGCCGATGCGCTCGCTCATTGCGTGTACCGTGAGCTGCGGCCCGGCCAGGGCCTCGAGATCGGCGGCACCGGGGCCCGACACGTACAAGTTGGTCTTCGCGTTGCCGCGCGGCGGGGGCCCGATGATGCTGGCGTCAAGGAAGCGCCCGCCTGCTCGTTGCACGAGTCCGGCGATGTCCTGCACGGTGTCCGGCGCGATCGCATTGCAGTCGACGATCAGCGTGGAGCGCGCGGCTGCGCGCAGCGCATCCGCGGCCTCCCGCGCGAAGGCGAGCGCCGCGCCCGGATTCATCACCGACAGCACGACATCGCATTGGGCAACGAGGCGGGCAACGCTGCCCACGTCGATCAGCTGCGCTTCGCGGGCGAGCGCACGACTGCGCTCACTGCGTCCCGCCAACGCGGTGCAGACAGCGATGCCTCGCGCTTGGATCTGCATCGCCAACGCCTGCCCCATGTCTCCAGGACTCATCAGCCCGACGTTCGCGATCTGCATGGCAGCGCTACTCGAGTAACCTATGGAATTGGGACCATACCACGGGGCTTGCGCATGGACGCGCTGCGGGTTCTAGCGAGACCCGAGCTCGAAGCACGCGCCTTCAGTGCCCGGAATGAGCTCGAAGGGGAGCTCAGCCGAGTTGCGTGCCTCGTCGATGAGACGGTCAAGCGCTACGTCGTCGTGACCCGGATCGTGGTGGAAGGTCACCAGCCGCTTGACCTTCGCCGCGGTGGCAAACGCGATCGCGTGCCGGACGGCGCTGTGTCCCCACCCCACGTGCCGCGGGTACTCTACCGCGCTGTACTGCGCGTCGTGGATGAGAAGGTCGACGCCCGTCGCAAGATCGAACCCAGAGGTCCACTCGGACGCCTCGGGAAATTGGCGCACCCCCAGGGCCGGTTCGTGATCGGGGATGTAGGCAATCGAGGCGCCGTTTTCGGTGATCCTGTAGCCTACGGTAGGGCCCGGATGACACACGAGCGCGGCGGCGATCTTGAAGCTCCCGATTTCGAAAGCCTCGAGCGGCACGTCGTGGAGTGTGAGGCTACAGGGGAGCTCACTCAGCCGGACCGGGAAGAGTGGAGGCGAGAGGTAACGGCCAAGACGGGTTCGCAGATCAAGGGTGGTGGAGGGAGGTCCCCAGATGTGGACCTCGTGTCCGGGCTGATCCAAGGGCCGGAAGAAGCCCAGCCCCTGGATGTGATCCATGTGCAGGTGACTCAGGAGCAGGTCCACCCGCCCGGCGTCCGGCCCGAGGTTTGCACCAAGACGGCGGATGCCTGTGCCGGCATCGAGGATCAGCAAGGTGCCGTCGGAGCCTCGCACCTCTACGCATGAGGTGTTGCCGCCGTAGCGGACAGTCTCATTCCCGGGGGTCGCCAGTGAGCCGCGCGTTCCCCAGAGTGTTACCCTCATGCCGAGCGTACCCCCATCAAAATCGCCACCGCCCCCAGATTGCGACCGCCTTGCCCCTCCAGAGGGAACGCCGTTGAGTCGACCTTCCTGCGGCTGCCATCGGGCATCCGCAGCAAGAATGAGCGGGTCGCCGCCTTGCGCGTCTGCAGGGCGATGACCAGGGGGCGCGCTTTGAGCGGAAGGGGTGACCCGTCTTCGGCGAGCGGGTCGATCATGGCGTACCACTCCTTGAGCGGGATTTCGCCAGTCTCGTCGAAGCGTCGGCCGAGGATCGTTTCCGCCGGCTCGTTGTAGAAGAGGAGATTACCCTCCGGGTCGAACAACAGTATGGGCATCGCGAGGTAGCTCGCGAGCTGTCGCATCAGGATAATCTCCACGGCTCTCTGAGACATGTCAGCTCCGACTATACCCAATGCTCTCACCTTAGCCTCCATAAGTCCAATCAGAGGCCAAAAATTCATCTTCCCACGGATCGCGCTGCCTCGGCAAACGGTGAACGAAGGAAACGTGTCCCGATGATCGGTATCTTCACGGGGAAGCATAAGCAGTTACAGCGTCGCGGGCCTCGGACCCGGCGATTTCCTGCTCTCTCCACTGGCAGCTTCCTGCCCAAAGTTCCGCGGTAGAGTTCGACGCCGCGGTTCAGCGACAGCAGGAAATGTCAGGGTCCGGACCTCGCCAGGTCCCGTGAGCCAGAGGCTAAGGGCAGCCTACATTTCATGGGCGGGGTGCACTGCTGCTGCGCTTGCGTACAGGGCGCTGATTCCCATCTTTTCCGCCAGCGTGCACACGTCCTTGCAACCGATTCCAAGCGACGTCCTGGTGAGCAGAAGCCGAGAGGGTCAGCCGGGCGACTTGGATAAGGATTGCTGGCTCAGGGCGCTGGCGAAGGTGGGACTTCTGCGAGCGTTCCGTGAAACGGGAGGTAGTATCAGCGGACGAGGAAATTCTCAGAAGCAGCAGCTGATCGCCCGCTGTATTTGCCAACTCCGAAATAGGAGGCTATAAAATGCGCGTCAAGCACGCTATCGGGCCTTGCCACGAATGCATATCGAATATAGGCGAGATAGCAGTGCTTTTGTACGGCTTTTTAGGATTGATATTTCTCATTGGGCGTCAAGAGCCGGGTGATACAACGTTCCATTTGAGAACAGTTGGCTGACACTCGATGAAGCTATCGCGGCGATACTTTCTGGCTTGTCTGCTCGCTTTGGCAAGCGGATCCTCCTTCGCGCAACGCGCACCGCAGCTCCCCCGGGTGGGAGTCCTGCTGACTTCGCCGGGGCCTTTCGAGTACGTGCGCGACGCGTTGCGCGAATTGGGATACGTGGAGGGCAAGACCGTTCTTTTCGAGTTGCGTGACGGAGGTGGACAGCCGCAGGAGTTGTCGAAAATGGCAACAGAACTCGTCGATCAGCGAGTTGATCTCATTATTGCCATTGGCAATGCCGCTTCCGAGGCGGCGACAAAGTCGACGGCCCATACCCCGATTGTTTTTCAGCAAGGAGACCCCGTCGGCGCGGGTCTCGCCAAGTCGCTTGGGCATCCCGAGGGTAACGCGACGGGCGTCTATGTGCCCACGCCTGAACTGGAGGCCAAGCGTCTGGAGTTCATCAAACAGATTCTTCCGAACGCCCAGCGTATCGGATACTTGCGCAACACCGCCAACCCACTTGCCGAGCGCAGCCTCAGGGAAGTCGAGCGCGCGGCACTCACAAACCGGTTGCAGGTAGTTCGGATCGACTTGCGAAGCGCGGATGAGTTGGAGCGTGCGCTGAACGCACTCCCGAAGCAAAGGCTGGATGCAGTACTGGTCAGCTCCGATCCTGTGCTGAGCACAAACGCAAAGACGATTTGCGCGGCAGCGCGACAGGCGCACTTACCGCTCAGTGTTGCGTGGGCGCATTACCACAAATACGGCGCTCTGACTTCATATGGCCCATCCACGACTGCGGTCGCTCGATCTACTGCCTCATACGTGGATCGAATTCTCAAGGGTGCTCGCCCGCACGAGCTTCCTGTGGAGGAGCTATCTACGTTCGAGCTGCGGATCGACATGCGCGAGGCCCTCGCCCTCGGTATTCAGATTCCGCACACTGTACTGATGCGCGCAGACCAGGTGATGAGGTGAGGGGACAGCTGGTATTCGGGCTTGGATACGGGCAACGAGAGTTGACGTCCAACGCGTTCGAGCCGACTGTCAAACAGCGACGCTTCGCTTGCTGCTTGCCAGCGGCTCAACTTCGACGTCTGGGCGGCATAGGTCATGGTTCCGCACCGCGGCGCGCATGTATGCACGGAGGTAGTGAAGTGCGCAGAACCGCAACATTCCTCGTCTGCGCAGTATGGCTGCCGGTCTCGCATCTGGATGCTTGGGCAGAGCAGCCTCGCCTTGCTACTGTCGGATGGCTGGCGGTGAGCGTTGGCCATAGCGACGCTGCGGTTCAGGCTCTGCGGAACGGGCTGCGAGACCTTGCTGCGCGCAGACGAGGTCGTCAAGTAGGAATCGATGCTACCCAACAAAACGCTGAACCTGACCGCCCAAGAGCGTCGCCCTTGGGTTCCCGTCGCGCTTCGCGCGCCGGCGTTAGCGGCTTGTCAATCTCTCGATGCAAGGTGGAAGGTGAAAGTCACTAACGTAGGGACTCGCCTGTTGCTGGTGGCGATAGCACTGGGTGCGATCACGCTGGCGGCCAATCCTGCTGTGGCCGACTCACCGACGATGCCTCGCATCGGAGTCCTGCTGCCTCAGATCTTGGCCTCGCCGGCGGAAGCGGGTTTGCGCGAGGGCCTGCGCGAGCAGGGCTACGTCGAAGGCCAGAATATCGTCATCGAATGGCGGCGCATCGGAAACTCAGTCGAGGACGCAACGCCGCACGCGATCGAGTTGGTGCGCTCGAAGCCAGAGCTCATCCTGGCTCTCGCTACATCGTCCGCGCGTGCCGTGATGCAGGCGACTCGCACGATTCCCATTGTTTTCCTGTCGGGAGACCCGGTGGCGACAGGTCTGGCCGCAAGCCTGGCCAGACCCGGTGCTAATGCTACGGGTGTATCTGCTGCCACCCCCCAGCTGACGGCCAAGCGCTTGGAACTGGTGCACCAGCTCGTCCCGCGCGCCCGGCGAGTGGCATTTCTGACAAACCCGTCCAACGCGGTGCTGCCCGCGCAGTTTGCCGAAGCCCAGAAGGCGGCCCACGAGTTCGGCCTGCAGTTGAAGACCTTTGATGCACGTAACACCGCTGACCTCGATGCCGCCCTGCGAGCCCTAAAGCGCGATGCACCGCAGGCAATTCTCGTTGCCAGCGACCTCGGGCTTCTGACGGAGAAGGCAAAGATCGCATCAGCCATTCGTAAAGCAAGAATTCCGGCGGTTTTTCCGTGGAAGGAATACCATGAAGATGGAGTGCTGATGTCCTATGGGCCGGACCTCAAAGACACGCTGCGCCGCACCGCGTCCTACGTCGCAAAGATTCTCAAGGGTGCCAAGCCCGGCGACCTACCGGTTGAGGAGGTCTCTAAGTTCGACTTGGTCATCGACCTGCGCGTGGCCCGAGAGCTGAAGCTCGAAGTGCCTCAATCATTGCTGCTGCGTGCCAATGAGGTCATTCAGTGAGCAGAGCGGCCAGCAAGAAAATCCGCCTCTCAGGAGCTGTCTAGTGCGGCAACGTGAGCGGGACTCCGGGGCAAACTGAGCATGCGTAGTCCAAAAAGAGGACGGAAGGAGGTTGTACTTGGTGTCCGGAGCGCAATGCTTGGAGACGCCCGAAGGTATCACGGTCGCCCGCACGGGCGAGGTAGCCGTCGTGCCGGAGGGGCCGCCCATGGCACTCTCAAGCGTCGGTACCGAGACACGCCGATCGCTCCTACTCGTCCTTCACGACACGTCGCAACCTTCGATCGCCATGGAGAGCGATTGGAAACCAAAGGGCTTAGGTCCGAAATGAGTCTCCAAGGAGTAGACCATGCCGAGGATAGTGCGTTTTCATCAAGCAGGTGGTCCCGAAGTACTGAAAATCGAAGAGGAGCCGCTGGTTCAACCTAAAGAGGGCGAAGTTCGCCTGCGTGTGCAGGCACTTGGGCTGAATCGCGCCGAAGCAATGTTCCGTTCTGGTGCCTACCTCGAAGTTCCGCAGTTGCCCAGTCGCTTGGGCTATGAGGCCGCAGGTGTCGTCGATGCGACGGGTCCTGGCGTCGCAAGCGTGAAGATTGGCGATCGAGTAAGCACGATTCCAGCGTTTGGTCTCAGTGCCCATGGTGTCTACGGAGACTCGGCGGTCGTCCCCGCGCGGGCCGTCGCACCGTACCCGGAGCACTTTCGGCCCGAACAAGGTAGTGCTATTTGGATGCAGTACATGACAGCCTGGATCGGACTGATCGAGCGAGGCCGCTTGCAGAAAGGGCAAACTGTACTGATCACTGCAGCGAGCAGCAGCGTCGGCTTGGCAGCAATTCAGATAGCAAAGGCAACGGGAGCTACGACCATCGCAGCGACTCGAAAAACGGCGAAGAAGGCTCGTCTGCTCGAAGCGGGCGCCGACCACGTTGTGGTCACCGACGAGGAAGAGCTGCCGGCGCGAGTAGCGGAAGTCAGCAATGGACAGGGGGCGAATCTCATTTTTGATCCCGTCTCCGGCCCATACGTGGAGACGCTCGCGCAGGCGGCAGCTCACGGCGCGACGTTGATCATCTATGGATTGCTGGACATGCGACCTACGCCCTTTCCGTTGTTCCCGGCGTTTCAGAAGAGCTTGTGGATGCATGCGTACGCCTTGTTCGAATGCACGACCAACCCGGCAACGCTTGAGCGCGGGAAGCGTTACGTTTACGAAGGACTCAAATCCGGAGCGCTCAATCCAATCCTCGATCCGAAGATGTTCACGCTGGATCAAATAGCGGATGCCCATCGATACATGGAGAGCAATGACCAGTTCGGCAAAATTGTAGTCAAGATATGACGACGCGAACGGGGGTCGGGTAGGGATCGCGAGGAGCCAAACAGTTCAGTCAACTGCAGCACTACCGGCCGTTCAACCGCATCCTTTGGAGAGTATAAGGACGACCTGCTGAGCAGGTTCTACGAGAAGCGTATCCTTTGACGAATATTGCTGGGCGGTTCATTCCCATGGTGCTCAAAGCTGAGCCCTAACCGTGCCTTCCACCCGAGCGAGGTTCCGGTCTGGTCGTCGATGGCAGTTTGCACAACCAATAAAGCTGACTGAGGAGAAGAAAATGAGGAACACCTTGCTCTTAAGTGCGCTGATGTGCGTCGCCTTCCTAATCCTTTCCAGCTGCGCAACCACCGAAAAGTCGCTGCAAGAACGCGGCCTCAATCCGCTCACGCATAGCGAGTTGGAAACGCTGCTGTCCCGAACCAGAACCGCGCGTTGGACGACGTCAAAGGGCGTGTCAGGCACGGGCACTTATTCCCAAGACGGCACGGCCAAACTGGCCTGGAGCGGAGGCGGCGCGGAGGGGT
>Ga0335082_10006444_pt1 | contig 12805 bp, 10 predicted proteins | sample Lox_Sample_41_FD_206718 | JGI IMG/M metagenome (GOLD analysis project Ga0335082, IMG submission 206718) | Soil microbial communities from Loxahatchee National Wildlife Refuge, Florida, United States - Lox_Sample_4.1 | ecosystem: Environmental > Terrestrial > Soil > Wetlands | place: USA... | reverse complement strand
GCCGCGGCACGAGCCCCGCGGTCTGGAACGCGTGGAAGGGAAAGCTCCTCGAGGACCTCTTCCGCTCGACGCGCCGCGTGCTGCGCGGCGAGCTGGACTACGCCGCCTCCGCCATCGTGGCGAAGAAGGAGGAGGCCCAGCGCATCTTCCGCGGCTACGTGCCGCAGCCGGGCAAGAACGAGGCGCTCTGGGCCACCCTCGACGAAAACTACTTCCAGCGCTTCGAGGTGGCCGAGATCGCGTGGCATACGCGCACGCTCTGGTCGCGCGTCACGCCCGACAAGCCCATCGTGCGCGCGCGCCTGTCGCCCGTGGGCGAGGGCCTGCAGGTGCTCGTGTATGCGCCCGACCAGCCGGGCCTCTTCGCGCGCATCACGAGCTTCTTCGAGCGCATGCAGTTCGACGTGGCCGCGGCCAAGATCTACACCACGCGCAACGGCTTCGCGCTCGACAGTTTCCAGGTGCTCACGCGCGCCCGCGGCGACGAGCACTACCGCGACCTCATCCAGACGATCGAGACCGGGCTCGCGGCGGGCATCGCCGGCGGCCAGCCGCTGGGCCCGCCGCCGTCGGGGCGCGTCTCGCGCTGGGTCAAGCACTTCCCCATCGAGCCCGCCATCTCAATCGTCCCGGACCGTCGCGAGGGCCTGTGGAACGTGAACGTGAGCTGCGCGGACCGCCCGGGCCTGCTCTCGTCGCTCTCGCGCCTGTTCCTCGAGCACGGGCTGAACCTCGCCGATGCGCGCGTGACCACGCTGGGCGCGCGTGCCGAGGACGTGTTCGTCGTGAGCGGCCCGGAGCTCAAGGAGCCCGCGCGCCGCGAGAAGATCGCCGAGGAGCTATGCCGCGTCGCCGCCTGATCGCATTCGCCCTGCTGCTCGCCGCCGCCGCGTGCGGCCCGAAGACGCCGCCGGCGCCGCCCGCGCCGAGGCAGACCGTGGTCACGCTCGGCGTCGCGGGCCCGCTCACCGGGCCCATCGCGCACCAGGGCAAGGACGACGAGAACGGCGTCGCGCTCGCGATCGCGCAGGCCAACGCGAAGCACCTCGTGATCGGCGGCGCGCCGGTCACCTTCCGCATGATGAGCGAGGACGACCAGGGCGACCCGAAGATCGGCACCACGGTGGCGCAGAAGCTCGTGGACGCGCACGTCGCGGCGGTGATCGGCCACCTCAACTCCGGCGTGACGATCCCCGCCTCCGAGATCTACAACAAGGCCGGCATCCCCGTGATCACCGGGTCGGCGACGAGCCCCGAGCTCACCGAGCGCGGCATGAACGGCGTCTTCCGCACCATCGGGCGCGACGACCAGCAGGGCCCGGCGATCGCCGCGTACGTCGCCGGCGAGATGAAGGCGAAGAAGGTGGCGATCGTGGACGACAAGACGGCGTACGGCGAGGGACTCGCCAACGAGGTCGAGAAGGCGCTGCGCAAGGCGGGCGTCGAGATCGTCTCGCGCGAGCGCACCACGGACAAGGAGACCGACTTCAAGGCGATCCTCACGCGCATCAAGGCGAAGGGGCCCGACGTGGTCTTCCACGGCGGCATGGACGCCACGGCCGGACCGATGATGAAGCAGGCGCGCGAGCTGGGGCTCAAGGCCGCGTTCGCCTTCGGCGACGGCGCGTGCACCGACGAGATGGCGCAGCTCTCGGGCTCCTCGGGCGAGGGCCTCGCCTGCTCGCAGGCCGGATTGCCCGCGGCTTCCGCCACCCAGGAGTTCCGCGACGCCTTCACCGCGAAGTATGGCGAGACCAAGCTCTACGCACCCTTCTTCTACGACGCGACCAACGTCGTGATCGACTCGATGATCCGCGCCGACTCGGTGGATCCACCGCGCTTCGCGCCGGAGATGTACCGCACGGTGCTGCACGGAGCGACAGGCATCGTCACCTTCGACGCGAAGGGCGACCGGCGCGACGCGGAGATGACGATCTTCCGGATGAAGGACGGGAAGATCGTGCCGGTGATGATCTACCGGCAGGGCAAGCTGGAACCGTTCCGGTGACCGGGCCCCGGCCCTAGACGGGCGCCGGCTTGCGGTCGTTCAGCAGCAGCCAGCCGCGGATCACGCGGTAGAGGTACCAGATCGTGAGGATCCCGTACGGGATCCAGAGCAGCAGGATGCCCACGACCGTGATGAAGAACACGATCGTGATCGCGACCAGCCACAGCAGGCCCCAGCCGAAGGTGCGCGCGAGCCACGAGTAGTGGCTCTCGACCCACGTGCCCCTCACGTTGTCGCGGCCGATGGCGCCGATGATCACGGCCACCAGCGCGAGCGTCCAGAGCGTGAACGGCGCCAGGAAATGCAGGATGTAGAGGATCGTGGCGTTGGTGGTGGGGATGTTGCTCTCGTCGCTCATCAGTCGTCCCTCAGTTCCTCGCCGGGAAAGAGCTCTTCGTTGAAGCCGAAGCGCGACATGTCGGTCATGCGCATCGGGTAGAGGATGCCGTCCAGGTGGTCGCACTCGTGCTGCACGACGCGCGCGTGGAATCCCTCGGCCACGCGCTCGATCGGATTGCCCTCGATGTCGAAGCCCGCGTAGCGAAGCTTCGTGTAGCGCGGGACCACGCCGCGCATGCCGGGCACCGAAAGGCACCCTTCCCAATCCTCCTCGATCTCGCGCGTGAGCATCACGAGCTTGGGGTTCGCGAGCACCGTGAAGGGCACTTCCTCCGCGTCCGGGTAGCGCGGGTTCTTCTCCACACCGAAGATCACGAGGCGCTGCGGGACGCCGATCTGCGGCGCGGCGAGGCCCGCCCCGTTCCGGGCCGCCATCGTCTCGCGCATGTCCTCCAGCAGCGCGCGAAGCTCCGGCGTGCCGAATTTCTCGATGGGCTTCGCGCGCTCGCGAAGCACCGGGTGCCCCATCCTCAGGACTTCACGGACTGCCATGTCGTTCCACCATCTTCGCGACGATCAATCGGATGCCTCCCATGGTCTCGTCCATGACGCGCGCGATGTCGTCGAGCGACACCGTGCTCGCGCTGCTGCCGCGCCCGGCCGCGGGGTTCACGACCACCGCGAGGTGCGCGTACGCGAGGCCCAGCTCGCGCGCGAGCGCGGCCTCGGGCATGCCCGTCATGCCGACCATCGTCGCGCCGTCGCGCTCGAGGCGGTCGATCTCGGCCTTGGTCTCGAGGCGCGGGCCCTGGGTAGCGGCGTAGGTGCCGCCGTCGAGCGCTGCGATGCCGATGTCGCGCGCCGAATCCAGGGCCAGGCGGCGAAGGCCATCGTCGTACGGATGCGTGAAGTCGATGTGCGTCACGGGCTGCTCGGCGCCCTCGAAGTAGGTGGACGGCCGGCCCCAGGTGTAGTCGATGATCTGGTCGGGAACGACGATGGTGCCCGCGGCCAGCTCCGGCGCGATGCCGCCCACCGTGCACACCGCGATCACGCGCGTCACCTGCTGCGCGTGGATCGCCCAGAGGTTCGCGCGATAGTTGACCTCGTGCGGAGCGAGCGTGTGCCCGTAGCCGTGCCGCGCGAGGAACACGACCTCGTGCCTGCCGATGCGGCCGAACGTCAGCGGCCCCGACGGCTCCCCGTACGGCGTCCTCACGATCCTGCGATGCGTGATCTCCAGGTTCGCGAGCTGCGTGAGGCCGCTGCCTCCGATGACTGCAATCATTCAGTTCTTCAATGCGTAGATGGCCGGCAGGTTGCGCCACAGGCCGTAGGCGTCCATGCCGAAGCCGAAGACGTAGCGGTTGGGCACGCTCACGCCGACGAAATCGGCGCCGATCGGCTTCTCCCGCCCGATGTCCTTGTCGGCGAACACCGCCGAGAGCACCTTGCGCGCGCCCATCTCGGCGAGGCGCCTGTGGATGGCGGCGAGCGTGATGCCCTCGTCGAGGATGTCGTCCACGACGAGCACGATGCGGTCGCGCACGTTGTCGCGCGGCGCGAGGCGCCAGGTGATGTCGCGCCCCTGGACGTCGTTGTTGTAGCGCGTGACCTCGATCGCCCCGAACTCCAGCGGGAACCCGAGCAGCGGCAGCAGCTGCCCGGTGAACACGGCCGCGCCGCCCATCACCGAGAGCACCACGGGGAACTCGTCCTTCAGGCGCGCGGTCACGTCGCGCGCCACGCGCTCGACCGCCCCGCGGACCTCGGCCGCGTCGAAGAGGAGCTCGGCTCCCTCGAGAAGGCGCATCGCCTCCTCGCGGCGCCTGCTCATTTGCGCCCGCCGCCCACCGTCGAGAGGAACGCGCGGAACTCGCCCGCCAACTCGGGGTGCTTGAGCGCGTAGTTCACGGTGGCCTGGAGGTAGCCGATCTTCGAGCCGCAGTCGTAGCGCGTGCCCTGGAACTCGTAGGCCATCACGTTCTCCTCCCGCAGCAGCCGCCCGATCGCGTCGGTGAGCTGGATCTCGCGCCCGGCGCCGGGGCGCAGGTTCTCGAGGAAATGGAAGATGCGCGGCGAGAGCACGTAGCGCCCCACCACCCCGAGCGTCGAGGGCGCTTCCTCGGGCTTGGGCTTCTCCACGATGTTGGAGATGCGCGAGACGCCCGAGGAGACCTTCTGCACCGAGACGATGCCGTAGGAGGCCGTGTCCTCGCGCGCCACGTCCTGCACCGAGATCACGCTGCCGCCGGTCTTTGCGTGCACCTGGATCATCTGCTTCATCACCGGCACGCCGGCGTCGATCAGGTCGTCGGCGAGGATCACCGCGAAGGGCTCGTCGCCCACGAGGTGGCGGGCGCAGAGCACCGCGTGGCCCAGGCCGAGGGCCTCGGCCTGGCGCACGTACGCGCAGGCCACTCCGTCGGGAAGCAGTCCGCGCACTTCCTTCAGCAGCTTGTTCTTGCCGTGGGCCTGGAGCTCGGCCTCGAGCTCGTAGGCCTTGTCGAAGTGGTCCTCGATCGCGCGCTTGCCGCGGCCGGTGATGAAGATGAGGTCCGTGATGCCCGCGGCCACGGCCTCCTCGACCGCGTACTGGATGAGCGGCTTGTCGACGATGGGCAGCATCTCCTTGGGAGAGGCCTTGGTCGCCGGGAGGAATCGCGTGCCCAGGCCCGCGACGGGGAATACGGCTTTTGTGACTTTCTGCATCTTCGTCATGCGCCCAGGAGCTTGGTGAATTCCCTCTCGTCGATGACCGGGACGCCCAGATCGCGCGCCTTGTCGAGCTTCGATCCGGCCTCTTCGCCAGCGACCACGTAGTCGGTCTTCTTCGAGACCGATCCGGTGACCTTCCCGCCCGCCTCCTCGATGCGCTCCTTCGCCTCTTCGCGCGTCATGGACGAAAGCGTTCCGGTCAGGACCACGATTTTACCCGCGAAGGGGCCCTGCGGACGCGCGTCGCGCTCGGGCTTGCCCTCCTTCCAGCGCACGCCCGCCGCGCGCAGCTGCTCGATCACCTCGCGGTTGTGGCGCTGCTCGAGGAAGACCGCGATGGACTCGGCGACCACGGGCCCCACGTCCGGCGTCTCCTGGAGCTCCTCGACGCCCGCTTCCATGAGCGCGTCGAGCGAGCCGAAATGCCGCGCGAGGTCCTTCGCGGTCACCTCGCCCACGTTGCGGATCCCGAGCCCGTAGATGAAGCGCGCGAGCGTCGTGTCCTTGCTCTTCTCGATGGCGGCCACGACGTTCGCCGCGGATTTCTCGGCCATGCGGTCGAGCTCCGCGAGCTTGGCCACGCCCAGCTTGTAGAGGTCCGCGGGCGTGCGCACGATGCCCGCGTCCACGAGCTGGTCGACGAGCTTCTCGCCCAGTCCCTCGACGTCCATCGCGCGGCGCGAGGCGAAGTGCAGCAGCGCCTGCTTCCTCTGCGCGGCGCAGAAAAGGCCGCCGGTGCAGCGCGCGACCGCCTCGTCCTCGGAGCGGATCACCGCCGAGCCGCACACCGGGCACTTCGTGGGCATGGCGAAGGCTTCCCTTCGCGGCCCCTTCTTCGCGACCCTCGCCACCTCGGGGATCACGTCGCCCGCGCGGCGCACCACGACGGTGTCGCCCTTCCACACGTCCTTGCGATGGATCTCGTCCTCGTTGTGCAGCGTCGCGTTCACGATTGTCGTGCCGCCGACGAACACCGGCGCCAGGCGCGCCACGGGCGTGAGCGCCCCGGTGCGCCCCACCTGGATGTCGATGGCGAGCAGCTCCGTGGTGGCCTCTTCCGCGGGGAACTTGTGCGCGATGGCCCAGCGCGGGGCGCGCGAGACGAAGCCCAGCTTCTGCTGGTCGGCCACGCGATTCACCTTGTACACGACGCCGTCGATGTCGTAGGGCAGCGCCGGGCGCTTCTCGCCGATGGCGCGGTAGAAACCGAGCAGCCCCGCCACGCCCTTCACGGTGCGATGGTCCTTCGCGATGGGGAAGCCCAGCTCGCCCAGCGTCTCCAGCAGCTTCGAATGGGTGGGCGGCACCTCGAAGCCCTCCTGGTCGCCGAGGCCATAGGCGAAGAAGGAAAGGTGGCGCTGCGCGGTGAGGCGCGGGTCGAGCTGGCGCAGCGCCCCGGCCGCGGAGTTGCGGGGATTCACGAACGTCTTCTCGCCCGCCTCGAGCGCGCGGCGGTTCAGCGCCTCGAAGTCCCTGCGCTTCATGAGCACCTCGCCGCGCACCTCCAGGCGCCGCGGCGGCTTGCGCGCCTCGAGGCGCAGCGGGATCGAGCGCACCGTGCGCAGGTTCGCCGTGACGTCCTCGCCCGTGGTGCCGTCGCCGCGCGTGGCGCCGCGCACGAACAGGCCCTCTTCGTAGATGAGCGTCACCGCGAGGCCGTCGAACTTGAGCTCGGTGGAGTACTCGACGGACTCCTCGCCAAGCCCCTCGCGGCAGCGGCGGTCGAACGCCTCGATGTCCTCGTCGGTGAAGGCGTTGTTGAGCGAGAGCATCGGCACGCGGTGCGTGACCGCCTCGAAGCCCTCGCTCGGCTTCGACCCCACGCGCTGCGTGGGCGAGTCGGGCGTGCGCAGCTCCGGGTGCTCGTTCTCCAGCGCCACCAGCTCGGCGAAGAGGCGGTCGAACTCCGCGTCGGAGATCTCCGGCGCGTCCTCGTTGTAGTAGAGCCGGTTGTGCCGCTCGATCTCGCGGCGAAGCTTCGCGGCGCGCAAAACCGGGGCCAGACCCCGGTTTCCGCCGCCGCCAGACTCTTCACCGCTGGGAAACCGGGGTCTGGCCCCGGTTTTGCGCGCCATCAGCTGAAGAGCCTTCTGGCGAGCGCGCCGCCCGCGGGAATGCCCTGCGCCTCCATGTCGTGGAAGATCTTCTCGAGCGAGCGGCGGATCGAGACGATGCCCTGCTCGGACAGGGGCTTGCGGTTGTCGTCCACGAGCTGCCCGCCCAGGGTGGAAGCGAACATCTCGGCGGTGCTCACCATCTCGGCGAGGGCCTCCGGCGCGTCCGCGACGTTGGGAAGGTCGAGCGCGAAGGTGAGCCCCGTGTAGTAGTGCGCGGCAGCGGGGGTCTTGCCGTCCTCGAGCTTGCGGATCGTGAACGCGGCCTCGCCGTCGCGCCCGTAGCGCACGAATTGGCCCGCGGCGGTTTCCGCGAGGCCGTGGTCGAGCGCAAGCGCCCTCAACCGCGGGATCGCGAACGTGGCGCCGTACTGGCCCACGACGTTCACCACGACCTCGACGTCGGCATCGGCGCAGAACCCGTCGAGCTCCTTCGCGCGCGCCGCGGCCGTGGCGGGCGCCTCGCGCTGCGACACGGCGTTCACCGCCGCGGCGAAGTCCGCGATGGTGCGGTTGAACCGATCGATCTCCTCCTCGGTCACGGGCCCGAAGCGGCTCGCGAGCTGCAGCCCCACGCGAAGCTCGCGCCAGCTGCGCCGCGGCGAGGAATCGATCGGGTACCACTGCTCGTCGACGATGCCCTCGACGTTCGTGGGCGTGAGGTGCGACTTGAGCGCGTCGAGCAGCGGCTGCAGCTGCTCGCTCATCACCGGATCGTCGGCGAGGATCACCGCCACCGTGTCGATGCGGCTGTTGACCGACGCGGCCGGCGCGGAGGTGCCCAGCTCGTCCGCAGGGGTGGGGGGGAAGGTCTGGTCGAGCGCCGCCTTCGCGGGCGCCTCGCCCGAGTCCTGCGGAAGCTCGCCCAGCGTGGGCTCGCGGCGCTCGCCGCCCTCGAAGAGCGCATCCGGCGGGCGCCCGCCGAAGGATTGCTCGGCCTTGCGGCTCGCCCTGCGCTCCTGCACGACGTTGTAGATCCACACGGCGGCCACGAGGGCGGCGCCGAATGCGATCAACGCGAGCTGGAGGTGGCTCATCGTCCTAGGCGGCCTGCTTGCGCGCGAGTTCCATGGCCGAGTCGATGTCCACCTCGACGATCTTCGACACGCCCGGTTCCGGCATCGTGACGCCCACGAGCTGCGCGGCGAGCTCCATGGTGATCTTGTTGTGCGTGATGAACAGGAACTGCGTCTGCGACGACATCTGGCGCACGAGCTCGCAGAAGCGCTCGGTGTTGGGGTCGTCGAGGGGCGCGTCCACCTCGTCGAGCAGGCAGAAGGGCGCGGGATTGAGCTTGAAGAGCGAGAAGACGAGCGCGATGGCCGTGAGCGCCTTCTCGCCGCCCGACAGCAGCTGGATCGACTGGTTCTTCTTGCCCGGCGGCTGCGCGAACACCTGCAGCCCCGCGTCGAGGATCTCCTCGCCGGTGAGCTTGAGGCTCGCCTGGCCGCCGCCGAAGAGCGCCGGGAACATCTCGGTGAAGTTGCGGTTCACCGTCTCGAAGGTCTCCTGCAGCAGCTCGCGCGTCTCGCGGTCGATGCGCTTGATGGCCGCCTCCAGCGTCTGCACCGCCTGCGTGAGGTCGGCGGCCTGCGCGTCGAGGAAGTCCTTCCTCTCGCGCGAGGCGGCGAGCTCCGAGAGCGCCGCGAGGTTCACCGGGCCCAGCGCGCTGATCTCCTCGGTGAGCCGGTTGATCTCGGCCTGCATGCCCGAGGAGCGCACGCGCTTCTCGATCTGCTCGGCCATCTCCTCGCGCGTCACCCCCGCCTCGGCGAGCTGCTGCGCGTGGGTCTCCGCGTGGGTGGCCGCCTCCTGCTCCTTCACGCGAAGCTCGACGATCTTCTGGCGCAGCGGCTCCAGGCCCTGCTCGACGGCGAGCCTGCCCTCCTCGATCGCGCGAAGCTCGTCGGTGACCTGCTCGAGGCCCGCGCGCGCATCGGCGAGCACGCGCTCGCGCTCCGCCTTGGCGTGCAGCGCCGCCTGCAGCTTCTCGCGCACCGCGCTCTCCTCGAGCTTGCCCAGCTCGCCGGAGACGTTGGCGCGGTTGGACGCGAGCGCCTGGAGGCGTTCGGCGAGCGACGTGGCCAGGCGCGCCGAGGAGGCCACCTTCTCGTGGCAGCTGCGCTCGTGGAACTCGGCCTCGGAATGGGCGCGCTCGGCCGTGCCGATCGCGGCGCGCGCATCGACGAGCGCCTGCTGCGCCTGCTTCGCGGCCGCCTCGAGCGACTGCAGGCGCTGCACGATCAGCTCGATCGCCTGCGCGCCCGCCTGCAGCGCGTGCTGCGCTTCCTGCATCTCGAGGCGCTCGCGGCCCTCCTCCTCGTCGAGCTGCGCCAGCTCCTCGCGGATCGCCTCGCGGCGCATCTGCGCCTGCTGCGAGCTCTGCGAGAGCTTGAGGTACTCGACCTCCAGGTCGTGGTCGAGCTGGCGCTCGACGGCGAGCTCGTCGCGAAGGCGGCGGGCCTCGTCCTGCCCGCGCTTCACCTCGTCCTCCAGCGCGCGAAGGCGCTGCTCGACCTCCGAGCGCTCCCGCGAGCGCTCCGGGATGCGCGCGAGCAGCTCCTCGATCTCGCGCTGGCGCTGCAGCACGCCGTGCAGCTCCGACTGCGGCCCGTGGAAGACCACGCCATGGCGCGCGAAGAGGTGCCCGGCCTTCGACACGAGCAGCCCGCCCGGCGGCAGCACGCGCGCGAGCGCCATGCCGTCCTCGCCTTCGGGCAGGATGAAGACGTTCGCGAGCGCGTCGCGAAGGTGCGCGAGCACCCCGGCGCGGGCGCTGGAGACGACCGAGGAAAGGGGCGTGAGCCGCGAGGAGGCCTGCGCCGCCTCGGGCGCGCCTCGCTCGACGAAGACGGCGAAGTTGCCCGGGGGCGCGTCGCGCAGCAGCGCGGGCAGCGCCGCATCGTCCGCGAGCTTCACGGCGTTCAGGCGGACGCCGAGCGCCGCCTCCACCGCATCGTCCCAGCCCGCCTCGACGTGCATCGCCTGCCACAGGCGCTCGGCGCGATCCAGCCCGTGGGCCTGTACCCATTCCTTGAGCCTGGAATCGGTGTCGAGCTTCTCCTGCTGCGCCTGCAGCGCCTTGAGCGCCGCTTCCAGGCTCGCGTGCTCGCGCGTGGCCTCGTGCAGCTTCTCCGTGGCCGCGCGCCGGTCGCTCTCGAGCGCGGGCAGGCGCGCCTCGGCCTCGCGGTGCGAGGCATCGAGCGCGGCCACCTTCTGCGCGAGGCGCGCGCGCTCGGCCTCGATGCGCGAGAGCTTCTCGGGCTCGGGGAAGACGAGCGCCATGTTCTCCTGCTTGAGGCGGTTCTTGCGCGACTCGATCTGCGAAAGGAGCTTGAGCGCGTGGGACTCGCGGGTCTCCTCGACGCCCTGCTCCTGCTCGGCCGCGCTCATCTCGCCCTCGGCGGAGCGCACCGCCTGCAGGGCCGCGGCCGCCGCCGCTTCCGACGCGGGCAGCGCCACGCGGGCCGATTCCAGCTCCCGCGCGCGCTCGCCGATCGCGGCGCGCGCCGAGTCGATCTCCGCCTGCCAGCGATCGCGCTCGGCATGGGCCTCGGAGATGCGGCCCTGCACCTCGTGCTCCTCGCGGCCGATGGCCTCGAGCTGCTGGCCCATCCGGCGCCGGTTCTCGCCCAGGAACGAAAGCTCCTGCTCGAGCGACTGCACCTCCGCGTTGGCGGCGTAGAGCGCGCCCTGCAGCTCCTGGAGGTGGTCCGTGCTCTCGTAGTGCCTCGTGCGCAGCTGCTCGAGCGCCCGCTCGCTCTCGCGCAGCCGGGCCATCTCGGCTTCCAGCGCCACTGTGACCTTCTGCACGTCGTTCGCGTAGCGGTTCTTCGCCTGCTCGGCCTCGCGCAGCCGCGTGAAGGCGAGCAGGTTGTGGTTCAACGCGAGCTGCGCCTGGAGGTCCTGGTACCTGGCCGCCACCTCGGCCTGCTGCGCGAGGTGCGTGAGCTGGGCGTCCAGCTCGGCGCGGATGTCGCCCACGCGCGCCAGGTTCTCGCGCGTGTCCTCGAGGCGAAGCTCGGTCTCGCGGCGGCGCTCGCGGTACTTGGAAACCCCCGCGGCCTCCTCCAGGAACACGCGAAGCTCCTCGGGTTTCGAGGTGATCACGCGCGAGATCATCCCCTGCTCGATGATCGAGTAGGCGCGCGGGCCCAGGCCCGTGCCGAGGAAGATGTCCTGCACGTCGCGCCGGCGCACGTGCTGGCCGTTGATGTAGTAGCTGGAATCGCCCTCGCGCGTGAGGATGCGCTTCACGCTGATCTCGCCGAAGGGGGCCCACGCGCCGCCGATGCGCCCCAGGGAGTTGTCGAAGACGAGCTCGACGGAGGCGCGCCCCACGGGCTTGCGTTCGGTGGAGCCGTTGAAGATCACGTCGTGCATGTGCTCGCCGCGAAGCTGCCTCGCGGAGGACTCGCCCAGCACCCAGCGCACGGCATCGATCACGTTGGACTTGCCGCAGCCGTTGGGTCCGACCACCCCCACGAGCTGGCCGGGGACGGCGATTGAGGTCGGATCGACGAAGGATTTGAAACCGGAGAGCTTGACAGAGGTGAGTCTCAAGGGCAGACCGTCTTATATTTTTCGCTTCAGTAGAATGGCGATTTTACCGGAACGCCCTCCCGAAATCCCATGGCCCGACCCGCCAAGGCGCTAGAGACCTTCCCCAACCCGTCGCCGGGCCGCGACTACGCGATCCACATGCAGATCCCGGAGTTCACGTGCCTTTGCCCCAAGACGGGGCAGCCGGACTTCGCCACGCTCTTCCTGGACTACGTCCCGGACCGCAAATGCATCGAGCTGAAGAGCCTCAAGCTCTACGTCTGGTCGTTCCGCAACGAGGGCAAGTTCCACGAGGCGGTCACCAACGAGATGCTGGACCATTTCGTGAAGGCGGTCGCGCCGCGCTTCATGCGGCTCACCGCGAAGTTCTACGTGCGCGGAGGGATCTTCACCACCGTCGTGGCCGAGCACCGGAAAAAGGGATGGAAGCCCGCCGAAAAGATCGATCCGGGCGACGCCCCGCCGCAGTCGAGCACGTACTGAGGCGTACCTTGCGGGTTTGCGCCGTGCTGCTACCCAATAAATGACGGGAGGCGTCATGAAGAATTGGCTGATGGCGGCGGCGCTCGCCGCGGCGGGAACGTGCTGGGGCGCGGAAGAGGCGATCCCCATCGAATCGTTCTTCAGGCTCGCGCAGTATTCCGCCATGTCGATCTCGCCCGACGGCGCGCAGATCGCCGCGCTCGCCCCGGTGAACGGCCGGCAGAACCTCGTCGTCCTGGACCTCGCGAAGAAGAAGGCCACCCCGCTCACGCAGCTCGGCAACAAGGACATCGTGTCGTTTCGATGGCTCACGTCGAAGCGCCTGCTGGTGGGGACCGGCACGCTCGGCACGCGCCAGGACGATGCGCGCGGCGGCGGCCTCTACGCGGTCGACGTCGACGGCACCAGCGACCGGCGCGTCGCCGAAGGCGGCGACGAGCGGGCCTTCGACGGGATCCAGACCACGTTCACCGCGACGCGCCTCGTCCGGACCCTTCCCGACAGCGAGGACATCGTCGCCTCCGAGATCCTCTTCGAATACCACAAGGCCACGCCCGGGGCGCTGGTGCGCATCAATACC
>Ga0335082_10006442_pt1 | contig 12807 bp, 10 predicted proteins | sample Lox_Sample_41_FD_206718 | JGI IMG/M metagenome (GOLD analysis project Ga0335082, IMG submission 206718) | Soil microbial communities from Loxahatchee National Wildlife Refuge, Florida, United States - Lox_Sample_4.1 | ecosystem: Environmental > Terrestrial > Soil > Wetlands | place: USA... | reverse complement strand
GCGCGAACCTGAATCTTCTCTTCTCCCACGGAAACAATCCGGCTCCCTGGGGAGGGATCCTGGGCGTGACCTACGCCGCGTTCCCGCCACTGCCGCCGCCGCCGGTCGTCGTGCCGCCGCCAGCGCCCGCGCCGCCCCCGGAGGCCAAGATTGAGACGCAGGCCCCGGCTCCGCCCGCCGCCCCCGCGCCGGCCCCGCCACCGCCCCCGACGCCCAAGAAGACCACCGACGAGATCTACTTCGACGCCGGCAGCGCGCGCCTGACCAACATCGCCAAGGCGATGCTCGACGGAATCGCCCTGCGGATGAAGAACGACCTGAACTCGACGGCGGCGATCACCGGCTACTCGGACAATACGGGCAAGGAAGAGACCAACATGGACATTTCGGCCAAACGGGCGCAGGCCGCCAAGGAATACCTGGTCACCCGCCATGGGATCGACCCCAACCGGGTCGCCGTCTTTGCCCGGGGCTCTCAGGAGGCCGCATACGACAACGCGACTCCCGAGGGCCGGGCCAAGAACCGCCGAGCCGTAATTGTGGTAACAGTGTTCTCCGGACCGTGAGCAAGCCGGAGACGTCGAAAGACACCGAGCCCCCTCCCACGGAGGGGGCTTTTTTGATTCCGCCCGCAGGGGCGGGCGGCCTGACGGCGGGACTTCTCCGGTCTCCGGCAATGGTCGTCCTTTCGGTCGCCGCGGCGATCGCGCTGCTGCATTTCGGCCGGAACCTCTTCCTGGTATTCGCCTTCGCGCTATTCCTGTCCTTTGCGCTGCGTCCCTTCGTCTCTCTGCTCGAGCGCGCCCGCATCCCCCGGATCGCCGCGATCCTGGTGTTGCTCTTCGTCTTGATCGGGGCGATCGTCTTGCTGGTCATCAACGTCACCGCCCAGCTCAATCTCTTCTACAGCGACTGGCCCCGCTACCAGGCGCGCATCCGCGACTTGTTCTCGAAGGTGATGGATTTCATCAACACGCTGCGGGAGCGCATGGGATCGATCCTGCCCGAGGACCAGCGCGCCGTGCGGGAGGTGAAGATCAGCGAATCGCCATTCGCAACGACTCGCGCCTTCTTCGCCCAGATCGGCGACCTGATCCAGTTTCTGCTCTACGCGGCGACTGTTCCGTTTCTCACGCTCTTCATGCTGAAGGATCGCGAGAAATTCGCACGGGTGATCGAGGGCATGCTGGCCCGCGCGCCGCGCTACGGGCGGTCAAACATCACCGGCTTGATCTCGCGAGCCATGACGGCCTACGCGCTCGGACTGTCCTTCGTCATGCTGATCATGGCCGCCGCCACGACGATCGGGCTGATGGTGCTGCAGATCAACTACTACTACATCCTGGGACCGATCGCGGGCCTGGCGATTCTCCTCCCCTACGTCGGTATCATCTTCTCGACCGTGCCGGCGATCGCCGTGGCCTACTTCCAGTACGACGGCCGCAAGGCCCTGCTGGTTTTCGCGGTGTACTCCTTGCTGCAATTCCTCGAGGGCAACGTCCTGACTCCCCTGATCGTCGGCGGCCGGGTCCGCCTGTTTCCCCTGACCGTCATGGTGGCGTTCATTTTTTGGGGGGTTCTCTGGGGCGTGCCGGGAGCGATCCTGGCGGTGCCGCTCACGTCGGCGCTGAAAGTCGTTTGCGAGAACGTTTCGGGCTGGGAGGGATTCGCACGCCTCCTGGGCGAGCCCGATCCCCCTCCCGATCTGGTCTAGCCGAAGACCGCCGCCCGCTCAGGCCCTCCTGCCCATGGAAAGAAGGCTGCCGAGGAATCCGGCGGCCAGTCCGACCAGCGGAAGCAGCAGCGCGGTCGGAAGGTCGAGAAACCGCACCCACAGTGTCGAGAGCACGGGATGGGGCTCGCGGGCGAGCCATGCCGTCGCGAAACGGTGCGTGACGTACAGCAAGAGAAGCGCCAGCGTTCCTCCGGCGAGGCCCTCCCCCGAGGCGTAAAGCCAGAAGGGGGCGCGAATCGCACTCTCCGTCGCGCCCATCAGGCGCATGATCTCGATCTCCTCGCGGTGCAGGTCGAGCGCCAGCCGGATGGCGGACGCGACCGACAGAATGGCGGCTGCCGTCAGCACGACGCCGAGAAAGATCCCCGCGGCGCGCAGCAGCCGAACCGCGTCGCCGAAACGCCGAGCGTAGTCCTCCTCCGACTCCGCCGACTCGACACCCGGCCAGGTTCGCACCTGGCCCGCCAGCTGCCTCCCCGATCCCGCCGGTGCGGCCCGGGCGAGCATCACCTCGAGGGTTGGGGGAAACGGCACCTCCTCCAAGGAGGAAAGCGCCTGTCCCAATTCGGGGTAGGCCCTCCGGAATCGCTCGAGCGCCGCCGCGCTCGACACGATGCGCACCTTCGCCACCCGGGGGTCCGTCGCCAGGCGGTTCGCAACGGAGCGGGCATCCGCGGCCGCATCGAGCGTGACGAGGACGCCGACCGGATCCCCCTCTGCGGCGGCCAGACGTCCGAGGTTCCGGGCCAGCAGCGCCAGCAGCCCGGGAACGTAGAGGGCCAGCGCCACCAGCAGCACGGCCATCGTCGTTTGGCGAGGGCCGCTGCGCACCACCGACCAGGCCTCGCCGAGGACGTAGCGCGACTTCACGGCCATCCGAAGCGACCTTTCTGGCGCCCCCCGTTCTCGGGGCGCGAAGAACCGGGACGAATCGGAGAACGGATCTCGGATCTCGCGACGACTACCCCAACGGCAGGAAGGGCACTTCGCGCACCAGACCCTGGGCTTCGCGAGGGGCCTCGCGCTCCCGCAGGTGTCCGCGGTCGAGCGTCAGGACCCGTTTCCCCATGCGGCGGATCAACTCGACATCGTGTGTCGCGACCAGGACGGTGGTCCCCCGGATGTTGATCTCCCCGAAGAGCCGCATGATCTCTTCCGACAGCACGGGGTCGAGGTTCCCGGTCGGCTCGTCGGCCAGCAGCAGGCTCGGCTGGTTGACGATCGCCCGGGCGATCGCGACCCGCTGCTGCTCGCCGCCCGAGAGTTCCTCCGGAAGGGCATTCATCTGGTGGTGCAAGTCCACCCGCTTCAACACGTGGTAGGCGCGCCGCTTCTGCTCGGCACGGGGCAACCCGAGCACGTTCTGAACGAAGGCCACGTTCTCGAGCACGGTCTTTCGCGCGATCAACTTGAAGTCTTGGAACACGACCCCGACGGTGCGGCGAAAATACGGGATCTGAGACGGCGGAAGGACGCCGATGTTGCGCCCATTGACGAGAATCTGGCCGGCCGAGGGCGACTCCTCCCGGAAGAGGAGCTTCAGAAAGGTCGACTTGCCCGCGCCCGAAGGGCCTGTCAGGAAGACGAATTCCCCGCGCTCGATGTTGCAAGACACATCGATCAAGGCGTGCCGGAAACGGCCATACTCCTTCGAGACGCGGAAGAGCTGGATCACGGCGCCTTCGCGTGCTCTCTCTTGCGGAGCTCTTCGTCGAGGACTTCGCGCACCGCGGCCGGATCGGCGCTGCCGCCGGTCGTTCTCATGACCTGACCCACGAACCATCCAAAAGTCTTCTTGTTGCCGGCGAGGTACTGACGGACCTGCTCGGCATTGCTTTCGAGCGTGTCGGCGACCGCCCGGTGGACGGCCTGGCGATCCTGGATTACTCCCAGGCCCAGCCGCTCGACGAGCGTGGCCGCATCGTCACCCGACTTCAGCATCTCGGGCAGCACGAGCTCCTTGGCTTGGGCGGGGAGGATCTTCCTTCCCTCGAGCAGCTGGAGAAGCCCCGCCAGGCGCGCGGGCGAAATCGCGAAGGAGAGCGCGTCTTCCGGCGAGACCTTCTTCTCCTTCATCCAGCGCAGCACCTCGCCGGTCACCCAGTTGGACGCGAGCTTCGGCGGGGCGCCCGCGGCGACGACGCCCTCGAAGTAATCCGCCAACTCCCGCGCCGACACGAGGGTCTCGGCATCCGCGACCGAGATTCCGTAGCGCTCCAAGAAACGGGCGCGGCGAGCCCGGGGCCGCTCCGGCGTCCCTTCGACGGCCTCGGCGATCCAGGCGTCGTCGACCACGAGGGCGCCCAGATCCGGCTCCGGAAAGTAGCGGTAATCGTGAGCCTCCTCTTTGCCGCGCATCGGGACCGTGCGTCCCGCCGCGGCGTCCCAAAGGCGCGTCTCCAGGGTGATCCGCTCGCCCCGAGCCACCGCCGCCGCCTGGCGCTCGATCTCGTGCTCGAGCGCCTTGGCGACGAATCGAATGGAGTTCAAGTTCTTGATCTCCACTCGCGTGCCCAGGGGAGCGGTCTCCGACGGGCGAATCGAGACGTTCGCGTCACAACGCAGGTTCCCCTTCTCCATGTCCCCATCGGACACACCCGTGTACCGCAGGAGCCGGCGAAGCTCGGTCAAGTAGGCAGCGGCCTCCTCGGGCGAGCGGACGTCGGGTTCACTCACGATCTCGACCAAGGGGACGCCCGCGCGGTTCCAGTCCACCAGCGTTTCGGTGGGAGGCACCTCGGCGTAGGGAGTGTCGTGCAACGACTTGCCGGCGTCTTCCTCGAGGTGAATCCGGACGAGCCGGATCGTGCGCGGGCCCGAGGGGGTGTCGATCTCGATTCCGCCGCCGGTCGAGAAGGGGCGGTCGTACTGGGTGATCTGGTACCCCTTGGGGAGATCGGGATAGAAGTAGTGCTTGCGCGCGAAGCGCGACTCCCGATGAATCTCGGCCCCCACGGCCGAGGCCAGACGCAACGCGAGCGTCACCGCCTGGCGGTTCAAGACAGGAAGCGTGCCGGGGAACCCGAGGCAGACAGGACAGGTCGCCGAGTTGGCGGGAGCCCCGACGGCGACGGGGCAGGGGCAAAAGATCTTCGACCGGGTCTGGAGCTGGGCGTGGACCTCCAGGCCGATGACAGCGAAAACCCGCGTCTTTTCAGACGTTTCGACCGGCGACACTGTAGAATTTTAGCACGGAGATCCGAAGCGAGACGGCGCATGAGCTCCCATCGAGCCTCCACCATTCGGTTGCGCCGCCTCAAACGACGGTTTCCCCCGGGGCGCACGGCGAGGTGATGGGAGACGCTGCTCCCCTACAATGCTCCCCATCGTGTCGTCCTGGCTCGAAGAGAAACTGGGCGGCCTGCCGGTCTTTCACCCTGCCGACACGCCTCCGGGTGTTCTCGTCGCCTTCTCCGGCCGCTGGGTCGCGCCTCCCGCCGAATCGGCTCCGACTTCGGTGCTCGCCCAGCTTCTCGCGCGAGCGCTCTCGCTCGACGGAACCCCCATCGTGCGCGGATCACAAGTCCACGGGAGCCGTGCCGTCACGATCCGCCGGACACCGCCTCCCGGCGAAGTCCTCGACGCGGGGCAATGCGACATTCTCGCCACTTCCCTCCCGGGGGTCGCCTTGGTCGTCCAGACCGCCGATTGCGTCCCGGTCGTGCTCGCTGCACCCGACGCGGTCGCGACCGCGCACGCGGGCTGGCGCGGCACCGCGAGCAACGCCGCCGGGGCGGCCGTACACGCCCTGGCACGGATCGGTTGCGACCCCGCCGCGCTTCGCGCATGGCTCGGGCCTTCGATCGGCCCCTGCTGCTACGAGGTCGGCGGCGAGGTGGCCGCGCGGTTTGCCGGACAGTTTCTGCGCGCCACCTGCCAGGGGCGCTTCCATCTGAACCTGGCGGGCGTCAACCGGGCTCAGCTCGAGGAGGCGGGAGTCCGCGCGGACAATATCTCGGTCCATCCCTCGTGCACGCGCTGCGGCGGCGAGAAGTACGCTTCCTACCGCCGCGACGGCAGCGCCGCCGGCCGCATGGTCGGTCTCGTGATTCGGACGGAGAGTTCTTGGGACGGCCGGCCGAGGCGAGGTGCGAGTTCGGGTTAGGCGTTAGGGGTTAGGGAAATATGTCCGCTGCCTTCTTGTTTCCCTCGCCCCTCGCCCCTCGCCCCTCGCCCCTCCTACGCCGGCGTCAGGTCGGCATACCGCGCCATGAACTTCTTCTTGCCGGCGCGGTCGAAGAAGACAGTCAGACGCGTGTCGTCGCCGGAGCCCTCCTGCGCGAGGATCACGCCGTAACCGTACCGCGGGTGGCGCACGCGCCGCCCGCGGCGCAGCGGCCCCGGATCCGGTTCGGCCTCGAACTCGTCCTCGTCTCGTCCGAGACCGCGGTCGAACAATGTCGGCCGGAGCGAGCGCGACGACGAGATCCCCCGCTCCTCGAGCGCCTCGCGCGGGAGCTCCTCGACGAACCGGGACGGGGACCGAAACTGGACCCGGCCGTAGACGAGTCGCCGATCCGCGAGAGTCAGGGTCAGCTCGTCTCTGGCCCGGGTCATGCCCACGTAGAGCAGACGCCTTTCCTCTTCGAGCTCGTCCGGGTCCTCGGCGGAGTTGCCGTGCGGGAGGTACCCTTCCTCGAGGCCGACGACGAACACCGCGGGGAACTCGAGCCCCTTGGCCGCGTGGAGGGTCGAGAGCGTCACCGCGCCGCCGCGCGCGTCGGTGTCGAGCTCGGTGGCGAGCGAGACGGCATCCAGATAGTCGGCGATCGTCGCCCCCTCCTCGTTGGACCTTTCGAATTCGCGGGCCGACGAGAGCAGCTCTTCCAGATTCTCACGGCGCGTCACGTCCTCGGGCTCCTCGGAGCCCTCGTAGAGGGCGGCGTAGCCGGTCGCCGCGAGCAGGTGCTCGAGCAGCGCCGAAGGCGTGTAGCTCGCCGCCTTCGCGCCGAGATCGGAAATGACGGCGCGGAAGCGGGAGAGCGCCACCCGGGCACGTTCCGAGAGGCCCGGCAGCGCCTCCCCCGAGACCGCCCACCAGGACCGACCCGTGTCCCGGACCCGCTCCGCGATGCGCTCGAGAGTCGCCGATCCGATGCCCCGCGCCGGGACGTTCACGACGCGGCGAAACGCGAGGTCGTCCTCGGGACGGACCGCGAGTCGAAGGTAGGCGAGCGCGTCCTTGACCTCGGCGCGCTCGTAGAACTTCATCCCTCCCACGACGACGTAAGGAATCCGGCGGCGAAGCAGCTCCTCTTCGAAGGCGCGCGACTGGGCGTTCGTGCGATAGAGAACGGCGATCTCGGAAGGAGCTCTTCCCGCCTCCGCCACGGTCCGGGCTACCTCCTCGGCCTCCTGGCGATCCTCCTCGAAGCGCCACAGTCGGACACGGGCGCCGGGACCGCGGTCCGAGGACAGAGCCTTCGGGCGGCGACGGCGGTTGTGCGACACCAGCGCCGAGGCCGCCTCCAGGATTCCCGTCGTCGAGCGGTAGTTGCGCTCGAGCGCTACGATGCGTGCGCCCGGAAAGTCGCTGTCGAAGCCGAGGATGTGCTCGACCTCGGCCCCCCGCCACCGATAGATCGCCTGATCCTCGTCTCCCACCGCGCAGAGCGAATCGGCCGTCGCGCCGAGCAGCTTCACGAGCGCATCCTGCGAGGCATTGGTGTCCTGATACTCATCGATCAGGAGGTGCCGCACCCGCCGCCGCTCCGCGGCCAGCAGCTCGGGTGTGCCGCGCAGAAGCCGCACCGGCCGGACGATCAGGTCATCGAAATCCAGGGCCCCGGAGGCCGAGAGCTTCTTCTCGTAGATCCGATAGACCCGCGCGATCCGCTCTCCGGCGAAGTCATTCTGCGCGGCCTCGAACTCCTGCGGTGTCAGGAGGGCGTTCTTGGCCTGCGAGATGCGGGCCCTGACCGCGCCGGGGGTGAGAACCTCTTCCGAAACGCCGGCCTCCGCCATCGCCTCCTTCACCAGGGTTAGCTGATCGGCGCTGTCGGCGATCGAAAAGTGCGGATCGAGCCTCGCGCTGGCCGCGTTGCGGCGCAGGAAGCGCAGGCCGAAGGAATGGAAAGTGCCGACGAAGCCCAGGCGCGTCGCCGACGCCGAGAGTCGCCGGGCCCGCTCCCGCATCTCGGCGGCCGCCTTGTTGGTGAACGTGACGGCCACGATCGTGCGGGGATCGCCGCCGGTCTCCACCAGACGCGCCAGCCGGTGGGTAATGACCCGCGTCTTTCCCGAGCCGGCGCCGGCGAGCACGAGGAGCGGCCCCCGCTCGTGGAGGACCGCCTCGCGCTGCTCCGGATTCAGACCGGAGAGAGCCGAAGACACGGACATACGAGGAGGAGTCTACCGTCGACCGGCGGCGTCCCCCTCATTCCACCGTGACCGACTTGGCCAGATTTCGAGGCTGATCCACGTCGCAGCCGCGTCGCAGGGCGACGTGGTACGCGAGCAGCTGCAGAGGGATCACCGAGAGGATCGGCTGCAACTCGGGAATCGTTTCCGGAAGGACGAGCACGTGGTCGGCGATGGCGGCGACCCCCTCGTCGGGGCGGGTCGTCAGCACGATGGCGATTCCATCGCGTGCCTTGACCTCCTGCAAATTGGAGAGGGTCTTCTCCCGCCAGAGATCGTGGGGGGCGAGCACGACGACCGGGAGCTTCTCGTCGACCAGCGCGATCGGGCCGTGCTTCATCTCTCCCGCCGGGTATCCCTCGGCGTGGATGTAGGAGATCTCCTTCAGCTTCAGCGCGCCTTCCAGCGCCACCGGATAATGAAGGCCGCGGCCCAGGAAGAGGAAGTCGCTGGCATTCTGGTACCGCTTGGCGAGGTCCTCGAGCTGGGGCTCCAAAGAGAGGGTGCGGCCCACGGCCGACGGCAGCCGCGCGAGGGCCTGACGCTCGGACTCGGTCAGCCCCTTCCCGAGACCCCGAGACTCGCGCAGCTTCGCGGCGATGACGAAGAGGACGGCGAGCTGCGTCGTGAAGGCCTTCGTCGACGCCACGCCGATCTCCGGGCCGGCGTGCGTCGGGAAGACCGCGTCCGCCATCCGCGCGATCTGACTGCCGGGCACGTTGACGATCGCCCCGATCGGCGAGCCCGCCCGCCGTGCCTCGGAGAGCGCCGCAACGGTGTCCGCGGTCTCTCCGGACTGCGAAATCCCGATCGTCAGCGTCCGCCCGTCCACGACCGGGCGCCGGTAGCGAAACTCGCTGCCGTAGTCCACCTCGACGGGCAGACGCGCCATCCCCTCGATGAGGAACTTGCCGATCTGGGCCGCGTGCCAGGATGTCCCGCAGGCGAGCAACAGCACGCGATCGAAGCCTGCCACCCGTTCCGGGGAGAGCAGCGGGTCGGCGATCAAGATCTCGCCGGTTTCGAGCGATACCTTCCCCCCGATCGTCTCGGCAATCGCGGTCGGCTGCTCGTGGATCTCCTTGGCCATGAAGTGGCGGTAGCCGCCCTTCTCGGCCGCCACGGCGTCCCACAGGATCCGGTGCGGCGGCCGCTCGGGAGTTCGCCCCTGCGCATCGATGATCTTCACGCCCCGCGCGTCGACGCGCGCAATGTCCCCGTCCTCGAGAAAGATGACGTCGCGCGTCCACGGCACGAGCGCCACCGGATCGGAAGCGAGGAAGTTCTCTCCCTGTCCGAGACCCAACACGAGCGGAGGCCCCGAACGGGCGGCGACGAGGACCCCCGGCTCATCGCTCGAAGTGACGACGACGGCGTAGGCGCCCGTCAACCGGGACGCCGCCTCGCGGACGGCCTCGAAGAGATCTCCCCGGAACGCCTGCTCGACCTCGTGCGCGAACACCTCCGTGTCCGTCTCGCTCGAGAAGCGGTGTCCCGCCGACGACAGGGCGGCCTTACGCTCGGCGAAGTTCTCGAAGATGCCGTTGTGAATGACCACGATCCGGCCGTCGCAGTCCGTATGGGGGTGGGCGTTGCCGGCCGTCGGGCGGCCGTGCGTCGCCCAGCGCGTGTGGCCGATGCCGGTCGTCCCCGCGCTGGGGGCGCCGTTTAGCTTCTCGACCAGGTTGGAAAGCTTGCCCGCGCTGCGGGAGATCGAGAAGCGGCCGTTGGAGAGCGTCGCGATACCCGCCGAATCGTAGCCGCGGTACTCGAGCCGCTTCAAGCCGTCGAGCAGGAGGGGGGCCGCTTGCCGAGGACCGACGTAACCGACGATGCCGCACATGATCACTGCTCTCCGCAAAAGGGCGTCGGCGGACCGAAGGATCCGGCCGTCTCGCCGCCTTCGCGACGGGAAGGATCGGCCGGCGACGCCTTCGACTTATTTCCCATTCTTGCCCGTTTCCGTCGCCCGCCGGGCCTCCAGCTTCTTCTTCCGCTTCTCGACCCAACCCTCGACATTCGTCTGCGCGACCCGGGAGAGCGCCAATGCTCCCTCCGGCACGTCTTCCGTGATCGTCGCGCCCGCCCCGACGTAGGCTCCCCGGCCGACGGTGACGGGCGCAACCAGTTGCGAGTCGCTCCCGACGAACACGCCCTCGCCGATTTCGGTATGGTTCTTCTTCAAGCCGTCGTAGTTGCAGGTGATCACGCCCGCGCCGATGTTGGAATTCGCCCCGACCGCCGCGTCGCCCAGGTAGGCGAGGTGCAGGGCTTTGACGCCCGGGTGGAGCACCGTGTTCTTCGTTTCGACGAAGTTGCCGACCCGGACGTCCTCCTCCAGCACCGTACCCGGCCGAAGCCGTGCGAAGGGCCCGACCCGGCAGCGAGGGCCGACTCGGGCTCCCTCCAGTTCGCAATGGGGACCCACGACGGCCCCCGGGCTCAGCGTCGAGTCGACGATTCTCGTGAAGGGCAGCACCTCGACGCCCTCAGAGAGCGACGTCTCGCCCTCCAGACACACGAACGGATGCAAGACCACGTCCGGCTCGATTTTCACCCGCAAGCCGACCCGGGTCGTCAACGGATCGATGACCGTGGCCCCCGCGTCGAGCGCGCCCTCGATGCGCCGGCGATGTTCGATCTCCTCGGTGGCCGCGAGGTCGCGGCGGGTCTGGACGGTCCAGGCCTCGCGCCAATCCGCGGCCGCCACGGCTTCGACTCGCCCGCCCGACCGGACCAGCGTCTCGACCGCGGCCGCCAACGGGAGCTCCTCCGCAACCGGCTTCGCCTTCTGCGGCCCGAGCGCCCGCTCGATCGCTCCCGGCGCGAAACAGTAGACGCCGGCGCTGACCTCGGCGATCTTCCTGTCCCTGGCCGAGGCGCTCTTGGCGTCGGCCACGCGTCGAACGCGGCCTCGCGCGTCGCGCACGACCCGGCCGAAGTCTCCGGGATCGGGTGGCCGAAAGGAGAGCAGCGCGAGGTCGAGTCCGCGACGCCGCCGGCGCTCGACGAGCGACGCCAGCGTTTCGAAACGAAGCAGTGGCGTGTCACCGGCGAGCACGAGGGTCGGGCCGTCTCCGGGCCCGAGAGAGTCGAGCGCGTGCCGAACCGCGTCGCCGGCGCCGGGCGACGGCCGGGGCCCGTCGAAGACGATCGCCTGCCCGGCAAACGCGTCGCGGATCGGCTCACCGCCGGGACCCAGCGCGACGACGACGCGGGACGGGTTGAGGCCGTGGGCCGCGCTGAGGACCGCCTCGAGCAGCGTCCGCCCGCCGACCCGGTGCAGAACCTTGGGCACCGCCGAGCGCATCTGCGCGCCGACGCCACCCGCCAGGATGATGACGCGCGGAGCGCCTTCCGGCCGCGCCACATCTCTTCGGCTGCGCCCGGCGGCGGCCGCGATGGAGCGGCGGCGGATTCTCTTCTCCGATAACACCGTGCTCGGGCTTCCCGCTTGCGGCGGATCGCCCGTCTTACGAAGCGAGCAGCTCCTGGAACTCCGGCGTGTCGCGAACCGGATCGAAGTCGCTGTCGTGGCGCGCCAGGATCCGGTTGCTCTGATCTTCCTCGATGGCGCGCTTCAGGTGCTCCAAGGACGTTCCGTGTTCCCCGCTCTGCGCATAGCAGCACGCCAAGAGGAAATCGACCTTGCCGCCACCGTTCTTCCGAACCGCGCGCTTCAGGTGCTCGATCGCCTCGGCCACCTGTCCGCGGTTCTTGGCCAAGACGGCCGCGTAGTAGAAATCTTCCGGTTCCGTCAGCGCCGGAGCGACCGCCTTCTTCTGGCGCTCGCAGACGGCCAGGTAAACGCGGGCTCGGTCCGCGAGCTCCTTCTCGTCCGGGTACTTCTGGATCAGTTCGTTGAAGTGCCGCTCCGCCTCTTCGATCTTCTTCCTCTGGAGGGCCGCCGCACCGCGGTCGAACTCCTTTCGGGCGCTTTCGGCCAGCCGCGAGAGCTCCCGAAGAGTCTGCGCCTTCTTGGCCGCCGGAGCCTCGGCTCCTCCCAGAAGACCCAGCTTGTCCATTTTCTTCTCCAGGTCATCGATGCGCACCGTCAGGGCGTCGGCCAGGGCCTGAACGCTCATCTTGGTCGCGTTGTCCCGCAAGAATCGGAGTTCCGCTTCCGTCCAGCGTTTTGACATCGTACAAATCCTCCCGGTGCGTTGTCGAAAAAACGGCGTATTTTATGGGGCGCCGCCCCCCCTGTCAAATCGGAGGGGCGGCCGCCCGCGGAATGGGCCCGAGGACAGCGGCGTTTTTCTCCCCGTGGGAGAACCCGAAATGCGCAACCCGATCCGGGCGCTTGCCATCGCCGTCGCGATTCTCGTCGTCTGCCTGGCGCCGGCGGCCGCCGCGGACCGCACCCAAACCGCATCCGGCACGATCTCACGGCTGGACGCCCCGCACCAGACGCTCGTCGTCAAGGTCGGCGACGAGGATGTGAAGTTCGTCTGGAACGCCGACACGCGAATCAACGGCGTGCTCTCCCCGGGGGCCAAAGTCACGGTGCGCTACGCCACGCAACCCGACGGCCAGAACCTGGCCTTCCAGATCTCGGTCGGGAGATAGAACGGGCCCGCGGGCGGTGCGAATCGGCCGCTCCCGCGAGCCGCCGGTCCGAGCCCTCTCCTTTTGCTAGAATCCTCACCTCTCAGAAACACGGAGAGGAGGAATTCCCGATGGGTATGTACATCATCGCCGAGCCGTGCATC